>Ga0114129_10008772_pt1 | contig 14420 bp, 13 predicted proteins | sample RhiMetdeltSRZDD1_FD_80071 | JGI IMG/M metagenome (GOLD analysis project Ga0114129, IMG submission 80071) | Populus rhizosphere microbial communities from Tennessee, USA - Rhizosphere MetaG P. deltoides SRZDD1 (version 2) (version 2) | ecosystem: Host-associated > Plants > Roots > Rhizosphere >... | reverse complement strand
GCCTCGCCTGGTCGAGGCCGTCAAGCGATCTGCATCGCGCGAGGAGTCGGTCATCCAGGCCCTAACCGAGTCCCGCGCCCAGCTCCAAGCGGCACGAACGCCCCTCCAAACATTCGCTGCCGCCAACAAGCAGTGGGCTGCGCTGAGGCGGTTGACGGCGCTCGTGGAAAAATATCCGGAGTTGAAGGCGGATGATTCCTTCAAACGGCTGACGGACGAACTGGCGGACGTCGAGAAGCAGATCGCCGTCGGCCGCATGCGTTACAACGCGCGCGTTCAGCAATACAACGCGAGCCGCCGCCGTTTTCTCGGCATGCAGACAACGATGCGCATGTTCGGGTTCCGGGACCACCCGTTCTTCGAGATTCCACCACCCGGCGAATGACCCTCGATACTGTTCGTCCTACTCCGATCGCAACGCCTCCAGCGGACTGAGCCGCGCGCCCCGTCGCGCGGGAATCCAGCACGCCAGCAGCGCGACACACAACAGCAGGATCGTCGTCGCCGCGAAGACGCCTGGATCGCGAGGGCTGACTCCGAAGAGCAACGATTGAATGAATCGACCGCCGGCGAGCGCGGTCAGCAGGCCTGCGACGATCCCTGCAAGTGCCACGATGCCGCCCTCGAGCACGATCGCTCCGGCCACGCTGGCCGGCTTCGCACCGAGTGCCAGCCGCACACCGATCTCGCCGGTACGCTGCGTGACCACGTACGACATCACACCGTAAATGCCCACGATGCCCAGCATCAACGCGACGGCCGCCGCGATCATGAGAAGCACCATCGTGAACGCCATCTGCGCCGCGGAGCGGTCGAGGATCTCCTGCAGCGTTCGCACTTGCGCGAGCGCCAGATTCTCGTCGAGCGCGCCGATCGCCCGGCGTGTGGCTTCCGTCAGCGCAACAGGAGACTGCGCGGTCCGTACGACGTAATCGATCGTGTCGAGGCGCGGCGCCATGTTCACGTTGCGACTCTCGAACATCGGCATGAAGAGCTGCGGGAACGGTGTCGCCTCGGCGAGCGCAATCGTCGGTGTGTTCGAGACGACGCCCGCAATGGTGAGCCACTCGGGCGTGCCGGGCGAGAGTGCGGGGTTGCCGAGCCTGACACGCTTGCCGATCGGATCCTGGTTCGGGAACACCAGTCGTGCCAACGCCTCGTTGATGATGGCGATCGGCTCCTCGCGCTCGACGTCACCTCGCTCGATGCCGCGACCTGCCCGCAGACGCATTCCCATCACGCTGAAGTAGCCGGCAGCGACCGCCCGGATTGCCACGAACGGTGCGATTGCGCCGCTCGAGATCTCACGGCCTTCGACGAACAAAGGACCACCTTGACAGAGTTGTCGGTTCGACAACGGCAGGCACGTCGAGGCCGACGCGCCCGTCACGCCCGGTAGCGCGGCCAGCCGATCGACGATGGCGAGCTCGGTCGTGACGAGGCGGCGGCGGTCCGGATAATCACTGCGCGGAAAACCGACCTGGAACGTGAGTGCTGCAGTCGCGTCAAATCCTGGTTCCACAGCCCGCAGGCGCTGAAAGCTCCGGAGCATCAAGCCCGAGGACACGAGCAGGACGAGCGCCAGCGCGACCTGCCCGGCCATGAGGAGATGCCGGATCCGGTGCTGTGCGCGGCTGGTCGTATTGCCGCGACCGATCTCATGGAGCGACGCGGCCAGCGGCGTGGAGCGAAACAGGGGAATCGAGCCAAATGCAGCAGCCGTGAGGATGCTCAGTGTCCCCGTGAACACCAGGACGACTCCGTCGAGATGTACTTCTTCAAGCCGCGGAAGATTTGATGGGCCGAACAGTACGAGCATCCGGACCGCACCCCATGCGAGCGCGAGGCCGAGCGCTCCGCCGGCAAAAGAGAGCAGCATGCTCTCGGTCAGGAAGTAGCGAGCGATGGCGGCCCGATCCGCTCCGAGCGCGCGGCGCACCGCGATCTCGCGCTGTCTCACTTCCGAGCGGACCAGAAACAAGTTGGCGATGTTCGCGCACGCCACGAGCAGCACGAGACCGACGGAGGCCAGCAGGATCCACAACATTCGCGAAATGTCGCCGACCGTCGCCTCAATCACGGTCATTGCGGTGGAAACCACAACTCGGTATCCATTGGCTGGATATGCACCCTCCAGGTCGACGGTCACCCGTGTCAGCTCCGCGCGCACAGCGTCGATCGTTGCGCCGTCACGCAGTCGGGCGATGCCGCCAAACATGTACACGTCGTTCGCTGTGGCTCGGCTGAGCGCGGTCGGCATCCACAAATCGATGCGTGGATCGATAAACGCAAACGATGCGGGCATGACGCCGACGACCGTTGTCGGCACCCCGTCCAACGTGATCGTCCGCCCGACGACAGCCGGGTCCTGGCTGTAGCGGCGCGCCCAGAGACCGTGGGAGAGAACGGCAACAGGGTTGGTCCCCGGGACGCCCTCGGATTCCGTGAACCAGCGACCGTGAGCGGGCGTGACGCGCAATACCGTCGACAACGAAGGCGTTGCCCGCATGAACCTGATCCGCTCGGGAACACCGACCCCCGTCAGCGTCAGTTCGGCCGCGTTGATCGGCCAGTACAGCGCGAGACCGTCGAGCGTGCGCGCGCGCTCGAGATATTCGTAGTAGAAGCGCGAAGGGATCGCGTAGATCGCCGGCACGTTGCGACTGGGCATCGCGTAGCGCAACGCGATCAAACGATCGGAATCGCCGAACGGAAGTGGATTCAGGATGACGCGGTGCAACACAGCAAAGATCGAGACGTTCGCCGCGATGGCGAGCGCCAGCGTGAGGATCGCAGCCAGCGAGAACGCTGGAGCGCGGACGAGCCGCCGTGCAGCGTGCCGGATGTCCTGGGTCATCGCCCACGTTCCTTTCTGTGTGCCGCCCCTTTGCGGCGTCCTGCGCGCGACTCGTTAGACGGGCACAGACCGGTCCGAAGTTGACTAGGTGATCCGCGCAGGTAAGACAGAGTCCGACAAGCGGCAAAGCGGAGTTGTGCTGATTGCGAGCGTTTGACGCCTACGACGCTCGGATCGGCACACTTCTCCCTCAATTCACGATCGCGCAGCACCTTCGAGAAGACTTGCGGCGCCTGATCTGTGCAGGTTCTGACCACGAGTGGACGCTGACGTTATTCAAACGCGAGCAGAAGACGCTGTCGGTCAGTATGTTGCCGTCTCTGTGCCGAATCGGTACCTTCGTTGCACTGAAGCGCAGCGCATGTCGAGATTTGGAACGCTCGTGATGCGCGGAGCCTTCTGATGTTGAAGTTACCTGCGACGCAACTGCTTCCTGCGACCGGCGTCGACAGGTTGACAACGGCCGGGCTCGATCACTCCGACCGGCGAGCGGCGCTCCCGGTACTTGGGGCGCACGGCGTGACGATTCGCACGTTGCGGGCGAGCGACGCGCCCACGCTGTTCTCGCTGCTCACGACCGGAGAGGTTGCGCGGTTCATTTCGCCGCCGCCGCGGTCGGTGCAGGGTTTCGAGAAGTTCGTTGCCTGGACGCATCGGCAGCAGGCCGAGGGGCGCTACGTCTGCTTCGGGATCGTGCCCGAAGGACAGGCACATGCGGTCGGCCTCATTCAGATTCGCGCGCTCGACGACTCATTCGGTCTGGCGGAATGGGGTTTCGCGATCGGATCGTCGTTCTGGGGAACCGGCCTATTCCAGGCGGCGGCACGGCGGACGCTCGACTTCGTGTTCAGTGAGCTGCCTGTGCAGCGGCTCGAGGCGCGAGCCGTCACCAAGAACGGCCGCGGCAACGGTGCGCTGCGCAAGCTTGGCGCGTCGTGTGAAGCGGTTCTGCGGCGATCGTTCCGCCGCGACGGTGTGCGCGCCGATCAGAAGCTGTGGACCATTCTGCGTGGCGACTGGGTGCGCGGGCACGCGGTCTGGAGCGGCCGCGTGCACTGATCGCGCGCCCCGCAACACCCTCTGCGAAGTTCCCAGGCCCCTCAGCGAAGCTCTCAGTCCCTTCAGCTAAGTCGTCAGCACCCTCTGCGAAGTTCCCAGCCCCTTCTGGGAAGTCGTCTGCGCGGTAGACTAGGACCATGGGGGATGTGCTCGACGATCGGCGGGACCTTCTGGAGTCCGAAGAGGACGAGAAGGCTGCCAAGAAGCTCAAGAAACTGGAGAAGGCATCGGAAACGCGACAGCTCGATCCGTGGGAGCGCTACCGCGCGCTCAACGATCTCCTCGACACCTACGTCGACATGATGGAGATCGCCGATCGCAAGACACGTTTTTCGCTGGTCATTCTCGGCGCCCTGAACGCGCTGAATCTCGTCGTCGCGACCAGACCTAACCTGTTTGCGAACGCCGAGCGAGGCGTGCCCGCGTGGTTCGGCATCTACGCCGCGTCGTATGTCGGAGTCTCGCTTTACCTGTTGATTCAGGCGATTGGAGCGCTCAAGCCCAGGGCCGGGGCATTCCTCGGAACCGTCGATCAGGCCGGAGCGGCGGCGGAAGGTTTAGTGGGCCTCCGCTTCATCGGCAACGCGCGGACGACGCCCGCGGCTCAGTACTACGATGCGTGGAGACACGCAGAAGTGGGCCACTTGAATCGTGAGCTCGCGCTGTTCATCCAGGGCATGGCGCGCGCGAACACCGAAAAGTACCTGTCACTGAACCGGCTCTACAGTGGTCTAACCGTTCTAGCCACCCTCACAGCGATGCTCGTGCTAATCCTTATTTACAACGGCCTTCGAGTCTGATTCTTTTCGGCTAGACCCCGGCCTTCTCGAGCCAGGTCCAGAGGGGCCCGGCCTGCAACTTGTCTCCCAATGGCGTCTTGTGTCGCTTAACGGCTGAGATTTTCGACCTCGACTGTGGGGCGTAGCCGCTCATCCATACCACTCAGGCATATCTTTCGCTCCCTACTGGTCACGGGCCCCGAAAACGGGCAGTGACGTCCGTTTTCAGAACAGCCCAGTGTGTAACGGTCGAGCAAGGCATCCGAAAGGACACAAGCGATGACTCCCTCGTCGCACGCCGCCGCTCTTCCCACGCTGCTCTTGATTTCGAACTGCCTTCCGTGTCATCGCACGTACAAAGTCGCCCTGGAGCGAGACTTTCTGATCGTCAGCGCCACACGCGCGGACGAAGGTTTCCGCCGCGCCACTGAAATCCGTCCCGATGCCATCGTGCTGGATACGACGATGCCCGGATTGAGCGGGTGGGAAACGTGCGCGCGGCTCAAAGCCGCGGATGTTACAGCTGATATTCCGGTGCTGCTCCTCACGAGCGGCGACGCGGATCTCTCAGTGCACGCGATGGCCGTCGGCGCGTCGGCCTATCTCAGGAAACCGTGCTCCGCCGAGGCGTTGAAGCAAGCGGTGGTTGCCGAGCTCTCGTCGGCGACCCCGCGTCGGGCGTCGAGGTCGTCGGCCCTCAGGCGAGGTTGATCGTTCCGCGGCAGTAGTGGTTGATGAACTCGGCGCCGCTGCCGCCCCGCGCCGTCGATCAGTTGCCGCGACGCCTGATACGGTAGATCTCAAAAGGTTCGAACACCCCAGCCAAAACGTGAGCGGCGCTGTCTTTGCACCACCTGTCGAGACAGGAGGTTGCTCATGAACAGACAAAAACGCGAAGAAGCGATTCGCGCCGGTTTGCTTCAGGACAAGAGACGATCCGAGCAGCGTCCCGGCCAGTCGGAGAACCAGGAACGGATGAGAGGCGGCGATACAGCCGATCAGCCCGAGCGTCCGCCAAAACCTCAGCACGAGCCCCGATCGAACCCGCTCCCCGAATAGACGCTGAAGGTGGGCGGGCGTATCAGGAACGGTCGCATCAGACGTAGCTGAGCCACCAGTCCTTGCGGCGCGCCTTGACGCCCGCAAACCACCGGCACGGGAAGTACAAAAGAACGACGCCGGCGATCCAGATCACGTAGGTGACCACGAGACTGAAACCGACGCGCTCGTTCCACACGAACGTCGCCGGCGTCTGGAAATAGATCGACGTGTCCCGGCCGAGGACGGTTGCCAGCAGAAAGCCCGCCGACTTCGCGTACGCCCACTGCAGCAGGTAGAAAAAGAGCGGCACGCGGCCGAACGTGATGAACGCTCGCGCGGCGCCGCTTCGTCGGTCGGGGGCGACGCCCTCGAACCACGACAGCGCCATGAGCCCGGGCCCGATCGTCATCAGCAGATACAAGAGCGACGGCGGATACTTCGTCAGGTTGAGAAACGACAGAACCGTGAACGCCGGCGATTGCTGTGGCGACCATGGGCTCGGGTCCCCATAGATGTTCGTCGCCCGGATGACGAGGAACGCGACGGTGAGAGCCGCGCCGGTCGTCAGCAGCACGCGCTTTCGCCGTTCCGGCGGCAACGCGTAATCCCAGCCGATGATCCAGCCGAGCGCCATCACGCCGATCCACGGCAGGACGGGATACTGCGTCATCACCACCGGACTCGGCCAGCCGGCGATCGGGAACGGGCCGGCCTGATGGAGAAACATCCACAGCTTGCCGACCGCGGACGGTCCGGGCGAAGGCGGCCCGCTCCAGTTCGCGATCTGGATCGAATCGAACAGGTTGTGCCCCACGACAATGACCACACCGATCGCCAGGGTCGCACCTTTCGGGAGCCGGACCAGCACCGAGAGGCAGATCATCGATACGCCAAGCGCCCAGATGACCTGCAGAAAGAAGAACGTCGGCGCGACCATCCAGAACATCAACGCTCGAACGACAATCAACTCGAGCAGGCAAAGCCAGAGCCCCCGTTTGAAGAGAAACGCCGACAGCTCGCTCGTGGACTTGCCGCGCTGCTGCTGAAATGACGCTGCCATACCGGCGAGCAGCACGAACAGCGGCGCGCAGTAGTGCGTGATCCAGCGTGTCAAGAAGAGGGCGACGCTCGTCTGCGTCAAATCGGTCGGGTCGAACTTGAATGCGTTGGCGTGCGTGAAATCGCGCGTGTGATCCAGCAGCATCACGACCATGACGATGCCGCGGAGGAGATCGGGAGCATCGAACCGCGTCGTCGATTGGCGGCCGGTATCGGTCTGCGGTGCGGTGAGAACGGCCGGTTCCATGATACGTAGTGTCCGGCTTCAGCCGGACTTGCCCGGCGTCCGGCTTCAGCCGGACTTGCCCGGTGTCCGGCTTCAGCCGGACGCGTGTGACATCATAACGCGGCCATGGACAACCGAATCCCGATCGTGCGCCCGGCGCGCGCCGGCGATCTCGAGTCGCTCGTCGCCGGCAACGTGGCGATGGCGGAGGAGACCGAGCGCGTCCGGCTCGATCCGAACACGCTGCGGCTGGGAATCGGCGCGCTGCTCGACGAGCAGGCGCCGGGACGTTACTGGGTGGCGGAGCTCGACGGGCGAGCCGTCGGGCAGCTGATGATCACCTTCGAGTGGAGCGACTGGCGCAACCGCATGGTGTGGTGGATCCAGTCGGTATACGTCGTGCCCGACGCTCGCGGCCGCGGCGTCTTCCGTGCGCTCTACGATGCCCTCCGGCGCGAAGCGCAAGCGGCCGGGGCCGGTGGCTTGCGCTTGTACGTGGACACGACGAACACGCGCGCGCAGGCGGTCTACCGCGCGCTCGGGATGAACGGCGATCACTACCGCGTGTTCGAAGAGATGTTCGTCGAACCGCCGCGGTCGTGACCAAACGCCGGCCGGTTGACGCCCGACCTGAACGTCGGGCCTGCTTTTAACGGTAGCGCCCGAGCTAAAGCTCGGGCCTACTTCTTGACGAATTTCTGCAGGCAGCCACCCGACTTGCTCTGGTCGCAGCCGCCCGTGAGCCCGCCGAAAATATTGCCTTGCTCGTCAGCCGCCAGCCCTTCGGGTCGTGTGCCGTCGATGAAGTAGCGCAGCGATCCGTCCTTGGCGTTGCCGATGCGGATGCCGTTCTTCCATCCCGGATTCCTGACCGATGGTCCACCGCCTTCGGGCGCGTCCTTGGGACCATCGATCCGCTGGCTCGACTCCGAGTCGGACACGATCAGCGTGTCGTCGCGGAGGATCCAGATGCCGCTCGGACGGCCGAAATGACGCCACTCGTCGAGGAACTTCATGTCCTTGTCGAAGATCTGCACGCGGTTGTTCGAGCGGTCGGCGACGAACAGCCGGCCGGTCGAGTCGAACGCCAGCGCGTGCGGTCCCATGAACTCGCCGGCCTTGGCGCCGTGCTGCCCGAACGCGCTCACGAATTTCCCGTCCTTCGTGAACCGCACGATGCGATCACCGTCCTGCTGAGCCGTTGACGGCCGCGGCCAATGGCCGTCGGAGATCACGATGTCGCCGTTCGGCGCAATCGCGCAGCCGGTCGGACCGACCAGCGTATCGGTCCCGGCTTTCGAGACACCCGCCTTGCCGAGCGTCAGCAGGACTTTCCCGTCGGGGCTGAGCTTGAACATCTGGAATCCCCGGCCGGCGGTCGAGGGATTGTCGGCGAACGGTCCGCTGTCGCCCGCCCAGAAATTGCCGTCACGGTCCTGGCAGAAGCCATGGGCCTGCACGAACATCTTGTCGGCGAAGCTGGTGACGATGTTGCCGGCGGCGTCGAAGTGGATAATCGGCGGCTCGGAGCGGAAGTGCATCCAGGTGCCGCCTTTGCCGTCCGGGATGATCCCGATGGCCGCGCCCCACGTCATGCCGGCTTTCAAATGCGGCCAGTTCTCGAGCATGCGGTAGGGATTGGTCATGATGTTGCCCGCCGGCGGTTGCGGTGGCGGCGGCGGCGCTTGACCGCGCTGCGCGAGCAGCCCGGCGGTTGCCGCGCACATCGCTGCCACGAGCACGAGCAGAACGAATCGCACCGGTTGTGATTGGCGCATAGAGAGCTCCTTGCTGGCGGAGATGATACGGCAAATCAAAAGTCAGAAGTAAAAAGTAAAAAAAAGCCGGCGACGACCGCAGGATCGGTGGAAGCTCCGTTTCGCGACAGTTACACGACGCGGTGTCCGTGATCGCTTCACACATCTGCGAACGCAGGGGCATCGATCACGGATCTGAAATTGCACGTCGCGACTTCATCGCCACCCTCTCCCCCAATATGGCTCAGGATTCGTTTGGCCGTCGTCTGCGGCGCGAGCGCGAGCGGCGGACCATCGCGCTCGAAGCGATCGCTGCCAACACAAAAATCGGGCTCGGCCTGCTCCAGGGACTCGAACGCGATGATTTTTCGCGGTGGCCGTCAGGCGTTTTCCGCCGGGCGTTCATGCGGAGCTACGCCAAAGCCATCGGCCTCGATCCCGACGAGGTCGTCCGCGAATTTCTCGAACGCTTTCCCGATCCGTTCGGGGGCATCGACGCCGGTCTGGCCACTGCATCAGTTGGTGGGAAACACGGAGCCACCGCTGCGCCGAAGACTTCGCTTCGACTGACGCTGGCCGAACCGCCACCGCGATTTTGGGGCGGATGCCTGCTCGCGAGTCTGCGCGCCCGACTCGTGGCCGCCGCACTCGACGCCGCCGTGATCGGCGTGCTCGCGCTGGCGATGTTCCTCTTCCTCGACGATTTCCGCGCTCCGCTCATCGTCGCGATACTCGGCTATTACGTCGGCGGCATCCTGATTCTCGGCAACACCCCCGGCGTCAGCATCTGCGCACCACGATTGACGTCCGACGGCCTCCCTGCCGAGGAATCGACCGGCGATGCGCTCCCTCGACCTTCGACCGTTCGACCTGCGCTCACGGTCGTCCCGAGCACTGTCGAGGGACGACAAGCTCAGGTCGACCCCGAGCAACGTCGAAGGGTTGCAGGGGTGCTGAAGAGCGCCTGAACTGCAGACCGTTGTACCCGTGGCGCTGTCGGTGTACCCTAGCGTCCGATCCCCGTGATGCTGCGCTTGTTTTATTGCGTTGCACTCCTCCTCATAGCCCTGCCAGTTTCCGCGCAAGTGACAGTGAGCGTCCGGCTCGACGAGACGCAGTACCTCGCCGGTGAACCGATCGTCATCAGCGTCGACGTGACGAACGTTGGAAAAGAGGCCGTCGAGTATGGCGCCGGTAAAGGAACCGTCCAATACCTGGTGCTCAATGGAGCCATCAAGACCCGCCCGAACATCTGGGGCTGCGACGGCGAGCGCCGGGGTGTCGCCGGGTTCGGCGGGAACGTCGACCATCTGCCGCTCCTTCAGCCAGGCCAGACGACGACTTTTCACCAGCTGGTGCGCGGGTATCAACTTGGTCCGGGCCAATATGATCTCCGCGTCTTCGGCAACGCCGACGTCCAGTGGAGGTACTTGCAGGGCGTCAGCCCCAACGATTCGTCTGCGGCCCAGGCCGGGCGCCGCGGCGGCGACCTGGTCGAAGGAACGCACATCGACGCGGCGCTCAGGATGGTCGTGGCGCCGAGCGATGAGGAATCGCTCAGGCGCGCGTTCGACAAGTACGTCCGCGTGGCCGATGCCAGGATCGACGAGGGTGAACGGGCGCGAAGCGCGATCGTGGAAATGGCGCCCTGGTTTCTGCGGGAGAAAATTACAGGGTTTCTAAAAGAACGCCTCTCGCCTGTGTATCCCGCTCGCGCAGCGGATGCGCTCGCGGACATGAATACGGCCGAGAGCCGCCAGGACCTTCGACAACTCTACAGCAGCAGCACTGACTTTCCGCTGCGCCAAGCCATCGTGCTGGCACTGGCGGGGACGGGGGCGCGAGACAACCTTGCGTTCTTTCAGGATGTGGTGAACGACCACGGCACCGGCGCCGACGACAACATGCGCATGGACGCGGTCTACGGGATCGGTTACATGCACGGAGACGAGGCGGCGGAGGCGCTTCGGCGCGCGCCGAAAGGTCCAAGCCAGCGTATGAGGAATGCCGTTCTGTTTGCGCTCGGCAACACGCAATCGCCCAACGGAGTGGATGGGCTCATCGAAGCGCCGCTCGACGTCTCCGATCTGGGTCCGGTGTGCACGGCCTTGAAGTCGCTCACTCACATGGAATGGTGCTCGGGGCCGCGCGACGTCGTCGCAACCAGGAGCCGTTGGCAGCGATGGTGGGAAGCGAATCGCGCGGGTGTGGTGCTTTACGGCCAGTACGACTGCCCGGTCGCGGGCAGAAGCCTGCCGGCAGTGCCGTTTTGATGCAGGTCCGCCTAAAGGCGGACACTACGATTCTGTGCGCGGCGTGTGGCGCTTACGCCTGGTTTCTGGGAATGACCGCAGGAATCGTGCTGACGAGGCCGCGCCACGACTGGATGGCAAGCGGGCCGTTCTGGATCAGCGCGACACCGCACCAGATCGCTTCCGTGCGGCCGACGCCGGGATAGGCCCGGGTCCACATCCGATGCACGTTCACGGCGGCGCCAATCATCGGGATCCGCACGTTGAACGCGGGCGGTGGCACCCAGCGGCGATCGGGCGGCATCGAGAGGCGAATCCCTTCGACGCTCACGTCGATGATGTGGGAAGGCACGCCGTTGGCCACCACGCTGAACGGTTTGACCAGCTTGCGCGGCGAGCAGCGCACCGGCCTGCCGTCCTGCACCGCTTCGGCGACCGCGCAGGCGAGCAGCAGGCGGACGATCGGCCGCTCCACGAACATGACTTGCCCACCCATCGCATCACACGGCGCGGCGGCGCTGGCATCGCCGATGACGATTGTCGGCCGCATCGGATTGCGCCGGCGACCCACCGTATGCAGCGTGTCCCGAAACACGAAGGCGGCATCGGCGATCAGCAGCTCGAACACGTGTGACTGCATGTAATCGATCGCCGCTTTGGGATTCGGTCGCTGAATTGGTTCAAAACCGTCAGAGAAGATCCAGTCGGACAACTGCTGGCTCTCTGCGCTGTGCGGGAGGGCAATGACAATTCGTGCTCGTTCGGCCATTGTGGTTCCTCGGCAGTGCAGTGATTGTGCCAGCTGAAAACATTCAGAAAATCCGCCGGTCGCGGTGCGTGAGCGCCACAAATTTGAGAGCGAAAACGCGCAGACTGTAATTACACTCTCGCCAAGTACAGCTCGACCGGCACGACCTCGTCGCGCCGAAGCTCGCCACGCGGAACCGAGCGAAGGCGGACAAAAAATGTCAACGATTCGAGATCAACTGATCGGACTGCTGGTCGTCGTCATGAGCGGGCTCGCCGCAGCGCAGCGAGCGCCATCGCCGTCGCCGCAGGCGATTCTCGATCGCGCGATCGACGATTTCGAAGGTGGCCGCTTCGCGGAATCGGTTGCGGGGTTCGACCAACTGATCGCAGTCGTTCCTGCTTACAAACCGCAGCTGTGGCAGCGCGGAATTGCACTCTATTACGCGGGGCGATTCGACGATTGCCGCGCGCAGTTCGAGCTCCATCGCACGGTGAACCCCGACGATGTGGAAAATGCCGCGTGGCATTTCTTGTGTGTCGCCCGCGCGGCGTCTCCAGAGAAGGCGCGAGCGGCGCTCCTGCCCGTCGGTCCAGACTCGCGCGTGCCGATGCGCCAGGTGTACCAGATGTTTCGCGGCAGTCTCTCACCGGAGGAGGTGCTGTCGGCTGCGGGCGGATCGCCGGCCGCGCGGTTTTACGCCGAGCTCTACGTCGGTCTGTATGCGGAGGCGTTAGGACGAAAAGAGGTTGCTCTCGAGCATATCCGGGCCGCCGCCGCCGACCGGTTTGCGAGCGCCGGCGGCTACATGCACATGGTCGCCCGCGTGCATCTCGCGTCGCTCCGGCGGAAGCCCTGATGACGTTTGTGATTTAGTTTAGAGCGCATTGCGAAATTTATCGCGGTTGTAGGCCGGGTCCTTCGGACCCGGCTCGAGGCGGGTCTCACGAGCAAGACCCGCCTACGTCAGCGTCATTTCGCAACGCGCTCTTAGTTCTTATTTCCTGAAGAGGCGTACCAGTTGCGCCAGACGCGAGCATCGGGCGGCATCGTCTGCCCGGTGATGTCGCGCAGAGCCTGATAAACCCAGCCTCGGGTCTGCGTGTCCAGGCCGAAGTCTTCGGCGAAATCGAGAAGGCGTGGAACGGCGGTTCGGCGCTGTTGCTCGTTCAGCATCCCCGACTGCGCGAGACCGCAGGCCGCACGCTCGCGTACTGCCGGGACCGGGTCATCGTGAAACACGTCGAGCAGCGGCGCAATGATCCGATCGGTGCCCAGGTAAGCGAGCGACTCGACGGCCCAATAACGGACGTCGGGATTGGGATCGTGGATCGCGCCCAGAATGATCTCGCCGATCCGGTCAGGCTCGACGCCGCGGTTTCCGAGCATCCCCAGGTCCCAGAGCGCGTTCACGCGAACGCCCTGCGCGCCCGATCGCGCGATCGGCTCCAATTGATCGACGGTCGCCCGGCTCTTCTCGCGATCCCGTGCGGCGAGGTCGATCTCGATCCCGACGGCCCGCACCGTCAGATCGTCGGAGTTGATAGCCGTGGTGAACAGATGAGTCAGCCGGGTGCCGAGCGTAATCTTGCCGCGCCACCCGTCGACGCGCGCCATGATTTGCTCGTTCGCGCCACGGAAATGATTGATCGACCGCTCGAGCAGCAGCTCCGCCTGATTCTGCGGGCTCATCCCATCCAGCAATTCGATTTCGTGCTCGGATAGAACCGCCGCAGACGATCGGTTCACGCTGTTCTGGGCGTTCGGCGCCTGGCTGGTGGTGACAAGCAGCACCACGATCGCCAGGACCATCGCGTACGAGCGGACCAGTCGCATGATCGGTGGCGGTCGCAAGCGTGGTACCGCTCAGCTCCTTACAATATCGCCAGAAAATGCGCGGCGACTTACGGAATCCGTGCTGTTTCTGGCCAGCCGATCACAAATCCGTAGGCCCAGAAACCTGCGCAGCGCGCGCAGTCGGCAGAGCATCGCAGAGTAGGCCGGGTCCTGCGGACCCGGCTAGAGGAGTCGGGTCAGCAAGACCCGCGCTACGTCAACGTAATTTTGCAACGTGCTCTTAGTTCCGTCCGATCGCGAGGAGCTCGCGGTCTGTGCGGAAGTACCAGCGCTGATCGACGAGCGCAGGCGAGGCGAGCACCGTCGCGTTCAGGCGGTTGACGTGCATCAGCTCGAATTTCGGTCCGGCGCGGAGGACAAACGTCTCTCCTTCGTCGTTCGTGAAGAAGATCTTGCCGTCTGCGGCAACCGGTGACGCCGAAAATCCTTCGCGCATCGCGTACCCGAGGCGGCCTTGCCAGGTGAGCTCGCCGGTCTTCGCGTCGAGCGACGTCGCAATGCTGGTCATGTCGTTGACGAGATACAGATGGTCACCGTAGAGAAGCGGTGACGGCACGAACGGCGAGCCACGCGGGCTCTCCCATGCGATATGCGTACGGCTGACGTCTCCCTTGCCACCCGGCTTGATCGCCAGCGTGGGTCCGGCCCGTCCCGACGAGCAGAACACGAACCCAAAGCCGACGACAGGCGTCGGGATCACCTCGTCGAGGTTGCCGCGCGCGGTCCAGAGCTCGCGGCCAGTGCCGGGATCGTAGCCGTACACGCGTCCCTGGCTGCTGACGACG
>Ga0114129_10008771_pt1 | contig 14420 bp, 11 predicted proteins | sample RhiMetdeltSRZDD1_FD_80071 | JGI IMG/M metagenome (GOLD analysis project Ga0114129, IMG submission 80071) | Populus rhizosphere microbial communities from Tennessee, USA - Rhizosphere MetaG P. deltoides SRZDD1 (version 2) (version 2) | ecosystem: Host-associated > Plants > Roots > Rhizosphere >... | reverse complement strand
GAAAACTCTCAAGCATAGTAGTACGAAGTTCGGAAATGAAATCTTTACTTCGTGATCTTCGTGTCCTTCGTGGTGCAACAAAATGAGGCATTAAAAAGAGGAGCTTCAAGGATGGCAGCTAAACCGAAAATTACCTTCAGCACCAATCCCAACCCGCGCAACCGCGCGCTGATCGACGGGCTGATTCCGATCGATGGCTACGATCTCGAATATGTCGGCGACAAATATTCTGCGGGCGAGATTCATTACCGCTTTGTGCAGGGCGAGTTCGATCTCGCCGAAATGTCGACGGCGACATTGATGCGCGCTAAGGAAAAAGGCAAACGCTTCTTAGCTTTGCCGGTATTCTTCCAGCGCGGGCCGCGCCAGAGAAATATTTTTTATTGCGAAGGCAAGCTCACACATCCGAGCGAGCTCAAAGGCAAGCAGATCGGTGCGTTCCGCTACGGTGCGACGGCGGTGTCTTGGGCGCGCGGGTATCTGTTGGATGAACACGGCATAAAAACGACGGACGTCGGCTGGTTCGTGTCCGGCAAAGAAGTTTTTATCGGCAATGAACTGCCGGTGAAAGTCGAGCGACTCGATCCGCCGCTGCCGTTCGGACAAGAGAAGCCGCATCTCGCCAAACTCGTCGCCGACGGCACGCTCGGCGCCGCGCTCGTCGCCGGCGATTCCGGTTACCCCGGTTTGTTCGGCGGTGGCGTGCTGCCTGGAGTCATGGGTCAAGTGCCCGGCGTGAAGCCGCTGTTCGAGGACACCGACGAAATCATCCGCTATGTGAAGCGGACGCAGATCTATCCGATCATCCACATCATGACGATCAAAGAAGAGACCGTGGAAAAATATCCCGATCTCGCGGCAAAGCTGATCGAGGCTTTCCGCGAGGCGAACCGGCTCGCGCCGAAATATTTCAAGAACGGCGACGCGGTGGGCTACGCCAAGGAGCGGGATGTTCTTGGTTACGATCCTTACGCTTGCGTGCTCACCAACGCGGATAAGAAGTCGATTCAAGCTTTAAACCGCTATCAGATCGAGCAGGGACTCGTGCAGCGAGAGATTCCATTGGAAAGTTTGTTCGTAAAGGAAGCGTTCCGGATGTGAAGGTTGGGGAACTGGAGTAATGGAGTGGTGGAGTGATGGGTCTTGAAAAACCAGTAGTCCATCATTCCATCACTCGACCACTCCGGTTTCATCCGGTGAATGACGTTATGGCAAATTCGTCTGCCTTATTTCCGCGACATGGCAGACACGAAAAAACCGCATGACCCTTCATGGACACATTCAAACAGCTGGGTCTCGAAGAGTTCAGCGAGTGGGCGCAGCTGGATTGAGTGTTCGGGCACCCCGATATTCTCGCCACATCTGAGCCGCTCGCCAAAGCCACCCACAAAAGCAGCAAGAGCAGGGATTTCTTTACCGTCGCGCTTAGCGATATGTTGTGCGCCGATCTAACGCGCTCGAGATGCCGGCGCTTCAGAATTCTTAACCTTACGCGGTTTCTGCCGATGGATCTAAACGCGGGACAGCGCGGACAATCGATCCAAGAGCGAAAACAGCCGCGCCAAAGAATGCTAAAAATTCCCAGAATGCTCACAAACCGGTCCAGCACGATGCACTTACAAAACGTCTATAAGGATCTCGCCAGAGCATAAAAACCATGATTCCAGAAGACGTCGACGCGCAAAAACGGATTCCCATAGGCTTGGTTACACCGGGCATGTACGTCATGAGCCTCGACCGGTCATGGCTGGAGACGCCTTTCTTTTTTCACCGCAAGCTCATCAAGAGCGCCGAAGACATCGAACTGCTGAAAAGGAACGGTATCCGTGAAGTCGTCATCGATATCACGCGGGGGTTGGACGTGGAGAGCGCGCTGGCGGTCGCTCAGACATCCGCCGTGCCGTCGAGGGCGACCGCAAAAATCGCTGCAACTAAAAAGGAAGTGAAAGCGCGAGCTCCTTCCGCCGCGGAGATCGCGTTTCGACCGCTGGTCATGGAGCTCGACGCAGCCCAACGGATTCACGAGGAGGCGCTCGTGGCCGCGAAAAGCATTTTCGACGGAACTCGCGGCGGCGCTCCGATCCGGTGCGAAGTCACCAAGAAAATCGTCGGCGATCTCTTGACGAGCATTTCACGCTCGCCGGAGGCGAACTTGCTGCTGATGCAGATGCGCCGCTTCAAGACGGATCTTTTCAGTCATGCGGTCAACGTTTGCGTGCTGTCACTAGTGGTCAGCGTCCTTGAAGAACTCGAAGTCGATATCTCCGTGTTCGGGACGGGGGCGTTGCTCCACGATATCGGCGAAACTCGTATCCCGCGCAACCTGCTTCGAAAAAAGGAAGAATTTACAGATTCGGAACTCCGTCTCGTCCATCAGCATCCGAAACTTGGCGCGATGCTCTTGGAACAAAGCGAGGACGTGCCGGCGCTGGCTCGGCAAATCGTGCTCCAACATCATGAGTGTATCGACGGCTCAGGCTATCCCAACCGCGTTCGGGGCAAGGATATTTCCTTTTTCAGCCAAGTTGTGGCCATCACCGATGCTTACGATGATATGCTTTCCGGTCGCAATCAACCGATGCTGCAGCCTAATGAGGTTCTGCGAGAATTGTTCGTGCAGAGCAATGCAGGCACGTTGGATCGCGGACTGGTCGAGCGCGTCATTCGCTGCCTGGGAGTCTACCCGGTCGGCAGCCTGGTTGAGCTGAGCACCGGCGAGCGCGGTATCGTCGTCGCGACCAATCGAGCGGATACTTTGAAACCCACCGTACGGATCGTCACTTCGCGCACGGGTATGAACCAGTCGAACGGCCCGATCATTAGTTTGTCGGACGCGAGTCCCGGGACGATGGAGCGACGCATTATCGGCGCCCTCGATCCGGGACGAGAGCGCATCGATCCGATGGCGTACTTAAAATTGGTCCAAGGGGTGGCGGGATGAGCGGTGTGACCTACCCCATTCCTTCGAGCGAGCGGCATTATGTCGAAGATGCCGAGCGAAAAGTTATGCAGCTGCTGCTCGATGCACTGCCCTGCGCGGCGATTTTGGTTGATCACTTGGGCAGGGTGGCTATTCTCAATCAGCAAGCAGAGCTCGTTTTGGGTTGGACTGCGGCGACGCTCGAAGGCCAATCGGCGCATGATGCCTTCGACTGCTGCGTAGAGGACCGCTCAAATTCTCTGGAAAACTGCCCGATCGATCAAATGTTGGCGGGCGGTCAACTCGTGCAAACCTCTCGCATGACGATCCGTTGCCGCGGTGATCGTATGACGCCGATCGAATATCGGTGCACTCCGTACCCGACCGGCAGAGGACTCGGTGTCATCCTCGCGTTTAGCGACATTACGCGCCAATTGGAAGTCGAAAAGGATTTGCGCAGTCTTGCTTCAATCGCCGAAGCTAGTCCGATTGCGATTGTTGAATTGAATGAAGACGGCAATTTGATCCATGCCAATCCAGCCATGATGGTTCTCATGGATCAATTCGGTTTCAACGATAACGTCCGGCCAGTTGTCTTGCCGGAGAATATCGAGGCGCTCATCCGTGCGTGTTTATCGACACAGGCCCATGTCGGCGGCATCGAAGTCTGTGCGCAGGATCACTACTATGAATGGAAGCTGGTTCCGGTGTCCGGGGAACGGGTGGTGCGCGGTTATGGCGTCGATCTGACCGCACGTAAGCGCGTTGAATTGGAACTCCTGCACGCCAAGCTCGATGCCGACGCGGGGAACATCGCCAAGTCGGAGTTTCTCGCCAATATGAGTCATGAAATCCGCACGCCGATTAACGGCGTCGTCGGCATGGCGGAACTGCTGGCGGAAAGCGATCTCAACGAGGAACAGCTCGAATACGCGAAGACAATCCAATCGTGCGCAGAGTCTTTGCTGCTTGTGATCGAAGAAATCCTCAACATGGCGGAGTTGGACTCGGGCAAGATAAAGGTTGAGAAAACCACCTTCGACGTCGGCGATTTTATGAATCAAGCGACCGCGCCGTTTCGGCGGCGGGCCAAAGAAAAGGGATTGCAATTCGATGTTTCGGTTGTCGGTACCGTTCCCGCTTCGGTGTATTGCGATCGCCGGCGCGTGGGTCAAATATTGGCCAACTTGATGAGCAACGCGATAAAGTTTACCGAACAAGGCCGAGTCGTCGTCGAAGTCGTTTGGCAGTCACCGCAAAAGGGTGAAGCCCAAGAGAACACCCGGGGGAGCGACGCGGAAAATATTTATTTCTCGATCCGCGACAGCGGGATCGGTATTTCTCCGGAGAAACAGAGCGTTATTTTCGATTGCTTCTCCCAAGCGGATAACTCGAGCACTCGACGTCACGGCGGAACAGGCTTGGGTTTGACGATTGCGAAGCGATTGGTCGACCTGATGGATGGTTCCATCGGCGTCTCGAGCGAGCCAGGGAAGGGCAGTAATTTTTGGTTTACGTTACCGATCGGCAAAGAAAGCAAAGTGGCCGTCGCCGTTAGTGGTTAGTCTTGCCGAAGCCGCTCAAGCCTGGTCAGGGTTCGTTATTCCCTAGGGAGCGGATCTCGGCGTCGGCCCGGCGCAGACGAGCGGAAAGCTCCCGTCCAATATTGAAAATTAGTTTGCTTTGTATTTCCGGATGGCTGCGCGACAGAGTCTTGAGCTTCGCGGTCGGCAGAACGTAGCAGAGTGTCGGTTCGTCGGCGATCACGTCGGCCGAACGGGTACCACCGTCCGGTAGCGCCAGATCTCCAAACGCCAGACCAGGCGTGAGCGTGCTAAGCGCTGCCGCCCACAGGCGTTTTTGATATTTAAGCAGCACTGGCGTCGATTTGGGCAGACGTACCTTGCACCAGTCCTAGACGAGAAGATGCGACTCGCGGAAGCCTGGGAGCCTGTGGGGTCGGCTGCCGTCGCAATCGCGTGCGGTGGTTAGACGAACAGAAGCGCTAGCGCGGTGAACGGATTTCCAATTCCAGGCCGTTTGGATCTTTGACGAAAATGGTGGTGAGCTTGCCCGTGTCGTCGCGATTCTCGCGCAGGATCTCGGCGCCTTTCTGCTTAAAGTCGCTGGCGACCTGATCGATCTCGTCGGTGACGTAGCCGTAGTGATGGACGCCGACTGCGCCAGCCGATTCCATCAATTGGATCGACGGGGAGCCGGCGATTCTCACAAAACAGAAGCCGTAGCCGGCGCTGCCCTTGCGGATCGGTGTAGCGTGGCCGCCAAAGAATTTTTCGTAGTATTTGATCGATTCCGCGATGTCTTTTGTGTAAATGGCGACGTGCTCGAGTTGGTAGTTCATCGACAACCTCCGTTCATCCGGTCTAATTAAAATTCGTTAACCTTAGCTTAGATTGATGACGGCTTTCACCACCGAGTAGCTTGCCATCGCTGCCATCGCCTCGTTGATCTGATCCAAGGTATAGCTTTTGCTTATCATTTCCTCGAACGGGAAAGTTTTCCGACGGGTGGCAAGAAAGTCGATGGCCTGGAGCCAGTGGCGTGGCTCGGCTGAGCGAACCGTGATGAAAAGCATTTCCTGCGGGATCTTTTCTACGGCGATGTTCGCTTTGCCGCCGGCGCCGATATTGAGATAGCGACCGCCGCCACGCAGCATGGTAAGCCCTTCGGGCACGGCCATGTTATTGGCCACTTGAATTACGATGTCGGCGCCTCGACCCTCGGTGTGGTCGCGCACCCACTGGCGCCGCTGCTTTTCCTCGGTGACTTCTTCGAGATTTAGCACCGCATCTGCGCCCATCCGTTTCGTGACTTCCAGTCGATTGGCCGGCGCGCCAATCACGAGAACTTTCTTGGCGCCGTGATCGCGCGCGACGGCGGTGGCGAAGTTGCCGAGCGGGCCACTGCCTTGAATGACAACGGTCTCGTGGCTTTTGATCGCGCCCAAGCGGTCGAAGCCGTGCATCACCGTACGGTACGCGCACGCCGAAGCTGCCGCCGAAGCAGAGGTCACCTCGTCGGGGACCCTGATAATCAAACACTCCTTGGGGACATACATGAACTCGGAACAACTGCCGAGGAGATAGGGATGTTGATCGCTACGATTATGCCCCCAGGACGCGCGTCCGGGACAAATGCACGGCTGTAAAGCCACGGCGCAGTAGTAGCAAGAGCCGCAGGCGACGTAACTCCAGACGATGCGGTCGCCGCGCTTAACCGGGTTGCCGAGAATATCGGTTCGCTCCCCGGCAATATCTTCGACAAATCCGCAGGGCTCATGGCCGGTCACGATCGGTAAGGAATCACCGTTGCTCAGCGGCCCATGCCAGCGGTGCACGTCGGTGCCGCACAGGGTCGATGCCGTAATCTTCACCAACAACGAACCTGGATCGAGATTCGGAATTGGGACTTGTTGAATGGTGAGCGGTTTATTGTGTTCGGTGATGACGGCGGCGCGACACGTATTCATGGTACGTCCTTTTGGGAAGGTTTGTTGTTTTCTTGATCGAACGGTTGGAACGATTGAAACTTATGGAACGACTGGAACGGTTCCAATGGTTTCAGCCGTTCCAATCGCTCCACTAATCTACAGTGGCAACTTGTAAAACGTCTCTGCGTTGCGCCAAAGCATGGCAGCCTTGTCGTCCTCGGTGATCTCATTGCTTTCCATCAGCTCACCGAGATCATGCTTACAGCTCTCGTTGGTCACCTCGTGGGGAAAATCGGACGAATAAAGGAACGGCTTGTTGCCGACGGTTTTGATGGCGAACGGCAAGGTCAATTCTTCGGTCTCGATGCCAAGATAAACGCGACCCTCTTTAATCAGATTCTGAATCTGTTTTGTCGGATCCTGTTCTTCCCGCACGCCGAACTCACCTTCAGGGATGTACTGGAAGTGTGTCTCGTGCGATGCATGCAGGCGTTCGAGCAGGAGCAACAGCCACGCAATGCCGCCCTCGAGGAAGGCGATGCGTACGCGAGGAAAGCGCTCGAAGATGCCATTGTAGAGAATATCGGCGCAGTTAATCGTCAAACCCCACGGATGTCCGAGGGCGTGCACCGGCACGTACATGTTCATATGGTCCATGCCGAAGCGATCGTGAGCGCCGCCGTGCACGGCGAGGCAGCAACCGAGCTTGTTGGCCTCTTGGTAAATCGGCCAGAATTGTTTTGCACCCAAAAGCTGAGCGAGCCCATTGGACGGCATCATCGCTCCAAGCATGCCCAGTTCGGTGACCGCGCGGTGCAGTTCCTTGGCGGCTTCTTCAGGGTCCTGCATCGGAATAATCGCCATGCCTTTGAAGCGTGAATTGAATTTTATGTAAGTGTCGGTCATCCAGTCATTGTAGGCCTTGCAGACCGACACGGCATAATCGCGGCTCACGATCTTGCCGTAGGAGAGCGCGAGTGTCGGATACATGACGGTCCAGTCAATGCCGACGTCGTCGAGAAATTCGAGCCATCCCTGAGGACCCACGGGCGCGCGTTGGTCGCGCTGCGGCGGCGTCTCGACCGCCCTTCCGCTATGAAGGTGATCCAATGGCGGGAAGGCCACGCCTTTGCGCGCAGCGATGTCCCGATAGGGAGACTCCATGTGTGCGATGATGGCTGCGTTGTCTTCAAGAATATGGCCGTCGCCGTCAATGATTCGGCTGCTGAGCTTGGCTGACATTTCCCGATACCTCCAGGCGCGTTAAGTTTTGATTCTTCCTCTGATGTCGTGAAGCTGCTACCCCTTTATAGTCCGACTATTGCGCGCGGATCAAGCCGAAGGGGGTTGATCAACGCCGTTGCTTGAAAACCGGATCGTCCTTTCGTAGTGGGCTGGAATTAAGCTATTTTTCTAGTCTAAAATAAAATACACTAACGGCTCATTTCTGCAGGGTGATATTCAAGCCAACAAATAGAAAACCACAAACTGACCCAACCCTCGGAGGCGATATGGCGGAAGAAACAGCGGAACAAAAACTGGCTCGCCTGGAAGCGGAAAACAAAGCGCTGAAAGAGCAAATCGAGCGCAAGCCCGGCCAGCTGCGTTTGAAGATCAGCGAAAAAGGCGGTCTCTCGGTCTATGGATTGGGAAGATTCCCCGTTACCCTCTACAAAGAGCAGTGGACGAGGCTGCTCGATTATAGCGATGAAATCAAAAAGTTTCTCCAGGAGAACGACCAACAATTGAAAGCAAAGCAATCGTGATGTGATGTCACTGCGGCGCTGTTCGGGGTTAGCTCAGCGTGTCCACTCGCGGGAGCGTTTCGCATTATCTCGCCGGAGCGTAGAAGGTTTCCAATAGCCTTCGGCGCATGGCTTCTTCACCCCCCGGCAGGGGATCGAATTTAGTCGTGTTGTCGGCGTTCTGGAGAATTCTTCGGCCGTCACCATCCTCGTGCATCGCCTGTAACAGCTGGGCGAGACGTTCGGCTTCCCGCGCTACCAGATCCTTGCGGACCGAGACCAGATGGCGCGGCAGCAATTCTGTCTGGGCGAGTATATTGAGTTGCGCTTTCTTTTTATCATCGAGCGTGGCGAAATCGTCGTCGCTGATCGTGACGGCGGCCACCTGTTTCGCGAAGATCATTTCGTACAGCCGATCCAGACCGTTGGCAAAAACGTAGCCGATTTCCGCCGCGCCAACCTGGGCCCCGGGTGCGGATGCTTGCGCGAGCTTGAAACCGTTTCTCTGCAGAAACAACTTCGGCAGAAAGTAGCCGGAAGTGGAGTCGGGGTCTTTGAAGCCGATAATCTTGCCGCGCAGGTGATCAAGGCGGTTGATACCGCTGTCTTTGCCGGTGGCGATCAAGCTCCGGTATTCCGCCATGCCGCTCTTCCAGCGCCGCAGTAAGAGCGTGCCGGCTCCGTGAACCTGATTGACAATGTAAGTCGGGTAGGGACTCTCGAAATAAAAATCGATCTTTCTCTGCTCGAGAAGCTTGGCCAGCTCGGGTAATGTCGAGACGATCATGACTTTCCCAGCAGCGTCTGAAGCGGAGAAATATTTGCGCGCCACGTAAGAGACAAAATCGCGGAAATGTTCCTCGATCTCGCGCTGGTGCGATGCGGAAACGATCCCGAGGGTGATGCTATTTGCTGGAATTTGCTTCGCTGTTTGAGCGGCGGTGTTTGAACCGAGCATGGCACTGGACAGGTAAATCACCGGCAATACAGAAAAGATGAGCGAATAACGTTTCATGGTCTCTCCAAAGCGGCCCGAAGACATTCTTATGTTCCTACCCAACCACGGCCGCCTTAGCAAGAAGAAAGAGCATGTTGCACGGGCGCCGCGAATCGGTTTCGTGGGTAGAGCGGCGCGATTATCGATCTTGAAATCCGGTCGAAGCGAGTGCCGCTGCTGATGCTCACGGTCGTTGTCGATAAGTGCAATGACCACACTCAAATTAATCTTTTCGTCAGCGTAACGAGCGGCGCTTGCTTTGACCAGTTCGTCGGACTCCCGCATTTGTGGGTGGTCCTGCCGGCTCTTTGCCGCTCCTTGGTAAATCCTGTAAACTCGGCGTAAAGTCGAGTATAAAGTTTCCCCGGAATTTCTTTGGCAAATGCCGCCAGGAGAGGTAAAATGCCTGATCTTGGCCGGTGCAGCCCGATTGAGTCATGACCTCATAATATGCGAACGCGTGAAAAAGTTTTTGTTGCGCTCCTCGCCGCCACTGTGATCTTGGGCGTTTTAATCTATCTCGCATTTAGAGATAACGAGCTCGAGGCCAACTACTTTCGTTGGCTTTTCGCCAATAATCTCAAATACGGTTTTTCTTCACCACTAAAATACCTGTCCGAGGAATTACCAGCCGGCACTCTTTTTTACGGTGGTCTGACGATCTTTGCCGTCGTCATGTTCGTTGTTTTCTTGAAGATGACCCGCGACGGCGAAATTCAAGCGCTTAGAACACGGCTGTTGGCCCTGATATCGGAAAAGCGTGAAACCGAAAACGTGCTCCAAGAGGTCGTTTGGAAAGGCAAGCACGAACAGCAAGCCAAAGACTCAGTGACGCGGGATCTTGAGGGCAGCATCGAGAAAATCGAAGTGCTGCTCGGCGAGCTAAGCGAAAAGGAGCGACAACTCAAAGCGCGCGATGTCGAATTGGTGACTCTAAAGTCCAATGCGCTTGCCGATACCGATCCCGCGCTCGCCAGAACACCGGCCGATCGACTGCTTCGCGAAGAGCTCAAGAAGAAAACCGAGACCCTCCAGGCAAAGGATGCCGCGATCAAAGAACTTGAGCAGCGGTCAAACGCGAAGGCTCGCCTGTGGGAGAGTCAGTTACGCGAAAAAGACGGACTATTAAGAGACCGCGACGGCGAGCTCGAGGGCCTCCGGGTGGAAATCTCCGATCTCAACGAACGCCTTCATGATTCGGAAAGCGCCAAGAAGCGCGCCGGAGAATTGCTACATGAAGAGTTGAGAAAGACAAAGGAAGTTCTCGAAGCCAACGATCTGTCGATGCGCTCGGAGCAGAAGCGTTTAGCTGACAAAATTCGAACTCTGGAGAGCCAGCTGAGCGAGAAGGACAAATTTCTAAGAACCCGCGACACAGAGCTCAACGGCTTCCGGCGCCAGCTGGGCGAACTCGAATCCACCAAGGAGCAGATGGAAGGCCGGCTCCACGAGGAACTTGAAAAATCAGAGCAGGATCGCCTGGCAAAAGACCATCTCATCAAAGATTTAGAACAACGGCTGAGCGCAAACATTCACGCGTTGCGGACGGAAGCCGGCGAAAAGGATCTGCTGTTGCAGGTACGCGATGGTGAAATACAATCGCTCAAGTCCGAGGCCAGGGCGATTTCATTGAGACTCAGCGAGATGGCCGCCGCGAAAGTTAGAGCGGAAGAGGGCCTGCAGGAAGAGCTCAAGAAGGAGAAACAACAACGAGAAGAGGAGAGGGTTGCCTACCGAGATTTAGAGGAACGTCACGCCAAGGAAACGAGTCTCTTGACAGCCCAACTCGGCGAGCGGGAGGAATTCGTCAAGCGCCGTGACAGGGAGATGCAGTCGCTCAAAGAGGAACTTCATACCGTTTCGCAGCGGTTGGGCGAGGTTGGCGCGGCGAAGGAGGAATCCGAGAGGTCGTTGCGTGAAGAGCTTAAGAAAGAAAAAGCGCAACAGAAGTCGCGAGAGATCGACGGCCGCGAGAGAGAACAGCGCCATGGCATAGAGGTTCAGACGCTGAAAAGCCAGCTAGGCGAGAAGGACGAGTTTCTCAAGAGCCACAACGAAGAAATCAAATCGCTGAAAACCCAGGTCGCGTCGCTTGCCGAGCAACTCTCGAAGGTGGGTTCGGCCAAAGAGCGCGCAGCAAGCCTCCTCCAGCAAAAGCTTCGGGCGGAGAAGGAAGGTCTTCAGGCAAGTGATTCCGCGGCCCGGGAGCTTGAACAAAGCTTCAAGGCCAAAATCGATACTCTCGAAGAGCAACTGGCAAAGAAACAGGAACTCGTGGGTAGCCGAGACAAGGACGTAGCGGCGCTCAAGTCCGAGCTGACATCGCTTCACGAAAGAATGAACGATCTAGCGGCGTCCAAAGAGCGGGCAGAGCGCCTGTTTGAGGAGGCCGTCAAGGAGAAAACTGAGCTAACGGCATCGAACGACGCCAGCGCCAAGAAACTTGCCGAAGATATGGGTGGCCGGATTCGCGAGCTGGAAAGCCGGATTCGGAAGCAAGAGGAACTGCTCCACAACCGGGAGTCGGAGCTGAGTGCGTTCCAACATCAGTTCACGGATCTCGCGAGCTCGAAAGAGCACGCGGCACGCGCGCTGCACGAAGATCTCAGACGGAAGACGGAACTGCTCGACGAGAAAGAAGCCGCGATCCACGCTCTCGAAGAGCGCTCTAGTATGCGGATAAATACGCTTGAAAGTGATCTCGTCGAAAAGCAAGACCGGCTGCAGGCCCGCGATCACGAAGTCAAGGAACTCATGGCGAAGGTCAACGCGCTGTCCGACAATCTGGCGGAGATCCGAACGTCAAAGGACTCCGCAGTGCGTATGCTTCGGGGCGATTTGAAGCTAAAGACCGAATCGCTGGACGCCAAAGCCGCCGCCATCACAGCCTTGGAAGAGCGATTGAACGGCAAAGTCCGGTCGCTGGAAAATGAATTGCATCAAAAACAGGAGCTTTTGTCAGCGCGTGATACGGATCTCGACGCGCTGATGGCGAAGGTCAGCGAGCTCAGCCAAAAGCTCAGTGAAATGGGCGCGGAGCGAGAACGATCGGATCGTCTACGCCAAGAAGAACTCCGCGAAAAGACCTTGCTGCTGCAGTCCAGGGAAACGTCGATCGGGGAGTTGGAAGAACATTTAAAAGACCGGGTGGAATCCCTCGAGCGCCAGGTTGTTGAGAAGCACAAACTCTTGGAATCCAGCGGGGTTGCGCTCAGCGAATTGCGCGCGCAGTTCAATGCCATGACCGAGCGGCTCAACGACGCTGAGGCAGCGAAGATAACTCTAGAAGGCTTGCTGCAGCAAGAACGCAGTAAGGCCGATAAAGCGCTGACAATCATTCCGATTTCCGAGAAGGACTCGGATGAGGGGCTCAACGGCGGGGCGAGGGGTTTGGAAACTCTGTTGAACGAAAGAGAGCAGCTGCTGCAAGCGCGCGATAAATTGATCGATAATCTAATGGTCGAGCTTAAGGAAAAGAAGACCCAACTTGCCAGACAGGAAATCGAGGTTTGGCAAAAAATTGAACGCCGTGAAGCCTGGAAGCATCGGCTTTCGAAAATCGGCATTCGAATGAAGGACTAAGGTTCCGTCACCTCCGCTATTTTATGCCGCCTAGACGCAAATCTTTAGCATCCGTGCGGTAACTTCGGTCGGTGTCTGTTTCCAGTTTCCCCACGCGATGTTGAGCGGAAAGATCCCGGTTATTTTTTCTTGCCATAAAGGCTGTCAATGTAGCCGCTCTTGTCGAACTCTTCGACGAAACGGGCATCGATGAAGTCTTGCGGTTTTGCCGTCTTTGCCTTCGGGTTGGTGAGCGCAAGCTGGTCGATGATCGTCTTTAGCCCTTCCACCGTCGGGTATTGTTTCATCGGCAGCTTGTTCTCCTCGACCGAGCTTTCATAAGTTTTGCGTAAGAGTTCCGGATCTTCCAAACGCAAATATTTTGCCGCGATTTTCAAGCCGGTGGCGCGGTCGGTTTTCAACCGGTGCACAGCCTCCATGTACGATTTGACGAAATTTCGCACCACATCCGGATGCTCGCGTAAATATTTTCGCGTCGTCACCCCGCCTTGATGCTGGTAGGCGAGGCCTAATGCCGCGACGTCGGCGAGCAAGTGAAAGCCCTTTTTTTGCGCGATAAAGGTCGCCGGCGGCACCAGGGTACTGCCCGAAACCCGCCGCGCTTCCATGGCGGCCAACCGCTCCGGTGTGCTGCCAGTTTGCACGATCGTTACGTCTTTTCCCGGATTAAGTCCGAGTCGGGCGAGCGCATAGCGCGCGACAAAATCGGCGGCGCCGCCGAAGCGGGCGACCGCGATCGTGCCGCCTCTGAGTTGTTCGGCGCTCTTGATTTCAGGCTGGGTCATTAACCAGTAATCAAGGCTGACGATGCCGCCGACCACGTAGACCGGCTCTGCCCCTGCGAGCCCCGCGCTGACGATGCCAGGCCCTGAGGCTTGAATCAGCGGCGTGTCGCCTGAAACCATGGCGGTGACGGACAACGTTCCGCCGGTAAAATAGATCAGTTGCGCGTCAAGATTATTTCTTGCGAAGATACCGATATCCTTGGCGACCCAAATCACCAATTGATCGGCACTGATGCCGCTGTAACCAATGGCGACTTGGGTAGCTTGCGCCGATGCACGCGCGTTCCAGCAAACGGATAAAAGCGCGATTAGAGCAACCGGGATATTCAATTTTCTAATCATGGGCAATCCTCTCGCCGGCTTGATCGATGTGAATTCGCAGCTTTTGCTACGCATGCCCATTGCCGGCTTCGCTCGGCCTGCGCAGGCAACCGGAAGAGAAGACATACGGAGTATGAATACCGAAGCGAGCTTCCGCTATTTTTGTAAGTAGCTCGCGGGCATGGGCACGCGCAGAATATTGATGCCCTCGCTGTCTTCGATGTAGCGGATGAAGCGATATTTATTTTCCAACTCGTCGTAGCGCAGCGGTGGTGCTTCGGCGCGCCCGGCTTCGATGCGCGCCCAGATGAAATGCGGCCCGTCATGGCTCAGGGCATCACTCACCGCGCGCTTCAACTCGTCGACGGTCACCACGGCGCTGGAGCTTTGGATGCCGGCGCTGCGCGCGACGCCGGCGAAATCGATCTTGCCTGCGGTTGCAACCGTCGGTTCGCCGCCGGAAGATTCGTATTGCTGGTTGTCCCAGCAAATATGAATGAGATTTTTCGGCTGGTGCAGGCCGATGGTCGCGAGGGAGCCGAGATTCATCCACAGAGCGCCATCGCCGTCGAAGATGAAAACTTTGCGCTGGGGAAGCGCGATGGCAAGGCCGAGGCCG
>Ga0114129_10008770_pt1 | contig 14421 bp, 9 predicted proteins | sample RhiMetdeltSRZDD1_FD_80071 | JGI IMG/M metagenome (GOLD analysis project Ga0114129, IMG submission 80071) | Populus rhizosphere microbial communities from Tennessee, USA - Rhizosphere MetaG P. deltoides SRZDD1 (version 2) (version 2) | ecosystem: Host-associated > Plants > Roots > Rhizosphere >... | reverse complement strand
TTTCCACCTGTTCCTTCGCAGCGGGACGCACGTCGGTCGCGGTCACGATCGCGCCCATTCGCCGCGCGGTCGCGATCGCCTGCAGGCCGGCGACGCCCGCGCCCATGACGAAAACCTTCGCGGCCGGCACTGTGCCGGCCGCCGTCATCATCATCGGAAGCGCCCGGCCGTATTCCCCGGCGCCGTCGATCACCGCCCGGTAACCGGCAAGGTTGGCCTGGCTCGAAAGCACGTCCATGGCCTGCGCACGGGTGATGCGCGGCATCAGCTCCATGGCGAAAGCAGTCACGCCGGCATCGGCCATCGCCTTGAGCGCGGACTCATTGCCGTACGGATCCATGATCGCGATGACGAGCGCGCCCTTCCTGTAGGCGGCGAGCTCGGAGGCCGCGGGCCGGCGCACCTTGAGCACCACGTCGGCGCCCTTGACGGCGTCCTTGGTGACCGTCGCGCCGGCAGCTTCGTAATCGCCATCCGGAATGCCCGACTTCACGCCGGCGCCCGGCTCGACCGCAACGTCGGCGCCCAGCGCCTTCATTTTCTTGATCGTGTCCGGCGTGGCGGCGACCCGGTCTTCGCCGGGGTCGACTTCCCGCGCTACGGCAATGCGCATTCGCCCCGTCTCCTTGATGGCTGACGATGACCGCCGGGATGGGTTTTCGGCGTGCTAGTTCGACGCCGCGAAACCGAGGGCGAGCAGCGAAATCACGACCATCACCGCGCTGGCCGCTCGGACGCCGGTGGTGAGGCTGAAGGCCGCCACGATCGTTGCCACGACCATGACCCCGACGCCGATAGGCCAATGATGGGTGGTGCCCGCAATCGCCAATCCGATGACGATGCTGGCCACCAGGCAGCAGCCGACATAGGTCAGCTGGACGAAACCCTTGTAGGTGTCTTCATGGGCAGCGAGGTCGTTGCCCGTCGCGGTCGCGTATTCGACCTTGCCGTGGTCGGCCATCACGTCCTCCGGTATTGGCGCACAGTCCGGCGGCGGGATTAGCGCAAATGCGCCGCCAGGGCAACTTTGCCGCCAGTCCGCTGTTGAGGCGCCGCGTCGCTTATGACGCCTGCGCGCCCTCGCCGGTCGGGAGCCCGACCTCGGCCAACGCCTTCGCCTGAGTCGCGGCCACCCGGTCGATCGAGAAATCCTCGATCGCCTCGTTGAACAGCCGGTAGAAATTGAGTTCCGCGCGCAAATGCAGGAACACCGCGCCGAGCCCGATCGCCGCGCGATCCATCAGCACGAATTCGCGCGGTACCGTCACCGGGCCTTTTTCCTTGAGCGCGCGATGGACCTGGAAGGCTTGCCGCCGCCCGTATTCCGACGGCTTCACGCCGTCGGCGATGCTGCGGACGCGATCGTCCATCAGCGGCCCGTAGATGAAGCGCGCCCAGATGTTGAGAATGTCGATCAGCTCGCGCGAGAGCGAGCGGAACCCCCAGGTCTCGTAGGCGTGCACCACGAGGTCGTCGTCGCCGGTCATCAGCCCGCGATAGAGGTCGACAACGCCGCCGACGAATTTCGGCGGGAAGATGCGGATGCAGCCGTAATCGAGCAGGTTGATGCCGCCGGGCTCGCCCTCGCGATCGAACACCGAGTAATTGCCGAGGTGGGGATCGCCGTGGATCACGCCGAAGCGGCTGAACGGGAACCACCAGGCGGTGAACATCGCGGTTGCGAGCCGGTTGCGCACTTCGAGCGCATCCTCCTTGTGCTCGAGCAGCCGGCGTCCGTCGAGCCAATCGAGCGTGAGCAGGCGGCCGGTCGAGAGCTCCGGCCACGGCCGCGGCACCCGGATCAGGTCGCTGCCCGCGAGCATGACGCGATAGAGCGAGACCTGCCTGCCCTCGCGCCGGTAGTCGAGCTCCTCGCGGATGCGCGCGCCGATCTCCTTGTAGATCTCGGTGGTGTCGATCGCCGGGTCCATGCGCCGGTGAATGGCGAAGATCCAGCTGAGCTGCCGCAGATCGGCTTCCACCGCGGACTGCATGTCGGGATATTGCAGCTTGCACGCCAGCGCGGTGCCGTCATGGGCGCGGGCGCGGTGCACCTGCCCGAGCGAGGCCGCCGCCGCCGGATGATGCTCGAAGCTCGCGAATCGCGTCTGCCAGTCGGCGCCGAGCTCCGCGCTCATGCGGCGCTTGACGAAAGCCCAGCCCATCGGTGGTGCCTGGCTTTGCAGCTTGGTGAGCTCGGCGGCGTATTCGGGCGGCAGCGCGTCGGGGATGGTGGCCATCAACTGGGCCACCTTCATGATCGGACCCTTCAGCCCGCCGAGCGCCTCGGCGAGCTCGAGCGCGTTCCGCCCGCGATCGAGATCGAGCCCGAAGAAGCGCGCGCCGGCGATGCGCGCCGCCACGCCGCCCATATTGGCGCCGACACGCGCATAGCGCGCGGCGCGGGCTGAAAAGCGATTTCGCTCGAGGTCGGACATGCCGCTGGTTAGACCTATGATCTAACCAAGATAGTCCATTGCCGCCGCGATGCCAGTCGCGGTGCCGCGACGTCTGCCCTACTGATCGGGGAGAAGGGCGGTACGGACCGAATCGACGTCCTGCTGCTTGCTGCGGAAATTCAGTGGCGGCCCGCCCGTTGCACCCGTCACTTGCAGCATGTCGTAGCCGTTCAGGAGCCTGACCGTGATGTGAAACCCGAGCGCGCGGTAGACCTCGAATTGCTCCTCGCTGAAGAATTGATCGCCCGTCGTCTCATGGGGAAACTGGTCGTAACGGCGCGCGTAGTCGCGGACGTAGTCGTTTTCGTCACCCGTCAGGGATGACTTGATGTACAGCAGCCAGCCCTTCTCGCCGCCGTCGTAATCGATGGTGCCGATCGCAGTATGCGGGCCGTTGCTGGGGGTGGGCGGCGGAGTGGTTATGCGTGACGAACCGAACCCCATCCAGGCTCGCGTGGATTTTTGGATTCCATCCCAGGGCATGTTGATGCGCGCGCCAAGATCAATGCGCGCATAACGCTGCAAGGTGATGAATGACGGGAGACGCATGGCCGGGTCGGCCTCGGCGTCGACCGCCACGATCACGCGGCAACGACGGCGCAGCAATTCGTAGATGCCGAGATTTTCGATGTGCCCGCCGTCGGTGAGGTAAACGTAGTCGCTGTCTTCATAGAGCTGGCCGCTGATCTCGGACCATAGGTACCAGTTGGTCGTCCGTTCGGGCTGAGGGCCGTCATCGGGATTGGCGCCGACGGCGGGCACGTAGCGCGGATTCTTGAGCCAATATCCAGTTCGCACGTTCAGCATCGCTAACGCCGGCGTGAGGGGCCGGATCGAATTCGCTCCCATATTGGAAGAGAAGGCCGCACCTGAAATCGCCATGGCGGTCGCCAGATCGAGGCTGGTGACGGCCTCGATGGCGTTTGTTTCCGCGTAGCCGGTTGCCTCGCTCCCGACGTAGCACGGCGAGAACAAGAAAAAGTCGGCGTTACGGCCGCGGCGATTCGCATAGTCGGAGCCCTGCACGTTCAGGGCTGCATTGATCAGGTGATAGGGTGCGTAAGGATGCGGCTTCGCAAGCTCGCTGATGCGCAGGGTGTCGAGCGGAGCAAAATCGCGTCCCTGGTCGACGCTCTCCTCCTTGTCAAGACTTCGCGTGCGCGCGTGGTGCGTGGGATCGAACAGGAAAGCCTTGCTCAACCGATCACGGTAGAGCTGATGCAACGAGTTTGCATTCGGCCGCAGCAAGTATGACAGCACAAACAGCAGCAAGCCGAGGACGATATAGAGCAACGTCACGGGTCGTTGCACGAGCCGGCTCGGCAGCCAGTCACGGACCCCCACAAACGCAAGCGAATTGCTCACGAACTCGGCAGTCCGAATGAGCCACTTTGGCGTATGCGAACCCGACGGGTTTTCGCGCGACTGTTGGGGTGCCGGCTGATCCGCGCACGCGCCGCCTCCCCCGGCCTGGCGGCAGTCGAGGGTACCGCGAAGGTTGATCCCCGGCCCCTCGATCTGCACGGTGCCATGGATCGCGGGCTGCTGGCGCAACGGCGCCGGCGGCTTTCCGTCATTGATGATTCCCCAGTAACAAAGATGGATGTAGCCGACCCAGATCAGCAGCGGCAGCGCGGAACCGGCGATCCAAATCGCGGCCTTCCCCACGGTTGCCGCCATTTTCGTTCCCATGCCTGAAGACGTGTCGACCGACTTCAGCAGCGTGGCGAGCTGCTGCCGGAAAAACGTCACCAAGGCCGCGACTGGCGTCGCGATAGCGGCAAGCCATTGAACGAAGGCCGTCAGAATCGAATGATCGCCCGCGCCGGAAGCGCGAGCCGCATCGGCGAGATCAAACATGCCGCTGATGACGAAAGGCTGCAGCTCACAGAAGAATGAGATTGCGACGATAACAAGATAGGTCGCGCCCAGAGATGGCAACCACGTTCGGAATTCCGCCTGCTTGTTATCCGGAAGAAGCGACCGATAAATCGCCCAGGCAAAAAACAGGACAAGGCCGATCAGAGCGATCAGCAGCGTGATCCCGAAGTAATTCACGGGCAGCCAGGTGAGCGAGAAGCCGAAGAAGTCCGGCCCGGTCAAATCGCTCCGGTTTTGGTTGCCCAGGATCGTCACCGCGGCCAGCAGCAGGATGACCGGCAGCACCAGCCCGACATTGGCGACAAGGCCACGCAGGACGATCGCAAGCGCCGTGACCAGGTCGCGCGCGCCGAATGGAATCAAGTAATTCGAATAGTTCCGGATATGCCGGATGGAGGCGGAATCCTTGACGTCCGGCGGCCGCTCGCCGCCAGCACGAGGGCCGGTCGACTCGCCGAACACGAACGCGCCTTCGGTCTTGGTCATCGTGGCGGAGAGCGACGCACCCATGTAGCCGCCGCCCGACACGGTCGACAGGTAGTCGACCTTCCGCAACACGTCGAACTCGTTGAGCGCTTGCAGGACGCCGAGCGAGAAAGAAGCGGACCGAATGCCGCCTCCCGACAGCGCAAGGCCGACGGCATCCATGACGCGCGATCCGGGGCCGGTCCCGTCGAGGGTGATGGGCTCCCGTCCAAGCGCACGCCGTCGCTCGTTGATCGTGCGTATCTCGGCCCGTACGATTGCATCGAGGCCGATCCCCGGCGCCCGCTCCTCGGAGACCTCTACGCGCATGACCGCCTCCCGGCCCGAGGCAATGCTAAGACAACCATCAGTTGCTCGCAATCAGAACCGAAGGCCTGGGGCACTTTGTCCGTGAGAAAGCGATGCCCGCAGTGCATCGCAGCTTGCTTGGCCTGTCGGTGGCGCGCCCCTTCCTCGTCGCTTTGAAAGCTAGCGGGCGGCGTCGAGTCCCTCCAGCTCCGTAATCATCCGCTCGATCACGCTCAGCCCGCCCTGCCAGAACGCTGGATCGCACGCATCGAGGCCAAACGGCTTGAGCAGCTCGGTATGATGCTTGGTGCCGCCGGCCGCGAGCATCGCGAGATAGCGTTCGGCAAAGCCTTCCGCCGCGCGCTCGTACACGGCGTAGAGCGAATTCACCAGGCAGTCGCCGAACGCGTAGGCGTACACGTAAAACGGCGAATGCACGAAGTGCGGGATGTAGCACCAGAACGTCTCGTAGCCGGGCTTGATCTCGATGGCCGGCCCGAGACTCTCGCGCTGCACGCCAAGCCAGATCGCGTTGAGCTGATCGGCGGTGAGCTCACCCTTCCTGCGCTCGGTGTGCACCTTGCGCTCGAACGTATAGAACGCAATCTGGCGCACCACCGTATTGATCATGTCCTCGACCTTGGCGGCGAGCATGGCCTTGCGCTGCTTCTTGTCGGTCGTGTTGGCAAGGAGCTTCTTGAAGGTGAGCATCTCGCCGAACACGCTCGCAGTCTCGGCCAGCGTCAGCGGCGTCGGCGCCATCAGCGGCCCGTTCGGCGCGGCGAGCACCTGATGCACGCCATGGCCGAGCTCATGCGCGAGCGTCATCACGTCGCGCGGCTTGCCCTGATAGTTGAGCAGCACATAGGGATGCACCGAGGGCACGGTCGGATGCGCGAAGGCACCCGGCGCTTTCCCGGGCCGAACTGGCGCATCGATCCAGTTTTGCTTGAAGAATCGCTCCGCGATGGCGGCCATCTTCGGTGAGAACGCGCCATAGGCGGTGAGCACGGTCGCCTGCGCCTCGTTCCATCCGATGCTGCGGGTCGCGACCTTGGGCAGTGGCGCGTTGCGATCCCAGTAGGGGAGCCGCTTCTTGCCGAACCAGCGTGCCTTCAGCGCATAGTAACGGTGCGACAGCCGCGGGTAGCTCGCGCGTACCGCCTCGACCAGGGCCTCGACCACCTCGCGCTCGACGCGGTTCGACAGGTGCCGCGCATCGGCGACATCGGCAAAGCCGCGCCAGCGGTCGGAGATCTCCTTGTCCTTGGCGAGTGTATTGGTGATCAGCGCGAACAGGCGAACGTTGTCCTTGAATGTCCTGGCAAGCGCATTCGCCGCGGCCTTGCGGGCTTGCGGGCGCGAATCCTGCAGAAGCTTGAGCACCGGCTCGACCGCAAGCGACTTGGCGCCGACCTTGAAGCGCAGCTTCGCGATCGTCTCGTCGAACAGCCGGTTCCAGGCCGAATAGGTGGTCACCGACTTTTCGTGGAAGAGCTGCTCGATCCGTTCCTCGAGCTGGTAGGGCTTCTCCTTGCGAATGTCCTCGATCCACGGCCGATAGTGGCCGAGCGCGGGATCCGCCATCGCGGCTTCGAGCTTGGCGTCGTCGATCTGATTGAGCTCGAGCACGAAGAACAGAAGGTGCGTGGAGGCGGAGGTGATGCGCTCCTGCACGTCGCCGTAGAATTTCGCGCGCGCCGGATCGACGGTGTTGGCGGCGTGAACCAGGCCGGCGTAGGAAATCAGCCGACCAAGGAGATCGTCGAGCGACTCGTAGCGCTTGACCGCTTCCGCGAGCGCGCGCCCGGCGTTGGGGCCCTCGGCCATGGCGGCGAGCCTGCCCTTGAAGTCCTCCTCGAAGGCGATGGAGTAGGCCTCGGCGCGATCGAGGTCGCGCTTCACATGCGGATCGTCGATCCCGGCATAGAGATCGCCAAGATTCCATTCCGGCAGCGACCCGGCGCGAGGGGAGCGGGAAGTCGCGGCGCGGCTGCGAGCGCGCTTTGCTTGTGCAGGCATGAGCTTCCGATGAAAGGATGCGCCCTGCGCCGTTACCCCGACGGCGTCGGACATCCCCCGTCGCAAATCCATATTCTGCGCCCCGCGATGCGGTCAACAGCGTCGCTCGCGCCTGTCGGCAGGGCTTTCGCGAGAACGGAGGGCCGCGGCGCCGGCCGCCCAAGCTTTACAGGTCGTTAAGCTTGCTCGGCCACAGTGCCCCAATTCGGCACAATTCAAGTCGCAGGAGCGTGGCATGTCCGAGCGTATCCTCATCGTCGACGACGATCCGGTTCAGCGCCGCCTCCTCGAAAACATGCTCATCCGTGCGGGCTATGAAGCCGTGGTCGTCGAAGGCGGCGATGCGGCCGTGAGCGCGCTGATCGGCGCCGGCACAAACCGCATCGACGCCGTCGTGCTCGATCTGGTCATGCCGGACCTCGATGGGCTCGGCGTGCTCGCGAAGATGCGCGAGGCCGGCGTCGCGGTCCCGGTCATCGTGCAGACCGCGCACGGCGGCATCGACAATGTCGTCACCGCCATGCGCGCCGGCGCCGCTGACTTCGTGGTCAAGCCGGTCGGCGCCGAGCGCCTGCAGGTGTCGCTGCGCAATGCGCTTGCAACGAGCGCATTGTCGGGCGAGCTCGCCCGCATCAAGCACAGCCAGTCGGGCACCCTCACCTTCGAGGACATCATCACGCGCAGCCCGCGCATGCAGACGGTGTTGCGCACGGCGCAGAAGGCGGCGGGGTCGGTCATTCCCGTGTTGATCGAAGGACAATCGGGCGTCGGCAAGGAACTGATCGCGCGCGCGATCCACGGCTCCGGCGAACGCCGGGCCAAGCCGTTCGTCGCGGTCAATTGCGGCGCGATCCCCGACAATCTCGTGGAGTCGATCCTGTTCGGCCACGAGAAGGGCGCGTTCACCGGCGCGACCGAACGCCACGCCGGCAAGTTCGTCGAGGCTTCCGGCGGCACCCTGTTCCTCGATGAGGTCGGCGAGCTGCCGCCGGCGGCCCAGGTCAAGCTGCTACGAGCAATCCAGGAAGGCGAGGTCGAACCGGTTGGCGCGCGCAGGCCGGTCAAGGTCGACGTGCGGCTCATCTCCGCCACCAATCGTGACCTTATCGCCGACGTGAAGGACGGGCGATTCCGTGAAGACCTGTTCTACCGGCTGCACGTCTTCCCCATTGCGGTGCCCGCCCTGGCCGAACGGCCGGAGGACATTCCCGAGCTCGCCCGGCATTTCCTGGCGCGTTTTGCGGCGGAGGAAGGCAAACGCATCACGCGTCTGTCCGGCGAGGCGCTTGCACTGCTGGCGTCCTACCGCTGGCCAGGCAACGTCCGCCAACTCGAGAATGCTGTGTTCCGCGCCGTCGTGCTTGCCGACGGGGACGAAATCGGAACGGGAGAATTCCCTCATATCGCTTCGCAGCTCGCACGCTCTCCGGCGCCGAGTGCTGAAGGCCTTATCGCGGCGCCCGAGGCGGTCGAACTCCATGCCGCCGCGGCGCCACCATTGGCCGACCATGCAATGCCCGAGCGTGGTAGCATTGCACCGAGTCGGGCTGGACCACCCTCGCCCGCCCTGGCGTTGCTCGACGGGCACGGCGAGGCGCGCACCCTCGACGAGATCGAGGCCGAGGTGATCCGCTTTGCCGTCACGCACTACCGAGGGCAGATGTCCGAAGTGGCGCGGCGGTTGGGAATCGGGCGCTCCACCCTCTACCGCAAGCTCGATGCCTTGGGGCTTGCCGAGGAGGCGCCGGATCGCGACAGCCCGTCCGTTGTAACAGGGTGACATCTCTCGCAAAATCGCCTGAAATTCAGGGCAGGCCTGTTGCTTCCAGGGGCGAATTGGAGTCAGGTCTGGCCCCTACTGCGCTGGGGTGGATGACTGAGCGGAACCTCTTGCCGAGGTTCCGCGTATGATCTTGGGAGACGGATTCAATGCGGGGCATGACCTACAACCGCATCCTTGCTGGAACGGCGCTGGCCTTGGTGTTGGGGGCGCCGGTGGGCGCCTGGGCGGCGCCCGAGACGACAGCCTCCATAGAAGCCGCCGTGCCGATGCCCGATTCGCCGGCCCTGCCGCCGCCGACGGCCGCGGACGTCAACGGACAGCCGGCAACCTCGGGAGTGGGAAGTACCGAAACCGCCCCGACTGGCGAAACCACATCTGCTCCGGCTCCTGAGGGCAATCCCGCACCGGCAACCGAGACCGCGACTGCCCCGCAGACGCCGCCGCCGGATCCGCTCGCGTCGCTCGATCCGGCCGACCGGCCGATCGCCGAGAAGGTGCGCGACCAGCTCGCCGCCAAGGTCGACAGGATCTTTTCGAACAAGAAGGAGCGCACGGCGGTCGAGACGTTCTACCAGAACCGCAATCTGGCGCCGCTGTGGTTCGACAAGGGCATTGAGAACGCCCGCGCCAAGGTCGTCATCGCCCGCATCAAAGAGGCGGCCACCGATGGGCTCGATCCGAACGAGTACAGGCTTCCGAACCTGAGCGGCGAAAATCCTGATGCGCTCGCTGAAGCGGAGCTCAGGCTTACCGCGACCGTGATCACCTTTGCGCGCCACCTGCAGGCCGGCCGCTTCCCATTTGCGCGGATCAGCAGGGACATCGAGATGCCGCAGCAGCCGCCCGACACGGCAGACGTTCTCACGCGGCTCGCCGACGCCCCGGATGCAGGCAAAGTGCTCGATGCGTTCAGCCCGCCCCAGGAGGGCTACAAGAAGCTCAAGGCCGCGCTCGCGGACATGCGCGGCAAGACCACAGGCCACGGCAATCAGATTGCCGAGGGCCCGGTGCTCAAGCTCCAGAAGGTTCTGATGGAGGATTCCCGGGTGCCGCAGTTGCGCGAGCGCCTGGGCGTGGCCGGCGATCCGGCTGACCTCCGCTACGACGCCAAGCTCGCGGAGGCGGTGAAGAAGTTCCAGCGCGCCAACGACCTCAACGCGACCGGCGCACTCGACGCGCGCACGGTCAGGGAGCTCAACGGGCCGCCGCGCGACCGCCAGATCGACGTGATCATCGCCAATATGGAGCGCTGGCGCTGGCTGCCGCGCGACCTCGGCGAGGCGCACGTGGTGCTGAACATTCCGAACTACACGCTGCGCGTGATGCGCGACGACAAGTTGGTCTGGCAGACCAAGGTCGTGGTCGGCAAGCCGACGACCGCGACGCCGCTGCTCACCGAGACGATGAAATACATCACCATCAATCCGACCTGGAACGTGCCGCCGTCGATCGTGCAGAACGAATATCTGCCGGCGCTGGCCCAGGATCCGACCGTGCTGTCGCGGATGGGACTGCACGTAAGCTACAACCGCGACGGCAGCGTCCACATCTCCCAGCCGCCCGGCGAGAGGAATGCGCTTGGACGCATCCGGTTCAACTTCCCGAACCGGTTCCTGGTCTACCAGCACGACACCCCGGACAAGCACCTGTTCGCGCATGACAAGCGCGCCTACAGCCATGGCTGCATGCGGGTGGAAGATCCTGCCCGCTATGCCGAGGTGCTGTTTTCGATCGCGCGGCCGAACGACGGCTATACGCAGGAGCGCATCCGCAAGATGTTCGGCACGTCGGAGCAGGATATCCAGCTGCCGAAGCCGATCCCGGTGCACATCACCTATCAGAGCGCGTTCGTCGACGACGCCGGCAAGCTGCAGATCCGCCCCGACATCTACGGCCTCGACGGCCGCACCATGGCCGCGATCAAGGGCGAGCGCGGGATGATCGAGGTGGCGTCGGAGCGGGCGCGGCCCGCATCGTCGGGCGGCGGCGTGGTGAGAGCACGACCCCCACAGCAGCGGTCGGTGTCGTTCTTCGAACAGCTGTTCGGAGGCGGGCAGCCGGCTCCGGTCCCGCAACGTCGCATCCGCTGATCGACCCTGAGCTTCTGCCTCGAAGGGGGTGCCCCATGGGCCCCCTTCGGCAATATCCACAATCGGTTATGCCTACTAACTTTTTCAGCCCCGACGGCATTAACCGTGGCCACTTTTTGCCACAGTCCCCCTGTACCCCTTGGCTATCGGGGGGACGGGGCGCGCGCTTACGGCGCATTAACCCATCCCTATTAAGGCTGCGTTCACCATACCTGCCGTGCCACGGGGGCGCGAACGGGCGTGTTGATAACAACTTAGACGCGAGATCGCATGCCGGTCAGTGTCGCGGGGATGGGTTCTTTACGCTTGAGTCCGGCGGGGATCGGGTATTGCTGCAGCCTTGCCGCGCTCCTGCTGTTCGCCGGCAGCAACACCCTGCAAAATGCGACCGCCAACGGCGACACCCGCACCATCTCCTTCCACCACACTCACACCCAGGAAGACCTCACCGTCACCTACAAGGTGAACGGCCGCTACGACGAAGAGGCGCTCAAGAAGATCAATTGGACGCTGCGCGACTGGCGGACGGACGAGCCGACCAAGATGGACCCCCATCTGCTCGATATCGTGTGGGAGGTCTATCGCGAGGTCGGCGGCAAGCAGCCGATCCACATCATCAGCGCCTACCGCTCGCCGGCCACCAACGCCTTGCTGCGGCGTCGATCGAGCGGAGTCGCCAAATTCAGCCAGCACATGCTCGGCAAGGCGATGGACTTCTACATCCCGGATGCGTCACTTGAGGAAATCCGTTATGCCGGCCTGCGGCTGCAGCGCGGCGGCGTCGGCTTCTATCCGACCTCGGGGTCGCCGTTCGTGCACCTCGACACCGGCAGCGTCCGGCACTGGCCGCGGATGCCCGAACAGCAACTGGCCCGCGTGCTGGCCAAGGGACCGGTCCGCGTCGCCTCCAGTGATCGTCCGGTTACCGCCGCTTTGAAAATACCGAATCCATTTGATCCCCTGGCGAAACTCTTTGGCGGCGGCAGAGACGAAGAGGACGACAACGAGACCGCCGCCACGACCACCGCTTCCACTTCTACCGCCGCGTCCTACCGCAATCGCACCGCCGCCACCGCCCCCCGTCCCGAGCCGAGCCGCGCGCCTGCGGCCGCCCCCGAACCGAAAATCGAGAAGCCGATCGTCGTCGCCGCCGTGCCGATGCCGCCCGCGAAGCCCGCGATCCAGCCCGCCACCTTTGAGGTTGCTTCTGCGACGTCGCGGCCGGTCCAGCTGCGGCCCGCGTCAGGGTCGAGCCTGGTCGCCCGCGCGACCGGCTCGGCAAACGACATCATCAATGAGCGCGGCTTCTGGCAGGGCCTGCCGGACCCGCAGACGACCGTGGCCGCCAGGACTGACGACACGCCGCGGCCGCCCCGGGACATCCCCGTCGTATCGGCCGATGCGACCGGCAGCGTCGCGCCGTGGTCGGTACCCGAGCGCGCGACCGCCACCTCGGGTGCGCTGGCCTATGCGCCGGCGCTCCCGGCCGCCCCCGCCTCGCGCGCAGCGCCGATGGGAGAGGGCACGCCGCGCGCCGCCCCCGCTGCACAACCCGACACCACGGTCGCGATCAAGCGCACCGGCAATCGGCCTACCGCGATCCTCGCCGCTCCGGCGACCGTAACGACCAAGCCGGGCGAGCGATTCAATAATCCATGGATGCGCGCGGTGATCGTGAGCCCAAGCGTGCAGGAATTCCTCGGCGCCTCGCTTTTGGGAATGACGGACTTCCGCCATCTCGGGCCATACCTGCACAAGCCCGCGAGCTCGGTGATGATGACGTTCTCGGCCGACCCGTATCTCGGCATGACGGCCGAGCACTTCAGCGGAAGCGCCGTGGTCTTCATGGCCACCGTGACGTTCGGTCAGCGCACCGCGGCGCTGCGATAGCCCAAGGCTTCTTTCCTGCCGTCACGCCCGCGCTCGCCGCGGGCATTTGAGTCTTTATTGTCCAATTAATTCAGCATGCCGAGCGCATTCATGTAGGTCTCGAGGATTGCCTCCTGCTCCTTGCGCTCCTCCGCGTCCTGCTTGCGCAGCCGGACGATGACGCGCAACGCCTTCACGTCGAAGCCATTACCCTTGGCCTCGGCATAGACGTCGCGGATGTCGTCTGCGATCGCCTTCTTTTCTCCTTCCAGCCGCTCGACGCGCTCCACGAAGGCCTTCAGGTGATCCTTGGCAAAACGGGTCGCGGGTTGTTCCTTGGCAGCGGCAGCGGTTGCCATCGATGACTCCTCCGTTCGCGCAACATGGCGTTATCCGGAGGAGGTTTCGGAATCTGCGCGTGAGGTCAAGGCTGGGACGCAGTCATCCACAGCAGTGCACAGCGGCGGGCAGCAGCTAGTGCTTTTGGCTTGCCTTTTCGAACGCCGCCTTCTGCTCGGGACTCGCTTCTTTCTGATATTTCGCCTTCCATTGCTCGAACGGCATGCCGTAGACCGCCTCGCGACTCTCATCCTTGGTCATCGGCACGCCGCGGCTGTCGGCGGCTTCCTTCAGCCAGTTCGACAGGCAGTTGCGGCAGAAACCGGCGAAATTCATCAGATCGATGTTCTGCACGTCGGTGCGTGAACGAAGATGCTCGAGAAGACGCCGGAATGCGGCGGCTTCGAGTTCGGTGCGGGTTTTGTCGTCGAGAGCCATGATTTGATCCTCCGCGGCTGAAAGATAAGGTCCCGGCGCAGCGCTTTCCATAGCCGGGCACCGCTGGATCGCGTCATAGCCAAGCCGATCAGGCCTTGTGAGGGATGCGACCTTTCCATAGCGCCCCGCGCCCCTTCGCGTGCTGAAAGCCGGAGTCGATCGTAAAGGCCATGTAGACCAAAGCGATCGCGGGAAGCGCAAATCCCCACAGCGGAGACATCCGATAAAGCCGCAGCGTGGGCGCGAAGGCAATCGCCATCGCGGCCCAGCCGATGATTCCTGCTGCGCGCGCAAGCCCATGGCCGAATAGAGCGAACAGCGGGGGCACCAGATAGACGAGGGCCAGTCCGGCGATTGTCGCCGCCAGCAGGGCCGGGGAATAATTCAGCTGCGCATACGCGGTGCGCGCCACCATTTGCCGGATGTCGCCCATTTGCGGATAGACCCGAATGCTTTGGAGCCGTTCGGTCAGTCCGAGCCAGATCGGGCCGCATCGCTTCAGCCTTTTCGCCAACGCGCAGTCGTCGATGACCGCGTCCCGGATCGCGGCAAGACCGCCAGCGCGCTGCAGCTCATCCCAGCGCACAAGCATGCACCCGCCCGCCGCCGCGGCGGTGGCGCGCCGCGGGTTGTTCACCCACGCAAACGGGTAAAGCATCTGGAAGAAAAAGATGAAGGCGGGAATCAGCAGACGTTCAGCGAAGCTCTCGCAGTGCAGCTTGGCCATCAACGATACGGACACCGAGCCCGTCGACTGCGCCTGCGC
>Ga0114129_10008769_pt1 | contig 14422 bp, 12 predicted proteins | sample RhiMetdeltSRZDD1_FD_80071 | JGI IMG/M metagenome (GOLD analysis project Ga0114129, IMG submission 80071) | Populus rhizosphere microbial communities from Tennessee, USA - Rhizosphere MetaG P. deltoides SRZDD1 (version 2) (version 2) | ecosystem: Host-associated > Plants > Roots > Rhizosphere >... | reverse complement strand
GCCCAGCACCGCGGCGGCTACGCGGCCGTGTCCCCGCTGCGGCTGCGGGGAGCCGCGGTGGCCGCCGCCCGGGACATCCTCGCCCAGATGCACTAGGCGGGAGACCCCGGCCCGGCCGAAGAGCCCCAGCGCATGCCCTACGCTGGGCAACCGTGCTGCTGCTTGCGTTCGACACCGCGACGCCAGCCGTGACGGTCGCCGTCCACGACGGAGCCCGCGTGCTGGCGCACATCACGACGGTCGACGCCCGGCGGCAGGGCGAGCTGCTGGCCAGCCACATCGAGAAGGTGCTGGCGGAGGCGGGCGTGAGCCTGGCCGAGCTGACCGCGATCGTGCCCGGCGTCGGGCCGGGCCCTTACACCGGACTGCGCACCGGGCTGGTCACCGCGCGGGTACTCGGCGCCGCGCTGGGCATCGACGTGCATGGCGTGTGCACGCTCGACGTGATCGCGTCCGACGCTGTCGCCGCGGCGGCCGGCCGGCCGTTCCTGGTGGCGACCGACGCCCGCCGCCACGAGGTGTACTGGGCCCGCTACTCACCGGCCGGAGAGCGGCTCTCCGGCCCCGGCGTGGCCGCTCCAGCGTCGCTGCCAGCCGGCCTGCCCACGGCGGGCGAGGGCGCGGTCGCCTACCCCGGCCTGCTGGGCGAGCCGATCGCACCCCGCTTCCCTTCGGCGGCCGCGCTCGGAGGGCTGGCGGCGCGACGGCTGGCGGCGGGGGACGGCCTGCTTCCGCCGGAACCGCTGTACCTGCGCCGGCCCGACGCCCGGGTGCCCGGCCCGCCCAAGAGCGTGCTCACGGCCACGGGCCGGGCTTCGCGCGCGGCCTCGGGAGCGACCCCGGCATGAGCGTCGTCCTGCGCCCGATGGCCGGCGGCGACGTGCCGTCCGTCGCCAAGCTCGAGGTGGCGCTGTTCGGTGAGGAGGCGTGGTCGCCGGACATGCTCGCCGGTGAACTGGCCGGGGAGCCTGGCAAGTACTACCTCGTGGCGGAGGACGAGGGTGTGATCGCCGGTTACGCCGGGCTGCTGGCACTCGGTGCCGGCCAGGCGGATGTGCTGACCGTGGGGGTGGCGCAGGACCGCTGGGGCGAGGGAATCGGCGCCGCGCTGCTGGAGAACCTGCTGGCCGAGGCCGGCCGCCGCGGCTGCACGGAAGTGTTCCTTGAGGTCCGGGTCGACAACGATCGTGCGCAGCGCCTCTACCGGCGGCACGGGTTCGCCGGCGTAGGCCTGCGGCGCGGTTACTACCAGCCGTCGGGCGCGGACGCGCTGGTCATGCGCCGCGACATCGAGCCGGTCCGGCCGGTCCGCGGCCGCCGTCGGCGGCGGCTTGGCGGTGCCGCATGAGCCAGCCGCTGGTGCTGGGCATCGAGACCTCCTGCGACGAAACCGGCGCCGGCCTGGTGCGCGGGCACGAGCTGCTGGCGGACGCGATCGCCTCCAGCGTGGCGGAGCATGCCCGGTTCGGGGGCGTGGTGCCCGAGGTGGCCAGCCGTGCCCACCTGGAGGCGATGGTCCCCGCCGTGGACCGGGCGCTCGCGGCCGCTGGAGTGGGGCTGAGCCAGGTGGACGCGATCGCGGTGACGGCCGGGCCGGGCCTGGCCGGGGCCCTGCAGGTCGGCGTGTGCGCGGCCAAGGCGTACGCGCTGGCGCTGGGCAGGCCGCTGTACGCGGTCAACCACCTCGCCGCGCACATCGCGGTCGACCAGCTCGAGCACGGCCCGCTGCCCACACCGGTGGTGGCGCTGCTGGTATCGGGCGGACACTCCTCGCTGCTGCTGGTGCCCGACGTGGCTGGCGAGGTGCTGCCGCTGGGGGCGACCATCGACGACGCCGCCGGCGAGGCCTACGACAAGGTGGCGCGCCTGCTGGGGATGGGCTTCCCCGGCGGCCCGCCGATCGATGCGGCCGCCCGGTCCGGGAACGGCGCCGCGATCGCGTTCCCGCGCGGGAAGTACCGCGACGCCACCCTCGACTTTTCGTTCTCCGGCCTGAAGACCTCGGTCGCCCGGTGGGTGGAGGCACGGCAGCAGGCCGGGCTTTCCGTGCCGGTGGCCGACGTCGCGGCCTCGTTCCAGGAGGCGGTCGCCGACGTGCTGACCCGCAAGGCGATCGACGCGTGCCGCGCGCATGACGTTAAGGACCTGATCATCGGCGGTGGGGTGGCGGCCAACTCAAGGCTGCGGGCCCTGGCGGCGGAGCGCTGCGAGGCCGCCGGGGTCAGGTTGCGGGTACCGCGGCCCGGGCTGTGCACCGACAACGGCGCGATGGTCGCGGCGCTCGGGGCCGAGCTTGCGGCGCGGGGTGCGCCCGCGTCGCCGCTGGAGGTGCCCGCGGATTCCTCGCTCCCGGTGACCACCGTCCTGGTGGGCCAGCCCGTCTCGAGTTGACGGGGCCACGCACCCGGGATACTGTTCGGAACTGGCACTCACTAAGGTAGAGTGCTAATGCGACGAGGCTGGTCTGGCACCCGCGACGACAGGCCGCCGCGGTCGCCTCTCTAGTCCTTGTCAACCCGCCTTTCCGGAGGGGGAGGTCAGATCGTGACGACCGCCACCAAAGTTGTTCTCAAGCCACTCGAAGACCGCATTGTTGTCCGTACGCTCGAGGCCGAGCAGACGACAGCGTCGGGTCTGGTGATCCCGGACACCGCCAAGGAGAAGCCCCAGGAGGGCGAGGTCCTTGCGGTAGGCCCGGGTCGCTTCGACGACGCCGGCGCCAAGCGCGTGCCGATGGACGTCAAGGTCGGCGACGTGGTGCTGTACAGCAAGTACGGCGGCACCGAGGTCAAGTACCACGGCGAGGAGTACCTGGTGCTCTCCGCCCGCGACGTGCTCGCCATCATCGAGAAGTAACCGCAAGATCCAGGCGGCGCGGCCGGGGTCATTGGGACCTGGCGCTGTGCCATACCGCCCCGGACGCCCCGCCGGCGCCCGGGGCGGTGGCACGAGAACCGGTGCGCCGCACCAGCCTGCCAGACGTGATCAGAGGTATTCATGGCCAAGATGCTGGAGTTCGACGAGGAGGCGCGGCGCGCGCTTGAGCGCGGCGTGAACAAGCTCGCGGACGCCGTGAAGGTGACGCTGGGGCCGCGCGGCCGCAACGTCGTCATCGACAAGAAGTGGGGCGCTCCCACGATCACGAACGACGGGGTCACCGTCGCCCGCGAGGTGGAGCTTGAGGACCCACACGAGAACCTGGGCGCTCAGCTCGCCAGGGAAGTAGCCACCAAGACCAACGACATCGCGGGCGACGGCACCACCACGGCCACCGTGCTCGCGCAGGCGATGGTCCACGAGGGGCGGCGCAGCGTGACGGCGGGAGCGAACCCGATCGAGCTCAAGCGGGGCATCGACGCCGCGGCGTCCGCCGTGTCGGAGCTGCTGCTGAAGGCCGCCCGCGAGGTGGGTGAGCAGAAGGAGATCGCGCACGTGGCGACGGTCTCGGCCCAGGACAGCCAGATCGGCGACGTGATCGCCGAGGCCTTCGGCAAGGTCGGCAAGGACGGCGTCATCACCGTCGAGGAGTCGCCGACCATGGGACTCGAGCTTGAGTTCACCGAGGGGATGCAGTTCGACAAGGGCTACATCTCGCCCTACTTCATCACCGACCAGGACCGGATGGAAGCGGTCCTGGAGGACGCCTACGTGCTCCTGCACGCCGCCAAGATCTCCGCGATGACCGACTTCCTGCCGCTGCTCGAAAAGGTCGCGCAGGCCAAGAAGCCGCTGCTGGTAGTCGCCGAGGACGTCGAGGGTGAGGCACTGTCGACCCTGGTGGTCAACCGGATCCGCGGGCTGCTGTCGGTCGTGGCGGTCAAGGCGCCCGGGTTCGGCGACCGGCGCAAGGCCATGCTGGCCGACATGGCCATCCTGACCGGCGGCGAGGTGATCAGCGAGGAGCTGGGGCTCACGCTGGAGCTGGCCGACCTCGACAAGCTCGGCAAGGCCCGCCGCATCGTGGTCACCAAGGACACCACCACGATCGTGGACGGGGCCGGTGATCCCGAAGCGATCGCGGACCGGGTCCGGCAGCTGCGGACCGAGATCGAGGACACCGACTCCGACTGGGACCGGGAGAAGCTGCAGGAGCGCGTCGCCAAGCTGTCCGGCGGGGTGTGCGTGCTGCGGGTGGGGGCGGCGACCGAGGTCGAGCTGAAGGAGAAGAAGCACCGGCTGGAGGACGCGGTCTCGGCCACCCGCGCGGCGATCGAGGAAGGGATCATCGCGGGCGGCGGCAGCGCGCTCGTGCACACCGCCGCCGAACTCGGTGACCTCGGCAAGACCGGGGACGAGGCGAGGGGCGTCGCCGTGGTGCGCGCCGCGCTGAGCGCTCCCACCTACTGGATTGCCGAGAACGCGGGCCAGGAAGCCGGCGTCGTCGTCGAGAAGGTGGCCGGGCTCGGCCGCGGCCAGGGCTTCAACGCAGCCACGTTCGCTTACGGCGACCTGATGGAGCAGGGCGTGATCGACCCGGTCAAGGTGGCCCGTTCCGCGGTCGAGAACGCAGCCTCGATCGCCGGCATGCTGCTCACCACCGAGGCGCTCGTGACCGAGAAGCCGGAGAAGGAAGCCGAGGCGAACGGCCATGGCCACGGACACGGCCACGGGCACGCGCACTGACCTTTCTGGTCGCCCGCCAGGGTAAGGCGGGTGAAGGCGCCGCTCCGGGGGAATCATGCTCTCGTGACGGAGCGGCGCCTCATCCGCCCGGTGGGGGGCGAGGGATGGGCACAGGGCCGTGCTCAGCCGCGCCGCAGGGCTGCGGCAGCGGGCCTGGCGGGCGCAGGTGACCGGAGAGACGGCCGGGCCCGTGCGGGCGGCGGCAGCCGGGCTGACGGCGCCGGCCTCCGCGATCTCACCAGCCGGGCCGCGCTCGGCCAGCCCGCTGCGATCGAGTCGCTGCTGGTACATATCCGGCCGATGATCGTCCGGTACTGCCGGGCGCGCCTGGGGCGAGTCGCCGGCCATTACCACGTCGCGGACGACGTGGCGCAGGAGGTGTGCATCGCCGTCCTTTCCGCGCTTCCGCGCTACCGGGACATGGGGCGGCCGTTCGCTTCATTCGTGTTCGGCATCGCCGCGCACAAGGTGGCGGACGCGATGCGCAGCGCCGCCAGGCTGGCGGTGCCCACCGAAGACCTGCCCGATGGTCCCGATGAGCAGCCAGGGCCCGAGGAGACCGTGGTGGCCTACCTCGAGGCGGAGCGAGCCAGGGCGCTGCTGGCGCGGCTGCCAGTCCATCTGCGTGAGCTGGTGATCCTGCGGGTCGTAACGGGACTGTCGGCGGAAGAGACGGGTAACGTCCTGGGCATGTCGGCAGGAGCGGTTCGTGTCGCCCAGCACCGGGCGCTGGCCCGGCTCCGTGCGTTCGCGGTCGAGGAATCGATCGCCTGATCGCGTTCCGGGCGTGAGGCTCATGATCGAGGTGGACCCGGCCCGGTTCGAGGAGATGGTCGGGGAGGCGCTGGACGGCCTGCCGGAGGAGCTGGGCCGCCTGATGAGCAACGTGGCGGTGACGGTCGAGCATGACCCCGGCCCGCCGGGCCTGCTCGGCCTCTATGAGGGAATCCCGCTGACCAGCCGGACGACGGGTTACGCCGGGGTGCTGCCCGACCGGATCACCATCTACCGGCTCGCGATCTGCGCCGTCTGCCAGACCGAGCGCGAGGTGGTCGAGGAGGTGCGGCGCACCGTCGTGCACGAGGTCGGCCACCACTTTGGCATCGACGACGCCCGCCTCACCGAGCTCGGCTGGTGACCCGCCCGGCTCACCAACCCGGTTGGTGGCCCCGCCCGCCCGGCCGCGCTTCGGCGCTGCGGGCGAGCCGCCGCCGCGGTCGTCAATAGACTGTCTAGACCGGACTCCCTCCCGGGAAGGTGCCATGACTGACGAGACCAAGTTCGGTCCTCCGGCGTTGACCTTCGACGACGTCCTGCTGCTGCCAGCCCACTCGGAGATCCTGCCGGGGGATGCGGACACGGCCGCCAGGCTCAGCCGCAGCATCACGCTGCGCCTCCCACTGGTCTCCTCGGCCATGGACACCGTCACCGAGGCCCGGATGGCGGTCGCCATGGCCCGCCACGGCGGGGTCGGCGTCCTGCACCGCAACCTCTCGGTCGAGGACCAGGCGCATCAGGTCGACATGGTCAAGCGCTCGGAGGCCGGCATGATCACCAACCCGGTGACGTGTGGCCCGGACGCCACGGTCGCCGAGGTGGAGACGCTGTGCGCCCGGTACCGCATCTCCGGCGTGCCGGTGACCGGTGACGACGGCGTCCTGCTCGGCATCGTGACCAACCGCGACATCAGGTTCGAGGCCGACCACGGCCGCCCGGTATCGGCGGTGATGACCCCGATGCCGCTGGTGACCGCGCCGGTCGGCGTGACCAGGGAGGTCGCGCTCGACCTGCTCCGGCGGCACAAGGTGGAGAAGCTTCCGCTGATCGACGATGCGGGCAGGCTGTCCGGCCTGATCACCGTCAAGGACTTCACCAAGAGCGAGAAGTTCCCCAGCGCCACCAAGGATGCCGCGGGACGGCTGGTGGTCGGGGCGGCCATCGGGGTGGGCGAAGACGCCAAGCACCGGGCGCAGGCGCTGGCCGAGGCGGGCGCGGACTTCCTGGTGGTGGACACCGCGCACGGTCACGCCCAGGCGGTCATCGACATGGTGGCCCAGGTCAAGGCGAACATCCGGGTGGACGTGATCGGCGGCAACGTGGCCACCCAGGCCGGCGCGCGGGCGCTGGTCGACGCCGGCGCCGACGGTGTCAAGGTGGGGGTCGGGCCCGGATCTATCTGCACCACCAGGGTCGTGGCCGGTGTCGGCGTGCCGCAGGTCACCGCGATCTTCGAGGCTGCGCGGGTGGCCCGCCCGGCGGGGGTGCCGGTGATCGGGGACGGTGGCGTCCAGCACTCCGGCGACATCGCCAAGGCGATCGCGGCCGGCGCGGATACGGTCATGCTCGGCAGCCTGCTCGCGGGATGCGAGGAGGCGCCCGGCGAGATGGTGTTCATCCACGGCAAGCAGTACAAGCAGTACCGGGGCATGGGGTCGCTGGGGGCCATGCGGGGCCGGTCCTTCTCCAAGGACCGCTACTTCCAGGACGACGTGCTGCGCGAGGACAAGCTGGTCCCGCAGGGCGTCGAGGGCCAGGTGCCCTACCGCGGCCCGCTCTCGGCGGTTGCCGACCAGCTGGTCGGAGGGCTGCGGGCGGCCATGGGCTACTGCGGCGCGCGGACCATCGGCGAACTGCAAGAGGCGCGGTTCATCCAGATCACCGCCGCCGGCCTGACCGAGAGCCACCCGCACGACGTCCAGATGACCACCGAGGCGCCCAACTACTCCCGGCGGCTGACGTGACCGTCGAAATCGGCCGCGGAAAGAGCGGCCGCCGCGCCTACAACCTGGACGAGATCGGGATCGTGCCCTCCCGCCGCACCCGCGACCCGGAGGAGGTCTCGACCGCCTGGCAGATCGACGCCTACCGGTTCGAGCTGCCGCTGGTGGTCTCCCCGATGGACAGCGTGGTCTCGCCGGCCACCGCCGCCGCCATCGGCCACCTCGGCGGGCTGGCCGTGCTCGACCTGGAGGGCCTGTGGACCCGGTACCCCGACCCCGAGCCGCTCCTGGCCGAGGCCGCCGGGCTGGGCGAGGAGGCAGCCACCCGGCGGCTTCAGGAGATGTACTCCGAGCCGATCAAGGAAGACCTCATCGGGCGCCGGATCGAGGAGATCCGGGCGGCGGGCGTGACCACGGCGGCACGGCTCTCGCCGCAGCGCACCGTCCGCTATTACAAGACCGTCGTCGACGCGGGCGTGGACATCTTCGTCATCCGCGGCACCACCGTGTCCGCCGAGCACGTCTCCGGCCAGTCCGAGCCGCTCAACCTCAAGCAGTTCATCTACGAGCTGGACGTGCCGGTGATCGTGGGCGGCTGCGCCACCTACACCGCGGCGCTGCATCTGATGCGGACCGGCGCGGCCGGGGTCCTGGTCGGTTTCGGCGGTGGGTCGGGGCATACCACCGCAGCGGTGCTCGGGGTCGCGGTGCCGATGGCCACCGCCATCGCCGACGTGGCCGCCGCCCGGCGCGAGTACCTCGACGAGTCCGGTGGCCGGTACGTCCATGTGATCGCGGACGGGGGGATGACCCGCAGCGGCGATATCGCCAAGGCGCTCGCGTGCGGGTCGGACGCGGTGATGGTCGGCTCGCCGTTCGCCCGCGCCGAGCAAGCGCCCGGGCGGGGCTACCACTGGGGGAGCGAGTCGCATCACCCCGACCTCCCGCGCGGGGCGCGGGTGCAGGTCGGCACCATCGGCACGCTGGAGCAGATCCTGCACGGCCCCTCGACCGTCGCGGACGGCCAGCTAAACCTGGTCGGTGCGCTCAGGCGCACCATGGCCACCTCTGGTTACTCCGACCTCAAGGAGTTCCAGCGAGTGGAGGTGGTGGTCACCTCCAGCGCCCCACCGAAGCGCTGATCGGTGGGTGCTAGCGTTCCGCTTGTGAGGGCCGTGGGGGCGGAAACGGTCAGGCTGGATCCTGATTCCAGGTCGGCGGCGCTCGCCGCGCTCGCGAGGGCCGAGCTCCAGGTGCTGGTCGTGGGCGGCGGGGTCGTCGGTGCCGGGGTGGCGCTCGACGCCGCCACCCGCGGGCTGTCGGTCGGCCTGGTGGAGGCGCGCGACTTCGGCGCCGGCACGTCCTCCCGGTCAAGCAAGCTCATCCACGGCGGCCTGCGTTACCTGGAGCAGCTCAATTTCGGCCTGGTCAGGGAGGCGCTCGCCGAGCGTTCGCTGCTGCTCAGGGTGATCGCGCCGCACCTGGTCCGGCCGGTTCCCTTCCTGTTCCCGCTCACCCACCACCTCTGGGAGCGCCCCTACGTCGGCACCGGGGTGACCGCCTACGACGTGCTCGGCTTCTCGCTCGGCCACAGCAGGGGCCTGCCGGGCCACCGCCAGCTGTCACGGCGCGGCGCGCTCCGGCTCGCGCCCGGGCTCAAGCGCTCGGCGGTCACCGGTGGCGTCGCCTACTGGGACGCGCAGGTGGACGACGCCCGTTATGTGCTCACGCTGATCCGTACCGCGGCCGGCTACGGCGCGCAGGTGGCGTCCCGGGTCCAGGTGAGGGGGCTGCTGCGGGAGGGAGAACGGGTCACCGGGGTCCGGGCGGTGGACCTGGAGACCGGCAGCGAGATCAGCATCCGGGCCCAGCAGGTGGTCAACGCGACCGGCGTGTGGACCGATGAGATCCAGGCGATGGTGGGCGGGCGCGGCATGATCAACCTGCGCGTCTCCAAGGGCATCCACCTGATCGTGCCCAAGGACCGCGTTCATTCCTCGACCGGGATCATCGCGCGCACGCCGGACAGCGTGCTGTTCATCATCCCCTGGGGGCGGCACTGGATCATCGGCACCACCGACACCGACTGGGTGGGCAGCAAGTCGGAGCCCGCCGCCAGCCGGGCCGACATCGACTACCTCATCGGCCAGGCCAACCGGCTGCTCAAGACCCCGCTGACCCGGGATGACGTCGTCGGCGTGTACGCCGGGCTGAGGCCGCTGCTGGCCGGGGAGTCCGAGTCCACCTCCCGGCTGTCCCGCGAGCACGTGGTCGCCAACCCGGTACCCGGCCTGGTGCTGGTGGCGGGCGGCAAATACACGACGTACCGGCTGATGGCGCGGGACGCGGTGGACGCGGTGGTGCACGCGCTCGACTGGCGTGCGCCGCCGTCGTGCACCGACCAGGTGCCGCTGGCCGGGGCGGACGGGTACGTGGCGCTGTGGAACGCCCGGCACCGGCTGGCCGTGTCGTCGGGCCTGCACGTGGCCCGGATCGAGCACCTGCTGCGCCGGTACGGCTCGCTGACCCCGGAGGTGCTTTCCCTGGTGGCGGACGAGCCGGAGCTGGGCAGGCCGGTGACCGGCGCGGACGACTACCTGCGGGCGGAGATCGTTTATGCCGCGTCCCATGAGGGGGCCCGCCACCTCGACGATGTGCTCGGCCGCCGCACGCACATCGCGGTCGAGACGCCCGACCGCGGGATGGCGGCGCTGGCGGAGATCGCCGGCCTGATCGCCAAGCCGCTGCGGTGGGACACGCGTCAGGCGGCCAGGGAGGTGGGGCATTACCAGGCGGGGATCGCCGCCGAGCGGGCCTCGCAGGAGGCCGGGACCGACGCCGACGCCAACGCGATCAGGGAGGCCGTGCCGGACATCGTGCCGGTGCTGAGCGCCGGCGAGGCCGGCGGCAACGGCGCGGCCAGCGCGGGCGCGCGGGGGAGACGCTCCTGGAGGGGCACCGGTGGCAAGGGCGGCGTGGCCGACGGGATAAGGGGCCGCAGCCACTAGACTGCGCCCATGTCCGCGCCACGCGTGTTCTCCGGCATCCAGCCGACCGCCGACTCCTTCCATCTCGGCAACTACCTCGGTGCCGTGCGGCAGTGGGTGGAGTTGCAGGAGTCCCACGACGCCGTGTACTGCGTGGTCGACCTGCACGCGATCACGCTGCCGCAGGACCCGGCGAAGCTCCGGCGCCGGACCCGGATCGCGGCCGCGCAGCTGTTCGGGGCCGGGCTGGACCCGGACCGCAGCATCGTGTTCGTCCAGAGCCACGTGCCCGAGCACACCGAACTCACCTGGGTGCTCAGCTGCCTGACCGGGTTCGGTGAGGCCAGCCGGATGACACAGTTCAAGGACAAGGCGGCCCGTGGCGGCGCCACGCAGGCGAGCGTGGGCCTGTTCAGCTACCCGGTGCTCCAGGCCGCCGACATCCTGCTCTACCAGACCGACCAGGTCCCCGTCGGCGAGGACCAGCGCCAGCATCTGGAGCTGAGCCGGGACCTGGCGACCCGCTTCAACCACCGGTACGGGCCGACCTTCACCGTGCCGTCCGCCTACATCCTCGCTGGGGTCGCGAAGATCACCGACCTGCAGGAACCGGCTGCCAAGATGAGCAAGTCGTCGTCGTCCCCGCTGGGGATCGTCGACGTCCTGGACGAGCCGGACGTGATCCGCCGTAAGATCGCGCGCGCGGTCACCGACACCGGCTCGGGCATCGAAGTCGACGAAACGAATAAACCGGGCATCACGAACCTGCTACGGATCTACTCGGCGCTGGCCGGTGAAACCGTTGCCGACCTGGAATCCCGCTACGCCGGCGTGGGCTACGGGCAGTTCAAGAAGGAGCTGGCCGAGGTCGTTGTCGGCGCCCTGGCCCCGATCCGGGAACGGACCGAGAAGATCCTGGCGGACGAGGCCGCCCTGGACCGCCTGCTGGCGCACGGGGCCACCCGGGCCCAGGACCGTGCCCGCCCCACGATGGAGACGGTCATGGACCGGGTGGGCTTCCTGCCCGGCGCCGCCGCCCGCCGATGATCATGATCGCCGTGCTGATGAGCGCGGCGATCACCAGCGCAGCCAGGCCGACCGTCAGCGGGACGCCCGGGAGACCGGAGCCGGCGGCCCGTGCCGGGCGCTGTTCGGGCAGGACGGGCCGGTGGTGCCGGGCCACGACCGCGGGCAGCGGCTGGACCAGATGCCCAATGGGCCTGACCTTCCCGTCCGTGGCGAAGCCCCAGTTCAGCAGGCGGGCAGCGTAGGTCATCTCGGCCAGCGGTGTGCAGTGGAGGATCGTCACCACCAGCGTGGTGTGTCCCCGCCGGGCCCAGCCGATGAACGTCGCCTTGGCCGGGGTGGTCCAGCCGATCTTGCCACCGAGGTCCCCCCGGAACGTGGTCAGCATCGTGTTCTGGCTGTAAAGGGTGACCATGCGGTGGCGGTGATGCCGGGTGCGGTGCGGCCGGAGCGGGAAACGGAACGTCAGCAGCCGCTCGTCGTGCATGAACGCGGGTATGGCCAGCGCCCGCCGGGCGAACAGCGCCTCGTCGTACGCGGAGACATGCTGGCCTCGGGCGTCGAGCCCGTTCGGCGTCACGGCCACCGTGTCGTCCGCGCGCAGGTGGCGTGCCTCCGCGTTGATCATCGCCATGCCCCTGGCGTAAGACCCGGTCGCCTGCGCGAGGGCGATCGCCGCGTCGTTTGCGGAGATCATCAGCAGCGCCTTGAACAGATCGGAGACCCGGTAGCGGTCGCCGGCGATCAGCCCGACCTTGCTCGGCTCGACGGCGGCGGCCCGGCGCGATGCGATCACGGTGGCGTTCGGCTTGAGCGCCTTCATCAAGGTGATGGCGGTGAGCACCTTCAGCGTGCTGGCGGGCCGGTAAAGGCCGTGTGGGTCCTTGGCGGCCAGTACCTGGCCGGTGCCCGCGTCGGCGATGACGTACGCGGAGGCGCGCACGTGGGGGAGCCGCCGCCCGCCGCGGGCCGGATAGTTCACGATCACTCCCCGCCCGGCCAGCCGCCGCCCGCCGAGCGGTGCCAGCCGGGGGTTGCTGCGGGTCGCCGGCCGCGGGCCGGCAGCACGGTGGTGCGTGGTGGTGCCCGCGTGAACGGCGGCTGTCGAGCCCGTATGCCGGTTGGCGGTTGTGCCCGCGTACTGTGCTCCCTGGCCCGGATTCCCGCTATGCCCCGCCTGTGGGGAGGCCAGCGCGGCAGGGCGCGCCCGCGCGGCGGGGCCGGCCAGTGGCCCCGGGCGGGCCGGTGGTCCCGCGTCGGCCCGTGCGATCGGCCCGGCCAGCACGGCCGCAGCGGTGATGGCGAGGCACAGGGCGGCGGCGGGCGTTCGCGTCAGCCGCCGCGGGCGAATCTCCCGCCGCCGGGCCGGCGCGTCCGGCGCCGCTCGGCCGCTGGGAGGCCACGGGTCAGCTCCGCCCTTGCGCGTCCGCAGACCGGCCAGCCGGGCCTGCCCAGCCCGGCCCGGCCTGCATCCGCGCCCGTGGTCAATCACAGCGAGTAGTTAATCACCCGTAGCTCGTAGGTGGCCCGGCGGTTTCCCCCAACACCAGTTGTCGGTTTTCTACCCCGTCGATGAGGCCACGCCACGCCAGCCCGGCAGATCGCCTGTGCCATCGGCCCGTGGCTCGCTCCCGGCCCGGGCAGCCCCGCCGCGCCTCCCCGTGCCCACGCCACATCCAGTGCCCCGTGGCCCCGGGCCACCTGCTCAAAGGCGTCTCATGCCGGCCACTAGTCTTGACATATGGGACGTGAGTCGGAGTCCGGGCTGCCGCTGGAGTCGGTGTACGGGCCCGGCGACCCGCCCGGATTCGACCCAGCGGTGAAGCTGGGCGAGCCCGGCCGGTACCCGTTCACCCGCGGCATCTATCCCGGCATGTACACGGAGCGGCCGTGGACGATCCGGCAGTACGCCGGGTTCGCGACCGCCCAGGCCTCCAACAGGCGCTACCAGCAGCTGATCGCGGCCGGAACGACGGGGCTCTCGGTTGCCTTCGACCTGCCGACCCAGATGGGCTACGACTCCGACGCGCCGATCGCGCACGGCGAGGTCGGCAAGGTCGGCGTGGCGATCGACTCGATCGAGGACATGCGGACGCTGCTGCACGAGATCCCGCTGGCCACGGTGTCCACGTCGATGACGATCAATGCCCCCGCGGCGGTACTGCTGCTCCTGTACCAGCTGGTCGCGGAGGAGCAGGGGGTCGCCGCCAGCGCGCTCACCGGCACCATCCAGAACGACATACTCAAGGAGTACATCGCCCGCGGCACCTACATCTACCCGCCGCAGCCCTCGCTGCGGCTGGTCGCCGACACCTTCGCGTACTGCCGCCGCGAGATGCCGCGCTGGAACACCATCTCGATCTCCGGCTACCACATGGCCGAGGCCGGCGCCACCCCGGTGCAGGAGGTCGCTTTTACGCTGGCGAACGCCAAGGAGTACGTCCGCGCCGCGCTTGCGTCGGACCTGGGGGTCGACGAGTTCGCGCCCCGGCTGTCCTTCTTCTTCGTGGCGCGGACCACCCTGCTGGAGGAGGTCGCGAAGTTCCGCGCCGCTCGCCGGCTGTGGGCGCGGATCATGGCCGAGGAGTTCGGCGCCGCCGACCCGCGCTCGCAGATGCTGCGGTTCCATACCCAGACCGCCGGCGTGCAGCTGACCGCGCAGCAGCCCGAAGTCAACCTGTCCCGGGTGACCATCCAGGCGCTGGCGGCCGTGCTCGGCGGCACCCAGTCCCTGCACACCAACGCCTACGACGAGGCCATCGCCCTGCCCAGTGAGAAAGCAGCCCGGCTCGCGCTGCGCACCCAGCAGGTGCTCGCGCACGAGACCGACCTCACCGCGACCGCCGACCCGTTCGCCGGCTCGTACGCGGTCGAGTCGATGACCGACGACCTGGAGACCGCCGCGAGCGAGCTGATCACCCGCGTCGAAGACCTCGGCGGGGCGGTCGCCGCGATCGAGCGCGGCTTCCAGAAGGCCGAGATCGAGCGTTCGGCGTACCGGATCGCGCGCCAGATCGATGACGGCGAGCGCGTGGTGGTCGGGGTGAACAAGTTCACCTCGCCCGG
>Ga0114129_10008768_pt1 | contig 14422 bp, 11 predicted proteins | sample RhiMetdeltSRZDD1_FD_80071 | JGI IMG/M metagenome (GOLD analysis project Ga0114129, IMG submission 80071) | Populus rhizosphere microbial communities from Tennessee, USA - Rhizosphere MetaG P. deltoides SRZDD1 (version 2) (version 2) | ecosystem: Host-associated > Plants > Roots > Rhizosphere >... | reverse complement strand
TCGAACGGCATCTTCGGTGACGAACCACAACAAATAGGGATCTTTGAAGAATCCGTTGAGCGCCTGTCCGATCTGGCTGCGCACCCAGTCGCCGGGCTCGGTCAAACGCTCGCAGACCAGCTCGGGGTGCTGTCGGAGCAGTCGCTCAAGGGCAGCAACATTGCCCGCATCGATCGCCATAACGGCTTCGCGGAACAGGTCGTCGGGGGCGGCACCAGTCATTGTGCGTCGGCATTCTACCGCCGGCTACTTCCGTCCGCGCGGCAACTCGTCGCCGCGCTTCGTGTATGCCGGCGGCACGTAGACGTTCAGTGTGCGCAACGGCCCTCGTCCGGTGTTGCGGATTTCATGACGATTGCCGCGTTCGATCAGAAGGAGCGTGCCGGCGCGAAGCGAATGTCGACGGCCGTCGACCATGGCTGTGCCAGATCCTGACTCGACAAACAGCCACTGATCCGCGCCGCGATGACGATTGTCCGGTCCCCCTTCGCAATCGCCCGGCGCAATCGTCATCGTGGCCGCTTGTGCGCGGCGATTGCCCGCGACGATCCGAAAGCCCTTTCTGAACCTGAGCTGTGCTTTTTTCATGCGACAGACTCATTGTCCGCGCTCGTCGAGCAGCTGGCGGATGTCGGCGTCAAACTTCTCTTTCTCGACGACGCCCGGGTGGGTCAAAGCGATGCGACCGCCGCGGTCGATCAACAGCGTGATCGGAAGGCTTAACGGGAGTTTGAACTTCTTCTCCATGACGTCCATGTTGCCTAACACGACGGGATAGGTGATCGGATGCTCGGCGAGGTACGCCTTCACCGTTCGCCATCCCTCTTCGTCGACGGCAACTCCAATCGCCGAGAATCCCCTGGTGCGGTACTTATTGTCGAACTCCATGAACCACGGAATCTCAAGCTTGCATCCGGTGCACCAGGTTGCCCAGAAATCGAGGAGCACAACCCGGCCTTTGTAGTCGGATAATTGGTGCTTCTTGCCGGTCGCGTCGCGCAACGACATCGCGGGGGCAGTCTTTCGCGAGCCGACCTGTGCGATCTCGGCTTGTGTCGATCCAGACGGCGACGCGAGAGGCGCCGCGACGAGCAACCCGAACCCGGTCAGCACACCTACAAACACACGTCCGATGTGAGATCTCATCGCTCGCTCCTTCTGTAACCGCGGAATCGTCTCGTGCCGTCAACCCCTCGGCGGCGTCGCTTATTCCCCAAACGGATGAGTAGTTTTTCCCTTTCCCTTTTCCCTTTTCCCTCTTACCTTTTCCCTTTTAGATTTCCCTTTCTCAATGATCGGTTCATCGTTCGGCCATTTCCGCATCCTGTCCCGGCTCGGCGCCGGCGGCATGGGGGTTGTCTACCGCGCGCACGACGAGAAACTGCAGCGCACCGTCGCCATCAAGGTCGTCGAGCGGATCGCCGGCGTCAGTGCCGGCGATCGTACGCGGATTGTTGAAGAAGCGCGGGCTGCTTCCGGACTGAGCCACCCAAACATCTGCACGGTCTATGAGACCGGGGACGTCAACGGCCAGGCGTATATCGCGATGGAGTTCGTCGACGGCAAGCCGCTGTCCGAATCCATCCCGACAAGTGGACTTTCGACTGACGCGGTGGTCCGGTACGGAATTCAGATCGCGGACGCGCTCGCACACGCGCACAAACGCGGCGTCATTCATCGAGATCTGAAAACTGGCAACGTCGTCATCAGCCCTGACGGACGCGCGAAGGTTCTCGATTTCGGTCTCGCGCGACGGGTGCCGTCCGAAATGGCGACGACCGTGACCCGATCGAGCGACTCGCAGCCCGCCCAGGCAATTGCCGGGACGCTCGCCTATCTCGCTCCCGAAGTGCTACTCGGCAACCAAGCCGATGAGCGCAGCGACATCTGGGCGCTTGGCGTGCTTCTCTACGAAATCGCGGCTGGCGAACTGCCATTCAAAGGACGAAACGAGTTCGATCTCACAGCTGCGATCCTGCGTGAGCCGGCGGCGCCGCTGCCTGAATCAGTACCGCCCATAATCCGATCGATCATCCAACGCTGCCTCGCGAAGGAGCCCTCCCAGCGGTATCAGCACGCCGTGGAGGTGCGTGCCGCGCTCGAAGCAGTGCAGTCCGATGTGGGCGCGGTTTCGAAGGTACCACTCACTCAACGACAGACATGGCCGATGGTGACGGCGTTGCTCGTGATCGTCGCGGCCGCCGGCGCGTTCGTGCTGTGGCGACAGCGCGACACGCGGTCCGTCTGGGAGCGGACGGCCACTGAAGGGCGCTGGACGCTCACGCTTTCGTCCGAGAACCCGATCTACGATCCAGCGATCTCTGCGGACGGAAAGATGCTGTGTTACGTGGTCGAAGAACGAACCGGCCGCAGCGATCTGTTCGTTCGGCGGGTGGCCGGCGGCGGCCTCGTGCGTGTGACGAACGACGATGCCCGGGAAACGACGCCGCGATTCTCGCCAGACGGCGATCGCATAGCATTTGCACGCCGGGAGTCGCCTGATGGCACGCCTGAGATCCGGATCGTTTCAACGTTTGGCGGTGATTCGCAGCGCGTCCTGGACTCTGCTGCGGCCCCGGTGTGGTCGCCGAATGGCAAGGAGCTGGCGTTTCTTCATCGGGCACCGAACGGAACTCTGGAACTGATGATTGCCGGTGCTGATGGCGCAAACGCGCGGCTCCTTTTACGCGCTGACAGTGAGTTCCCGTTCCTCCGCGATCCGGCCTGGTCTCCTGATGGACGCGAGCTGGCGATCGTTCGCGGCTCAGGGGGCATTGCCGGCGAGATCTGGCTGATTCCCGCGCTTGGCGGAGCACCGCGACGCGCGATGTCGGATCCCGCGGAAGTGTTTTCCGAGTCGCCGGCCTATACCGCCGACGGCCTGGGGATTGTTCACTCGTCGAATCGCGGCGGCGCGACGAATGTCTGGTTCTATCCGCGCGCCGGCGGTGCTCCTGTTCGACTGACCGCAGGTGCCGGCCCCGACACGGGACCAACGATTGCGTCTGACGGTACGATCGCATACATCAACTCGCGATGGCGCAATACGCTGAACGTGCATAGTTTGACCGGCGGCGGCTCGCGCACGCTCGCGACGCATTCACCGTTCATGTGGGGGCCGGCATTCTCGCCTGACGGCAACGAGGTCGCGTTCAGCCGAAGCGAGGTGGATGGCTCGTGGCACATCTGGAGCGTGCCGACTTCGGGAGGAACACCCAGGCGATTGACGGACACGCCTGATGGAGAAGTCTATTCGCGGTACTCGCGCGACGGATCGTCCGTCGTCTTTCACACATGGGGAACACCGCGCCGGATCGGACGCGTTGCACGATCGGGAGGCGCGCCCGTCATGCTGGCGTTTGGAGATGCGAGCGACGCGTATCCCGATTTGTCACCCGACGGCCTGCGGATTGCGTTCACGCGGACCGATCGGAGCGCCGAACGGATCTATGTCGCGCCCGCGTCGGGGGGCAGTCCGACTCTCCTGACCGAATCACCCGGCGCTGTTCCGAGATGGTCACCTGACGGCAAGAGCATTGTCTTTGCTGCCAACCGCGGCTACTACGGAGGGATTTTCGTGGTAAATGCCGACGGCAGTAATCTGCGGCGGCTGACAACGGCGGGTGGCTGGCCTGTTTGGTGGCCTGGCGGCGCTCAGGTTGGGTTTATCGTGATCGGGCGAAATGGCGATCAGGAAATCCAGGTCGTTCCTGTCGCGGGTGGATCATCGCGGGCGGTGACGAACATTCCGTTCAGCGGCAGCAATCACCTGTTCGATGTTTCAGCGGACGGCAAGACGATCGTCACCACCAATGCGGTCCACGTCTCGGATGAGATCTGGTTATTGGAGCCGGGGCAGAGGCGGTAAGTTGAGCAATGGCGAATGTTCAATGTCCCATGTTCAATGTTTGATCTCGTTGACCATTAAGCATTGAGCATTAACGTGAGTCACTTCCTCACTCCCGAATGCCACGCATCGAAACTGATCGAGACACCGCCGCTTAAAACAAGGCTGGCTGCGTTGGCGTCCTGTTGCGAAATCGTGCGACCGATGCTGCCGAAGCATGCGGCTCCTGGGCGAATCATCCACGCCGCGCCTCCGCCCACATCGGTGCGCGTTCGGCTCAGAACGAGGGTCATGTCGGGAGGGTCATCGATTGTCGAATGCGATTGCGTCAACGTACCGGTGATCGTCAGCCGCTGTGACGCCGTGACTTCGACCGCTCCGCTTGCGAAGACAGATCCTTGCGAGAAATAGCCTGCCGTGCCGAACACGCGCCATCGGTTACGCTGAAGTTCCAATGCGACCGGCGCTGCCCAGCTGACTCGTCGCCTCTCGATATCAGCTTCGCCGCTCAACACCGTCACGATGGGTACGACCGCGACGCCGAACCCACCGTGTTGAACATTCGGCTCGCGAAGTTGAACCTTGGAGGTCAGATACAGATCGCCGATTCCACGAATGATCGGCCCCCCGGGTGCGCTGACGTGGTAATACGGCACGCTGAATCCAAACTGAACCTTCGAGGTGAGGCCGATGGCGCCGTCCCCGATCGGGGCATCGAATTCGTGGTAGGCGGGCGAACGGAACCAGGCCATCGACATGGTCAGCGAGCCGCTGCCGGGCGCCATGATCGACGCGTCATCCAGCCACGATCCGAAGTTGCGAACGCCGCCCGACACTGCTGGCTGGACCTGTGACACCCCTCCGCTCGAGGGGGTCGGTGCGGTTGATTTCAAGTGGCCGTACGCGTGCCCATGACCGTTTCCTTGAGCGGTCACGGGCACGACGGACGCACCGAGGCAGGCGACGATGGCAATCGCGCGGGCGATCACTGCGCGGAGCTCTTTGTCTTGGCTTTCGATTTCACCGGGGTCGACGCCGACGTGGTGGAGGGCGGTGCGGCAGCCGTCGACGGGGTCGTCTGATCGCTCTCATAAATCATGCCGCGAGCGTCATACTCGGCGCGCTGCGCTTCGACGGTCGGGCTCGCCGTCAACGGGCGGACCGCCTGAATCGCCTGGCCGAGGCTCATTCCGGTCATCATCTTGGCTTTCAGTTCGGTGAACGAGATCTGAAGGTTGTGTGACACGTTCGCAGCCGCGACAAACTGGCCGAGGTTCTGGAATCCCGCCGCTGCACTAATCACGTCGGTGCCCTGCGGCAGCCGCGTCGCGACTTTGGCAGCCAGGTTCGTGTTCTGCTTCAACTTCTGCTGTACCGCCGTCAGCTCCGTCGTCGTTCCGGTGGGCGTACCGGTCGTCGTCTTTGTCGACGTCGTGGCGGTGGTCTTCGTGCTCTTGGCATGCTTATCTGCGCTCGCGAGCTTCGTGTCAGCAACCTTATCCGACTTAGCCGGTTTGGTCGGTGCCGGAGCCTTTTCCGCTTTCTGAGTTTTAGCCGGTGACGATTTCGGCTGCGCCGCTGATGCACTCGTCGCTGGTGCTGGTTTCGGCGTGTGCGTGTTTGCTGCAGCGGTCGCCGGTGAAGGATGCTGTGCCTTCATCGTCTTCGCCGGTTTGCCGGGTGCCGTCTTCGAAGTCGTACGCGGCGATGGAGCGGCGGCCTTGGGCGCCGTTGTCGTATGGGTAGACTTCGGACCAATGCCACGTCCCTGCGCGGACACAAACACAGCGATCCCGCCGGCAAGAACCAGCACGCAAAGACCGAAGAACAAACGTGTGCGAGACATGTCGTCCCCTCCAGAACAGATCGGTCGATCGTGCTCCAATGGCGCAAGTTGCATACCACCAAGGGAGTCCTGTTAACCAATTGCAGACGGACGGCTTATACTGTCGTGAGCCAGCGCGGCGGAGGCCAGTGACTCACCGAATTTGGCGTCGAAACGACGATCCTGTGTTCCGAATCACGATAGCCCTCGTCGCTGTCGCGGCCCTGGTTGGTGTTCGCGCGACCTTGCCGGAGCCGCAGGCGCGAACGACGTTCGCCGCCGAGATTCAGTCTCTGTCGGAGCCTGGCGGTTATTTCGATACAGACAACCTCATCTCCAATGAACGGTCGTACCTCCAGGTCCTGCCAGAACTCGAAAAGCGCGCCGTTCGCGGCGGCGTGTACATTGGCGTCGGTCCGGACCAGAATTTTTCCTATATCGCGCACGTCAAGCCATCGATTGCGTTCATCCTCGACATTCGTCGCGACAATCTGCTGTTGCATCTGCTCTTCAAGGCGTTGTTTGCACAGGCGCACACACGAATCGAATATTTGGCGCTTCTGTTTGGACGGCCAGTTCCTGCCGACGTCAATTCATGGCGCGATGTTCCGATTGCGCGGCTCACCGATTACATCAACCAATCTGCCGAACTGAAGTCGGTCGATGAGCTTCGCGCGCGCGTCGATCGCATGGTCAAAGGATTCGGTGTGCCGGTGACCGCGGACGACCTCGCAACCATCGATCGTTTCCATCGACGGTTTATCACGAGTGGCCTGGCACTCAAGTTCGAGAGCCTGAATCGTCCTGCGCAGAGTTACTACCCGACGTACCAGGATCTGCTCGTCGAGACGGACGGCACTGGGCGGCAAGGAAACTATCTTGCGTCGGAAGACACGTTTCAATTCGTCAAGTCAATGCAGGACCGAGACCGCATCATCCCCGTTACCGGGAACCTCAGTGGTCCGTCAGCGCTGGCAAATATCGGCCGAGCGATGGCGCAAAAGGGTGAGACGTTGTCCGCCTTCTACGCATCGAACGTGGAGTTCTATCTCAAGCGGGAAGGCAGCTATCTTCCGTTCGTGAACAATCTGGCTCGCGTCCCGCACACGAATCGCAGCGTGATTATTCGCTCCATCTTCAATCGCGGTATGTGGGGTGGCAGCGTATCCGAGGTCGAAGCGGTTGAAGCGCTTCTCTCTCAGTCCGCTTCCAGACGTTAGTCACTCCGAGGGGCTTCGCCCCTCGGACTCCCCGACACGCTCGCTCGCGCGGCCCCGCAAGCCCCACTCCGCTCGCGTGGGCTCACTCGCGCGCTCGTTCGCCTCGCAGCACCTAATATCCAGTCATGCTCCGAACGACGACGCTGCTAACCAGCAGCGGCGTGAGAATCATAACGCTGACGATCCAGCAGATCACGCCGGCGATCAGACAGACAATGATCGCTCTTCCCGTATTGCTGTAATCGAGCACCTGCCGGACGGCGACAACGCCGACGACGATCATCCACAGCCAGATCACGAGGGAGATCAACGGTCCAAGGAAGGGAATGATCGCGAGGACGTTGAATACGCCTGGTGCTGCAGTAAAGCCCATCACGCGGAAGCCCTCGTTGAAGTCCGCCTTGGTCGTTGGTTCAGGCATCACCTTCGTTCCAATAAGCACCACCACGAGCGCCCAGAGTGCATAGCTGCAGAGAGTGACGACGAGGAACATGAACCCAGCGACGATGCCTACCCGGAAGACGTTGCCAACGAGCGACGCGAGCCCGGCGATCACGATGACCGCGACGGCCTGTGGTAATGCCGTCTGATCGGCTTCGATTTCCTCGAACGTCCGTACATCAGCTTTCATCGCGCCAGTCATGCGTTCCGCAAAACTTGCCATGCCATCCTCCTGCGATCGGTTTCGGGGGTGGCACAGTCTAGTCCGGCACGCGACCGTCTACAAGCGCGTAGGGGGGCTGAAAGCGCTGATTGTTGATTGCTGAATTTCGCCGTCAGGAGTGGACGCTGGAGGCGCCTGACGCAAGGCACCGTCGCACAGCCGCGACGAGTTCATCTGGCGAGACAGGCTTCCTCATGATGCACGGCACCTTGACGTCGTCGAGCGGCAGCGTGGATCCCGTGACAATGAGGATCGGGATATCGCGCGTTCCGGCGTGCGCCGCGATTTCCTGCTGGACGCTGAGGCCGTCGACAGTTGGCAACATCAAATCGAGGATGACGATGTCTGCGCGACGCTGGTCGAGAATGTGAAGCGCTGAGAGGCCGTCCTGCGCTTCGACCACATCGAAGGCAGCGAGACTGAGAGCCGCACGGTACATGCGCCGGGTCTCAGGATCGTCTTCGACGATTAGCACCGTGTCGCGGGCGCCCACGAGGGTATTCTAGCGAAGGAAGGGTTTAATGCCACCCCGAATCGTAAGCTCTGCCAGATCGAATCGCTCGAGTTGGGTGCAAAACTCAGCCGGCATCAACTGATGCGGAGGGCCATCATCGTCGCATCATCGAAAGGCTCGGCCGAACCTCGGAACGTCATCACGCTCGTCTCGACGCGGTGAAGGATGATGTCGATCGTTTCGGCCCGGTCGTGTTCGAGAATGCTCTGCAATCGTTCCGCGCCGAACATCTCGTTCCGTTCGTTTTCCGTCTCGACCAAACCGTCGGTATAGAAGAAGAGGAGATCGCCAGGCGCAAGGTCAATTCGAGCTTCGCTGTAGCCATGGCCGGCATATAGCGCGATCGGCATCCCGGTCGATGCGAGTGGGGCAATGCCGCTTGTTCCGCGTAACACAAATTGCGGGTTGTGTCCGGCGTTGACATAGCGAAGCAATCGTCCGTCGATTTCGAGAATGCCGAGGAACAGCGTCAAGTACACGCCACCGGGTGTGTTCTGATCGAGCTCCCGATCCAGCCGATCGGCAAGCGTGGCGAGATTTGTTTCGTGCGGCAGCCGTGCGCGCAACGTCGCCTGAATGTTGGCCATGAGGAGGGCGGCGCTGACTCCCTTGCCTGAAACGTCGCCAACGAGAAGCGCCAGGCGGCCGTCGGGCAGAACAAAATAGTTAAAAAAGTCGCCGCCCACTTCGCGCGCGGGAATGGAGACCCCGCTGATTTCTGCAGGGCCGGATCGCAGCGATCCTCGCGGAAGCATCTCGGTCTGGATCAAACGCGATAATTCAAGTTCCTTGCGAAGCCGCTCCTGCTCGACCGCCAGGGCTTCGTGACGCTCAAGGTCTTCAGCCATCTGATTGAAAGCGCCGGCGAGCGTGCCGAATTCATCCTTCGATCGCACCGGCACGCGGGTTTGGAAATCCCCGCTCGCAAGCTGATGGACACCTTTGGTCAGCGTGGCGAGATGCTGGGTCATGCGGTGCGAAATCGGAATGATTCCGACAAATGCCAGTGCGATCACGAGCAACCCGAGGCCGAGATTGCGAACCGCCGCCCGCCGGATTTCACGAAGCGAGGCGCCGACAGGTCGGGCGATGCCGAAAATGATTCCGCTCGGCGCGCGGCGCGCAACGATGATCCAGTCCCCGCTCCGGCGCGGCGTTCCGGTCGCGGCGACTGTCGCCGTCCGCTCCGCTCCGAGTGCCTCGAGCCGCGTTTTGTCTGACGCCTCGGGCGTGTAGAGTTCGCCCTGTCGATCGATTGCAAACGGAATCTCCCCTTGATCGCGGCGGGCGAACCCAAGCACGCCGCGCAGCATGCGATCGAGGTTCAACATCGCATTGGCATGACCGATGACGCGGCCGTCCTTTTGAATCTCAACTTCGATCTTGCGGCCCTGCACATCCATGGCAGGTGGTTGTCCTGCCGTACGTGCCGCGGCTTCGCGGCTGAGCGCCGCGGCCATCGCTTTGAGACTCTGCTCGTTGGCCGCAAGCTGCTGTTCGATCTGCTGTTCGATCTGTTTGTCGATCTTTGCGCGGACTTTCGGATCGATGGCCGCGGCGCCCGCTTCCGATGCCGCGCGCGTGGCCTCGGCGACGATCCGCGGAATGTCCATCACGATGACCTGTGAACCCGGAGGCGGCGGTCCCGGTGGCGTTCCGATCCCTGGCGGGTTTGGCGCGCCTGGGGCGCGTGGCGGGCCTCCATACTGGCCGCGTCTGCGCCCTCCGCCACCACGCTGCGGCGGAATGGGAATTGGCACGCTGTTCGGGTCTGTCGTAACTGCGGGCGTCGCGGGCGCGTCTGGAGCGGGATGGAACTCCACGCGATCAACCAGCGCTGCCGTCTCACCGAGCAGCGGCGCGACGGTCTGGCGAACCGTCTGCGGATCCGGAGCAGGAGAACCGGTTGATGCCGCCGGGCCGGTGGCGAACAACCGATCCATGCGCCGCGCCAGATCGGCTGTGATCATTTCCATGCGGCGACTGACATCGATTGCACTCTCAGTTGCTTCTCGCTGAGCGGCCTGCTCGAATGCGCGGACGGACGATAGGTACGACAGGAACGTGACCGCGGAAAGCGGCACGACGGACAGCAACAAGAACGCGATAATGAGTCGGGTGCGGAGTGACATTTACAGGGGTTGAGACGTGCTCATTGGTGTCGTTGTCCGGGATCCGGGGTGCGGGATCCGAGATGCGCAGTTTGCGAGCCGTCCGTGTTCTTCCGTGGCCCGGTTAATCCGTGTTTCTTCTGCGGTCCGTTGACCCGTGTTAATCCGTGGCCCGTGTTAATCCGTGGCGTTAATCCGTGTTCTTCCGTCGGTCGCGACCAAGTTGACGCAAAAGCAGTCTAATGTAGATGGAGGAGGATTGCGCGTGAATCGGAATTTCGATGCAGAACGTCAGCGGATCCGTCGAGTGAAGAGGCAGTTGTTCGGCATGTGCCTGCTCGCGACGTCATTGGGAACGCCCGTGCTGGCGCAGAAGGAGATCGACCGAATTGAAAACAGCACCACCGTGCTGAAGGAAATCATGGGGATGCCTGACAGCATTCCGAAGGATCTGCTGGATCGAGCCGAATGTGTGATCGTCATTCCTTCGGTGAAGAAGATCGCCGTCGGGATAGGCGGCAGTTATGGCCGTGGCGTCATGGACTGCCGGGGCGGGCAAGCGTTCGATGGCTCATGGGGCGCGCCGGCGATGGTCATTCTCGAAGGGGGCAGCATCGGTCTGCAACTCGGTGGACAGGCGACCGATTACGTTCTCCTGGTGATGAACGATCGCGGTGCGGATTCGATTCTGAGCAGCAAGGTAAAGCTGGGGGGCGATGCATCGGCGGCTGCCGGGCCAAAGGGGAGAACAGCGGGCGCATCGACCGATCTCGCGATGCGCGCGGAAATTCTCACCTACTCGCGAGCCCGTGGGCTCTTTGCCGGCGTGTCGCTCGAAGGTTCGACGTTGCGCCAGGATACCGACGGAAACGCGGCCGTTTACGGCATGAAGTTGACCGCGCGCGATATCGTCCGTGGGGCGGCGATCCCCGTGCCAACGAGCGCGCAGCCGCTTGTCGAACTGCTGAACCAGCGCTCGCCGAAGAATTTATCGGATAGGTCCCAATAGACGTCGGATCCCGGCGCTGTCCTTGCTAGACCCCTGATTCGATGAGTCGTGCGCAAGACGTACCGCTGTGGGTCTGGTGGATCTCACTCGTTTTGGCGATTAGCTTTCCGTGGAGCGGGTTCGTTCCGCGCCCGCAGTGGGATCGAGTACATCCGCTTCCGTTTACGGATCCCGCGGATCGGCCGCGCGATTTCCTTGCGAACGTGGCGCTGTTCGTCCCATTTGGGTGGTCTTACGGCCGTCGAGGTCGAATCTGGAATGCCGTAGGGATTGCGGCGGCTGTGTCAGTCACAGCAGAAGCGACACAGCTCTTCAGTACCACGCGTTTTCCGTCCGCAACTGATATTACGGCGGCGCTCGCCGGTGCGGCAGTGGGCGCGGTCGGATCATCGCTCCTGACGCGAACGAGCTCCCGGGCGCAAGAAAAAGCCAGTCCGGCGAAATAACGCAAACCCTCCAGCGTTAGCGGACGTCCAAGCCATCGCCATGCGACAGGACCTCGTCTACGCGCTTCGACATCTTCGGAAGAACCCCGGTTACGCGCTCGTCACGATTTTGACGCTCGCGCTCGGGATTGGCGCCAACACAGCGATCTTCAGCGTCGTCCACGGCGTGATTCTCAAGCCGCTCCCGTATCCAGATGCGGCGCGGCTCGTCTTCATCACGAGTCAGTTTCCGAACCTCGGTTTCAATCAGTTCTGGGTGTCGGCGCCTGAATTCATCGAGTTCAGGGAACGCAACCAGAGCTTTGCCGACGTCGGCGCCTATCGGTCGGGTGCGGTGAACCTCGGTACGCAGGATCAACCTCGCCGCGTCGTGTCTGCCGTCGTCACCTCGGAACTGATGCCGGTGCTCGGAGTCGCGCCGATCCGCGGCCGTCAGTTCACGAGGGCCGACACGTTGCCTGGCGCCGAGGACGTTGGCGCGCTGTCGAGCGAGATTTGGAAAAGCGCATTCGGTGGGGACGAATCCGTTGTCGGTCGTGTAATTCCGATTGACGGCGTCCCGACCCGAATCGTGGCGATCATGCCGCCGGGTTACGACGTTCACGACCAGAAGATCCAGGTGTGGCTCCCGCTCACCCTCGACCCCGCGAATCCGGGAAATCGAGGCGGTCATTTCCTGTACCTCGTTGGTCGACTCAAGTCGGACGTCTCGCTGGCGCAGGCGAAAGCCGACGTCGAGACGATGTTGCAGAAGTGGGAGAGTCTCAATCCGGGCACGCACGTCCCGAATCGTCAGAATCATCGCATCAGGCTCGACGGACTTCAGGAGGATCTCGTGGGCACCATCAGGACCGCCCTTTGGATCCTGCAGGGGGCGGTCGCATTCGTTCTGCTCATCGCGTGCGCCAACCTGGCGAACCTCCTGCTCGCACGCGCGGAATCGCGACATCGCGAATTTGCCATCCGCACTGCGCTCGGCGCCGCTCGCGGCCGGCTCCTGCGACAGTTCTTGACGGAAGGTGTTGTCCTCGCACTGGCTGGCGGGGCAGTCGGTGCGGTCATCGGCTTGGGCGGCCTGCGCGCGGTCCTCGCGGCGAATCCCGACAGCATTCCACGGTCAACCGAAATCACGATGGATCCTGCCGTTCTGATGTTCACGATCGTTGTTTCAGTGCTGACAGGGCTCGTTTTCGGCATGGCGCCGCTCCTCCACCTGCGCGAACGCGCCGTAACGATGTCACTCAAGGAATCGGGTCAACGCTCGACTGCTGGGTTCGCGCGCGCGCGCGTCCGCAGCGGACTGGTGATGGCCGAGGTCGCACTCGCTGTCGTACTCGTGATTGGCGCGGGATTGTTGCTCCGCAGTTTTTGGAACTTGATGACCGTCGATGCCGGATTCAACCGAAGTCATCTAGTCACGTTTGGCGTCGTGTTGCCGTCATCCACCTACCGAACGCCGCAAAGCACCGTCGATTTCGTCAGCCGACTCACTGGCGAGTTGTCTTCGCAGAGCGGCGTCCAGGGAGTGGCGGCCATGTCCGGGCTTCCACCAGTACGACTGGTCAACGCGAACGACACCGATTTCGAAGGATACGAGGCGCCAAAAGAGGGCCCGTTCGAGAACGTCGACTATTACCAGACCGTAACGCTCGACTACTTGAAGACGATGGGCATTCCACTGATCGACGGGCGCGACTTCGCGTTGTCGGATACGACTGGCGCGCCGGTTGTGCTGGTGAATGAAACACTTGCGAAGATGTTTTACCGGAACCAGAACCCAATTGGTCGCCGGCTCAAGCCCGGTTTTCGACCGCAAACGCCGTGGTTCACGATCGTTGGCGTCGTGCGGGATGTGAAGCAGGGAGGCGTGAACGCGAAGACTGGATCCGAGCTCTACTTCCTGAACGCGCAGTGGCCAACGCACCTGCAGGCGTCGCCACGAAACATGAACGTGGTGATGCGGACATCGCTCGGTGGCGAAGCCCTGGCGCCGCAGATTCGTCGGATCGTCCAAGCTATGGATCCGGCCCTGCCGGTCATCAACCTTCGGTCGATGGAAGACGTATTTGCCGAGGCGATGTCGCGCCCGCGTTTTCTGGCACAGCTTCTCGGTGTCTTCGCCGGTCTCGCGCTGCTGCTCGCCTCGATTGGGACGTACGGAATCCTGTCGTATTCGGTCAGTGAACGGCGGCGCGAGATTGGTATTCACATGGCACTTGGTGCGAGCCGCGGGAACGTGCTGACGATGATTCTGGCGCAAGGGCTGCGGCTCACAGCTGTCGGACTTGCGGTCGGGCTTGCCGCCGCATTCTGGCTGACACGGCTGCTTCGCACGCAACTGTTCAACGTGACCCCATCCGATCCGGCAACTCTCACCGGCGTTGCGGCCTTCATCGCTTTTGTCGCGCTCGTTGCCTGTTACATACCCGCCAGCCGCGCTACGCGGGTCGATCCGATGGTGGTGTTGCGGGATGAATAGCGCCTGCGGCCCGAGCGAGGGGCCGGAGGGAAGCGCCGCACGCGGCGCCCCCGAGCGAGAGCGAGCGGGGTGGGGCCCCGCGAGCAGTAAGAGAAGCAGACAAGGGTAAAGGGAAAAGGGACAAGGGAAAAGGGGACGGTTCGGCTACAATCCGCCCGGATGACCGACGACGACGAGATCGATCGGCTGATACTCGAACTCCACTCAACCGGGGCGCCGGCACCCTCGACGGGTGATCTCGCTCGAATTGAACGATGGCTACGACTGCTGGCGTCGCGTAGCGGAAGCGATCTGCTGCTCGTGGCAG
>Ga0114129_10008766_pt1 | contig 14425 bp, 14 predicted proteins | sample RhiMetdeltSRZDD1_FD_80071 | JGI IMG/M metagenome (GOLD analysis project Ga0114129, IMG submission 80071) | Populus rhizosphere microbial communities from Tennessee, USA - Rhizosphere MetaG P. deltoides SRZDD1 (version 2) (version 2) | ecosystem: Host-associated > Plants > Roots > Rhizosphere >... | reverse complement strand
GGAGATGAGGTCAGCTTCCTCCTATTCGGCGGATACCAACTGGGGCCGAACGCGCTTCTACGGTTCTACGTCCTGCATGTGGTGGCCCTGCCGCTCGCCACTGGATTCCTAATCGCGATCCACTTCTGGCGCATACGTAAGGACGGGGGCATCTCGGGGCCGCTATGAGCGAGATCAGAACGCGCCCGAGCGAGAACGGAGCGGCACGCCTCGCGCGAGGTCGCGCGAGCTCGACGCCGCGCCACCCCTCTCGCTCGCTGCTGGCTACGCCGGCCCGCTATTCACGTAGCGCGCGTCGGTCGGGCCGGCTGGGCGCAGACGCTCGCTCGAGGAGTGCCGCTGCGTCGTCGCTCGCGCCCCTCGTCGAAGTCGGCTGGGCGCACCCATGACCGCTCCGCGCGGACCGCAACCCTTCCCAGGACAGGAGAAGCGACTCCGACTTCTCGCCTTCGTACGGCAGGACTCAGTGGTCCGCGTCGACAAGCGCGTCGAGGACACCGCGATGGTGTGGCCGCATTTGCTCGTCATCGAGTTCATCGCGGCGATGATCTGGTCGCTCGGCCTGTTCGTGATCTCGGCGCTCTTCAACGCGCCGCTGCAGGACCACTCCACCGTCGACTGCACGCCGAACCCCTCGAAGGCGCCGTGGTACCTGCTCAACCTGCAGGAGCTCCTCCTCCACATGGACAAGGGTCTCGCGGGCGTCATCGTGCCGACCGTGTGGCTCGTGTTCATGGCGGCGATCCCGTACATCGACCGCGATCGCTCCGGCATCGGACACTGGTTCACCAACGAGGTCGGGAAGCGCGTCACGATCTTCTCCACCATCTTCACCGGCGTCATCGTGTCGGGGCTCATCGGCTTCGATGCGGTCATCAAGCAGAAGTACCCCGCCATCGGCTGGCCCGGCTACGCCGAATTTGCGAGCCAGTACTTCCCCGGCGGCCGCGAGCTCATCCCGAACTACGTCATCCCGATCTTCCTGATGCTCGCGCTCCCGGTCGTGCTCGTGCAGCTCTGTAAGCGGCTGTTCGGAGCCGGCACGCGCGAGTGGATGATCGCGATCTGGACCGGCTTCGTCGTGACCTACGTCGTCCTCACCGTCGTCGGAACGTCGCTGCGCGGTCCCGGCATGGACCTGTACGCCCCGTGGGCGCTGCCGGAGACGCATCAATGTTTCGAGCCGGTCAACAAGTGACCTGCGCCTTCGGGCTACGGCTTTCTTCGCCGCCTTGCGGCTGCGAATCAGTAGCGTGATCCGACCGCACGACGACACCTCGATCGTGAGCGGCGGGATGCTGTCGCGCGTCAAGCGGCGTCAGCTCCTTCGCATCGGCTTCCTCACGGCGACGCTGCTCGCGGTCACGGAGGTCTCGGCCGCTCTCCTACCGTTCCTTTGGGTCCTGAAGATCGAGGGCCTCGGAGCGAAGATCCCGGCGGGCAAGAAGGCCGACATCCTCGCGAAGTTCCAGGCGACGAAAGACGAACCGATCCTGAACACCGAGGGCCGCTTCTTCCTGATCCACGGTCCGGGCGCGATCGCCGCGGCATATCGCAAGTGCACGCACCTCGGCTGCACCGTGCCCTGGAACAAGACCGAAGACCAGTTCCACTGCCCGTGCCACGGTTCGCTGTACGAGAAGAAGACGGCGCTCGTCATCGGTGGGCCGGCGCCGCGGGGTCTCGATCTCTTCCACGTCGCCGACGTGAATGGCGCGATCGTCGTGGACACGAATCCGCTCAACGTGCTGAAACGGTCGGACAACCAGTGGAATCCCGCGCACGTCGAGGTCGCTGACGCGTAGTGGACATCAACATCATCCTGGCCGCGGCCAGCCTTCTCCTGTTCGTCGCGCTGCTGGCGTACTTCGGCTTCGTGGCGTACCACCAGCAACAGGTCGAGCCGGAGGAGAAGCCCGCGACCGGCGTGGAGCTGCTCCGTCAGCACTACGCCGCCGGCGACACCGTCGAACAGCCGACGCCGTACTGGGTCGCGCCGATCCCCGCAGCGCCCGACCCGCTCGAGATCTCGAGCAACCTCGACCGCAAGATCGTCGCGGGCGGCGTGATGCTGTTCGCGCTCTTCGGTCTGATCGGCGGCTACCTCTTGCTGCAGATCATCCCGACCGGTCCGCTGTCGCTGCGCGCCGCCGCGGCCGAGAAACAGATCGAGACCGCGATCCATCGGGGCAAGAACCTCTACGCGAACTTCTGCTATCCGTGCCACGGCAAGCTGGGGATGGGCAACGGCGAGACGGATAACGGCGGCAAGCCGCTGCCGGGCAAGCCGCTCAACGTCGCGGCGAATAAGTACGAGACGCTGAAAGAAGACCCGTCCGCGCTGAAGACACGCGAGGACTTCCTTCGTCTCACGATCACCCGTGGCAAGTCGAACCCGCCGCCGAACTACTCGATGCCGGCCTGGGGCCAATCCGAGGCCGGCCCGTTCAATCCCGAGCAGGTGAACCAGCTCGTCACCTTCATCATGAAAGGCACCGAGCAGGACTGGGCTGACATCGTGAACATTCGAACGCACCTCGACGGCGTGGAGAACGCCGATGTCGTACCGCCACCGCCGCCACCCGTGCAGTCCGGCGCGGAGCTGGCCCAGGCGTACTGCACGACCTGCCACAGCTTCGAGGCGGGCAAGCTCAGCACGGTGCCCGCGGCGCCCAACCTGGCGCATTACGGCACCGACGGCCCGATCAACGACGAGAACAAGCGCGCCAAGGCCTCGGGGGACGCCGACTGGCTGTTCCACTGGGTCTCGAACGCGCCGAAGGTCAAGCCAGGCGTCATCATGCCGGTGTGGCTCAACACCGAAGGCGGCCAGCTCGACGAGGCCTCGATCCGGAAGATCGTCGAATACCTGCAGGGCCTGAAATAGCGTGATCGCCCAGATCGGTGAATCCGGCGAGTTCTACATGGTGTTCGTCACCACGATCGTCCTGATCGCGGTGCTGTACTTCCTCCAGAAGTGGTGGACCACCTACCGGTAGGCAGCGAGGCCCAGCGACCGCCGCCGCGGCAGGCCACGCTTGCCCTCCTCGTCGGCCGCATCACCACCATCAAGCTTGCGTACTGGACGGCGCTGACCACCTTCGAGCTCGCCGTGCCGCTGGACCGTGCGCCGCGCGATGAACGTTTCGGACAGTCCGTGACCTTTGCGTGCCTCGCCACGCTGACAGCGCTCCTTTGGGCGCGACGGTCGGCCCGCGCGATCGATCCCCGCGTGGGGACGATCTCACGCTCGATCCCGACGATCGCGACCACCTTCGCTGCCGCGACCGTCGTGGCCTCGCCGGCCAGCCTGCCGCTGCTGCTCGTCGAACGGCAGCGCTCGATCGAGGAGTGCGCCGGCTCGATCACCTGTCATCCCGAGGCGCTGTGGCTCTGGGTGGTGACGCTCGTGATCGGCTTCGTCGTGATCCCCGCTGTGTTCGCCGCATCACTCAGATCGAGTAGCTAAGTAGGCTGTTTGCCGATTGGCGTATGGCATGCTTTCGACCTGGTGGGTATACGGAAGCGTGTCCTCGTCGTGGACGACGATGCGAGCATCCGCGAGCTGCTTTCGACCGCGCTCGAGGACGACGGCTATGAGGTGGTGCCCGCGACGAACGGCCAGGACGCGCTGTCTGTCGTCGAGCGCTGGCGGCCCGACGTCATCGTGCTGGATCTCATGATGCCGGTGATGGACGGCTGGACGTTCGCGAAGCGCCTACGCGAGCGACACGAGATCCCCATCGTCGTGCTCTCGGCCGCGAACGATCTCGCGCGGCACGCGAAGACCGTCGGCGCGAGGGACGTCGTCGGGAAACCGTTCGACCTCGATCAGCTCCTTCCCAAGGTCGCGCGCGCCGCGGAGGTGGTCTAGGACTTCGCCGGGCGACGCGAGCGCGGCACCGCCGCGCTCTCGAGGACGGTCAGTCCGGCGGGCGTTCGCGCCAGCCACTCACGCGCGGCCACCAACTCGCGCACGGTCGTGATGAACTCCTGCGCCGCGCGGGACAGCCGGCGGTCGCGGCGATGCGCGAAGCCGATGGTGCGCGTGAGCTCCGGCTTCGCGATGCGCACGGCGCGCAGCGGGCCCCCGCGCTCGACGACCAGGCTGGGCACGACGGCGACGCCGACGCCCGCCGCCGTCAGGCGCAGGACTCCGTCCATCTCGCCGCCCTCGAGCGCGAACGTCGGCTCGAAGCCGGCGCGCCGGCACGCGGCCACGGTCGTGGCGCGCAGGTCGTAGCCGTCGCGGAACATGACCAGCGCGACGCCACGCAGCTCGGCGATCGACACGCTGCGGCGCTGCGCGAGGGCGTGCGACTTCGGGACCGCGAGGACCAGCTCCTCGCGGAGCAGCGGCGTGGTTTCGAGTATGTCGTGGTGCATCGGCAGGATCACGAGTGCCACGTCGAGCGCGCCCTGCTCGAGCTCGCGGACGAGGTCACGCGACCCGGCCTCATGCAGCACGAGCTCGATGCCGGGATAGCTCTGGTGATATCGCGCGAGCGCCGGGGGCACCAGCGTGGTCGAGAGGCTCGGGGTCGCTCCGACGGAGAGGCGTCCGCGGCGCATGCCAGCGAGGTCGCGCACCTCGCTCTCCGCGCCTTCCACATCCGACAGCACACGGCGCGCAAGGGGAAGCAGCGCCTCGCCGGCGGGAGTCAGCGCGACGTTCCCGCGCATGCGATGGAAGAGCGATGCGCCCAGCTCGTCCTCCAGGCGACGGATCTGTTTGGAGACCGAGGGCTGCGCCACCGCGAGCTCGCGTGCGGCCTTCGTGAAGTGTCGGTGCTCGGCGACCGCGACGAAGTAGCGCAATTGGTGCAGCTCCACGCTCATAGCCTACGGCTATGGTCACGAGCACCTTCATATCTTTGCCTGTTGGGGGGCCGATGCGTACCGTGGGCAGGCGGTGGCGACGACGACGGCCAGCGTCCGGCAGCGCCCGCATGAGCGTCACGATCGGTGGTGGATCGAGCCGCTGACGATCGTGCTCGTCCTCGGGCTCTTCGGTGTCTACGCGTTCGTCGTCAGCGTGCAGAACGCGAACTACTACCTCGATCCATACCTCTCGCCGTTCTACTCGCCGTGCCTCACCACCGGCTGCGTGCACCCGACCTTTCCGATCATCGGCAGCTGGTACAACCTGTCGCCAGCGCTCCTCATCGTCGGATCGCCTCTGGCGTTCCGCGTCACCTGCTACTACTACCGCCGCTCGTACTACCGCGCGTTCTTCTGGTCCCCGCCGGCGTGCACGGTGCCGGATGCTCGCGCGAAGTACAGCGGCGAGACGCGCTTCCCGTTGAATCTTCAGAACCTTCACCGCTATGCGCTCTACCTCGCGATCCCGGTGCTCGCGATCCTGTGGTGGGACGCGATCGAAGCATTCCGGTTCCCGGTGCCGCATCCCGAGCGGTTCAGCTTGATCACGACGGAATGGCGCTTCGGGATCGGCGTCGGCAGCGTGATCATGGTCGCGAACGTCCTGCTCCTGTCGGGCTACACGTTCGGCTGCCACGCGGCGCGCTATCTCGTCGGCGGGTACCTCGACTCCTTCCACGGCGCGTCACTGCGTTTTCGGCTCTGGAGCCTCGCGAACCGGTTGAACGCGCAACACTCGCGCTGGGCCTGGTTCAGCCTCTTCAGCGTGATGCTCACCGACCTCTACATCCGGCTCTGCGCGATGGGCGTCATCACCGACCTGCGGTGGATCTCGTGACCGTCGCGGCCGCGCTGGGCCATGCCACGGAGCTGGACCGCGTCGTGCCCGCGTTCCAGTTCCGCGAATTCCACTCGACGACGGTCCGGGCGACGCCCGAGCGCACGCATCGCGCGATCGAGGAGGTCACGGCCGGGGAGATCTTCCTGTTCCGGGCTCTGACCTGGCTGCGGCGCCTCGGCAGGCCTGGACCCGAGAGCATCCTCAACGCGCCCGAGCGCCTGCCGCTCATCGAGGTGGCGACGCGGACGACGTTCCTCGTGCTGGCGGACACGCCGCGGGAGATCGTCGTCGGCACGGTCGTCATCGCTCCGCGGGACGGTCCACGCCGGCGACCACGTAACGTCGACGACTTCGTGGCGCTCGCCGAGCGTGACGGATACGCCCTGGCGGCGATGAACTTCCTGGTCATCCCGCGCGCCGATGGCGGCTGCAACGTGTCGACCGAGACGCGCGTCTTCGCGACGGACGCGGCGTCACGCCACCGTTTCGGTGCGTACTGGCGACTCATCAGTCTCGGCAGCGCCTTCATCCGCGTGATGTGGCTGCGCGCGATCAGGCGGCGAGCCGAAGCGGGGAGCGCCTGATGGCCGAGTACGAGACTCACGACTACGACGTCGTCGTGATCGGCGCGGGCGGAGCCGGTCTGCGCGCGGCGATCGAGGCGAACGCGATGGGCGTCAAGACTGCGCTCGTCTGCAAGTCCTTGCTCGGGAAGGCGCACACCGTCATGGCCGAGGGCGGAATCGCCGCGGCGCTCGGCAATGTGTGGAAGGAGGACAACTGGAAGGTCCACTTCCGCGACACGATGCGCGGCGGAAAATTGCTCAACAACTGGCGCATGGCGCAGCTGCACGCGCAGGAGGCGCCCGACCGCGTGCTCGAGCTCGAGGAGTGGGGCGCGCTCTTCGATCGCACCAAGGACGGCCTCATCCTGCAGCGCGACTTCGGTGGCCACCGCTACGCGCGGCTCGCGCACGTCGGCGACCGCACCGGCCTCGAGATGATCCGCACCCTGCAGAACCACGCCGTGCACCGCGGCATCGACGTGTTCATGGAGTGCACCCTCTACCGCCTCCTCACCGAGGATGGCGCGGTGTCCGGCGCGTTCGGCTACTGGCGCCAGAGTGGCAAGCTCGTGCTGTTCCGCGCGAAGGCGGTCGTCCTCGCCACCGGCGGCGTCGGCAAAGCCTGGAAGATCACCTCGAACTCGTGGGAGTACACCGGGGACGGCCACGGGATGGCGCTCGATGCCGGGGCCGACCTCATCGACATGGAGATGACGCAGTTCCACCCGACCGGCATGGTGTGGCCGGCCAGCGTGCGCGGGATCCTCGTGACCGAGGGCGTGCGTGGCGACGGCGGGACGCTGAAGAACAGCAAGGACGAGCGCTTCATGTTCCGCTACATCCCCGACTTCTTCCGCGCGGAGACCGCCGACACCGAGCAGGAGGCGGACCGCTGGTACGCGGACAAGACGAACAACCGCCGGACGCCGGACCTCTTGCCACGTGACGAGGTCGCGCGCGCGATCAACGCCGAGGTCAAGGCCGGCCGCGGCAGCGCGCACGGCGGCGTGTTCCTCGACATCGCGTCACGCCGCTCGCCCGACTACATCAAGCGCCGCCTGCCCTCGATGTACCACCAGTTCATGGAGCTCGCCGACGTCGACATCACGAAGACGGCGATGGAGGTCGGTCCGACGCTCCATTACATCATGGGCGGCGTCCGCGTCGACGCGGACTCAGCACAGTCGACCGTGCCAGGGCTCTTCGCGGCGGGCGAGGTCGCGGGTGGGATGCATGGATCGAACCGACTCGGTGGCAACTCGCTCTCGGATTTGCTTGTCTTCGGCCGGCGCGCGGGCCTCTACGCGGCCGAGTACGCCAAACGCGTCCCGCGGATGCCCCGCGTCGACGACCGTCAGGTCGATGCGGCGGCGAACGGGATGCTCGCGCCGTTCGACCGGCGCGAAGGCGAGAACGCGTACGCGGTGCACGCCGAGCTCACGAACGCCATGCACGAGCTCGTCGGGATCATCCGCACACGGTCGGAGCTCGAGGAAGCGATCGGGCGTATCGGCCGTCTTCGCGAGCGGGCGGAGCGAGTGGGCGTGAAGGGCTCGCGCGTGTACAACCCCGGCTGGCACCTCGCGCTCGACCTGCTCACCATGCTGACGGTCTCGGAGGCGGTCGCGCGATCCGCGCTCACCCGCGAAGAGAGTCGTGGCGGACACACGCGTGACGACTTCCCGAAGCCGGATCCCGAGTGGGGCAAGAAGAACGTCGTTGTCCGCCGGCGCGAGGGCCATCTCGTGCTGACGCCGGAGCCCTTGCCGCCCCTTCCCGCGGAGCTGCGTCCGCTGATCGGCGAGGACAAGCCGACCGGCAAGGTCGCGCTCGAGCCCGTCGCCGCCGCGAGCGCGAAGGAGTAAGCCGTGGCCGACGTGCGCATGAAGGTCTGGCGCGGGGATGCGAGCGGTGGCGACTTCGTCGAGTACGCAGTGCCCGCCGACGAAGGCATGGTGGTGCTCGATGTCGTGCACCGCATCCAGGCGATGCACGCGCCGGACCTCGCGGTGCGTTGGAACTGCAAGGCCGGCAAGTGCGGCTCGTGCAGCGCGGAGATCAACGGGCATCCCAAGCTCATGTGCATGACGCGCATGAACACCTTCGAGCCGGGCGAGGAGATCACGGTCTCGCCGGTGAAGACCTTCCCCGTCGTGAAGGACCTCGTCACCGACGTGTCCTTCAACTACGAGAAGGCGAAGACGATCCCGGCCTTCAGGCCGAAGCCCAAGGAAGCGGACGGAACGCGCCGCATGTACCAGGAGGACGTCGAGCGGGTGCAGGAGTTCCACAAGTGCATCGAATGCTTCCTGTGCCAGGACGTCTGTCACGTCATCCGCGATCACGAGGAGAACAAAGCCTCGTTCGCCGGGCCACGCTACTTCGTGCGCCTCGCAGCGCTGGAGATGCATCCGCTCGACACCAATGACCGGCTCGAGCTCGCGCGTGCCAAGCACGGGCTCGGCTACTGCAACATCACCAAGTGCTGCACCGACGTCTGTCCCGAGGACATCCACATCACCGACAACGCGATCATCCCGCTGAAGGAGCGCATCGTGACGCGCACCTACGATCCGATCGCGTGGGCGCTGCGCAGAATGCGTCGGACGGGCCTGGCTTCGCCGGCCCCGTCCGGACCCGAATAGACGGAGCCGCCATCCGCCTGAGCTCGCGGCTCCTCTTCCAGATCGCGGTCGGCATCGTCCTCGCGGCGACGCTCGTGTTCCTCGTCATCAGGCCCGCGGTCGACCGCGGCGGCGCGGGCGAGCTCGTGGTGATCGCGGCGATATTCGCCGCCATCCTGCTGATCGAGCGTTGGCTGCGGACCCGCTGATGCCCCGCTGACCCACTTGGAGCCGGCCGCGGGTGTTAGGCTCGCCCGCCGAGAGGCATAGGCATCCGCATGAAGCCACTTCCGTTCGCCGCGAAGTTCCTGATCGCGCTCACCGTCATCGCCGCCACGCCGTATGTCGCGCTCGGGGTGCGGGACGCGCTCGACGGACGCGTCAGCCTGGAGCTTCTCGCCCTTTTGTACCTGTCGGCATTCGTCCTGTCGGTCCGTCCTATCCGGGTGCAGACGAACACGGAGCTGTCGGCGTCGGATGTCGCCGTGATCGCCGCCATCGTCCTCATGCCGCCCGGCGCCGTGGCCGCGATGGCCGCGGCGGCGCGCCTCACGAACGACGTGCTGTCCGGCAAGCGCCCCCTCCAGATGATCCGCAATTCCGCATCGGTCGCCCTCGCGACCGGCACGGCCGCGGCGGTGTACACGCTGTTCCTCGGCGAGCTCTCACCGATGGTCGAACCCACGGCGGCGACGATCATCGCCGGCGTCGCCGCCGTCGTGATCCTGGTGTTCGTCGACGTCGCGCAGATCGTCCTCCTGCAGCGTGCGCTGCGGAACGTCACCCTCGACCGGGTCACGCGTCTGTGGGTCGATCGGACCATTCGCGCGCAGCTGCTGTGGAGCCTGGCGGCGGTCGTCACGGTCCAGGTCGTGCTCATCGAGCCGTGGTTCCTCGTTCCCGGCATCCCCCTCTTCCTCTTCGGCTATCTCGACATCCGCGCTCGCTTCGCTGCCGAGCGTCGCGCGCGTCTGCTGGCGACGCTCGTCGACGTCGGCCACAGCGTCGGCAGCTCGCTCGATCCGGTGAAGGTGTTCCGCGAAGTCTTCGAGCAGGTGCGGAAGGCCCTGGATGTCGACGCGTTCTACGTCGCGATCGCCGTACCCGAGCGCGGGACGCTGTCGTTCCGCTATCTCTACGACGGCGGCGAGGAGATGGAGCCGGAGGAAAGCCCGATGGCCGGGACGCTCGGCGGTCTCGCCGTCGAGAGTGACAAACCGATCCTCCTGCGCGACGCCGAACGCGACCGGGTGCGCCTGAAGCTCCCGCCGCGCAGCGCCTGGGGCAAGGTCGTCGAGCGATCCATCATCGTCGCCCCGCTCCGTCTGCACGGAAGACCGATCGGAGCGATCTCCGCGCAGAGCTCGCGGCCGAACGTTTACGACGAGGGCGACCTCGAGCTGCTCTCGGCCATCGCGAACGAGGCCGCGATCGCGATCGAACGCGCCGACCTCTACGACCGCACGCGTGCGCTGTCGCGCCGGCTCTTCGATCTGCACCGCATCGGCCTCGAGCTCGCGACGCACAAGGAGCTCCCCGCGCTCGTGCGCGCGCTCGCCGATTCGGTGCAGGAGATGATGCAGGCGTCGGCGGTGGCGGTGTACCTCGACTCGGGCGGCGACAGTCTCGAATTCGCTATCACCACCGGAACGGCGTCGAGCGACCTCCTCATGCTCCCGAAGAGCAGCCCGGTCATCGCGAAGTTCCTCGAGGCCGGCGCGCCGATGCAGATCCATGACGAGGACGACGCGCCGAAGAACGCGCGCAAGCTCCTGCGCCGCTTCGGGCATGACAGCGTGCTCCTGCAGCCGCTCCGTCTCGCCGACAAGCTCGTCGGCGTGCTGTTCGTGACCTGGAAGGACCATCACGTCGTCTCGAGCGAAGAAAACGAGCTCATCGGAGTCCTGGCGGGTTTCGGCGCGGCCGCGATCCGGAGCATCGGCCTGTACCGCGAGCTCGACGACGCGTACTTGTCGACCGTCTCCGCGCTCACGGCCACCATCCAGGCGCGCGACCACTACCGCGAGGACCATCAGCGGCGTGTCGCCGCGGATGCTCTGGCGCTGGGTGAGCGCATGCACCTGCGTCCCGACGAGCTGCGCGACCTGCGCTACGCGTCACTGTTCCACTCGCTCGGCAAGATCGGGGTGCCGGCATCGATCCTCGGCAAGGGCGGGCCGCTCACGCCCCAGGAGGTCACGATCGTGCGCGAGCACCCGCTGCTCGGCGGTCGCATCCTCGAGTCGATCCGCTTCCTGAAGGGCGTCGTCCCGATCGTGCGTCACGCGAACGAGCGCTGGGACGGTACCGGCTATCCCGACGGCCTTTCCGGCGAAGCGATCCCGCGCGCCGCACGCATCCTCAACATGGTCATCGGCTACCACGCGATGCTCGCCGACCGGCCGTACCGGATCGCGCTGCGCTCGGATGTCGCGCTGGGTGAGCTGCGGCGCCTGGCGGGTGCGTGGTACGACCCCTCGATGGTCGATCAGTTCGTGTCGATGATCGAGGCGCGCGGCGTCATCGAGGCCGCCGAGGAGGAGGTGGGGACGAGCCGCGAGCTCGCGATCCTCGCCGACCTCACGCCGGAGTTCCACACCATCCTCGACCTGCAGCAGCTGCTCGACCGCATCCTCAGCATCCTGCTGAAGAGCATGCCCGGCAGCCGACTCACGATCCTCCTGCGCGAGGATCAGACCGACGATCTCGTCGTACGCGCGCTCGCTGGTCTCCCGACCGGACCGGGCACATCGCTGCGGATCCCGCCGGGCCGCGGGATCTCGGGCTGGGTGCTGGAGCATCGCCAGCCGCAGCTCGTCGATGACGTGCATCTCGACCCGCGCTACCTCGGCGACCCGGACGTGCGCTCCGAGATCGTCGTGCCACTCGTGAGCGCCGGCCGCCCCATCGGCGTGCTCGCCGTCTCCCACCGCGTGCCGCACGCCTACTCGCAGCGCGACCTCACGCTGATGCAGGCTGTCGGCGCGCAGATCGCGGCCGCGATCGATGTCGCCGAGCTCCACGAACGGCTGAAGCGGGCCGCCAACACCGACGCCCTGACCGGCCTCCACAACTACCGGTACTTTTACGACCGTCTGGAGGAGGAGATCGCGCGCGCGGCACGACACGAGGCGACGCTCGCGGTCGCGTTCTTCGACCTCGACAAGCTGAAGATCGTGAACGACACCTACGGACACCTTGCCGGCAACGAGGTCCTGCGCACGCTGGGTCGCAGCATCGGCGCGCAGGTGCGCACCGAGGACGTGCCGGCGCGCTACGGGGGCGACGAGTTCGCGATCGTCATGCCGGACACGCCACGCGATGAGGCTGAGAAGGTAGTCGTGCGGCTCATGGAGCTGCTCGAGAACGCCGACGTCGAGCTCCAGGACGGCCGCCGGATCCGCATGCCGGAGCTCTCTTGGGGCATCGCCTCGTACCCGCTCGACGGCCGGACCGCGCGGGAGCTCCTGGAGAACGCCGACACGCGCGCGTACGCGAGGAAACGATCCCGCTAGCGGAGCTCCGCACGAAACGTCTCTTCGACTGCAGACTCACTCCCGACCGGAAGCTGCGGACTCTCGACGACGCGCACGCGTTCCTACAGGACCGGCGCATGCTCACGCTCACCCAGGACTCCGCGCTGCCGAGCCTGTTCGCGGCGACGCACGAAGAGGCCTACGACGCGACGAAGAAGGGCTTCGCCTCGTGGCCGAAGACGAAGTGGAGCTGGGGCGGGGAGCTGACCGAGAAACCCGACGTGTTCGAGACGAAGCTCCACCGCGGCAAGACGCTGTTCCTAGCGCCGGACGCAGCGCGTGCGGCGGACCCGCTGTGCCGCGCCGCGCTCGCAAGGGCCGAGGCCGCGGCGGACGACGGTGCGCGCCTGCTCCGCCATCTCGCCGCCGCGGGTCCGAGCACGGTCGAGGACATCAAGTCCGAGCTCGGCCTCGCCGCCGCCGCGCTGCGCAAGATGCGTGAGGGCCTGGAGAGCGACGGCGCGATCGTCGCCCGCGGGGTCGCCGTCGAGGACAGCAAAGGCGGACACCGCCACTCGAGCGTGCTCTCACGCTGGGATCAGGTGTGGCGCAAGCCGTGGAAGACCACGGAGGACACCGCGCTCGAAGAGCTGGTCGTTCTCGGCGTTCGGGCCGCCGTGCTCACGCACGAGGACGAGGTGCGCAACTGGTTCTCGTGGCCGGTGGCGCGACAAACCATCGCGGACCTCGTCGCGGCCGGACGGCTCGTGCATCCGGTCAGTGGTTGGCTCGCCGCTCGCTGACGACGCCCCTCTCTCGTGGGTCGGCTCTCGCTCTTGGGAACCGCTGACTACGTCCCTTGTATGAGTTACGGCTGTGAGCGCGGATGCGCGGAGGGGCCCCACAGCCGGAGAGTGCTTGCATGCGCGTATCGGTCGTGGTCGACCACTCCACGTCTTTGGTCGGTCGCCTCGCGATCGCATTGGTCGAGCTGACGCTCGCGACGGCTGTTATCGTCGCGGCCGTCGTCGCGGGTCACAACCTCCGCGAGTGGCGTGACTGGTATCCGAACGCATATCACCCGTGGCTCGAGAGCCAGCGCTCGATACCTGATGTGACCGAGCCTTAACTCCACGTCGCGCGTCTCGCGGATGTCTTCGGCGCTTCCCCGTCGCCCTCACTGCGCAGCTTGGTGACGCTGCCGCGCACCACGAGCGGCGCGCGGAGGACGTGGTGTCGCGCCGCCTTCCCACGCCGCGCGCTGTGAGGCGGCTCGAGGACGAGGCGCGCCGCGAGCTCGCCCAACTCGCGCATCGGCTGCCGCAGCGTCGTCAGCGGAGGATCGAACACCTGCGCCACCGGGATGTCGTCGAAGCCGATCATCGACACGTCCTCCGGGACACGCGCCCCGTGAGCGCGAAGGGCGGATACCGCGCCGAGTGCGAGGAGGTCGCTCTGCGCGAAGATCGCCGTGGGTCGGGGCACCGCGGCCAGCAACCGCTCCGCGGCGCGCAGACCGCTCTCGAGTCCCCAGTCGAGACACGGCTCGACGAGCGGCTCGGCTGCGCCGACCGCGCGACGCAGCGCGTCGCGGTAGCCGTCGAGGCGGGCACGGGCCGACGGCCAATCGAGCGGACCCGTGATGGTGGCGATCCGTCGATGCCCCTGAGCCAGCAGGTATCCGGTGGCCTCGAAACCGCCCTGCCGGTTGTCGATGTCGACGTGATCGGCGCCGGGAAGCTCGATGTCGGAGGCGACAACGAGCGTCGGCAAGCGGGATGCGGCGTCGACGAGGAGATCATCATCCGCGAGGCGGAGGCGAGGTACAGCGATGATGAGGCCCTCGACGCGACGTTCCAGCATCAGACGCAGGTATGTCCGCTCGTCGTCCTCCGCGCCGGGCTCGATGCTGCCGATGATCAGGAAATACCCGCGCTTGCGCGCCGCGGCCTCGGCCCCGGCCACGGCTTCCGCGAAGAAGTGATCGCTCACGTCGGTGGTGACCATGCCGAGCGTGTGCGTTCGGCTCGAGGACAG
>Ga0114129_10008765_pt1 | contig 14426 bp, 6 predicted proteins | sample RhiMetdeltSRZDD1_FD_80071 | JGI IMG/M metagenome (GOLD analysis project Ga0114129, IMG submission 80071) | Populus rhizosphere microbial communities from Tennessee, USA - Rhizosphere MetaG P. deltoides SRZDD1 (version 2) (version 2) | ecosystem: Host-associated > Plants > Roots > Rhizosphere >... | reverse complement strand
GTCGGCGCGGCGAGCTTGCCCTGTGAGCCGGTGAAATTCGATACGCGAGTGGAGATCACTTGCTTGCCGCCTACGGGTGCTTCGGCATTGAAGCCGATTTCGCGCGAGGCATAGACCTGCTCGATCAACGAGCGGTGAAGTCCCGGCGAATCCGGGTCGAGCGGATCGGATCCGTAGAGCATCGAGTCGGCGATGATCATCGCATCGCGAGCGCGCACGAACGTGTCGGGATTGAAAGTGCCGAGCACATAGATTGTTCCGAGCAGCACCCGCTCCCATGTTTCTTTGGCAAGCGAGATGCTCACGGTCGGCTGGCCGGTGATCAGGTCGGGCCGCTTCCAATTGCCGCCGGTCTCATACATCGTCATGAGCTGGCGGATGTCCCACATCGAACCGGCGAAGATCTCGCCGTCGCGGTGAACCTCGAAGCTGCCGCCGCCCGACGTTCCGAGTTGCGAATACTTCAAGCCCGAATCGGCGTGGCGAATCCACTGCCGCAAATCGGGGTTGCCGCCCGCCGCTCGCACCGCCGCGCGACGCACGTACCCGTTCACAACGTAAGTGCCCAGCACGGGATTTTCGGCTGCGGTGTAAGCCCACAGGTCAGCCTGGCCTTCATTGAGCGCTCCGCCTTCGGGCGATCCCTCGAGGCCCGCTATCGGCGACGAGATGGAGTGCATGCCTTCGTGATATGGCACGCCGAAATCGATGGCGAGATCGTTGAACAGATAGCCGTGACCGTAGCTCGTCGGATTGACGACGACTTTCTGCCCGGCGACTGTCTGCGACGCATTCAGTGAGAAAGCATTGTCCAATCCCTGCAGCTTTTCCGTGAACGCCTGGTCTTGTGGATTGGTGGGCGGGTTGAGCACGTTCGGCATGTGAACGTTGCCGATAAGCGGAGTGGATTGATTCGGGTAGCTGTCCGGGAAATCGCCCTCGCCCAGTCCACGATGATGCGCGGCGTCGCCGGCGCGGTGCAGGTAGTCAACGTATTCGAGCAGCGAGTTGATGTAGAAGAACTGTGAGATCTCATCCTGATGCTCGGCGGGCTCAGCGGCCGCGCCGTGCTGCTCGTGCTCGTTGGTGCGCTGCTCGAAGTTGGCCGTATCATTCACTCGAAAATGCCAGGTACCCTTGACCGGTTGTGGGAACGGCACTTTGTCCGCGAGCACGTTTTCGATGTGAGCGTGGAGGCCTGTGAGCGTGCCGTTGATGCCGGTAACCACATTGCTCTGATCGAAGTTGCGCAACCCGATGCGAAGCTGACCGAGCGGCGTCCCGGTCGCCGGATTGACGCTGATGATTCCCTGGTCTTTTAGCTCGTCCGTGATTGTCGGATAGGTCGGATAGACATCGCCGGTGAACGGCAGCGGCTGCTGATAGCGCACGAAGTCTTCGCGGTAAAGCACCTGTCCGTTGAACGCGTCTATCTGATACTTGAACATTCCGAATGGATTGCGTGAGAAGGCGAAGAAGGTGTAGGCCAGCCGCGCGCCGTCGGGCGTCGGGAAAACGTTTAGCTCAGGATGCGGAGTAGCCAGGACGCCGAGTTGCGACGCGAGCAGATCCAGCGCCGAGTTCAGAACCCCGGCAACACCGTTTGCCCATTGGACCTGGTATCTCGACAGGTCGGACTGGGCTGCGGCGACTGCGGCACCGCCGTCGAGACTCGGAGAAGTGCTTAGTGTCAGGTTGGGGCGATACGGTCCCGCAACCATCTTGACGCGGCGCTGTCCGTCCATAACCACGCCTATGCCGCTGTTGGCCACGGCCAGGCCGTTGTAGACCTGCTTGAAGTAGAGAAGATTTCCTCCCAGCGCCGCGACGTTGTTCTCCAGGCTGAGAGTGTTCATGTCGCTAATTCCGAACAACGCCGAGTTGCTTGCAATAAAAGCGCGGGCAGCGGCCTCGGGCGCAAGCGACGATGGCGCGGATGCAAAGTCGTAGATCGTGTCTACCGAGCCCGACGCCTTGTCCCATCGCGCGGTGATGTTACTATCGCCGAGCCCGACCTTCAGCGCGGTGAGCGCCTGAAGCTGCGCGGGCGATGGCAGGTGAGTGGCAACGCTCCCGAGATTGATGTCGAAGTTTGGGACGCGTCTCTTGTTTTGATCGAAATCAATTCCAGGTGTGGCGACATTTGCAGCGCCCGCGCCCAATATCGGGCCAACAACCATCACAGCAGCGAGCGTTGCTACAATCGCGAGCGTGCTGAGAATTGCGAGTGACCCGCGACGGCTTGCGACATGCCGCCCGCGCTCGAGGCTGTTGCTATTGCGTCTGAGTTCAATTGCTGTCATTTCTTCTCCTTAGTGTTCAATGTCACTTCGGCTGTAACTCTCCTCCGAAGACAAGTGTGGTCGATGAGACAGAAGGGGCGGCCAAAGAGGCCGCCCCAAGCAAGTCGTATCGTTATTCGCTCCCCGCGAGGCGAACCGAGCGCGCCGCGGGATCAGCTATGAATCGCAGCCGCAGTTTGAAACGCCGAGGTTCGCTTCCGCCGCCGACCGACATCGTCGAGAACGCCGGGTCAGGGAAGTTGCCTTTGATCACCGCGGTGAAGCTGAACAACTCTCCGGCCGGGTCGGTGAACTTCAGATGGCGCGCACCGCTGATCTCGCCGGCGGTCAGCGCTCGATCCGCGCCCAGCGTGTTCGAGTAGTCCCACAACCCGGCACTTCCGACTCCGTTGCCGCCGTTGTCCGCGTTCGAAGCGCGCACCGTTCCGGTAGTAGACTGGATCGCGGTTATGCTGAAACGCAACGGCGGAAGGATCGTCGTGCCGGTGGTCGTGTTCTTGAGCGTCTGATCGAATTCGAAGACAGTCGCGGCAAAGCTCACATTCGAGACGGCAGTCTGAATCATCGAGGTGACGTCCGACTCGATGCGCCGGTCCACCTGAACCGTCTGCGACGCGCTGTACGGGCCTTGCAGCAATCCGTACTGGACGGCGAACAGCCCGGCGACGCGGTAGTTGTACGTCCCGTTCCCGCGGCCCGAGATCGCGAAGCTGGTCTGACCTGCCGGCACGTCGCCAAGCGCTGTGAATCCGCCGGTATCTTTCCGCTCTTCAACGCGAAACTGCGCCGGGGCAGGTGAGCCGGTGAAAGAGTAGAGCAGCGAGTAGCTGCCGTTGATGTCGATCGGCGGATTGCCGCCGACCTCAGTGCCGCTCGCGGGTGAGAACGTAGGAGCTGCCATCGCGAGCGTCGGTGTCACTGCTCGATAGTAGAACGGCATCCTGAGGTTCTGACCGCCATCGGTGCGCGAGGCGACGATGTACCACTGCGCCTGCGTGGGATTGGCGGTTACCGATTGACCGTTCACTTCAGTCTTGACGTTGAAGCTGGCTGATCCTCCGGCGGCGACAAAGACCGATGAGATCGGGTTTCCGTTGGTGTCGGTGGTGCTGACCTTGAACCCGTTTTGATCGACGCTGCGAACGGGTGCTATTGAGAGTTGATAAGTTCCCGCGCCCGCGCCGGCAGCGATGTCGTAGATAGTCGCGGTTTGCGAAATGGTAGCGGTGCCGATGACGTTTGCGATTGGCACCGCGCCGAAGCTGTAGCTCGGCGTGAAGTCAGGATTGCCCGCTGACGGCTGCGCGAAGATTCCAAACGTGCGGCCCTGAGGTTGGCCGGTTGGGGCGGGCTGGCCTACTCCCATTAGAGCTTTCGCATTTGCGGCGGCGAAAGCCTCGACGTGTCCGCCGCCCTGCTCGTTGATCGAGTTCGCGCCGTCTGCGATCGGTGTTCCGTTCGCCAGTCGCAGGTTGGTCGCCGTATTCACAAGCGCGGCGCGAACCATGGAAGGAGTCCAGCTCGGATGCTTTTGCTTGATCAGCGCGGCGCAACCTGCGGTGATAGGTCCGCTGAAACTTGTGCCCGAAGCAGAGATGTAACGCGTCGGATCGAACATCGTTGCGGTGTTGGTCTCGGCGCCGCCTGCTGCAACTGTGGCGGAAAGAATTGAGACACCCGGGGCGGTCACATCCGGCTTGACCTGGCCGAACCCTGCAACGGGACCCCGCGAGCTGAAATCGGCCATCGTTGGATCAAACAGCAGCGCTCGATTGATTCGAACTTGCTGAGCCGACACTGCGCCAACGGCCGTTGATCCGATGATCATCTTCAAGTATTCGCCGTTGGGTTTTGAAAGACCGAGGACCGGGATCGTGGCCCTTCGCACGGTCGCAGCCGTGAGCTCGCCGTCGACGTTGTTGTAGATCAGCGCGGCAATGGCTCCCTTCGCTGCTACGAGAGCGGCTTTGTTAGAGAACAGACCAGTGCCCTGTCCCTGCGCGCTCGCGGTGCTTCCACGTTGTATGAGAGCAATCTTGCCGCTCACCGAATCCGGAACTTGATCAGGCGTATCGGCGAGTCCGCAGAAGACATAGTTGTTAGAAATGTCCGCGTTGATGGGAGCTGATCCATCGAGCATGTAGGCATTCATTCCGGTGCGGCCTCCGCCGATCACATCGACGCTGTTCGGCCCCGATCCCGGGTCGATATTGGCGCCAACCGCGATCACTCGGCGTCCGGAAGCCGGATCTCCCACCGTTCCTGTTTGTGCCGCCTGTTGTTCTGGTGTGCCCACACCGCTGTTGCCGGCTGACGCAACGACGATCGCTCCTGCTAACGCGGCGTTGTCACAAGCGATTGAGTCAGCGGAGTCGGCGTTGCCGGTTCCACCGAGACTGAGATTGATAACGTGCGCGACTGGCTTTGGCTGGCCGGTGATGGTGCGAGGTTGAACCGCGTCTTCGATGCAAGCGATTATCGACGCAACCAATCCTGTGCCCGCGCCGGTGAGCGCTTTGTAAGCCATGATCCTGGCTTGCGGCGCGACCCCGTGAATCGCAATATCGTCGGCGGTGAGCGGCAAGCCATCGGGCCCGGGCGCGAAGCCGCGGTAGCCTGCGCAGTCGCCCGCAACGTGAGTCCCATGCCCGAAGTCATCGCCGACACCGATAGGGCCAGCGGTGAAATTCATGTAATAGATAACTTTTCTATTTGTATTGAGCGCGGCAACCGGAGGAGCCACGCCGAATTGTGGCGGGGTGGGGTCGCCTCCGAACATCTCGTGTGACCAATCGACGCCGGTGTCGATGACTGCGATATTCACGCCGTCACCTTCGAGCCCGCCCGTGTTCAGGGCGTCGAATTGCGTAAGCCGGGGCGGGTTGCCATAGAGTTGAGGAGCACGTGTGTAGTCGACCGCGTGATCCAGAGTCACCGAAACCGGCGAGTTCGGATGTACGGTCAGCACGTCTTCGATTGTGGCGAAGATCGGCAGCGTCTGGTCTGGTACCAGGAGCGTGAGACCGTTGAAGACATAGTTGAATCGGTATTGAAGCGTCGGCGTGACCGGACCGTTTGGAGCCGTCACGCTGGAGATCACGTACGGCACACCTGCCAACGTCAGCCTATTCAGAAATTGCTGCTGCTCAGCGATGACTTGTTGACGATAGGCTTCCGTATCAAAGAACTGGCCGGCGGCTTGAGCCTTCGCTTGCGCCACGACCACCGGATCTCCGCGAAGCTCGACGATGATGGATGTCAGGGGAGTTTGAGCGCTTGCGCGAGAACCCAGCGGGGCTCGACCGGTCAGAATTGAGCAGGCGACGAGCGTTATGACAAGCGCGAGACTCGCATAGCGATATTTGGTCCTAATCATTGTTTGGATTCTCCTTTGGGAAGCTGGCAGCCACATAAGGTGTGTTCGGCGATTCAAACCTTTGTTCCATCGTGCAAAGAAAGCAGCGAACGTGCTCGAGTGCGATTTCAAGCAGGCTAAGAAGCACGTTTCAGCTTGTGAAAGCGAAGGGTAATCGGAGGTTGTTGACGGATTCTTGAACTAACCTGGAACGGTAGAAGGGGCGGAAATAACTAAGGCGAACTACTGAAGCGAACGGCATTCAAGGTTTTTTCAACCAAGACATAGAGCTTGATTTTGTTCAGTTCACCTGCTAGGAGGAAAACATCTCGACTAACGCGAGTGCGCGGCCCAAATTCTCAAGTTAGTCGTAGTCAGCAAAGCAGCAGCATCAAGGTACCAGGAACACATCCCAGGCCCATCTACCGAGGTGCTGGCCATGACTGTCTCTTACTTTCGCTCGATACCTAAATCTATTGCCGTACTGATCGACTCGCTTTGATTCCTTATAGTCAAGCTCTATGGACGACAGGCCTAACGCGGCTAGAGTGTGAAGTTCGCTAGGCTCTGAAATGCCGTTGTGGTTTGTATCCTGCCAGAGCCGCAGCCCGGAGAATATCGCATCTCGCTCATCGATTAAGCCGTCGCCGTTACCGCCGTTGGCGGGCTTGTCGAATTCAGCAAGCGCCAGGAACCCATTTCGGTCCGTTGAGGACGGTTGCGAAGTAAAGTTCCCGAATAACTCGGTGCCGTTGTCGATAATGCCATTGCCATTTCGATCAAGCGCGAGCCACGCGTTGTCCGAACTTGGGGCGATCCATGATGGATGGTCCATCGTACCGTCACCGTTGATGTCAAAATACACACCATTCGCGCCATTAGTCAGATCGAAGCCACTGCCACTGACGTCAATGACAATCGGACACGTTGTGCAGCAGCAACCGTTGTAGCGAAACATGGGACTAGGACATCCTGAGCCAGGATAACGACATTCGTCTGCGGTGTAATCGCAACCCGACTCGAGCGGAGGGATACAATGGTCAGGACAAGAACCGCAATTATTAGTGAGGTAGGGATTGTTGTCGTCGCAGTCATTACAGCTATTCCAGCCGTCTCCGTCAGCGTCTATAGATTCGCAACCGCCGCCAGCGTCATCACCAGTATCCTGTCCACCGAGCGCATTCGCTGTGCATTGAGGTCTTCGGTTGGGGTCGGCGTTTTGATTTGACATCGCCACGTCATTCGGTTGGACTTGGTTGCTGTTTCTAGTGCAATCGGGATTTGACGTATTCATTATCGATGTGGATGAACCACAGTTCCTGAGCCCGGTAGTATGTCCCAACTCGTGCGCTACACGCCCGGCAATAATGTCTTGGTTGAATCCTTCGGTGGCTTGCGGTAATGCCACTGTGTACGGGCCACCTGTCGTTGGATTCCAACCGTTCTGAGTAAATCCCGCGCAGCCGCCACCAGGAGGGGCAGCTTTCGTTATCACAATGTCCGGATTCTGCGTGCTCTGGTCGACTTGGAAGCAATAGTTCGTTCCCCATCCCCGAGGATCATTCGGATTCGTGGTAGAACCGTCCCTTGCATCATTCCATCTCTGTGCCGCGCCGATGAGCGGCGGGTTGCAAGTTGGGCATCCCACTACACCATTCCAAATATTCGGGTCGGTGCCGCCGCCTCCAGTGTTCCAGGTACCATCAATTCTGATCTTAATAACACGTCGACCCGAACCATCCGGGCAAGTGGCGCAGCACCCGCCAGACATGGGTTGCTGATTGAAGTAACACTCTGGACAAGTTTGCCCCTGTGAGTACGCGATAATAACAAAAATAGAAGCACACCCTAGAAGAAGGTAAAAACACACCCCTACGCGCAGGATTCTGCCCATTTCTGCCGGCCCTCCTCTCTCAGCCGCCCTTCGAATTCCGGGGCTTGATTGAAATGGCTATGTTGAGGAACTCAGAGCGAACGATGTGAGGACTACTGAACGTGTGCGTTCTTTTGAATGTGCTCTCGAAGCAGCCCAAGCGACCCGCCATACCGGGTTTGTATTTCCTGAATAACTGGGTGCGGTTCTTTGCTCAGGGCTGTCAGAACCCCACTTGACTCAACTTTGTAGATTCCAATCGGCCCCATCCTTATAAGGCCAACTTGACCTGACGAATCGCTTGAGAGAAAAAGCAGGTATTGCTCGCTTATTGTGAACTGCGGAATCTCGCCGTCATGTACCGTTACCCTTACTCCCTCAAGTTCGACGGTTCCGCCATTTGTTTCTATCAGAACCTCGTCTGGGTTCAGCGGAAGCAGATCCTGTGGGATCCTCTCTGCAATCGTGGCGCAAGTGGAGCAATGAGGTATCGGTTTCCTGGAAAGGTTTTCGAGAATCCTGCACCTGTACCAGGTTCGGATTTCGTTGTCTCTATAGACTTCGTTGCTGCTGCTGATCAATGTCTTCTTGCTGATTGGTTCTACCACGATGGCGGCGAAATAGGGCAACACCTCGTCAATACTCGTTGCAGCCGTGCTGTATTCGACAGGCGCACTGGGTAGGACAACCTGCCTCTTGCCTTTCGCCTTTGCCACCAGCGCATGCCACCTAATGGAACCACGATCGGGAGCACGCTGCAGTTCCAAAAGCTGCTGTTCCTGACTTACTGACTTGACTCTTAGAACCCCCGCCACGAGGATGGCGAAACCAAGCAACGTGAAAACCGCTAGTTTGATCTTCATTCCTGCTGCCCCCACTGAGCCTTACCGGGACTCGATATACTACTGTGTATCTATACTATCGGACTTAGCAGTCAAATCAAACTCGTCACATCATTAATTAGTTCCAGTGTCCTGCCTCACCGGCAAGACCCGTTCCCTTGGCGAGCGCAAGCGACTTGTCTCACAAGTGAGAGAATACCAAGGCAGTCTGGCAAGTGACTCGACCCCGGCCACCTGTGAGGCGTGTATTTTTTCAAGACGGCTGATGAAAAAATTAGCAATTATTTTCACGGCTGGGTTTCTATTGAACGGCCAAGTTATATTCTCAAGGACGGCGAAGTTCTCGCGAGTCACTGTAGTGCGGCCGGCACGCCTGTTCATATCCGCTCGCAGTAACTGCAGAGAACGGTTGTAGCGAGCTTCGACGTCCTGGATGAACGGGTGCGGCTCGTTAGTAATAGCCTTGACGGTGTCGTCATTGACAATGAATATGCCAGGGGGTCCTATCCCCCCGGCGACTCTTCCGGAACGGTCTGTACTCAGGAACATTACGTATTCTTGAGACATGGAAAACTCAGGGATTTGTGTATCGACCATAGTGATTTCCACGCCTTCAATCTCTACATTGCCTCCATATTTGAGCATTAGAATCTCATTCGGATTGAGCGGAAGCAGTTCTTGCGGAAGTGGTTCTTCAAAAGAGTCGCGCGCAGAGCACTGCGGGAGCTTCTTTTTCGTTAGGTTTTCAAGAATCTCAAACTTGTACCAAGTTACAATTTCAAAGTCAGTGTGAATAAGGCTCTTCTTCTTTATAGGCTGGGCAATGACAGCGCCGAGATGAGCCATAGCCTCATCTACGCTATGAACAGTTGCATATTCAGCTAGCGGCCCCGGCAGAACAAGACGTTCTTTCCCTTCAATTCTCGCGCGCTTAGCGTACCAACTCAAAGTTCCTCGTTTTTCAGTGGCGTCCAGTTCTGCAATTCGTTTTTGTTTGGTTATCGAGGAGATCTTGAGGTTTCCAACAAAAGCGAGAATGCCCACCAAGAAAAGTAGTGAAATAATTTTGATCCTCATCGACTTGCTTCCTCCATATGGATCTAGAGCATAGAAGAAAGCGAAATAGGACTCAAGTAGCTTTGAAAACGTTTACCCTAATATGCGGAGTTAGGAAAAAGAGTATCCTCGTACACGCGGTTGCGCCTTATGTGCCCCAATTTTCATTGCCCTTCCTAGATTCTATTTGGCCCTCTTGGTAAATGAGGCTCAATTTTGATTGTCGATTGCGTCCAGTAAACCGAAAGCAACCGACGCTCCCGGTAAAGAGTGTAACCAACAACTCCTAACCCACTTCAACCGAAAGATTGTCTCGCGGGCAGCCTGTTAGTTCTGCACTCGACTAGGTAAGTCTTACAACGTAGCACGAAAGAATTTCACGCCAGAGTTACTGCTAATGGTCCTTTGCTTGTCGGCGTAGGTGGTAGGTCAAGGAATCTCCTGCGAATTTGAACGCCATTAAGGCCAAACGTTTGTAGTCGGCGTTGTTAAGTGGTGTTCCTTGCGCCTTCGTTGATCCTATCGAAAAATGATGGAGATCGCCCCGACTTCTTATCAACAACTTTATTAGTCCCTCAGCCGTGTAATCGTGGCCCCTTGCCTTAAGGTCGCCCTCTAGTTGAGTTCTGGTCATGCCTTCAGCGGGGTCATCATTAGCTGCTACGTCGTCTAAGAAGTTTTGGACAAACGCCCTAAAGACCGTTGATTTTGTAAGTGCCTCAATTACGGCATCACTCTTCCACTTACCATCGCCAAACAACCCTTCGATAATGAAATAAGCATTAAAAAACGCATTGATATATCTAGAGTTAGAGTATTCAGTCTTCGCCTCGCGATAAAAGGCCATAGGCACGACAAGTGGTTGGAACAAGTCTCGATGCCTTATCAAATCAACTAGCGCATTCGCTTCGATTGAGGTCGGGTCATCGGTTGTACTTTCGTGCAAGAAGAACCATATCGGAAGAATATTGAATCGCGCATGTTCCTCGGTCGTTTCTGGATAGTATTCAAAGGTCGGTTTGTTCCAATAAACTCTCTTGATATTGCCGATGAGCGCGAGAGTTGATTCAAGCCGTTGAAGCTCGCTGATGAGGTTATCTTTGATATGTTCTTCATAACCACAGTCAATCTTAACTGTGCCATCCGCTGCTGCCGGATGCCTGATGTAGAAGTATTTCGTTGGATCATCCACAGCAGAGATAATCCTAATCTGTTTTAGAAGACCCTCGTCAGTCACATAGAACTTATAGAAACAACCTTCATTCTCGATTGTTCCTCCGTTTTCCAGGTACGTCTTTCCTTCTACATCACAAACAACGCCAAACTTCATAATTTCTTCCCTGTGGATAACTGACCAGGCAGATCCTACTTGATCAGCGCTTCGTACTTCGCGAGCGTCGCCGGAAGCGGATCAACCCCAAGTTCACTTCGCAGCATCTTGCGCAAGCCGTCAAATTGTTCGATCGCCGCCGCGCGATTTCCGGATTGCACGTAAGCTTCCATCACGCTGCAGTGCACGTCTTCTTGATAAGGATCGCGCGCCAGCAGCATCTGACCGTAGCGAATCACCAGCTCGTGATCGTTGCGCTCGCTGTGATGCGCGATCAGCTCCTTGAGCGCTTCGAGGTAGAGATCGCGATAGTAGCTCTGAAGCTCTTCGATCCAGTTGTAATAGAACTCTTCGAGAAAATCGCCGCGATACAGCTTGATCGCTTCGGCTAGAAGCTCGGCCGATCCGTCGCCGCCGGCGCGCCGAGCCTCGCGCGCATCCGTGAGCAGCCGCTCGAATTCTTCCGTATCGAGCCGATAGCGATGCTGCGGGTTCAGCAAGTAGGCGCCCTCGCGGAAAAGCACGAAATCTCTCTTTACCACTTGTCCGCTGTTGAGCGCTTTTCTCAAATGCGAAATCGTCGGGTGAAAATTCTTGGACACTGTCTCTTCCTCGGCGTCCGACCAGAACAAATCAACCAGCGTTTCTTTTGGCGCGCGGTGATTGCGCCGCGAGCATAGATAACAGAGGATGTGCAACGCCTTGGAGAGTCGCCAGACTTCCTTCTCCATTCCCGACGGATCGCGAAAGACCTCGACCGGCCCAAGCATGTTGATCGCAAGGTCATAGGACGGGCGCTCAATCACCGGCTGGACAACGGACGCAACGCCGATCGAGCTGACTCCGACGACTGCCGCGGCTGCAACCTCGACAGCTTCAGCCGGAACGATTCGCGTCAGATAGTCCGGTGCTATCTCCGCCTCGATCGCAGCGCGGAACAGACGCGGAGACGCCGCAGCCTTCGAGGAAAGCAGATAGGAGTAGTCGTACCTGACTGCGAGTTCGACTGCGCGGTTCAACTGTGCGAGCGCTTCTTTCTTTCTCTTGGCGTCCCAGTACAACAGCGCAAGCGACAACGCGGCGCGAGCTTCGTTGTAGCGAAGCTTATTCTCGCTTGCCAACGCCGCAGCTTCAGTCAGAATCGGTTCGGCCTTGTCGGGCCTTCCTGCCGCCATCTGAATGCGACCGCGAGTTATCAGCGCAGTCGAGCGCTCCGATGGAGATCCGGAGGCGCGAGCGCGAAAGTATTCGTCAGATTCACGCTCAGCCGCGCTCGTGTCGCCCATTCGCAGATAGAGTGAAGCCTTCTCGTCCAGCAGCTCGCGATCGGTCAACGCGACTCCCGCGTCGCGGTAGGCGCGCGCCGCTTCGTCGTAGAATTCGAGCGAGCGGTTGTAGTCGCCTCGCTCGCGATAGAGGTTGCCGAACGCCTCGAAGGTTTCTGCGGCTGCGGATCTGAGGTTGAACAATTGACATCTCGCAAGCGCAAGCCCAAGATGTGCCTCCGCTTCGTCGAGCTTGCCTTGCACGATTTTCAATCGAGCAATGTTCAGATGCGCGATTGCTTCCTGGGGGAAGGGAACTTGAGCGTCGTTCGAATCTGCAGTCCCAGCAGTTCGGCTTTCGATCATCTGGCTCAGCCAATGAAGCGCTTCGTTGAAGTCGCCTTCCATCGAGTAAGGCAGTCCGAGATTGTGCAACACGATTCTTGCGAAACGATCGTCGCCTGCTTCTCTCGCTTCTTTGAGCGCCGCTTGCCAGTTCTCGATGGCGCGATCAGTTTGGCCGGCCGATCTGAAGCAGCATAATCCGATTGTGTTGAAGCAGCGCGCACGCAATGCGTGAAGCTGCGGCGCAAGCTCGATCGCTGATGTCGCCAGTTTGACCGCCAGCTCGCAATCGCTTCCGTAGCGAGCGATGTAGGCCTGGCCGCGCAGCGCCTCTGCTTCAACACCCGAGTCATTCGATCCGCGCGCCATTCGTGCCGCCTGTGCGTACAGCCCAAGCGCGCGCGTGTGGTTGCCTTCAATCAAAGCCACATCGGCCCGGGCGATCAAGGCACGCGGCCGGCCGCTGAGCGACTCTTCGGATAGCTGGTCGAAGGTGCGCTTGATGGTCTCGAGCCGCCCGGACTCCACCAGCTCAGAGCCGCGCGCGGCGAGCAACTCCGCCACGTCGCTCTTCGCGCCGGCGTCTGCCAGGTGATTCACCGCAAGATCCCATCGCGCGGCGCTCGCAAAGTAACTCGCGCAATCTTTGTGGAGACGCTTGATTTCGTCTGGCCCCAACTCGCTCGCAAGCCAGTGATTGAGGAAGCCGCGAAACAACGGATGCAGCCGATATTCTTCATCGGTACCCGACGCATATGTCTGCGACATAAAAACGTTCCGCCGAGCCAGCGCGCGCAATTGATCCGCGCAGTCGCGAATCCCGAGGGCGGCTTCGCAGATAGAGGGGTCGATGCGCTCGAGCAGTGAAATCTTGCCGAGCATAAGGCGTGTTTCGGTGGGTTCGGATTGAAGGACCTCTTCGGCAAAGTAATCGAATATGTCCAACTCCGATTGCTGGAACGCGGCAGCCAACCACTCGCGGCTCTGTTTGGTTTCGGCGCCCGCCTTGGAGTCATGATGTTCGGTCGCGTGGTCAAGAGACTGCTGGATCAACTGCAGGCCCGTTACCCATCCATCCGTCTTCTCATAAAACTGATCCACCTGGGCAGGAGCGAGTGACTGGTGGAACGTTTCGGCGAAAAGTTTTCGGACCTCAGCCGGAGTGAACAGAAGGTCTTTGCGGTCCACCACGCCGATGAGCCCTTTGCTTCGCAGCCTGGTCACCGACAGGTTGGGCATTGTCCGGCTGGTTATGACGATGTGCAGAACGTCGGGGATATACTGAACCACGCGGTCAATCGATGCGGCGATCGGCTCGCTCGAATCGACGTGATGATAATCGTCAAGCACGACGATCGTCTTCTGTTCGATCTGCTCGCCCACTTCGTTGACAAACACGTCGACAAGCTGATCGGTCTTTGAGGCGAGGTTCTCTGTCTCGGATATGAACCTCAAGACCACCTGCCCGAACTCCGGATGAAGCGAGCGTATTCCGTGGATGACATAGCCAAAGAACACCGCGAGGTCGACGTCGGTTGGGTCTATTTGATACCAGACGAAAGGGAGGCTCGACGAGCGAACGAACTCAGTGACCAGGGTCGTCTTTCCGCAGCCCGCATCGGCGCACACTATCGTTGCCGGCTGATCCAGAAAACCGCGAATGCGCTCGACGAGTCGCGGCCTCGGCAATACGCGCCGCCCCAATCGCGGCGGTAACAGCTTGGTCTTTAGGAAGAATTGAGGAAGCATAGAAGTCAATGATGAATGAAACGTGAAACGTGAAACGTGATGCGTGATGCGTGATTTCCGAGTTTCACAATGCCTATAGGAGGATCTTAGGTCCGGAAGGGTGGTTTACCCCCGCCGGCTTCAGTGGCGACCGCCCGCAGACCAGAGCGGGGGTAAACCACCCTTCCCAACTTAATATCCTTCTCAGTGGATTCTCTCTAACCAGTTTCATGGATCACTAATATCCTTCTCAGTGGATTCTCTCTAACCAGTTTCATGGATCACTAATATCCTTCTCAGTGGATTCTCTCTAACCAGTTTCATGGATC
>Ga0114129_10008764_pt1 | contig 14426 bp, 10 predicted proteins | sample RhiMetdeltSRZDD1_FD_80071 | JGI IMG/M metagenome (GOLD analysis project Ga0114129, IMG submission 80071) | Populus rhizosphere microbial communities from Tennessee, USA - Rhizosphere MetaG P. deltoides SRZDD1 (version 2) (version 2) | ecosystem: Host-associated > Plants > Roots > Rhizosphere >... | reverse complement strand
GGCTTGTTGTAGTAACCGCGCATGACATTTGGACCACGCACTTCAATTTCGCCGTCTTCAGCGATTCGAATCTGAACATTGGGAATCGCCTTGCCGACCGTGCCAATCCTGTTGTCGTCGAGCTGACCAGTAGTAATCACCGGGGAAGTCTCCGTTAGTCCGTACCCTTGCAGGATTGGTATCCCCGCCCCCAGGTAAATGTATCCAAGGTCTTCAGGCAAAGCCGCACCACCGGATATGAGCAAACGAATGCGGCCACCGAACGCTTGCCGCCAGCGAGAAAACACAAGCCGTGACGCAATCCAATGTTTCAGCTTTAGCCACAGCGAAAGCGGTTCATGAAAAACTATTCGTCGCGCGTAATCTCTCGCCACATTCACGGCCCACGACAGCAAAGCTACGTGCAGCCGGCTCGCTTCAGCTGCGCGTTCACGGATTCGCGCGTAAATTTTTTCAAAGATTCTCGGCACGCCGACCAGGATGGTTGGCCGAACCTCCCGAAGATTAGGACCGATTGTCTCGAGCGACTCCGCGTAGTAAACGGCCATGCCCTCGTACAGATACATGTATAAAGCTTGACGTTCGAACACGTGCGACAAGGGCAAAACCGACAACGCTGTATCATGACGACCAAACGAAAGATGGCCGGATGAATCGATCAGATTCGAAACAAGATTGGAATGAGTGAGCATCACGCCTTTCGGCTCGCCGGTAGTTCCAGATGTGTAGATGATTGTCGCCAGGTCATCGGGTGCGATCTGACTTTCAAGTCGGTGGGCCAAATCAGGTTCTGCTTCCTGGAGTCGTTTCCCTTTCTCCTCGAGTTCAGCCAGGGTCAATCCATCAATTGGCGTGACGTGGTCTGGCTCAAAGAAAACGATCTGTCTGACCGCTGGGCATTCAACCAACACGTCTCTGATTTCGACGAACTTTTCGTGATTGGCCAGGATAAGGACGCCCGCACCCGAGTCGTTCAGGATGTATTTGACTTGTGACGGAGTAAGAGTTGGATAGATAGGAACGTCAACAGCGCCGGCGAAGATACAACCGCCATCGACGAGGGTCCACTCCAAACGGCTTTCGGAAAGAATCGCGACGCGATCACCGTGTGTGACTCCGATTGAATGTAGACCCGCGGCAATCCGTCTAATGCGAGTCAACATTTCATCCGAAGAGACTGCGACCCACGAACCTTTATGTTTGTAGTTGAGCGAGTCGGAGCGTTTGTGTTTACGGGCAACGGTTGTAAAAACGTCAATCAGCGTTCGTGGTTCATCTGGGCTGGAACGAACGCGCTCAGGGATTGTCGCCGCACTTGGCGCCTGCGACTCCAAATGCTCGGTCGCTGAATTCACTAAGCGTTTACTCCATTGAGAAAGATGTCCAGTACTTGATCTGCTAAAGGCGCCAACTTGTAGCGACGCTTGGAAAGAATCCAATTCGTGGCCATTTCATCAAGGGCGCCGAAGAGAATTTTAGAGACCACCTTCGCGTTCAAGTCCTGACGGAAAACTCCTGCGCGTTGCCCTTCCTCGAATGTGCTTCGGATCAAGGTGAGGTATTCCGCAAACCCGGCAGCCGAAAACTCTTCCATAAACTTTGTCGAGCCGCGTAGCTCAACCTGAAATACAACCGCAAGGTCTCGATCTGCCCCCAGTCGTTCAAGGTGCAAGCGCGCTATTTGTCGCAACTTCTCTCGGGGGTCCGAAATGGATGCAAGCTGTTTCTTCACCTCGCCTACGGCAGCATCGACACTGCGATCAAAAATGGAATGCAGTATTTCTTCCTTGCTCTTGAAATACAGGTAGACGGTGCCGTCGGCCACGCCAGCTTCCCGCGCAACATCTGCAACTTTTGCGTTGAAATAGCCGTTGTGAGCAAAAACGGTAATTGCCGCGCGCAAGATCGCCTCACGCTTATCGCCAACAACCGGTCTTACCGAATTAAGTGCCCGAGCCATGGGATGTTGATTCCAATACTGAATGAACAATCACTCAGCCGTTTTTTAGCCTAGACGTTGAAAGAGTTTTTCGCAAGACGGGCGGTCTAACCAGGTCGCGTTATCTGTGGGGATCCGCGGCTGGTATATCTGAATCGGAATGGCGAGGCTCTCGTCGAGGATCTTCGGGAAGGATATCGCTCTCGAAGTGTTCGAGGTCGGCGCTTCGCACAAGGAGTTCCTGCTTAGGCGTCGGCGTCTTAATCCCCCGGGCGCTAAACAGCCGGGCAATGCGGAAGTTGATATCGCTCTTAATTTGATAGTGACGCCTGGGTTCGGTGCTCCAAACCAATAATCGGAAATGGAGTGCAGCATTTCCGAATTCGAGAAACTGAACGTTCGGCTCCGGAGTCTCCAACACATTGTCAACACCGCGCGCTGCTTCGAGAAGAGTTTCTGTCACCAGATTCACGTCCGAATCGTCAGCTACCGACACCGAAATCGGAACGCGTGCGCGCGGATCACCATACGACCAATTAACTACCCGCTGGCTAACGAGTTTTGAGTTTGGAACAATGATCGCGATGTGGTTATTTGTGTAGACGGTCGTAGTACGTAAGTTAATACTCTGAACATCTCCTTCGTCATCGCCGATGGTAATACGATCGCCCACACGGATCGGCCGTTCGAACAAGAGGATAAAACCGGAAGCGATGTCAGCCGCGATGTATTGCAGACCGAAACCGATACCGACAGATAGCGCTGTGAAGATCACGGCGATTGAGGTCAGATCGATGGCAAACGCTTGTCTCAACGCCACGAGTATTCCGACCGTAGTTATCGAGTATTTAACCAGCCGGCAAATCGTGTAGCGCAGCCCCGGATCAATGTGCTGTCGCCGTGCAAGACGTCTTTCGAAAATCGAGCCGGCAGTTCGCGCTAACGGAAATGTGAGAGCGAGAACGATTAAGCCAAGTGCAAGACTGGAAGCAGAAACAGTGATGCGTCCGAACGTGAATTGGTAAGTGAGAAACGTCCAAAGACGCCACAAAACATCCGTCCCGCCTTCAATCAGAACTGAATCCATAGTTGACACTGTAATCAACATTGAAGCAGTTTAGCATGACGCAGGGACTTCAAAATCAAACCGTTGTGATCTGCTTAATTAAGGTAGCAATCTTGCGCGACCAAGAGTCAAGATCAAAGTTCTGCGGGTCGTCGTGTCGATCGGGATAGCCGAGATCAATGGATGAGTGGTAGGCGGGAATCAGCCACCTGCCTGACCGCACGCTCGCTACCACATAAATCAACGCCAGTCGTTCGAGTTGCGGGCCAGTGAAGCCGGGAATCGGAGCGATAGCATCATTAGGAGATTGCGTCGAGCTGTCTTTAATCCGCGGTTGAATGTTCTCGATATGCAGGAACGCGCCTCTTTGAGTGGGATTACATAACCCCAACTTTGTGCCACTTGGTGGAGAGGTAGATTCAAAAACAACCACCGTAGCCGATTGACCCGCACGGTTTATGTAAACGTGACATACGGGTCGACCAAGCCTGCTCACAAGGCGGTTGATCGAGGATGCATCGTCGTTGATGTTCGAAGGAAAGTCGGACAACTCGCCGAGATAATCGCTCGTGTCATGGATCACGAAATACTTTGCGGTTGACAAAGTTGATGATAGCGAACCACCAACGTCTGCCTCACGAACCGCTCTGGTGCTGAGAAATCTTTTTACCTGGTCTAACGTAATCGCGTTTCCAGTCGGCTGCCCGATGATCGCATCAAGTGGGGAGGGTAATGCGGCTAAGGGCTCACCGAGGTTACCGAACTTCTTCACTGGTCGTAGCAAACACTTTGCTTGATCTACTGCCTGCGCTGTCAGATCACACCTGTCGGCAACGGGCTCGAAGCGATTACAAACGGCCTGACTAAAGACAACTGACACAAAACAAAGAATGGCCGTAAGACTTTTTAGCACTTCGGTTGTTAACCGTTTTGCCACCAACTTCACGCCCTGTCTCCTCTAATTGCCAGCCGTACGCTGCTGAGCCGTGATCTTTACGTCTTTGATATTTCCGTAATAAACGATTGCATTAGCCATGTCAGCGAGTGTTGCCGTGTCGTTGTACCGTCCCAGGAAGAACATTCTGCCAATAGGAAGCTTAGCTTTCTCAGTTCCTGTGATCGGTATTAGTGCCGGCTCGTCCGATAGACCAAACATTTGTCGTCCCGCATCAACATCGTAGAAGGTGAATGCGGACCAGATTCTCTTGGGGTACCTATCCTCGAGTTCTCCTGGAAAGCCCATCGCTCGACACTCACAATGTCCGGCACCATACACCGCAAGGGCCTTCAAATGTTTATCAAGAATCTCCCGGGCTACAAGATCGCGAATGACCTTTCCGCGGTTAGTCTGGCTAAAATCATCCCCCGCCAGAATGCGAATACGCCGTTCCTTTGGTACCCCGAGATTAACCTTTCGAATAGCGCGTAAAAACGCCTCGTATGTGGGTAAATCCCACAGCTGAGTAGCACTGGTACGCGCCCATACCTCTCGCAATTGCTCGCGAGGAATGTTTTCGCCGTCCAGTGCGAAACGATCAAGCAAACCTTGATGAGCGTTGTTGGCCCACTCAACCATGACGACCTTTACCTTCCGAATGAAATCCGGATGTTCCACCAGCGTGATGCGTAGATCTGAATCGTTCTTGCTCGCATGGTCTTCACCAAGGCATACGACATCAAACTTGTCCCACGCCGCGAGGATGCCTTTGACGATTGGTTGCAGTCGAGTCTTGGTGGTTTGGTTCGGCAGGACTTCTGTTTGCGCCGGGGAAGACGGAATAGTGAGGAAAGCGCCTAAAGCGATTAGAATACCAATGGTCGTTCGCATGAACCGCACTCCCGTAACGCGCCGTGGTTGCGAGTTAAAAGACTCGCGAAGGGACAGATCAGATGGGCCTTTGCCTCGAAGTTGGAATACTAGCCGATCTTCGTGACAACGATGAAGAGGGGTATCACTACTTCCGAAGCCAATTTAAGGGATTGAATAGCGATTTGCAGCACGCAAAGCTGCCCACTCACACAGAACCCGAGGATTGTGAAGTTTGGTCCTGCGAGATGTTTGGGTATTCAGGCTTACACTACTTTCGAAGATTAGCAGCACACCTTGACGTTGGAGGACAACTGCCTCCACCAGGCGGAGACGACGCAAGTAAAGACCCGGTGTTGGAACGATATTATCAGCACGCGAATGGCGTCAAAGCCTGGTTCATGACTGGAGGTTCCAGGAAGCAGGACTTTCAACGAGGGTTCGATCACCTGATTCTACATAGTGATGCAGAAGGCTTTTACCTGCCTTTTGAGTTTCAGAATGTGCTTTATCCCGATCCTGAATTAGGCATTGACGGCGGCATTGTGGGTTCATCGCAACGGTTGCTAAAGGAATGCGAGCGGATTGCCCAGGAGCTGCAGATACCTGCTCACCTTGACGAAACCTCCGATGAGCTGTGGAACGCTGCGGATTCACAAGGAGACGGAGCTGCACGTTGGGAGCAATATGGAATCGAGTCGTTCACTTGCGTATGTCTCATGCGGGGCTGTTTGAAGTCGATTGAGACCAAAGCCGCTCTGGTGTTTATATAATTGCACAGCTTCTTAAGCACGAATCAATACTCGAGCACGGCCGTCAGAAACATGAATCATCTGAAACAGGTCTTGACGATATCGATCCTTACCTGTCGCAGTCTCAGGCGGCGGATCCAATTGTGCGCCTTCCGCAATCGCCTTATCGATAATCTGACGTGAGATCGACTCTGCCACGGCTTCACCTGCGAATTGGAGAAGACGCGAGTCTGCAAGCGACTTGCGATTGTCTTCACTCGTCAGTCCGTCAGCTATGTTGGTCTCAATAGCCGACTCCACCATCGGCGGGACGAAAAAATTAATGAAAACGAAGATAGCAATCGTCGCAGCTATTACGGCGGCGGCGCCAACGACTCCTACAATTGGAGCGGAAGCGGCTGCAATGGCCACTCCTAGCGCAGCCACGAGTGCCGTCAGTATCGTGGCCGCAGCAACTGCACCTAAACCCAGCAACAGAGTAATTACACTCGCAGCTGCAGCTTGAGGCAGCATCGAAACCTTCACCTTGACGTTCTCTTTCACGGCGCTGTCGCTACTGAACGGGCGACTAGTCAGCGCGGAAGCGAATCTCGGTTGCTCGTCTTGGTCCACACCGTGCGTCAAACCATCTATGGATGATTCCGCCCCAGTTAGAGGCACCACACTGCGGGTATCGTTCATCAACACGCCAGGAGTGAAGCTGCGACCATAAAAGAACGATGCCTTAATGCTCTCGATCTTCAACAACAAGCTCAAAAGCCCGCCTAATCTAATGTCGCTGCTGTCAAAACTGATCCGAAAGCGATAATCAATTAATCCTTGTTCAGTTCCATGCGCTCGAAAGCGCCACTGAGCATCGGTCTTATCCAACGTCTTGATGAGAATTTGGTGAGCGGACAATTCGTCGGCCTCGACCGTAAAAGTTACTTCGTACTGCAGAAGAGTGAAGACCGCGGAGCCGATGCGAACCGAACCTAGTGAGTTTAGCGGTGGATCCAGTTCACGCTCTGCAATCTCACGATGCACCGTCGCAACCTTACGAAATAACGATTCCTCCACACCGACCACAGTCTCGAAGGTCCGTACTGTGCCATCGTTTCGCGTTATGGTGGCGCGAACAGTCCAATCGCCCGACAAAGGCAGTGTTAACGCGATTGGATTACCTGTTACGTTCAATACAATCGGTTGAATGATTACAGCCGGGGAAGTAAATCGCCACGCGACTGCTGCCACTGTTTCTCCTTCCAAGCCTGCCTCCCAGGTTGTAACTGCGGCGGCAACGACTACTTCGGGCAAGATGCTAATGAAGGCACGAGGAACGATGTCGTCGGTCGAAAATACGATCCCCGGGTCGACTCCAGTCGAAACTTCGAAGGTATTAAGTGCGGTTTGTATTGAATCGACTTGAGTATCAGACCAGCCGGCCAGCTCAATCGGAGGCAATCCAGCCAACGTAGGGCCTGCGACCAAAAGCGACTCAATTTGCGATTGCACGGCCGATATCACAGTCGCCTGCCGCTCGATAAGGTTTTGTATGAGGATGGCAGGCACACCAGCGTCCTGCCAATCAGTCGCGGTCAATTCGATCCAGCGCTCATCGCCGGAGCCTGGACCAGGTACGCGTTCGGGTTCGAGTGTCTTCGGTTTCTCGATCGGCGGAAGCGCATCAGGCGGGCCGAGATCGCCGTCATAGATTACACGCAGTCCACCATCTCCGAGATCGACGTACGAAAAGAATTGATAGGGAACGCCGTCCCGATCGGAAACGACAGAACCGCCGATCGTGTTGTCAGGAAGATACGACGGCGCCGTGACGATATTTGATTGTTGAGACAACAATTGGAACGGTGCGAATTGAGCATTCTCACCGGTGGCATCTGGACGCAATGCGTCAGGTAAACTGAATTGCCCGTGATTAATGTCGTAGACGACGCTTTGCAGATTTGTCGCAGTCAATACACCCTGCTGGAAGTCAGCATTCAACCGAACGCGGGATTCGAGCAGTGCAAACAACGGAGCCTTCTGCAAGAAATCGAAATATAAACCCTTGCTATCTCTGTCCAATTTAAGTGGCTCAAGCGGGAAGCGGCCCTTCGTTGACGCCCAGCCAATACCGGTAGGCGTTATGTCTGTGAATAAATCCTGCGAATCGATCCACGGAGAACTTGTTCGTGGGAACGTTGGGCGCGCACCTTCCGAAAACGACATGAGCAATCCGCGCGCGACCCGCTGTGCCTCGTCGATCAGAAAGGCAAGCTTATCGACGCCGTTCAGTATCCAGTCAACGCGTGGTTCGATACGTTCTCCATTTCGAACTATGCGAAAACGAACGGTTAATTGAGGACGATCGACAACGACGAGGAGTGGGTCAATATTTTGAATTCTCGGATGCTCACCACCGGGAAGATCAAGAGTGCTCGACGTCAGCGTTTCGAGCTCCAGGACCATCAATCGCACTTTCGAATAGGCAGGATCAGACTGGCGCTGCGCATCAAAAATTACTTGTGGCACACCGGCAAAGAAAGGATCGATGGAACCGATTGGTAAAGGGACTGTCAACGAGTGTGGCGTCGTTCGATAAGCAAGAATCAGTTCGTCGCCATCGTTTCTGACGTCCAGGCCATATCCGCCCGGGTCCAGCTTTTGAAACGACCACGCGTCTTCGTCATCCAAACGATCAAGGTCTCCAAGAAGTAACGTCAACGTTGCTCCGTCACCTTTTTCTGTTGCGTTCTCCCCCAGCATCTGGGTAACGATGAGGAGCTTTCGTCTGCGAAGATCCACACCGCTCCATAGCTCGAATCCTGGAGTCTCAGGAATCCTTAGTATGGTGGGTGGAAATGTGGCCTGGATAAAGGTTGGTACTGGCACAGAGACGTGCAACTTCTGGCGCAGCAAGCCGCCTTCTACTTGGAAAATGTCTAGCATCAAGACTGGCGGCTTTGGACTTTGGTCGAACGGCACAGGTTCGGAACGCTTGTAGACTACAGTGATGGTCTCGTCGAATGTCGCCAAGCCAACCCGTCGTGACCAGTTCCAAGTGTTTGTAATCGAGGGAACATCACGCGGGGCTTCAATTGGAACGTGAGGGATATCGAAGCTGGACCAGCTGCCGCCTGCATCGTCCCAGGCAAAAAGCGTGATCTTTTCCCTTTCTGAGGTGGCAATTATTGGAACCGAACCTTTTTCTTCTGTGCCGAGTCGAGCAATCGAGATGTCAAAAATCTCCTGAGGTCTTTGGTGTGAATGAGTGGCGTGTTTGGCCGGACGCATAGCGGTCTTCTCCGGGAAAGGCAGTGAACTAGCAGCCTAAACTGAGTTGTGAATCGTATTGCGGCGAGGTTAACGGAACCGAGGCGGTAGCCTAGCCTAACAGAACGCGGCCTGTCCACTTGTTATATGGCATTCGATAATAAAGAACGCGCCGACTTTCATTTTCGATTCTTAGCTGCGAAGAAGGAGTGACGCATGATTTACGGCCGAACGGTTCGGGTAACGCTGATTGTTGGATTTCTCTTGTCCACTTCATTGGCTCCATCAGCCTCTGACAAAACACGCGCGAACGTAGAACAGCTACCGAAGCTATTGACTGTGCGAGAGCAGCAAGCTGTTCGCGAACGTTGGCTCAAGAAACGACTGGACACGATGCTGCTGCCGATGATGAGACAGCAGAAAATCGATATGTGGATCATCTCGACCGAGGAATTTCACCTCGAACCCGTCGTACAACACATTGCTCCCCCGCTTCCCTACGTTGGAAGGCGTGAGTTCCTTATTTTTGCCGATCGTGGTGGTGACAAGCTCGATCGCATCGCCCTGGTGCGTTATGGCGAAGAACATCTGAAATTGTTTTTTGAAGTCTTGCAGCCGCCTGGACGAGAAATTGCTGCCACACTGCGTCGTCTGGTTGAGGAACGAAGGCCGAAGGCGATTGGGCGGAGTTAGTTTGTTAACACCCGAAATCTCGGATTGATCCACCACAGAAATGGGAGTCGTTGGAACGATGTTGGTCGTGATCAGCGCTGCTGTTGAACCAACAACCAGAAATTCTCGGCGTCTCATTGTTTCTCCTTCTTGAATCACACTGCGATTCACTTGGAGAGTAGCAAGGCTGGTTTGGGGAGTCTTGTACAGATCGAATGCGTTTGGATCAAACAAACCAATGCGCCAGGTGAGAGTGTTCAGATGGAATTGTAAAAAAGTTGTTAAGTCACGGAGGGACAGGACTCGAACGTGCATAGCCTTTCGCGCGTTAGGGCATGATACAAGGCGGGTGCATTTGGATTTCGCTCGAGTTAGTTGGCGGCTGCAGTCTAACGGTTGTATTTTTGGGTTCTGGAAAGGAGACGGCATGAGACGTGTCGCGCTTTGACCATTACCCTTCTTGTAAAGGAAAGATCATGCACAAGCCGGAAACGATCGGGAACATTGCGGTCACCGTGTCGGTGGTTATTGGAATCTCGGCCGCGGCCATTCTTGGGGCGCTCGCACAGACCGTCGACAAAAAGGCAGCGTTGCGCTCGACAATCGCCTTCGTGAGCACACGCCATGAACCGACAGGTAATCTCGCTGACGCCACAGAAATTTACCTGATGGATAGCGACGGCACGAACGTGCGGCGGTTAACGGAAGACAAGCATGGCGACTGTTTTCCGTCGATATCGCCGGATGGACGGAAGATCGTGTTCGACAGCAACCGGCTGCGGGCCGAGGGCGAGCCGCTCAACACATCGGACCTGTTCTTGATGAACACCGATGGCAGTGAGCAGAAGCACGTGACCAGGGGCAGTTCCGCTACGTGGTCATCGGACAGCAAATTTATCGCGTACCATGCCTCCGCATCAGGCACTGGGCGACCAGTACTGCCCTTTCCAGGCGCAGCGACCAATGACAGCGACATCTTCGTGATCAACGTTGCCAAGAAGGGCGCGCGGCCCAAGAACATTACGAACAACCCTGTTGCGATCGATGACGACGCAGACTGGTCTCCGAATGACAACCGCATCGTGTTCGTTAGCAAGGCGACCACGGATAACATGTCGGATGCCACCACGGCCGAAATCTACGTGATCAACCTTGATCAGAAGGGGAAACTGATTCGGTTGACCAACAACGCTGAGGAGGAGCGCGCCCCCGCGTGGTCTCCAGACGGCAACCGCATTCTCTTTCTCTGCAGAAGAGGAGGCAGAGACTTCGAAATCTGCATCATGAACGGTGACGGTAGCGGGCAGTTGCAGTTGACGAATAACACAGTCGCCGATTTGACGGCATCATGGTCACCAGATGGTCGTAAGATCGTGGTCCATAGACCGGTTTCTCCGGGTCGATTCCAGCTCTGGCTGATAAATGTAGATGGCACGGGCGAAAAGCAGCTGACCGATACCCCGGGCCTCAATGGATTTCCAAACTGGGGAGCGGTACGGGAAAGAGCGAAGTAAGCGCGGTCCACTCCTCGTGAACGGATGATTAGTGCTGAGTGGGATGCGGACTAGAGCCCGATCAGGCGTAAGTGGGATCACTTCTTGGGCTCGCGTACCCATTTCTCGCCGTAGAAGCTTACGTTAGCGGCGTTGACTTCGTACTGGTCGCCGAGCAGCGTCAGCACCGTCGCGCCGTTGAGCGCCGTCTGATATGAAATAAAGTGATAGCGCGAGAGCTTGCTGCCACGTTCGCGGAAACCAATCGTGCCCGGCCCTAATTCAACCGTGCCCGCGCTGTTGCCGCGAACAATCTGCCGGTTGGCAATCCCGGCGAACTGCGATTTGTAACTTCCATCGGCGGCAATTGTGTAGCTGGCGCCATGCGCTACCGTCGAGCTGCCGGCATAAGCGCCGCTCGGGGTCACATAATTCAAACTGCTGTCGCCACTGCTGCGCCACTCGCCGACCAAGTCGGAAATCGTGATCGAGGTTTTCGGCGCTTGCGCCTTCAGGGGCGGAAGCCGCACGCTGTCGACAAATAACAAGATGATGGGTTCCAGGCTGTTGAATGACTGCCGATCCGGCGTGATTACCAACACGGGGATCACATTCTCGCCGGCCTCCAGCGTGCATAGATACACATAGTGGCTATTGTCGGGAGTGTTCGTGCTGCCGTAACGACCCTGATAGCCGGCCAAACTCTTGTATTCATAAACAGGCTCGGGCGGCTGCATCGAGCGCACGTCTTTTGCCCAGGCGACGCGAAAGTCGTTGTCGGGATTGCCCGTGGAACGCAACGGCCGGAATAACGCCATGGCGATTACCTGGCCATTCTGAGCGGTGGAAAGGGTGGCGTGATCTCCGGACGCTTCAACGCTGTATTCCCAGCCTTCAGGAACTGCAAAAGAGACTTCGCCGAAGGATTGCACCTGAGCAGAGGTCACACGGGCGAAAACGAGAGCCAAAAACAGAACGACAAAACGCCTAACGATTGACATCTTCATTAGTTTAAAACGAAATGGCGGAGGGGACAGGACTCGAACCTGCATATCCTTTCGGACGGCGGTTTTCAAGACCGCTGCACTACCATTATGCGACCCCTCCGCATTGTGGCAGAGATGAATATATCTCACCCTAAGTTGGCCGACAAACAGGAGCAGGAGCAGCAGGCAGGAGCAGGTCAGAAGCCCTCCGCTTGGGCTCAAATTCGATTCGTTTTCATCTGCGCAATCCGCAGCTGATTTTATCTGACTGTTTGCCAACCATACAGGAAACGTGCACGATCTGAATTAGGTAAACCTTATCTGCTAAGGTCAACCTAATTATCGAGAGTCAAAGGTCAAAGGCCAAAAACCTAAGACCAAAGACCATTTCTGTATGCGCGTCACCATCGGCCAAATCAATACCATCAACGGCGATTTCGAAAGCAACACGGCAAGCATCATCCAGGCGATTGAACAGGCAAAAGCTGAACGGTCCGATCTGGTCGCGCTGCCCGAAACATGTATTCAAGGCTACACCTCCCTCGATTGGTTTCTGGATCGCGACGTAGAACGATGCTCGCTACAACCGCTGCAGAAGATCATAGCCGCAACCGAAGGGATAACGGCGGTCGTTGGTACTGTCAGGCCCTCGGGATTAACAACCGGTCGACGTTTGTATAACTCCGCCGCGATTATTCGAAATCGGGAATTAATTGGGTTTGCTGATAAGACGCTCTTGCCGGAATACGACGTGTTTGACGATCCGCGGTACTTCCAACCCTCCTCGGAACGACATCTCTTTAACGTCGACGATCAAAAACTTGGCGTCGCGGTTTGCGAAGATTTCTGGAACGACAAAACATTCTGGCGCGAGCGGTTGTACAGCAATGATCCGGCTGACGAATTGATCGATCTGGGGGCACAGATACTTGTGTCGATCAATGCCTCGCCCTTCAACAAAGGCAAGATGGCCCAACGCTGTGCGATGGTGTCTCACCGCGCTAAAGCAGCAAACTTGCCGATCATCTTCGTCAACTTGGTCGGAGGAAATGATGGAGTGATCTTTGACGGCGCGAGCATTGTTGCTGATTGTCGCGGCAAGATAATCCTGCAGGCCCCTGCCTTTGAGGAGTTCATCGGTACAGTTGATGTTGATTGTGATGTTGCTGATGAACGTTGCTTACCCGGTGACGACATCGCAACGGTTCACCAGGCACTGGTGCTCGGCATTCGCGATTATGCGCACAAGAATGGCTTCACAACTGCAGTGCTGGGTCTATCAGGTGGCATCGATTCGGCCGTTGTTGCTGCCCTCGCATGTGAAGCAATTGGACCGCAAAACGTACTGGCAGTGATGATGCCGTCGCCATACTCGTCACATTCGAGCATCGACGATTCAGTAGAGTTGGCACAGCGCCTCGGAATGAAGATCGTCGAACAGCCAATCACGAACGCGTTTTCAACTCTGATCGACCAACTGCAACTTCCTGCCCCTTCCAGAGAAACGACATCACCGGCAGGAGAGAACCTGCAAAGTCGGTTGCGCGGAAATATCCTGATGACGATCTCCAACGCCGAAGGCCGGTTGTTATTATCAACCGGCAACAAGTCGGAACTCGCGCTCGGGTATTGCACTTTGTATGGCGATACGAATGGGGGTCTTGCTGTGATCGGAGATGTTCTAAAAACCGAAGTTTACGCTTTGGCGGAGCACCTCAACCGCAGTAGTGAAGTGATTCCGCGTGCAATCATCACTAAGCGACCCTCAGCGGAACTCGCGCCTAACCAATTTGATGACCAATCGCTCCCGCCGTATCACATACTGGATCCGATTCTGCGTCTGTACTTCGAACAAAAGGCAACACCGAAGGAAATTGTCGCTGCTGGTTATGAGCGCGAGTTGGTCTATGAGATTTTGAATCGGGTCGAATCGCCGATAAATGAGTTCAAGCGGCGACAATTACCTCCCACTCTAATCATTTCACGAAATGCGATCGGAATTGGTCGCCGCCGTCCAGTGACGCACCATTACAAACGGGAACAATTGGATTGCTGATCCGCTTTCTGATGTCCGATACGCTTTAGCTTGTCGTCGGCTTAGCGATTACTCGACATAGTGGCAACAGTCAGTACCGTTACGCGGTAGCGTCGGGTCGTCTTACCCAACACACAATGCAGCGAAGTAATCGAGTCCCCACAAGATTGACTCTTGCCGAGGCAACCCGACGCTACCGCGTACGGTACTGACTGTTTGCCACTGTGTTGAATGGTGGCTAAGTCAAACGACAAGCTAAAGCGTATCGGACATCACAACTTGCTAATTCGAATGAACTGAAGCAATATGCACCAAACCCCCGAATAGTTTCGAAGTTTCAACCCTGACCTTTCACTCATGAAAAATAAAGTAGCTTTTTCGCTCTCGATTGCTGTGTTGCTCTCATGCTTGCTGCTTTCAGTTG
>Ga0114129_10008763_pt1 | contig 14428 bp, 12 predicted proteins | sample RhiMetdeltSRZDD1_FD_80071 | JGI IMG/M metagenome (GOLD analysis project Ga0114129, IMG submission 80071) | Populus rhizosphere microbial communities from Tennessee, USA - Rhizosphere MetaG P. deltoides SRZDD1 (version 2) (version 2) | ecosystem: Host-associated > Plants > Roots > Rhizosphere >... | reverse complement strand
TGTAGATCTGGCTGGAGAGGACGAAGATGCGCGAGGGCATGCCGATCGTGCCGGGCACGTCGAACACCACGAAGCTCACGATCATGAGGAAGATCGCGGTCCCCGCCAACGCCGGGAGCAGCAGGGGAAGGATGATGCGAAAGACCAGGTAACCTGTGCTCGCCCCGGACACCAGCGCGCTCTCCTCCAGGCTGGGGTCGAGATTGCGCACGGCCGGCGCCAGGATCAGGAACGCCGAGGGCACCAGCGCGAGACCCTCGACCAGGATCATGCCGCCGAGCGAATAGATGTTGAACGGCGGCGCGCCGAGGCCGAACGCGTCCACCAGCAGGGAGTTGATCACGCCGGTGCGCGGGCTCAGCAGGATGATCCAGCTGATCGCCAGCAGGAACGGCGGCGTTGCCATCGGCAGGATCACCAGCGCGCGCACCAGCGTGGGTGCGGGCAGGTCGGTGCGCTCGACCAGCCAGGCCAGCGCGCCGCCCAGCACCAGCGCGACCGCGGTGGAACCGGCGGCGAATTGCAGCGTCGCCCCGACCAGGCGCCAGAACTGCGGGTCCGAATAGGTTTCGATCACATGCGCGAGGGTGAATCCGGGATCGCGCAGCAGGCCGCTCGGCTTGAACGCGCTCACGACCAGCACCGCGAGCGGCACCAGCACGAGCCACGCGAGCAGCGCACCGAGGAGGAGAACGGGAACGAGCTGCGCCGGCTGCACGCGGGCGAACCGCGATGCTCTTGCGGGGGCGCGAGAATCGTCTCGCTCGGTTGTCATCACCCGCGAAAGCGGGTGATCCAGTATTCCAGAGGCGGGAGTGGCCCGCTCGTTCATTCGACCGCGACTCTATGATTACTGGATGCCCCGCATTCGCGGGGCATGACAACCGAATTTGTTGCGATGAACTTTTGAATCGGTGCCCTGGAAGTTCTGTTGAGCGTCAGCGCTTCTTCTCCGCCGCCATCAGCATCTGCGTCAGCTCGGCGTCGAGCTTCTCGATGGTGGCGGCCTCCGCGAAGGAATACTCCACCAGCTTGCGGGTGCCGAGCCGCTCGGCCGTCTCGGTTCCCTTGATCAATGGATTGCCGCGCCCGATCGCGGCCTCGTATGCCTTCGCGCCTTCGAGCGTCGAGAGCCAGGCGAGCAGGACCTGCGCGCCCTCCGGATTGCCGCCCTTGGTGACCACGGCGCCGTAGAGCGTGTTGACCGGCGTCGGGTCGAGAAAGCGCAGGCCGAGCGGCGCGCCCGAGGCGATCACCGGCTGCGCCGAGTGATAGAGTCCCATCCCGATGTCGACCTCCCCGGCGGCGACCTGCTGCGCGAGCTGGAAGGTGGACGGATAGATCATGGCCTTGAGGTCGATCAGCTTGCGCACGTAGTCGCGCATGTGCTGCTCGCCATAGACCTTGGCCAGCGTCCCGAGGGTGGCGGCACGCACCCATTTCCCGATCTTGCCGCGCCACCGCTCGGCCAGCATCTCGTCCCAGGTTGTGGGCAAATCGCCATCCGCGACCCGCTGTTTGTTCCAGACCAGCACGCCGAGCGCCGCGGTGGCGGCGACCGCATAAGGGGTGGGGGAGAGTGCGGGATCGACGCCGAGGCTCTTCCAGTCGCGTGTGAGCAGCAAGTTGCGCTGGTTGAGCGGGATCAGTTGCGCGACATCGCCGATGAAGAAGCTTGCGGTGGCCGCGCCGGCCTCCGATTCCTGGATGATGCGCGCGGCGATGCCGCCGCCGCCGGTGTTGCGCACGAATTGGATCTTGATGTCGGGATATGTCTTGTTGAACGTAGCGGCGATCTTGAGCACCGCTTCCGGCGGCGAGCTTTCGTACCAGATCACCGGCCCCTTCTTCGCGGCGACGGCGGCGAGATCCTGCACCGCATCGGCGCGTGCTGCGGGGCCCGCGACCACGAGCGCCGTTGCGATTGCCACTCCGACCAGCCCGCGCACCGGAAAACCCATCGCTTCCTCCCTGGTGAAATTTCGCGCGCCGTTATGATCAAGCGCTTGCAACAGTTGAAGACGAGCATAACCCGCTTCGATTGGACATGCGAGCCGGCGTCGGCGCGTGCAGGTGGATCGAGCGCTGCGCTGCGTTCACACCGCGTGCTCGGGCCGGCGAAATGCGAGCAGGTTCGCAACCATTGTTTGCACCGGCTGATCCTTCTGGTTGAGGGTGGTCATCCGCACCCGCACGGTCCCGCGCGACAGATGCAATTTCGATGGGGTCACGGCAAGGATCTCGCAATGGAGGCGCAGCGTGTCTCCCGGCCGCACCGGCCGCGGCCAGCGCAATTCGTCGACGCCGCTGCCGATGATGCCGTGCGACAGCGGCAAGGTCTCGACGATGAGCTGCATGGTCATTGCGGTCGTGTGCCATCCGCTGGCGACGAGCTCCTGGAAGAATGTCGGCTGCGCGGCCGCCTCGTCCATGTGGAACGGCTGCCGGTCGAACTCGCCGGAAAATCGCTTGATCGATGCGGCATCGACCACCGTGCGCGCGTCCGACGTGAACACCTGCCCGGGCGCGAGATCTTCGAGATACGCCTTGGTCACCGCCGTCTCCGTTGGAATGGGGTCGATCAATCGCCGGCGCCTTCGCGCCATCGTCCGGGAGTGATGCCGGTCACCCGCTTGAATGCGCGGTTGAACGCCGCTTCCGACTCGTAGCCGACCTCGGCCGCAATGGTCGCGATGCCGTCGCGCCCGTTGCGCAGGCGATCGGCGGCAAGCTGGATGCGCCAGCTCGTCACATAGTCGATCGGCGGCCGGCCGAGCAGTGCGTTGAACCGTTCGGCAAGCACCGTGCGCGACGTGCCTGCTTCGCGGGCGAGATCATCCGCCGTCCAGCGTCGTGCCGGGTTGGCGTGCACCCGCACGAGCGCGCGCGCCACCACCGGATCGTTGAGCGCGGCGAACCATCCTTTGCTGCCGGCCGGGAGCCGGGTGGCGTGACGCCGCAGCACCTCGACGAACAGCAATTCCATCAGCCGGCCGAGCATCATCTGCGTTCCCGGCCGCGCCGCGTCGACCAGCGCGAGGATCTCGCGCACGGTCGAGGCGATCAAGGCGCCGATCCTGTCCTCGTCGGTGCGCTCGACCAGCAACTCGGGCAACGAGCGAAACAGCGGCGCGAAAAGAAATTCCGAGGACTCGATGAAGCCGCACACCATCCGGGTCTCGGTGCCGCCGCCGCCGTGATTCGCCGTCCATATGCCCTCGATCGCGCCCGGACGAACGATGTCCTGGGCCAACGCCATGTCGGCGGCATTGCCGTCCAAGAACTTGTGCTGATCCGCAAACGGCATGAGCAGCAGGTCGCCGGCCTTGACCTGGCGCCGGGTGCCGCTGGCGGTCTCCACCGTGCAGCCGCCGGCCGCGATCAGATGAAAGATGCTGATATGGCGCAGATGCGCCATCGGCATGCGTTCGTCGTAACGCTTGGGCGAGACCACGCCGAATGGCGCGGTGAAGCGGGCGCTCAGGAAAACCGAACCGGTGAGGCGGACCGCCCGCAGCATGTCCGATAGGACATCGGGCTCCGCCGCGGCGGCGCTCCCCGGCGTATCGGCAAATGAAGGCGGCGTCCCAGTCATTGTCGACGGCCCGTAACTCCCGGATAGGTCGCGCCCATCACGCGGCCGTCGCCGGCGGCAGTCGGGCAGTGCGGCCGGAGGATAGACCAGGCCGACCGGAGGAGCATCCCATGTCTTTGCAGGTGTTGCGCAAATCATTTGAATCCCCCGCCCCCACACCCGGCTGGCGCGCGGTGCTCGGGCAGATCGGTCCGCAACTCGCGGCGGAGGGGCGGCGCTGCGATCAGGCCAATGAATTCGTCGGCGCCAACATGGCGCTGCTGCGGGCGCACGGCTTTCTCGAGCTCGGCGTGCCCGCGGAGCTCGGCGGCGCCGGGCTGTCGCGCGCCGAGCTCGCGGTGATGCTGCGCGAGCTGGCGCACCACTGCCCCTCGACCGCGCTGGCGCTGGCGATGCATACCCATGTGGCCGCGGCCGCCGCCTGGCGCTGGCGGCACCAGAAGGCGCCGACCGACGGCCTGCTCAAGCGCGTCGCCGCCGAGCGCCTCCAGCTGCTGTCGTCGGGCGGGTCCGACTGGCTCCTGGGATCCGGCAAGGCCGTCAAGGTCGACGGCGGCTATCAGATCTATGCGTGCAAGGTGTTCGCCAGCGGCGCGCCGGCGGCCCACCTGTTCATGACCGGCGCCATCGAGGAGGATGCTCCCGAAGGCCCCACGGTGCTGCAGTTCGGGGTGCCGATGAACGCGCCAGGCGTCTCGATCGTCGAGACCTGGGACACGCTCGGCATGCGCGGGACCGGCTCGCACGACGTCTCGCTTGACGGCGTCTTCGTGCCCGACGCGGCGATCGGCGCGCGGCGCAAACCCGGCGTCTGGCATCCGCTGCTGCATATCGTCGCGCTGGTGGCGATGCCGCTCGTCTACGCGGTCTACGCCGGCATCGCCGAGGCGGCGCGCAACCTCACCGTCGAGGCGCTCGCCAAGCGGCGCGACGCGGCTACGATCGATGCGCTGGGCGCGCTCGACACCGAGCTTGCCGCCACGCGGATCGCGCTCGACAGCATGGTGACCTTCGCCGAGACCGCGCAGCCCGGACCGGAGACGACCAATACGATCTTCATCCACCGCGCCCTGGTCTGCCGCGGCGCGATCCGCACCGTCGATCTCGCGCTCGACGCCGCGAGCGGTGCCGGCTATTTCCGCCGGCTCGGTCTCGAACGGCTGTTTCGCGACGTGCAGGGCGCGCGCTTTCATCCATTGCAGCAGGCGCCGCAGCGAACGCTCGCGGGCCGCATGGCGCTCGGTCTGCCGATCGACGGTTAGAGCGACGAACCGCGTCACTCGTGTCCCGGCCAAGCGAGCGCCTCGCTTCTTGGGTCGGGCACGCTGCTGCGCGCGCGTGCGAGCCGGGGGCCCACAGCCACACGACGGTGGCTCCCGGGTCCCAGGTCTCGCGGAGTTTACCCTCGGGCCGCGCGCAGCGCGGACCCGGGGGCTCGCCCGTGACACCGGAGCGACACGTTTGGTTCCTCTGCGCGCGCGACATCGCGGCGCATGTAGCCCGCAAACCAGGGAGGCGATATAACATTCCAAACAACGAAAACCGGCCGCGCTGACGACGGCCGGGAAGTCGGCTTGCGCCGGCCGAGGGAGGACGCCGATGTTCACGCGACGCGGGCTTTTGGCCCTGTCCGCCGCTGGATTGCTTCGCAGCACCGTCGGTGCATCGGCGCAGGAATGGCCGCAGCGTCCGGTCCGCATCATCGTGCCGTTCGGTCCCGGCGGCGGCGCCGACATCATCGGCCGCATCATCGCGCAGTCGTTGCAGGAGAAGCTCGGCCAGCCGGTCGTCATCGAGAATCGGCCCGGCGCCGCCGGCACGCTCGGCAACGAGGCGGTCGCGCGCGCCGATAAGGACGGCTACACGCTCGGCATCATGACCGCCGGCCAGATCATCGCCGCTGTCATGAACAAGTCGCTGCGCTACGACACGCTGACCGCGTTCGATCCGATCTCGCTGGTGGCCACCGCCGGACTGATCATCGTCGCGCGGCCGGACTTCCCCGCCAATGACGTCAAGGAGCTGATCGCCGCGGCCAAGGCCAATCCCGGCAAGCTTTCGTTCGCGAGTCCCGGCTTCGGCGCCACTCAGCATTTCACCGGCGAGCTGTTCCGGCAGACCGCCGGCATCAACATTCTGCACGTGCCGTTCCGGACCTCGCCGGAGGCGATCTCCGCGGTGGTCGGCAAGCAGGTGGACGTGCTGTTCGATACGATTTCGGCCGTGCTGGGACAGGTCCAGTCCGGCCAGCTCAAGGCGCTCGCGGTCACCGGCAAGGACCGGTTTCCCGCGGTGCCGCAGGTGCCGGCGGCGATCGAATCCGGCGTCCTCCCCGGCTACGACGTCACCACCTGGTACGGCGTGTTCGCGCCACGCGACATCCCGCCCGCGATCGTCGCGAAGCTCAACACGGCGATCAACGAAGGGTTGACCGAGGCGGTGGTGCAGGAGCGGCTGACCAAGGCCGGCGTGGTCGTGCGCGGCTCCACACCCGAGGCGTTCGGCAAGCACATGGCGGCCGAGGTCGCGCGCTGGAACAAGGTACGCGAGGCGGCGGGGATCCCGCAGCAATAGCTGGCGGCAATTTTTCAGTCGGGCCATACCAGGCTGAGCCGACTTCCCGCCCTCCATCACACCACCAGCGGAGCGAACAATGGGTTTGCGAGCCAAGTTCAATCTGGTGATCTTGGCGGCCTTTGCCGTGGGATTTCTGATTGCCGCGATCGTGCTCAAGCGGGTCGCCAACGACACCGCGCGTGATCAGGTGCTGCAGAATGCCCGCATCATGATGACGGCGGCGGACGCGTTCCGTAACTACACGGCCAACGATCTCGTGCGCCTGCTTCCGTCCGAGCGCGACGGCAAGTTTGTTGCCGAGACCGTGCCCGCCTATGCCGCACAGACCACATTCAAGCAGTTGCAGGACGCCTTTTCCGGTTTCTCGTATCGGGAGGCCGCCCTCAATCCGACCAATCCCGCCAATCGTGCGCATGACTGGGAAGTCGATCTCATCAATCGTTTCCGCGAAAACGGGGCTCAGCAGGAGCTTGTGATCGAGCGCGACACGCCAATGGGACAATTGCTCCACATGGCCCGGCCGCTTTCGGTGCGGACGGCGGCATGCCTGACCTGTCACAGCGAGCCGTACGACGCGCCTCAGGCCTTGACGCGCAGCTATGGCACGACCAACGGATTTGGCTGGAAGCTGCACGAGACGATCGGCGCGCAAATCCTGACCGTGCCCATGGCGGTCGCGCTCAAGGCCGCGCACGATGCGTATGTGAAGGCCCTGATTATCCTGGCCGCCACCTTCGCGATCGCCTTTATCGTGATGAACCTGCTGTTGCACTACGCGATCATCGCACCGGTCAAGCGGCTGTCGGCGATGGCGGAGGCGGTGAGTCTCGGCCAGAAGGACGTGGAGAGCTACATCAAACCTGGCAAGGACGAGATCTCGGCGCTGTCGGTGGCCTTCAACCGCATGCGGGAAAGCCTCAAGCAGGCGATCGGGATGATTAAATGATCGCTCCGCCGGAACTCTGTGCCCACGGTGAGAGCCCCAGCCATCGTGGGACGGCCGGGGCCTGCTCGCCAGTGCGTTTTCCAGTTAGGGCGTGGACTCATTAGCGCGTAACCAAATACGGATTGATGCGAGCTTGATGAAGGCCAAGCAATTGGCTACGAGTTTGTCGTATCGGGTCGCGATACGCCGACATTGTTTGATCTTGTTGAAGAACCGTTCGATCAAGTTCCGCGCTCGATCGCTTCCATGATCCGGTCCCAGACGCCAGCCCGCCGCCAACGAACGAAGCGGTTGTAACAGGTGGTGCGGGGACCACAGGTCTCAGGCAGGTCGCGCCATGGCGCTCCTGAACGCAGCACCCAGAAGATGCCATTGAGAACGCGGCGGTCATTTACTCGCCGAACGCCACGTGGCTTGTTCGGCAGCATCGGTTTGATGGAAGTCCATTCATAATCGCTGAGTTCGTAGCGCATGATTCGAGGCTCCGGTTTCGGAGCTTGAATCATTGCCACCGCGTTTCGATCAAGCCGCCATCCCGCTATCGCGCGCTCATCTGCCCCCGCACCGTTTGCGCGATGCGATCGAAAACGCCGCGCCAATCCCCGGCTTCGGTTTGGCGGAACAGGCGCATCGAGGGATACCACGGGCTATCGTCTCGACCGAGCAGGAAACGCCAGTCCGGGATCTTGCGCAACGCCACGAAGACTTGTCGCCCGCAACGCGCCAGCAAGATGCGCGATCGACGTGTCGGATGTGACGACCAGGTCAAGATGCATCATGACCGCAGCGGTATCCAGAAATGCCCCATCGGCGTCGAAATCCTCCCCGAAGGTTTCAATTCGTTCCTTGAACGGCGCTTCTGCGATTTGCTCCACTCCGAACCCCTTTTGTAGGGCAATCAGGCGCACGCCGGGCAATTCGGCAAGCGGGGCAAATTCGCGGACGGGTATCGAGCGGGTGTCATCCCCCGGCATAATGCGGTTGCCCTGCCAGGCGACGCCGATCTTGAAGCCACCCTCGCCCAGACGATCGCGCCATCGCTGCACGCGATGGGGTTCGGCTTTGAGGTAAGACGCGCTGCTCGGAACCGTTTCGGGCAGGGTGTTCAAAATGAACGGCAGGCTCGCCATCGGAAGTCAACGCATGCCAGCCGTCTGCTCGAGTTGACAGAGGTCCGACACGGCATTTTCCAGGCCATCACATGTCTTGAGGAGCGGAATAAGGACTGGGTCTGTCCATACCGCAATACGCAAACCTCGCTTGGCAAGATGAGGAACAAACAAGCAGAACTGAATACGGTCTCCCAGGCCTTGTTCACCCCGGAGCACGAGGATGCGATCTGCGAGGTCTTCCCCCTCCCAACGCGGCCCCGGCGGCACGAAAGACGACCAGTCCTTGACGACCGACAGGCGCCGCTCGAATTTGGGCCAAGCCTCTTTCCAACGACCATGCAGCAACTCAATCGTGGCAATGCGCGAGAGCGTGTCGGCATCATTGGGTGCGAGCTGGAGACTCCGTTCGACATCGGCAAAGGTCTGCTCAAAGTCGCCAAGGGCGTTGAATGCCCAGGCCCTATGGGCCCAGGCATGGGCTTGCAGCCCAACGTCTGGACGGAGCGCGATGGTACGGTCGAAACTCTCGATTGCCGCCGCAAACCGACCGCATTCTTCCAAGGCGAGCCCCCGGCTGAAATGCGCCTGGGCCATGGTCGGCCGCAACGCGATGGCCGCATCGTAGCTCGCCACGCCTTCGTCGAGCCGTCGCAACAACCGCAGCGAGTTGCCGCGATTGATGTGAACTTCGACGAAATCCTTTCGGACGGCGATCGCTTCATCGAAGCTGGCCACTGCTTCTTCATGCCGACCCAGCGCGGAGAGCACGTTGCCGCGGTTGGCGTGCGCTTCCGCAATATCCGGCTTGATCGCAATTGCGCGATCGTAACTCTTCAGTGCCTCATCGTAGCGCGTCGCTGCTTCCAGCGCTGCAGCATGCTTCAACCAGGCTTCGAATGAATCCGGCTTGGCCGCCACCAGACGGCCATAGACCAAGATCGCCTCCGGCTCACGGCCGAGCATGCGGAAAAGATCCGCCAGTCCAAAATAAGCGTCGACGAAGTCACTCCGACAGGCGATGGCTCGGTTGAAGCTCTTCACGGCCTCATCGGCATTGCCGCTGTCTCGTAACGCAGTAGCGAGTAGGTGGTGGGCGGGGGCATGACGGGGAGCGACCCTCACGGCCTTGCGCAGCATTTCGACGGCATCGGTCCATCGCCCAAGTTGCCCATAGGCCATGCCAAGAAGGCAGAGTGTGTCGACATGGCGGGGGTTGTGACGAAGGATCCGGGCATAGGCCGCCACCGCATCGGCGATCGCGCCCCGGCGGTGCAGCAGCATCGCCTCTTGGAAGAGAAAATCGACCGATAGCTGCGTCATCGAGCCGCAACCATTATGTCAAGGTAGACCGCTCAGTTCTATTCGTCGCAAGAGCTTTGCGGACTCGCCGCAATTCTTTCGCCAAGGAGATGGATGCGCGGGTCAAGCCCGCGCATGATAACCTCATAAGGGTCAGCACTGGTGGAAAATGCTTCAGCTTGTATCTTGCGCGTAAACGAGCCCGCTTGAATGTCAGAGGATGGCGGGGATCGCCTCGTCTGCCGCCTTATGATGCCGAATGCTTGTGGTTGGTGCGCTTTTTGGCTTGATGAGAAGTTTTCGCCCTAGGCGTCGCCTGCGGGGCCTCTCCGCCCTGCGTCGGAGGCGAGTCGAACACCATGCCGTTGAATATCACGGGCTTCTGGGCTTCAGCATGAACGGATGTCGCACATACACTCAGGATAAAAGTCACGATAGCCAACTGCTTCATCGGAGAGTCCTCCCGTTTCGATGGATGTATATTTCGCTGAGAGTTCACGCCGCGCGGCAAGGAAAGTTGTTGTAAATTTAGGCGGCTATTCGATTAACGCAGTATGCTAAGCGCACAACTTTGGCGCGGACGAAGCCCGCTCTGTGTCCGGTGACGCGCGTAACGTGGACGTAAACGGAGAAACGGAAAAACATGATGATATCGGTGCGACCACAGGTGACGCGATGAACACGGAGTTAGGCCGCCATCAATGGCAATCGGGATCGCGCGGGCGCGCCGGCGTTTCGGCGGCCGACTCGTCTTTCGGAACGCCGGGTCGCCGCCCGTTTCTCATCGGGATGAGCACGCTCGCGATCGTCGTGACCGGCATGCTTGCCCTGGGTGGGCACTCCGCTGCAGTCGCCCAGAGCTACCCCACGGCGCCGGTCAAGCTGATCGTCACCACCGGCGCCGGCGGCGCGCCGGATGTGATCGCGCGCATCGTGGCGGAGGGCCTCTCGCACCGCTGGGGCCAGCAGGTCTTCGTCGCCAACCATCCGGGTGCGGCCGGCTCGATCGGCATGAAGGTCGCCGGATCGGCGCCGGCGGACGGCTACACGCTCCTGTTCGCGCTGTCGTCGAGCTTCGTCGCGCTGCCGGAGATCGCGAAGGACTATCCGTATGACCTGGTGCGCGACTTCGTATCCATCGGCTTCGTCTGCGAGCAGCCGATGGCGATCGCGGTGCCGCCTTCGCTCGGCGTCAATACGCTCGCCGAGCTGATCGATTACGTGAAGAAGCGGCCCGGCGAGATCAATGTCGCGGTTCTCAGCCGGGGTGGCATTCCGCACCTGACCTCCGAATGGATCAAGCTCGCTGCCGGGCTGGATTGGACATCGATCAACTATCCCGGCACGCCGGCCGGACTGAGCGACGTGATGGGCGGGCGCGTGCAGGTGATCATGGATGGTCTGCCGAGTCTCGCCGGCTCGATCACCGGCGGCACGCTCAAGCTGCTGGCCGTGGGCTCCGCCCGGCGCCTGCCGAACCGGCCGGACACCCCGACCATCGACGAAACGCTGCCGGCGCTCCCGCGCGCGCTCGGCTTTTTTGCGCTGATGGGACCGCCCGGCACGCCCGCGCCGATCGCCACCAAGATCAGCGACGATCTGCGCGCGGTGCTGAACGATCCCGCGACGAAGAAGCGCTTCGAGGATATCGCCAGCTACGTCAATCCGATGTCGGGCGCGGAATTGCTGGCCTATATCCGGACCGAGCAGGCGCTGTGGAAGCCGGTGATCGAGCAGATCAGCACCTTCAAACCGGCGCCGAAGTGAACGCGCAAGTGAACGCTCAAGTGACGCTCGCGCGACGCTCACCGCGAAGCTGCATGCGTCGGGCGCCGCCCGCCGCGACGAGCCGCTTGACCCCCGGCTCCTCCGTGCGAAATCACCGGCAGGCGGCCGGGTCAGGCGCAAGGCAGCCAAGGTCGCGGTCGATTGAGCGATGGCGAAAGAGCCGATGGCTCAATCCGAGCCGTCTCGGGCCGCTCATTCTCGGGTCGGCCCCCGCTTGGCTTCGATCTCGGAAATCCATTCAGCGATCGACCGGCCGATTGCCTCGGCGTGATCTTCCTGCAAATAGTGCAGACCGGGTCCAAGCGGCACGACTTGGCAGTTCTTGACCGAAGCGGCGAAGCGTTCGGCAAAGGCTGGCGAGACCAGCGCGCCCGGATCACCGACGAACAGCAGTTTGGGATAATCCGCGACGGCCAGCGCGGCATGCGCAGCTTCAAGCGCGACATGGACGTCGGCCGGCTTGCCCTCGATCGGTAATTCGTTTGGGAGCCGCCATATCGGCCGCCGGGACTCTGGCGTGAGAAACGGGTTGCGATAGGCGGCCATCTCCTCGTCGCTGAGCTTGCGCTTGATCGAGCCGGGAAGCACGCGCTCGATGAATGCATTGCCTTCCAGAATCATCGCTTCGCCCTCACCCGGCGTTCGGAACTTGCGGAACGTCTCGCGCGCCACGGGTGACTGGTGAAAATCCTCCCAGCTCGGCAGCGGCCGAATGAACTCCATGAAGGCGAGGCCGCACACCTGCGCGGGGCGCCGCGCCGCGAAGTGAAAAGCCAACGCCGTTCCCCAGTCCTGGGCCACGAGAAAGAATTGATCGATGTGGAGAGCTTCGATGAATGCGTCGAGGTATCGCGCGTGATCGAAGAAGCGATACTCGATATCTGGCTTTCCCGACTGCCCAAAGCCGATCAAGTCGGGCGCAATGCAGCGCGCCACGGGTGCCACCTGCGGCATGATGTTGCGCCAGATGAACGACGAGGTCGGATTGCCGTGCAGGAAGAGCGCGACGGCCCGGCCGCTCGCCCCCACTTCCCTGTAAGCCATGGACGAATCGAGAGCGGCGACGTGATGTTGGTCGATATGCGTGTGCATCCTTGCGTCCTCGCGAGTGCGCGGGTCGTCGGGCCCTGCCCAGCGATCCCTGGATGCATTGAATCATGCCGAAACGAGTGGTACTAAAAAAGTACCAATCTTGGAAAAAAGCATGGAGCCAGTTCTGGAGCTTCCGATCCGCCTTCCCGGCAAGGGATCGCGACGCCTGCTTCGGAACTTGCATGAGCAGCTAAGGGCCGCGATCCTTGACGGGCGGCTGCAGCCCGGCCTTCGCATGCCGTCCACGCGAGCATTTGCAATGCATCTGGGCGTGTCGCGCAACACGGCCCTTGCGAGCTACGACCTCTTGCTCAGCGAGGGCTACCTGACCTCGCGTCCGGGCGCTGGTACTTTTGTGGCCGACCTGCGTCCGCGCCAAAACCCGCGCAAGAGCCGCGCCACGGAAGCCGGCGGAGACGGGCGCTTGGCCGCATTCTGGCGCGGGTCGGCAAGATCGCTACGCCCAAGGCCAGCCGCAACACCGCGCTTTGATTTCCGGGTCGGTCTTCCCGACCGGTCGTTGCTTCCCCTTCAGGTCTGGCGGCGCGTGACCGCGCGAGCGCTCAGGACGCTGTCGAAGTCTCCGACAGCCTACGCCGAACCTGAAGGCCGGCATGTGCTTCGCGACGCCATCTCCAAGCACGTTTCATTTGCAAGGCTGGTGGATTGCCAAGCCGACGATATTGTCGTCACCGCCGGCGCCCAGCAGGCCTTCGACCTGATTGCGCGGATACTGGTGACGCCCGGGAAGACCACGGTAGCCGTTGAAGAACCGGGCTATCCGCCGCTGCGGGCGGCTTTCGCTGCGGCCGGCGCGAAGCTGGTCACCGTCGCCGTCGACTCGGAAGGCCTGGTCGTGGATCAACTGCCATCTACGACGCGCGTCATCTGCGTGACGCCCAGCCACCAGTTCCCCCTGGGCATCGTCATGTCGCCTCGCCGCCGTATGGCTTTGCTCGATTTTGCGCAATCGCACGACGCGGCTGTTATCGAGGACGACTACGATTCCGAGTTCCGGTATGACGGCCGGTCCCTTGATGCGCTGAAGACGCTCGATCGAACGGACCTCGTCTTCTACGTGGGTACATTCTCAAAAAGTCTGTTTCCCGAGATCAGGCTCGGCTTCGTCGTTGTCCCCAAATGGGCGCAGCCAGCCCTCGTCGAAGCCAAGCGGATCGCCGACTGGCATGGGACCGTGTTCGCACAGGAGGCACTCGCAATATTCATCGACGAAGGTCACATGGCCCGCCACGTTCGAAAGGCGCGAACGGTCTATGGTCGCCGCCGCGGCGAGCTGCTTCGCGCCCTGGCCGACCACTGCGGCAAACAGCTGCAGCCCATGGGAGGAGAGTCGGGCCTGCATCTGGCGGCGACGCTGCTGACGCCTGTCGGCGCTCGCGTCGTTGCCGCAAGCGCTGCGGAAATCGGCATCGAAGTAACGCCGCTTGACGCGTTCGCGAAAAGCTCGCCGGCTCCGAACGGATTGGTGTTCGGATATGGCATGATTGGCGAAAAACAGATCGATGAAGGTCTGCGTGGCCTGGCGGGGATCATAAGGCGGCATTCCCGGTGATAGACTGCAGCCATTGCGGCACGCCCCGTTGTTTGTCTCTCTTCCGGTTGTTGCCGGGCCTGACGTAACCGGCCGCAAGAACCTCCCGATCTCTGCAGGAGGGCAAGCCTCGCGGCATCGGGCCGGACCCGAGACAGGAAATTTCTTGACTACGGCCTAGATACGCTATTGACTACGTAACGAATTTATGGCATAAGTGACGAATCCTCGCTCGGAGGGGCCGTCTTCTAGAGACGATCCTGCAGGCGGAGCGGGGAGTGGCGTCCTGCGGCTGCGGCTCGTAACCGCGGACTCGGGAGGTCCGGGACACCGCCCGCCAGGCATTATGACCTGGCTGCGAGGAGCTCGCTGCACGGATCCGGAGGCAATGCCGGAGATGGAAGCGCGGCCCCCGGCCGAAAATCGCCACGGTGGAGCGCCGAGAGGCGAGCGTCCCGCGTCATGGG
>Ga0114129_10008756_pt1 | contig 14432 bp, 13 predicted proteins | sample RhiMetdeltSRZDD1_FD_80071 | JGI IMG/M metagenome (GOLD analysis project Ga0114129, IMG submission 80071) | Populus rhizosphere microbial communities from Tennessee, USA - Rhizosphere MetaG P. deltoides SRZDD1 (version 2) (version 2) | ecosystem: Host-associated > Plants > Roots > Rhizosphere >... | reverse complement strand
TGGTTCAAGCGCGTTCGGAGGAGGAATTTGTGCAGCGTGCGCTGGCAGGCCTGCCATCCTACCCAACCTATTACAAAAATATGCGTGAGATCAATCAGCGCGGCGCGAAGATACTGGGTGGCGTACCTGTGCTCAAGCCCCTATCGGCAGGCGAAGTCAAAGCACTGATGGAGGAAGGCGTGGTCGTGCTGGACGTGCGGCATGGCAAGCCGTTCGGCGCCGGGCATATTCCGAATTCCTACGGCATTCGCGTTGAAGCACCGCTGACCACCTGGGCAGGTTGGTTGATCCCCTTTGGGAGCCGGATCGTGCTTGTCGCCGAATCCACAGAGCAAATCGTCTCCGCGACACGCCAGCTCATCCGGATTGGCTATGATGACCTGGTTGGGAGACTCCAAGGCGGGATCGATGCCTGGGCACGCGAATATCCAGTAGAAACGATCCCGGGCATGAACTCCAAAGAATTGCGCGAACGCCTGGATGAGGTCATGCTGATCGACGTCCGTCAACAATCCGAATGGGACGAGGGACACATCCCCGGAGCGATCCACTTCGAAGGTGGGCGCGTCGCCTGGGAGACGCTGCCCTTTCCGCATGACCGCCCGCTGGCAATCCAGTGCTCGAGCGGCAACCGGTCGATGTCGGTCAGCTCTGTTTTGCGGCGGCGCGGCTACCGCAACGTCATCCAGGTGGAGGGCGGAATCACGAAGTGGAAGATGCATGGATTCCCGGTCACCAAAGAGAATGGGACAGCGGAGGCATCGTGAAGACTCCTGAGGCATTCCCGTCATTTGACGATTCCTTTTCAGCCTTAAACCAGTTCATCCTCGAGCTGGTACGAGCTTATGAAGCGGGAAACTTAAAGTCGTGGGAGGATCTGGAAAAAGAGGTCAATGCCTTTTTTACGCCGGAGAGAATGGAGCAGACGGAATCTCTGGTGCCGGGCTGGCAGAAGATGGCCTCGTATACCGAGGGGATCACGTTGGTCCATGTCATGTGTGTGTTCCTGGGTTTGTTCATGCTGCCTGAATTTAGGAGGTTGACGCCAGACCAGCAGCAAATGGCAAAATGGATCGTTCTGTTTCATGACATCGCCAAAATCCATCTCCAGGGGAAAAAGGATACGATGCATGCCTTCCGTTCAGGAGTCGAGACGGCGAAGTCTCTGCCCAGCTTTGGCTTCCCAACGAGATTAGGCTTTCATGAACGGATTGGATACTGGAGCGACTATACAGAACAGGCCTTTATCCTTCGTGATGGCGATACCGCTCCCACGCCCGACAATCAAAAGCTTCCCGGCATTCTGATCGGGATCGGCAACCTGTTTGGGAAGGACACAGCGGCCGCTCTTATTACAAAAACGGTTCTTTTGCATATCTCACTGCATATTGATCCTCATTACCCCACACCTGCTGCACTGACAGACGAAGAGATCAAGCGCTTTATCCACCCCAACCTCTTCCTCCTCCTGCGGGTGATGATGTTGTCAGATAATGAAGGCTGGTCCTTATTCCAGCCTGAAACGCGCGCCCAGCGAAGACGCAATGCCGATGAGGCATTTGAAAGGATTGAACAGATCGTTTTAGAATAAGTGTCAGTCGATTATCGGGGTGTAGAATGTTTTATAATCCTTATATGGATTTCAAGAAAATCGTTAGAGAGGGCTATAACGTCATTGCGAACCGTTACCTTGCCGGGCGCAGCCGAGACTCGGCGGATGTCCGCTTGCTGGACGAGATCATCGAGCGGCTGCCCACAAATGCTCAGGTGCTGGATGCCGGTTGCGGCGCGGGGGTTCCGATCAGCCAGATGCTAAGCGAGCGCTTCCAGGTGACAGGGGTGGATTTCTCCGAAGCGCAAATCGAACTCGCAAAGCGGAATGTACCCAAGGGGACGTTCCTGTGCGAAGATATGACCAAACTGGATTTCCACGACAATATATTCGACGGGATTACTTCCTATTACGCGATCATCCATATCCCACGCCAGGAGCATCCGGCTCTCCTTGCCAATTTCCATAGGATGCTCAAGCCGGGCGGGCTCGCCCTCCTGTGCCTGGGCGCCGAACACCTGATCGACGACCTGGATGAGAGTTTTTTCGGCACGCGGATGTACTGGAGCCATTACGACAAGGAAACCTATCTCAGATTGTTGAAGGAGCTGAGTTTTGAGATTATCTGGTCAAAGCTGGTGTCGGATGAAGGCTCTGAGGGTGCACGTCACTTATTTGTGCTTGCACAGAAATAAAGAGCATGAAAGCTTTCCAAAAATACTGGGCGATCTTTCAGATCACGTTGATCAACAGCCTCGCCTATCCCGGTGAATTGATCGGGCGCAGCCTGATGATCATCCCGTTCATGTGGATCTTTTACCAGCTGTGGAAGGTCACCTATGCGGCGTCCGGGAGCGAGGTCATCAACGGCCTCAGTCTGTCGAATGTCCTCTGGTACCTGATGCTGGCGGAGACGATCGAATTGGGGCGACCTCCTCTGGCTCGCACGATTTCGGAAAACGTGAAGGACGGCTCCATCGCCTATTTGCTGAACAAGCCCTATGACTTTCTGCTTTACCAGTTCAGTACTGTTATGGGAGAAACCATTTTCCGGGCGGTCATGAACGCTATTTTTGGGAGCGCGGTGGTGTGGTGGCTGGTGGGACCGCCAGAACATCCGGAGGGGTTCCTCGTAGCCCTGCCCGCTATCCTGGGCGCGTGGATCCTGCATTTTTGTGTCGCGGTGATGATCGGTCTGCTGGCGTTTGTGGCAGAGGATGTCTCGGCGTATATGTGGATCTACCAGAAGCTGGCCTTTCTTTTTGGCGGTATGTTGATCCCGCTCGATTTTTATCCGGGCTGGCTGCAGACAATTGCCAGAGCTCTGCCTTTTGCAAGCACCACGTATGGTCCGGCGCGGCTGTTTGTCACACCGACGGCGGATCTGTTCATCAGCGTGATGACAATCCAGATCGTGTGGATTGTGATTCTCACTCTGCTGCTGACCTATGCCTACCAGCGTGGGGTGGCGTATCTGACGGTGAATGGAGGGTAGCCAAAGTCTGGAGACTTTGGACTCCGATGCGTATACACTATGAAAGAATTCAAATTCCTGCTTGCTATCTGGAAAGCCAATCTGCTCTCTGCGATGGAGTATCGCGCCGCGTTTCTTTCGCAGGCGATCGGTATGATCGTCAATGATTTCATGTACTTTGTAATCTGGATCATCTTTTTCGATCGGTTCAAGGATGTGCGCGGCTGGGGTATTAACGATATGTACCTGACGTATGGTGTGCTGGCAAGCTCGTTCGGTCTGGTCAGCCTGTTATTTGGCAACGCCTTCAACCTCAGTGACATCATCAGCAAAGGTCGCCTGGATTACTATCTTTCGTTTCCACGTCCCGTGCTGCTTCACGCAGTTTCGAGCCGTATGATCGCGAGCGGGATGGGCGATTTCACATATGGGTTTATCAGTTATGCCCTTTCCGGATATTTCACCTGGGATGGATTGGCTCGCTTCATCCTCGCGACCCTGTTGGCGGCGGCTGTCTTCGCGGCGTTCCTCATTCTGATCCAGAGTCTGGCATTCTGGCTGGGCATCGTGTCCAACCTCTCGGCGCTGGCGCTCAACGCCATGCTGACGTTCGGCATCTATCCCATCACGCTTTTCGATAATTACGCCAAACTCATTCTTTTCACGATCATCCCGGCGGCGCTGATGGGCGCAGTCCCTGCCGAATTCATCCGGACGTTCACGTGGCAGTCGCTGGCAGAACTGCTCGCGGGTGCAATCATTTTTCTTTTGATCGCAATAGGCGTCTTCCGGCTGGGCCTGAAGCGCTATGAATCAGGCAGCGCGATCCAGGTGGAGGTCTAGTATGTGCATGGCACCAGACCGGGTAGATAATTCCGTCGAAGAGAAAAGCGCAACCCCGGAAATTCTCCGCTAAAACAGGGTGCGATGCTCAGCCTGAGCGGCGTTTTCTGGTATAATTTCCGCCCGTGACTGGTCCTGCCTTACGGTTCTCCCATATAAACACCGGGACTTCGGGCTGTAGGCATGGAGACCTGCAAAATCTATAGAAAGGAAAGCACACGTCATGCCGCTCGCAAAAGAAGCTAAGACCAAATTAATCACAGACTATCATCGCCACGATGCAGATACCGGTTCCCCGGAAGTGCAAATCGCCATCCTGACCGGCCGCATCCTGCAGTTGACCGACCATCTCCGGATCAACAAGAAAGATGAGTCTTGCCGGCGCGGATTGCTCAAGCTCGTTGGGCAGCGCCGCCGCATGTTGGCTTATTTACGCAAGGCTGATTACCAGCGCTACCTGGGAGTCACCGAAAGCCTCAACCTGCGTCACAAGTAGGAAGATGGGACCCTGAAGGTCTGCGGACCTTCAGGGTCTTTTTAACAAACGGAACCGCTGTCAGGAATTGAATAGTGAAGACAAGGTAGTGACGATTTTAATCGTTCCACGAAGCGACTAAAGTCGCCACTACGATTTGTAGCCGCTCTTCAGTCCCTGACCAGGCGGAAATATATAAAATGGCTGGCTCATTCACCGATATAGGACCCAACGCAACGTCGCGCGGCTTGCCTGCGTGATTTTGGACTCGCGCGGCACAAGAGGTGGATGGCAGCTACAGAGGAGAAAAAATGAAACCCGAATCAAAAAAATATTCAACCACTGTTGGAAACCAGACTCTTACCTTCGAGACCGGCAAGTTAGCGGCCCAGGCAGGCGGCGCGGTGACCTTTGGGACCGAGGCTTCCATCGTCTTCGCGGCTGCCACGATGGGCGGCGTACGTGAAGGCATCGACTTCTTCCCGCTCCAGGTGGAATATGAGGAGCGCCTCTCTGCCGGCGGCAAGATCCCTGGCTCGTTCTTCCGCCGCGAGGGACGCCCGGGCACGGAAGCCATCCTTGTCTCACGGCTCACGGATCGCCCGCTGCGCCCACTGTTCCAGCACGGCATGCGCAATGAAGTGCAAGTGATCATGTTCTCGCTTTCGGCGGATGGGGTCAACCCGCTAGATATCTTCGCCATCAATGCCGCTTCGGCGGCAATCATGATCTCAGACATCCCGTGGGGTGGTCCTGTCGGGGCGGTGCGTGTGGGACGCGTCAACGGAGAGTTTGTGGTTAATCCGACCTTCGCCGAGATCGAAACCTCGGACCTCGACCTGCGCATTGCCGGAACGCGCGACGCCATCCTCATGGTCGAATGCGGCGCGAACGAAATTCCCGAAGATATTATGGTGCAGGCGCTCGAGCTGGGACACAAGTCCATTCAACCGCTGATCGATTTACAGTTCCAGATGCAGGCGGAAGTGGGCAAACCGAAACGCGAAGTAACCCTGGCCCTTCCGGACGCGGAGCTACAAAAGAAGGTTTTTGAGCGTGTTAGCGGAGCGATGACCGAATTGCTCGACAAACCGTTGACCAAGAATGAATTCTACGGCGGGATGACCACTTTAAAAGACCAGGTCGTCGCCGAGTTATGTAATGTGCCCAACCCTCAAAGTGATGCAGTTGCAGAGGTGCTTACGCCTGTCATGGAAGCGATGACGGATCGTCCATCGCTTGCCGCAGTCCGCGAGGCGTTCGACCAGGCGGAGCAACAGATTGTGCGCGAGCGCATCCTGGGACAGGGCAAACGCCCCGATGGACGCACCCCGACCGATATTCGCCCGATCTGGTGCGAGGCAGGTGTGTCGCCGCGCGCCCATGGCTCCGGGATCTTCACCCGCGGCGAGACCCAGATCCTGTCGTTCGCAACGCTGGGCACGCTGGGGGAATCGCAGGAGTTGGATACCCTCAGCCCCACCGATTCCAAACGCTACATGCATCATTACAACTTCCCTCCCTACTCCACGGGTGAGGTCAAGCCTCTGCGAGGCCAGAGCCGCCGTGAGGTGGGACATGGCGCGCTGGCAGAGCGCGCTCTCGAACCTGTTATCCCGGCAGAAGAATCATTCCCTTATACGATCCGCGTGGTCTCCGAAGCGCTGGCGTCCAACGGCTCCACGTCAATGGGATCGGTTTGCGGTTCAACCCTGGCACTGATGGACGCGGGCGTGCCGATCAAAGCTCCCGTCTCCGGCGTGGCGATGGGACTGATTACCGATGATTCCGGTCGCTATCAAATCCTGACCGATATCCAGGGCGCAGAAGACCACCTGGGCGATATGGATTTCAAGGTCGCCGGCACGTCGGCGGGAATTACCGCCCTGCAGATGGACATCAAGATCAGCGGCTTGAGCACTCAGATGATGAAGGAAGCCCTCGAACAGGCGCGCACAGCACGCATGTTTATCATGGAAAAAATGCTGGAAGTACTGCCCGAGCCGCGCACAGAGCTGAAACCGCACGCCCCGCGCATCATCACCGTCAAGATCCCCGTTGACAAGATCGGCGCCTTGATTGGACCGGGCGGGAAGAATATCCGCTCCCTACAGGAAGAGACCGGTACCAAGATCGACATCGAGGAAGACGGCACAGTTTATATCGCTTCGACTGATGGCGTGGGGGCGAAGATCGCCCAGGAACGCGTGGAAGCACTTGGCGACAGCGCCGTGGTTGGAAATATCTATACCGGCAAGGTCGTGCGCATCGCGGACTTTGGCGCGTTCGTCGAGATCCTGCCGGGCGTGGACGGACTCGTCCATATCTCACAGCTGGATAGCGAACGGGTGAACAAAGTGGAAGACGTTGTGAATATGGGCGATGAGATCACCGTGATGGTGACGGACATCGACCCCCAGGGCAAGATCCGGCTTTCACGCCAGGCTGTGCTCGAGGGCTGGACTGCCGAAGAGGCACGCGAAAAAGACCAGCGCAAACCCGGCGGCGGACGTCCGGGCGGTGGTGGTCGCAACGGAGGCGGAGATCGCGGACGGGGTGGCGATCGTGACCGGCGCGGCGGCGGGGACCGTGGACGCGGCGGAGATCGTGATCGACGATAAAACCCTCGACCAGTAGACAGTTAAACTGGTAGATAAAACGGACGGAGCATTTGCAGCTTCGTCCGTTTTGATTTCCGTTTGCTCTTCACTCTTATCTTCCTATTAGATTGCAGCCGTCTCACATTTGATCGTCAAACCGTTTTAATTGTCATAAAAACTTATCCAGTGAGGAGCCTTTAGATGGACTCGATCAATCGAAATCAGCCGGAAGACAACCGGGAAGACCTGCGGGGGCAGGAAGCGGTCAAAAAGATCAAGGAAATGGTGGAACACGCGGAAAATTGCTTCTTTTGCTCAGCCGTTGCCAGGGGTGATTCGAACGGCGATCGTCCGATGAACGTACGCGAGGTGGATGACGAGGGAAACCTCTGGTTTCTGAGCGCCAGTGACAGCCGGAAGAACCAGGAGCTGGTGCTCGACCCGTCCGTGCGGCTGTACTTCCAGGGATCCAAACATTCCGATTTTATGCAATTGAACGGACAGGCGACGGTTACCAGGGACCGGGCCAGGATCAAGGAGTTGTGGTCGCCGATGGTCCAGACCTGGTTTACCGAAGGTATGGATGACCCGCGCATCACGGTCATCAAAGTAACACCCTCCGAGGGCTATTACTGGGATACCAAACATGGGAACGCCGTGGCCGGGGTCAAGATTTTGATCGATGCGGTGTTGAGGAAGACATTGGACGATTCGGTCGAGGGAAAATTGGATGTGTGATCTGCAAGTCGTTAATGGAGAGACATATGAGTAACCAATCACGAACAAAAGATCCAAAAGAACTAGGACCCAAGCCACCGTTTCCCGCGCAAGAGCAGGAGCCTGTTGGCTTGGAATCCGAGATGGAGCCTCGCCCCGACTACGGCGAGGAGTCGTACCGCGGGAGCGGCAAGCTGCAGGGCAAAGCCGCAGTCATTACCGGCGGGGACAGCGGCATTGGGCGTGCCGTGGCCCTGGCGTTCGCGCGCGAAGGCGCCGACGTGCTGATCTCATATCTGGATGAACACTCGGATGCAGAGGAAACAGTGCGGATTGTCGAAAAGGAAGGTCGGCGCTGCATTTCCGTGTCAGGCGATATAAGCGACGAGGCGCATTGCCGGCAGATTGTGGAGCGCGCCGTCCAGGAGTTTGGAAGGCTCGACATCCTGGTCAATAATGCAGCCTGGCAAGAATCGATCGAAAGCATTCAAGACGTCAGCGAAGAAATGCTTCTGCACACGTACGGCGTTAACATCTTCGCGATGTTCTATTTATGCAGGGCAGCGATGCCCCATATGCAGCCCGGCAGCACGATCATCAACACAACCTCGATCCAGGCTTACCAGCCCTCCCCCAACCTCCTACCGTACAGCTCCACGAAGGGAGCCATACTAACCTTTACCAAAGCGCTGTCGGAAGAAGCGATCAAGACGGGGATACGTGTCAATGCCGTAGCGCCAGGGCCAATCTGGACACCTCTCATCCCAATGTCCTTTCCGGGCGACAAAGTTGCCGAGTTCGGCAAGACGACCCCCATGGGACGTCCGGGCCAACCGGCGGAGCTGGCCCCCGTCTATGTGTTCCTGGCCTCACAGGATTCGAGCTATATTACAGGTGAGTGTATCGGCGTGACAGGCGGCAAGCCGCTCGCGTAGAAGGAAGTCGGTGGTGGCATAGGGTACTGGCTTTTGTAAATACACAAACAGAACGGATGGATGCGAAGATGCGCCATCCGTTTTTGTTGTCTCGGCAGCAAAGGATCGATATAATGACGAGGCTGAACAATTCAGATCGATTCCATCGCACGAACGAAAAGACGAATTCTCCGCGTTACGAATAAAGCTTTGCCGATCGTTGGAGGTCGAATGGAAATCAAGCAAGGTGATATTTACTGGGTTCCACTCAAGGAATCAAATGTTGCCGAAACCTGCCCTACCCATCCGCATGTAGTGGTTCAGGATAATGTACTGAACCGCAGCCGTATTCATACCGTGGTTGTTTGCGCGCTGACTACGAATCTAAAGCGGGCAAAAGCACCTGGCAATGTGTTACTGGAAGCGGGCGAGTCGAATTTACCGAGGCAGAGTGTCGTGGTCGTTTCGCAGGTATCGGTGGTAGATAAAGCACAGCTGGGTGAATATATTGGGTCGCTTACCAGGCAACGGATAAGTCAAATATTGGACGGAATGCGGTTTTTGCAGGTGATGACCGAACATCATGAAAAAGGGGAAGAGAACGGATGACGTAAGTGAAAACGTGCAACGAAAGGCTGCTGAATAACCGAGGTTCAAATGTCGAAATATGAGCGAGCACATGATATGGATAGCTGGCTGCGAGATCCAAGGATCGCTGCGCGGGGATTTTCTCACCGTTGGCGGTCATCGGTCGCAGCTGGCAATGGCGAAGATGCGTTCATTTTACTCGTCGAGCAACATCTTCGTCCCGACTGCGATGTGCTTGATCTCGGCTGCGGACATGGTGAATTCACACTCAGCCTCGCCCCGCGCTGCCGCACGATCGTCGGCATCGAGCGTGAACCCGGCTATCTGGAGCTGGCAAGAGAGCTTGCGACCGAACGGAACATAACCAATGTCCGGTTCTTCCAGGTGAATGTCGGTGCAGTGGAGGAGGGAAGTCCCGGCATCCCCCTTGCTGAGAGCAGTATTGACCTGTTCATAAACCGCCGCGGTCCAATTTTGCAGCGCTATCTCACGGAGGCCATTCGGGTTGCGCGGCAGGGCGCGGTAATCGCCGGATTGCACCCCACCGGAAATACACCTTCCCCGCCCTGGCGCGACGAACTCCCGGAACTCTTCCGGAACGTGTTCATGACCGTACCATTTGACGAAGTGACCGGCTGGGTGATCAAACCCCTGCGCGAGGCCGGCATCTCCGATTACAGTCTGTGGTGGATGGATGTGCCAGAATTTCTTCGCACCCCCTACGAACTATACATTCGTCTGGGTGGGTCTCAGACATCTGATGCACGTGAGTACCAAGACATCGAGCCCCAGCTTGCCAAAATCATCGAACAATATGGTACCGCGCAGGGTATTATCCTGCGTCATCAGCGAGTACTATGGCAAGCCTTCCTGCCAAAGTGAAAACTTTCTGCATCGTGCTGCCTGAGGTAAGGAGGTCCATGCATCTGATGTATCGCCTGACACCTCACGACTCAATTCCACCTACCAGTCACAGGAAAGAAGTTAAAAGGGGAAAATGGTGCTAATATTGGAGCCGCAATGGAGTCCCAGGACCCTGGCATCGAACGAGGAAACGCAACATGGATCGGAATTGGAAAGAATCCCTTGACCTTCATAGCCTGACAGTAGCATTTCGCACGCACAAACTCATCACACTGCAGATCCTGCTGCTTATCGGGGTCAGCCTCCTGCTCCGTCTTCTCGACCTCGGATATTCGAACCTCCAGGGCGATGAGATTCTTGCGCTCTGTAACGTTTCAGATCATAGGTCTCCCTATCAGCTCGCCGCCTTCCTCCTTAGACAGGCCAAGGGTCCTGTGCAATATCTTATTACCTGCGCCTTTAGCATGGTTGATCCTACCTTTTCAAGCGAATTGGCTCTGCGATACCCATTCGCAATCGCCAATCTCCTGGCACTGGCATGCTTCTTCCTCCTGGTCTATCGCCTGTTCACGCTCCGGGCCGCGCTCTACGCAACCTTCCTGTTCGCCGCGAACGGGATCTTCATCGCCTTCGCCCGGATCGTTCAATATCAATCCTTTGTCATTCTGGGAGGCGTGCTGGGAATTCTCGGGCTGGCGCTGGCATTGAATCACGAAAAATGGCGGCTGCCTGGACTTTATCTCAGCGCCGTGGCTGCTGCCATGAGTCTGCTGGCACATTTCGATGCTGCCTTCTTCATACCCCCGATGGCGGTGTTGGTCCTGCATTGGTGGCTGAAGTTCCGCAATCAATCTGATTTTGCACGACTTCGACGGCATCTGATTGCAGCCGCCGCGATCTTCGCCTTTCTCGTCCTGGCCTTCTATGGTCCGTATGTCTTGCGCATGGGACCAGCACGGGTGGATTACTGGGAAAATCGCTTTACTGGCGATTCCACGAATATCTTGAAGCTTTTTCAATTCTATAATCCGGGACCCGTTGTCTGGTTCAGTCTGGCTTTTGTGGTTCTGGGGTTTACGCGCATTCGTAATTCAATCAGCTGGCAGGTCACTCTGGCGTGGCTTCTACCTCCCCTGGTCTTTATGGCTGTGATCTTCAACGACTCCCGGACCCATGCTTATACCTATATGTTGCCGTTAATGATGATCGCCGGCCTTGGCCTGGATACACTCATCGACTGGCTTCAGGCCACGATTCGCGGCCGAGCTTCTCAAATCGCCCAGGCAGCCATCCTCGCTGTTCTCCTCGTTTTTTCCTATGTCAGCTTTTCGATCTTCGTCGATCATGACCCCGAATATCCCTGGTATCCGAAGCGTGTACTGGGTATCCAGTTGGATGGAGGCTTTGTCGCGGGCACATTCGGCTTTCCCTATTCACGAGAATGGCGGGAGATCGGAGCATGGTTCCAAAGACTTGCGGACCAGGAGGATGTAACCCTGGTAACAAATGAGAAAAGGCAGATCGCATCCTTTTACCTGCCTTCGAAGGTGCACAATCGACAAAAATATAGTCTGCCGGAATTTCCTGGTGAAATCGATGCCCCGCAAGGGATCTATGTTCTGATCATCCACGGGCCTCAAAACTGGGTACAACATCTCTGGGGATTGCCGTTGGAGGTCTGGCATGAGAAATTTGTGGCGCTGCAGGACTTTGCAAATGAAGAGGGCCGGATCGTTGCTTCCATCTATTTCTTAACGCAGGAACAGATCGAGACCGAATTTCACTAAATACCCGATGTGTTAGCGGTGATTTGCCAGAAAAGTTCTGAAAATGTAAAGATAAACGTTGCTTGATCAGGAATCTCGACAGGAGGCGAAGCAATGGAAAGAGCAGAATGGCTGAAGCAGATGCGGGAAATGACGGAGGCACTGTACGATCATGTCTCGCCGGAATATTGGGTCAAGTTTGGACTCTATGAGAACGAGGCGCAACTGGAGCATCTGCAGAAGTTCCTCGCCAGGGTCAGCAGGGGTGGGACGATCCTGTCCGCAGCTTGTGGTGCCGGCCGGTACGATGGGTTGCTGCTCGAGGCAGGACATAGTGTGACCGGCATCGACCAGTCCGCGGGGATGCTGGCGCGTGCCAAAGAGCACTTCCCCGAGGCGCGATATGAGAAGATGGGTTTGCAGGACATCGATTTCCACGAGGCGTTCGACGGGGCAATCTGCATGGATGCGCTCGAGCACGTTTGCCCGGAGGATTGGCCCGGCATCATGAAACGCTTCCGGAAGGCGTTGAAACCGGGCGGGCGACTGTACTTTACGGTGGAGGTGCCAGACGAAGAAGAGGTAAAGGCATCGTACGAGAGAGTGCAGGCGCTGGATTCTCAGGAGGTGCAAGGAGAGCTGGCGGATGTGACTGTATACCATTATTACCCGTCACGGGAACAGGTACGAGAGTGGATTGAACAGGCAGGACTGGTGATCGAGGAAAAGGGAAAAGGCAACGGGTACGAGCATTATATAGTGAGAAGGAAGCAGGAAACGTAACGTTTCTGGTCACAGAAGTATAATCAACGATTGTGACGAGTGCTCAAAAAACTACTCTCGGCATTTTGTCCGCCATCACCTGTATTGTTTTAGCAGTCGTATTCTATATTGCTTCCCAGATGTATCAGGACTGGAGCCAACAACCACTCGGCCCCACCCTCGCCTATCCCACAGAATTGCAGCTTCCCGCCACGTGGACCGCCTCGCCGGCGGCCGCACAGCCAACGGCAACGCCTCCCGCGACCCTTGCGCTGACATTAACCTTCGAAACCGAGACTCCAGCCTCCCCATTTCTCGCCTGCAATGACCTGCCGACCATGACCGTTCTGGCGATCGGGACCGATGTCCGTCCGGGGCAGCACCGTTACGGGCTCACAGACGTGATGCGCGCCGTCCGCGTAGACTTCCGGGGCCAGCGCGTCACAGCTCTGGAGTTTCCTCGCGACCTGTGGGTGCAGATCCCCGGCATCGAAGGCAATCTCAAAACGGATCACCAGAAGCTCAATACTGCCTACGCCTATGGCAGTCCCGAGTATGGTCCGAGCCTTCTAGCCCGCACCCTCAACCTTAATTTCGGTCTAAGCGTGGACCATTACATCGTCGCCAACATGACCGTCTTTGCGGAGGTGGTGGATGCCCTTGGCGGGCTGGATGTGATCATCCCTACAGGCGGCATCGACGGGCGCACTTCCAGCGATCGCAGCGCGCGCCTGGTCTTCCTCGAAGGACCACAGCATCTCAACGGCGCGCAGGCACTAACCCTGGCACGCATGCGCAATGTGAGCGTCTTTGCGCGCGCCGAGCATCAAAATATGGTTATGTGCGCCTTAAGAAAAAAGATCGAGAGTCCCGAAACGATTCTCCGGCTGCCGGGCATCATCAACTCATTCATGAGCAACATCCAGACCGACCTTACACCCGAGCAGATCAGCCAGCTGGCTTGTCTGGGCACGCAGATGCCGCGCAGCAACATTCTGTTCACCGCTTTTCCACGCGAGCTCTTCAAGTCTGCCGAGGTATATGACCCGGTGCTCGAGCAGGATGTCTTTATCTGGGAGGCGGACTTCGACAGGCTGCGCGGCTACGTGACAGAATTCCAGGCCGGGACCTGGCCTGCCTCCGTACCTTTGGGGAGCCCTGAGCCGGAAACAAGCCGCTGCGAGTAGCGCGATCCGATGGGCTATGCTTAAGCCGTGGAAGCCTTGCACAGGAGCTACTATCTGGGCGAGGCAGGAGAAGAGAATTTCACAGGACCATCCGAAATAACATGCCGCCCGGCTAAAATCGAGAAGTCACGAATCCAGATTGGCGCAGTATGTCGCGGCGAACAGGAGAATCTTTTGAAACTGATTTTTGGAAAATCCAAATGGGAGATGGGGGATGATCCGCTGGAAGTGTTCCTCCAGCGGGTTGCAACGAGTGGCTTTGCAGCCACCGAGATTTATCTGGGGTCGCTGGGTGAGTCGCCGGGAGAGATCGCCCGCCTCCACGCGAGCTATGGGCTCCAGCTCGTTGGTCAAATTCTGACGCAGGGAAACACTCACCAGGATCACATAAGGAGTCTGGAAACACAGTTCGAATTTGCCGCGCAGTGTGAGGTTGCATTTATCAATAGCCACACCGGGCGCGATATTTTTCCGTTTGAGGAGAACATCCGGATTTTCGAGCGCGTAATCCAGCTCAGCCAGACCAGCGGCATTTCGATCCTGATCGAAACACACCGGGGCCGCCCGACGTATTCAGCCATCGAGACCCACAAATATCTGGATGCCCTTCCGGAACTGCGATTGACGGCAGACTTCTCGCACTGGATGGTAGTGCACGAGTCGGATCTGGGCGATCAGGGCGCAAACATG
>Ga0114129_10008755_pt1 | contig 14432 bp, 11 predicted proteins | sample RhiMetdeltSRZDD1_FD_80071 | JGI IMG/M metagenome (GOLD analysis project Ga0114129, IMG submission 80071) | Populus rhizosphere microbial communities from Tennessee, USA - Rhizosphere MetaG P. deltoides SRZDD1 (version 2) (version 2) | ecosystem: Host-associated > Plants > Roots > Rhizosphere >... | reverse complement strand
TCTTGCCCATTGGGTCGGCCGGGTCGTAGATCGTGCCACCGAGGGACAGCTTCACATCGCGGGCGACCAGCGAGTCGCCGATGGCCCGAGCATCGGGCACCGACCGGGCGAGCCGGTCAAGCTTGGGCACCACGAGGGTGTCGCCGGAGCGGACGGCGGCCAAGGCTTGGTTTAGACCGGGACGGTTGCGGTTGGTGCCGGTAAGCCCGTGGTTAAGGTAAATTCGATCCGAGGCGACGCCAAGGCCGAGCAGGAGTTGGCGCTGGGCGGTGAGGTCTTGTTCGTTGGTGGAGCAGCGGGCGTAGCCGATCAGGGTCGCGGTCATGGCTTGGAGTGTACGGATAGCTCCCGACACTGAGACAACTCATCGGACACCCTAACTGAGACGGTGCCCATGCTGGTCCCCGCTGCCGGAATTACGTGCTCGAGGTTGTCCGGTGAGCGATCGCTTTACGGACGCCTCGGCGACACGGACGAGGTCTGCTCGTTCTGGCCCGGCGGCGACTCGACGCGACCAGGTCCAGCCCACGGCAGCTCCTGAGGCGAGCTGCCAGGAAACGCGTGCGCGGCGTGCCGTACCACGCCACCCGACTGCGAGGGGCCGCTGGGTGCCGAATCCGAGATGTGGCTGAGAATGGACCATTCCCCGTCGAAGACCATGCTCGACTGATCAGCGGCCCATCGCCAATGCGACCTGCTATCGGCCCGGGCCCGCTGCTCCGAGCGCGGCGCGGCCACCTGGCAGCTTGTCGCGACCCTCCGGGCGAGCGCCAACTGACGTTGCTCCTCGCCGACATCGGGCGGCGCGGACAGGGCCGGCGGCGGCCAGGAGGCTGGCGATGGCGTGGGCGATCGGCTGGCCGGTGGCGTGCTCGTAGTAGGTGAAGGCCGGAGAGGGGTTGGCCTCGAAGCAGTACCAGTTGCCGTCGGGGGTGCGCCGCAGGTCAATGCCGGCGACCGGCAGGCCGAGGGCCGCGGCCAGGCGCCGACAGCAGTCCTCGACCTCCTGGGGCAGCGCGACCGGCCGGAGCCGGGGGGGGTGGTGGCCCTGCTCGACCGCGTAGCGGTAGTCGTCGGCCTGGCAGGCGATCTCGGTGGCGAACAGCTGCCCCCCGACCACGTGGACGCGGACGTCGGTACCGGGGACGTACCGCTGGAACTGGGTCGGGCAGGCGGCGACGTCGGCCAGGCGGTCGGCGTCGCCCGGGCCGAGCCGGGCGACCCGACTCCGCACGCCGCTGACCGACTTGTAGACGACCTCGCCGTGGTCGGCCCAGAAACGGGCCGCCGCCCCGGGATCAGTCGTCACCAGGGTCGCGGGCACGGCGAAGCCGGCCGCCTCGACGCGCCGCAACTGCCAGGGCTTGGAGCCGTTCCCAGCCATCGCCGACGGCCGATTGACGACATAGGCGTCGACCAGGTCGAGCAGGTCCATCAGCTGCTGGTCCACCGCGGTGGCGTGGGCCCAGGCGGCGCTGGTCGGTCCGGCGGCGGCGATCGCCGGCAGCCGCCGCGTGTCGTGCGGCCGCACGTAGGCGGCGGCGACCTCGGCCAGCTCCAGCCGCTCGCCGCCCCGGCGGATCCGGCCGGCCGGCGCCGGCGTCGCCTCCAGCACAACCTCGGTGTCGAGCACGTCGCGCTGGTCGAGCAGCCAGACCGGCGCCCCGAGCGCGTCCAGCTCCTCACGGACCCGGGCGAGCGGCGTGTCCGTGATCAGGCCCCACAGCAGCGTCAACATCCCCCGGCCACCTGCGCATCGAGGGCGTCGGCGACGAGAGGGTCGGCGACATCGACCCAGGCGCTGGCCCCGAGGAACGGCGCGTCCGGGCCGGCGTCGCCGAGCCGGACCGCGAGCAGGTCCACGCCGGCCCGCGCGGCCAGCAGCCGCGCCTGGCGCGACCGTCGCGGATGCGCCCCGCCCAGGCACCGCTCCCCGACGACGGTCACGACCACCTCGCCGGCCGCGGCCCGCCCCGTCGGCGCGGCAACGGGCAGGCCGACGGCGGCGGCGGCCCGCGCCCACTGGACCCCTCGCCAGGCGGGCCCGTTGAGGCAGCCGGGGGTTGGCCGGTTCGCGACCCGGCAGCGGCGCTCGTCGAGCCAGGCCAGCAGGAACGCCGTCATCTCGGCGGCCACGTAGCCGCGATCCTCCGGACAGATGTGGTCGAGCTCCTCGGGAGGGACGGCCGCCAGCCGCACGACGATCCCGTCGATCTCCCGGGCGTCGATCACGCGGCCGCCGGCCGCGGCGGCCCCCTCGTCGCCCCCGCCCACCCGGTGCCGCCAGCCCGGTCCCGACAGGTCCGTCGCGGTGACCAGGGCGGCCCGGGTCGAGCCCCAGCGCCCGACGAGGCCGCGCGCGGCGGCGTCGTGGCGGCTGGCCAGGACGAGGCGCACCTCAGCCGTCTCCCGCGGCCCGAAGCGCCCGCTCGCCGACCGCTGGGCGCTCCTCGGGCCGGATGAACGCCCGCGCGCCGCCTGTCGTGGGAGGCGCCTCCTCGTCGGGTCCCGGCGGCGTCTGGGCCGGGAGGTTCTCGACCGGTTGGGCCTTCTCGATGGGCAGGGCCTTCTCGTGGTCCTTGTCCTTGTGCTCCTTCTGGCCCTCCTTGCTCTCCTTGTCCTTGCCCTCCTTGCCCTCCTTCTCCTTGTCCTTGCCCTCCTTGGTCTCTTTCTCCTTCTCCTTGTCCTTCTCCTTGATGTCCTTCTCCTTCTCCTTGCCCTTGGCCTGGAGCTGGATCTCGATCTCGGTGATCTTGGCCTCCAGCTCGCGGGCCAGGCCGAACAGCTCCCGGCGGAGCTCGGCCACGCAGTTGGAGAGCTTGTGCAGGTCGCTCGCGATCACGTCGAGGTCATCCTCGATCGCGTGGAAGCGGAAGTTGAAGCCCAGCTCTTCGGGTGTGGTGCCGGCCTGCACCACGGTGAGGCCGTCGAAGAAGTCGGGATGGACGAAGTTGCGGGTGTAGGTCGCGGCGCATTCCTGGGCGGTCTCGGCGATGTCGGTCTGGAACTGGAACGGCGCCGTCAGCGCTTCCGCGCCCTGGATGGGTACCTGGGCGATCGCCTTGCCGAGCAGCTCGGTCACGCCGTCCTCGGACAGGCCGGCCGCCCGCAGACCGCTCACCAGTTCCTTGGCGGAGACCCCGTTGATCAGGAGGTCGTCGCCGCTGAACTCGATCGGGCTCATGTCACGCTCCTCTGCCGGTCCTTGCTCGGCTCAGTCGTAGACGCCGCGCAGCTTGCGGCGCTGGTAGGTCCGGAAGGTGCGGGCCACGGCCGGCAGCAGTGGCTCGGCCACGCCGTCGCCGTCCAGGTCGACGTGCTGGCGTCGGATCCCGAAGGTGTTGATCTCCACCCCGAGCGGGCACACGCGCAGGAAGGTGTTGAGCAGCCGCTCGTACTGGGACAGGCTGAGGACCACCCCGTCGGGCAGCTCCACCCTGAACTCGTAGGGATCGGTCAGGCCGGTGCGGACGTACGACAGCGCTACCACCGCGAGCAGCCCGGGCGCGAAGCCGCGCACCGCGGTGCGGCTGCCGACGGCCCGGATCTCCCCGACGCCGCCGCCCAGGCCGACCAGGTACCAGCGGAAGCCGGTCGCCAGCCGCTCCGACAGGTTGAACCCGACCAGGGGGAGGCCGACCACGCTGACCACCAGCAGGACCCGGTCGGCGTCGTCGACCAGCGGCAGGACGGCGGCCAGATGGTTGGCCCGCAGGAGGGCCACCAACCGCGCCAGGCGGTCGGCGGCCTGCTGCTCGCCGGCCACGAGCGCCGCGGAGAGCGCGCCGTCCAGCTCGAGGGTCTCCAGCAGCTCGTCGGGAAAGGGGGTGAGCGAGGCCACCACGTTGGCCGGGTCGAGCACCATCGGCAGCCCGGCCGCGCCCAGCGCCTGCTGCACCGGCTGGTTGGCGGGCCGGACCGGCACGGTGGCCCAGCGGGCCCGGGCCTCGTCGTCGGCGAGGGTGGTCCAGGGGGCCTCGCCGGCGGCGGTCCAGGCCGCGGTCGCCGCCGTGAGGCCCTCCAGCAGCAGCGCGTTGGTGTCGGGGTCGCCGGGGGCGTAGAAGCGCGCCTCCATGGGCTGCTCCTCGCCGGCCGGGATCGTGGTCGGCCCGGTGATGACCAGGCCCCTGGTCGGCAGGTGCGACAGGTATAGCGTCGTGGTGGTCGCCCGGTGGATAGTCTGTAGGCCGCAGAGCCGCCAGAACCAGGCCAGGTCGGGGTCGTCGGTCTCGTCCGGCATGTCGCCGGCCCGTGCGGCCGCGATCAGCGCCTCGGCGGTGGCGTCGCCCGACGGCGTCCGGTTCTGGTCCAGCAGCTTGGTGCGGAGGTCGACGGCCTGGGCGGTCGTGGGCGGGGTCAGGTCCACGCCCAGGCCGAGCTGGTAGCGGCTGCCGGCGGCCTCGTCCTGGGCCCGGGTGACCCTCCACACGGTGGTGGCGCCGACGGCCCGGCCGACCCGGCCCGCCCGGTCCAGGGCCTGGGCGAGCGGCGGCGCGATCGCGTGGGTGTCGGCGAAGGCGAACGACCGGCGCAGGCTCTCCCGGAGGGTGTCGATGGCGCCGATGCGGCTCTGGGGGAGGCGGCGGCGGTGGTGGACGGCGGTGTTCTCCGGGGTGTCGGCGGGCAGCACCAGGCGGTCGCGGCGCAGCTGGGCAAGGAGGTTCGGGAGGTGCTGGGGGTCGTCCACCGCCAGTAGGTGGATTGCGACCGCGAACTGGTCGTCGGTCTCGACCAGCCGTAGGCGGGCGCCGCCGGCCAGGTCGGCGAACAGCCCGGCGTTGGCGTCTCCGGGCCCTCCCGGGCCGTTCAGCAGCAGATCCACCGCGCCCGGGGTCGGCAGCAGGAAGCGGCGGTAGGGGCCGAGCCGCTTGGCGTAGGCGGCGTCGGGCTCGACCGCCGGCGGTGGCAGTCGCCGGGCCAAGACCTCGCCGGTGGCGCCGTCGTGGACGAGCTCGTCGTCGAAGCGGGCCACCCCGACGTCGGCGCCGATGCGGTCGAGGGCGTCCCGCCGGGCGTGGGTCAGGGTGCGGTAGGCGTGGGCCTGCCTGGCCGCCTGGCGCAGGCGGCTCTTCTCCTGGCCGGCCAGGAACAGCAGCCGGCCCAGGTTGCCCTCGAGCACGGCCAGCTCCACCAGGTCGCCGAGGGCGCCGCCGGTCACCGGGGCGAAGCTGGCCCCCTCGGCCGCCCGCTCGGCCGCCACCCGCAGCGTGAACGGCGGCACCCCTGGGTCGGCGCGGGTGTCAGGGGCCCAGACGGGCAGGCCGGCGTCCCACTCGGTCCAGGGCGCGAAGGTCGCCGCCGGCAGCGCCCGCTCCCCGGGCCCGCCGGGGTCGACGGTCACGGTCACCCGCACGCTCTCCTCGCCCAGGTCGCGGCGGACGACGGCGAGCAGCAGCGGGTGGCGCGTCGCCCAGTCGACCACCGCGGCGCCGTCGCTGGCCACGGGCACGACGGCGCGGCGGGCGGTGCCGACGTACGGGCCCTCGAGCTGGGCGAGGAGGTTCCGCTCGGCCGCGGATGCGGGCCCGTCGACGTCAACGCGCGCCATGGCTCCAGCCCCTAGATGATCTCGAACGGCGGCGGGTCGTCCCGGTCGACATAGACCGGGATCTGGTTGGCGGCCAGGACCGCGTTCTCGCCCGGCTGCAGGCGCTCGGCGCCGTCCCTGGACGGCGGGGTGGCGGTGTCGAGGGTGGAGGAGTCGGCCGGGAAGCGGACCAGGCGCAGGTCGGCCACGTCGGCGATGCCGGACTCGTTCATGATCGACCACAGCACCTCGGCGGCGCGGACGGGCTCGCCGAAGGGGAGCTGGTCGATGTAGCCGCGCAGGCGGCCGTGCAAGCGGGCGCGGAGCTCGGCGGCGGCGGCCGAGGCGTTGACGGTGGCCCTGGAGCCGGTCGGCAGCGGCAGCCCCCGCACCACCAGCCGGGCCTCGGCCCCGATCCCGACCTCGTCGGCCTTCTCCACCGAGGCGAAGATGCCCACCGGCCGCAGGTCCTCGATGACCGACTCCACCGTGGCCCGCAGGCCGTCCGGGCCCTCCCAGATGGCTGCGGGCGTCGGCGCCACCAGCACCGTGAAGTAGTAGGGGTTGCCAAGGTCGCGCTCGGTCGAGAAGACCCGCTCGATGAAGTTGAAGTTGCCGAAGATCGACTGGTTGATGTCGAGCCCGCCGCGGCCGTCGAAGACCTGCGCCTGGCGCACGCCCGGGACCGTGCTCACCGCCAGCTGGACGGCCTCCACGGTCCAGATGGAGCGGGGGGCGGCCAGCAGCAGCTGCCGGTAGCGGGCGTCGGCGGCCTGGAGCTCGCCGCCGGTGAGCCGCTCGGTGTGGGTGATGTCGACCAGCTCCCGCCCGGCCGCCTGCTCGGCCGCGTCGAGGTCGGCCAGGGCGCTGTCGGCGCGGTTGAAGCGGTCGATCCGCTGGCTCGGCTGGGCGGGGTCGAGGTTGTGGGACGGCCCGGGGTAGAAGGCCACCACCGCCGGCTCCCGCTCGCCGGCGGCGTCGGTGAGGACGACCGACTCGTCCAGGGCGACGTGGTGGCCGCCGGGCGTGGACAGCCGCGCCCCCCGCGGCAGCACCACCTGCGGGTGGTCGGCCGGCAGGGGAGCGGTCAGCTTGAGCCGGACCCTGCCCCGCGCCTCCAGGTAGGGGCGGGTGATGCCGAGGTCCTCGCCCAGGCGGGTCAGGGCGTCGCCGACGGCCGAGACCACGTAGGCGTTGTCGTAGACCGAGCCGATGGCCGCCCACAGGCGGGCGTCCTCGAGCGCGACCAGCTCCAGCAGCTTGCGAATGACCGACCCCGAGGTCAGGTCGACGTCGTCGCCGAACAGCAGCCGGGCGGTGGCTAGCTTCTCGGCCAGCAGGCGGGCGAAGGACTTGGGGACGAAGCCGGTGTCGACGATCCCGAACCCCTCCGACCCGGTGGAGCGGATCGCGGCCTCGTCGATGGCCAGCACGTCGCTGGGCTCGGGCGGCCGCTCAGACATCGGGGAGCTCCCCGAGGCGGACCGACAGCTGCTCCTGGGTGACGGTCTCGAACTGCACCTGCACCTCCATCACGCGGGACGCCCGCAGCAACGCCCGGTGGGCGTCGTCGGCGGGGCCGGCCGGGTCGAGCCGGCCGTCGTCGAGGTTGACGTCCACGATGCGACGGACGCGGGGGTCGCGGTTGAGGACCTTGACGACGCCGATCCGCACCCGCTCCCGGGTCAGCACCGGGTCGATCGGGTCGGCCAGGGCGTTGAGGCCGTCGAAGCCGAACTCGGTGTCGAACACGTTGGACTGGCGCAGGGTGGTGAGGGCGACCGACAGCGACTGGGTCAGGTTGTCGAGCCCGCGCACCACCGCCAGGTCGCGGCCGCCCGGCCCGGCCCGGAGGACGACGTCCCGGGCCAGGTCGAGCCCGGGCAGGATCGGCTCGAAGGCCAGCCCCCATCCCAGCAGCCGGTCCTGCCGGGCCACCCGCTCCAGCTCGGCCTGGTCCGCCATGGCTCACACCGCCTTCAGCTTGGTCTGGTTGGCCGACGCGCTCAGGGCGGGGGTCGTGCCGTCGGTGGCGCCGGTCAGCGTGTCGAGGGCGACTCCGGCGCCGGCGACCTTGAGCTTGGCCGCCGCCCCGCTGGCCGACAGCACGTTCTTGCACTTCACGGTAGGCGGGGGGCCGGAGCTGTCGGGGACCGCGCAGTTGCTCACGGGCTTGTCCTTGATGCCGTCCAGGCGCAGGACCGGCGAGCCGGCCACCTTCAGCTTGGCCTGGCCCTCGGTGCCGACCGTGCCGCTGCTCGGGCAGTGGACGCTGCTGGCGGTGGTAAGGACGAAGCCCACGTCAATGCACCTCCATGGCGTTGGAGACCTGGACGTCCACGGTGGCCGCCTTGAGGTTGATGGTGCCGCCGCCGGCGTCGAGCTCGATCTTGGCCCCCTTGACGAGGATGGAGCCGTCCTGGCGCATGACGATCCTCGACCCGCCGCCAGTGTGCTCGATGGTGATGCTGTCGGCGTCGGTGGCCCGGGCCGGGCGCTGGCTGCGGTCCTTGAGGGCGTCCCGGCCAACCCGCACGGTGAGCTCGCCCACCTCGACGATCCGGTTGCCGTCCCCGTCGGTGAGGTCGTGGACGACCTTGCCGCCGTGGTCGGCCGGGACGGCGGTGTCGGGGATGGAGGAGCGCTGGTCGCTGGCCACCCCCACCGGCAGCAGCAGCCACCAGTCGCCCGGCCGGGACACCGGCGCGTGCCCGGACGGCCATAGCGCCCCCAGCTCCAGGGGGTCGTCGGCCTGGCCGTTGCGGTAGCCGAGGGCCACCCGGGTGCCCGGGTAGCGGGGCAGGATCAGCCCGCAGCCGCCCCAGGCGAACGGGGTCAGGTAGGCGACCCCGTTGAGCGGGGTCGGCGGGTCACGGCGCGGGGCCAGGCGGCGGGCGCCGTTGGCGCGGCCGTCGCCCCTGGCCAGCCCCTCCCACACCGTCTCGCTCTGGGCGGGCGGCTCGACCGCGCCGGTGGCGTTGGTGGCGACCGCCCTGACCTCCCCGACCTCCAGCGAGCTGGCCGCGCCGGTGACCCGGCGGGCCGCCCGCACCATGGCCCCGGCCACGGCCGCGCCCGGGCTGGCCGACGGCGCGGCGGCCGACGGCGGCGGCGCCGCCGAGGATGAGTCGGACCACCGGTCCCAGGCCCTGTCGTCACGGCCGTCGATCTCGACCCCGCGGACGACGGTGACGAACCCGGCCGAGCGGGACAGGGTGTGCCGCACCGAGCTGACGTACAGGAGCTTGGCCTGGTCGGTGAGCTCGCCGGTGGACGGCAGGAGGGGCGCGGCGAAGCCACCGGCCAGGGCGGCGCCGAGCCCGGGCAGCAGCTTGCCCTGATCGCCCTTGGGCGGCGGCTCGAACCGGACCACGTCGCCCGGCTTGAGGTCGGGCCGGCCCTTGAGGGTAAGGACCCAGGCGGCGCGCTTGGCCGGCTTGTTCCCGGCGGCCTCGGTGGCTGCGAACGGATCGCTGTCCTCCTCGCCGTCGGGGACCGACTCCAGCAGGCCGGAGGCCAGGGTGAGCGGCTTCGGCTGGGAGCCCTCCGGGAGGGGGGCGGGACGCTGGCCGATGTGCACGAAGCCGTCGCGAATCAGGACCATGCCCCGGCCGTAGCGGTTGAGCGACTGCTCGAGCGCGTTCCCGAGCCGCTCCACCGCGGCCGTGAACAGCAGCCCCTCCCCGAAGGTGACCTTCTCGGTGCCCTCGGCCTCGCCGCGGGGATGGGTCATCAGGCCGTCCCCGCCGACCCCGTGCGGGGTGAGCGGGACCTTGGTGCGGTCGGTGATCGTCTGGATGGCTGCGGCGAAGCTCGGCGCGTCGAAGCGGGCGGCGACGCGGTTGGCGCCGAGGCGGGCGTAGGCCTCCTCGATCAGGGTCAGCTCGGTGTCGTAGCTGCGCTCGCCCGCCCGGCGGCTCACCTTGGTGACCCGCAGCACGGCCACCTGCGCCTGGAGCAGGTCGAGCGACGACGGGCCCTTGTTGACGCCGCCCAGGTTGCGGAGGTAGCCGAAGGCCGAGCTGTTGGCGTCGCGCCAGAACAAGTAGAGGTGGCAGACCAGCGGCGCCGTGCCCTTGCCGATGCCGAGCTGGGCGAAGTGCTCGTCGAGCAGGCCCTCGATGGTGATCCGGTAGGCGCCCGGCCCGAGGCCGTCGGGCAGGGTGGCGTCGATGGAGGCGTAGTAGTCGTCGCTGGACAACTCCAGCTCGGCCACCGGGGTCAGGCCGAGCGGTAGCTCGCGGCGGAAGGCCAGCACCCAGCCGGCGTCGTTGCCGATCCCGACCTGCCTGGCCTGCCCGAGCTCGAACGGGGTGCTGGTCATCTGGTGAGCCTCCGCAGCCTCTTGGACAGGGCCAGCCGGCGCAGCTCGTCCTCGGTGGCCGGCAGGCCCAGGTCGGACTGGATGCGCTGGGCCGGCGGGGTGCGGCGCAGCACGAACTGGTGCACGGGCGGCGGGCCGAACTGATCGACAGCCAGGTCGGCCTGGCGCCAGCCGAGCGACACGAACGAGCCGTAGTCGCCCGGCCCGCGCACCGTCCCGGCGCACAGGTGCCAGGCCACCACCGCCACCTCGACGGCCGCGCCCCGCCCCTGGCCGCCGGCGTCGGCGCAGACGCGGCGGAGCCCGGCGGCCAGCGGCACCGAGCCCAGCACCTGGGTGTCGCGGCGCACGACCAGCCGCAGCGGCGCCCGCCCGGCCAGCGCGGGCGGGCCGGGCGCATCGGCGGCCCGCGGGGCCAGGTCGTCGGCGGAGGTCGACACCACGTCCAGCGGGTCGGCGTCCAGCCACTGGCGGGCCAGCCCGGTCGGCAGCACCAGCACGGCGTGGACGCCGGCGCCCAGCTCGATCCGCTGGGGCAGGCCGCCGGTCAGGGCCTGGCGCAGGGCCACGAACCCGTCGGGGACGGCCGGGGGACGGTCCGGCACCAGGTAGCGGGTGATCGGGAACGGCGGCATCACGACCCCAGTCCGTCGGCCAGGGCGCCGACCCCGATGCTGGCCACGTCCAGCAGCTTGCCGAGCAGGCCCGGCCGGGGCAGGTGGGCCAGGGAAATGTTGACCTCGAGCACGTCGCGGCGGGCCGCCGAGGCCGAGAAGGTGAGCGACTGCACCTGCATGTCGGTGCGGATGGTCATCGAGGTGATCAGGATGAGCCCGCTGAGCCGGCCGCCCGAGTAGGCGGCCAGGGCGGTGCCGCGCTTGCTGGCCTCGGCCATGGTCTCCAGGGCCTGCTTCCAGGCGTAGCGCTCGACCCCGACGAGGACGCCGGCCAGGGTGACGGTGTCGTCGTGGGTGGCGACGATCGCCTTGTGGGCGGTGGAGCCGATCGGCGGCAGGTGGTAGGTCTCCGACAGCGACACCTGGCTGACCGACCAGAGCGGGATCGGGATGATGCCGTCGCTGATCACCGCGGACGGCACGTTGGCGTACTGCACGAAGCTCTTGGTGATCCCCACGCTCACCGCCCCCCTGGGCGTGGCAGCCGCGGTTGGATGCCGGTCGGGTGGTATTCGAGCCCGAGCTCGCGCAGGGCCTCGCTGAGCTCGCGCACCTCGCCCATGGCGCTGGTGACCTGCAGGCGGATCTTGCGGCCCTGCAGAACCTCGCGGATCCGGGCCGGTCGGGTGTTGGCCTCGCCGCTCCGCTCGATATAGGCGATGGCGTCGGCGACGTCCTCCATCCGCTGGATGGCGTAGATCACCCTGGGATCCGGGACGAAGCCCGGGTCCTCGCGCTGCAGCCTGGCGATGGCGGCGCGGAACTCGGCGGCGTCCTTGCTCAGGTTCTTGGCCAGGTTGTCGGTGAGCGCGGTCACCGAGGAGACGCTCTGGGTTCGGTGCGACTTGTCGTCGACCAGCCACACCCAGCCGTCGTGCCCGATGCCGACCAGGTCGGTGCCGCCCAGCCGCGGGTTGGCGTCCGGGCCCTTGAGGAACAGCTCGATGCTGGACAGCGAGAAGGCCGCGGTGTACTCGGCCGGCACCGCCCGCCCGAACGTGACCATCTCGTGGCGCAGGTAGCTGCGGAAGGCGCCGGCGTCGGCGGCCCCGCCGCCCTTGGCCCGGAACTGGTCCCAGAGGGTGGCCAGGGCCTCGGGGTTGTGGATCGCGAGCTGCTGGACGATCCACACGTCGCCGCCGGCCGTCACGACCGCCCGCAGGTCGGGGTCGGCGATGCGGACCAGCGCCTCGCCCAGGCGCACCTGGTCGACCAGGAGGCCCTTGTTCCGGGCCTTGCCCATCTCGACGAGGCCGGCGCGCAGGTCGGCCAGCTCCTTGGCGCCGAGCTGCCCGGCGAGCTGGCCCTCCAGGTGGGCCAGGCTCCTGGCCTGCCCGGACTCGGTCTCGCTGGCCACCACCCGCCATACGGCCTGAGGCTCGAGCTCCGTCGCCCGCCGCACCGCCTCCTTCAGGCCCGCGGGCATCCGGTTGAAGGCGTCCTGGACGGCGGCCATCGGCTCGACGTGGGCCCCGCCGGCGGCGGGCGCCACGCCCTCGTACTCCCGCACGAGCCGGTCGGCGTACTCGGCGGCGTCGTGGAACAGGTCGAGCGGCTGGTCGCCCACGATCGACTCCCGCGGCCTGCTCAGCTCGCGCATCTCGTTGCTCAGCTCGTCGAAATAGCGGCCCAGCGACTCCACCGAGATTCCCTGGGGCAGCTCCTGGCCCTCCAGGACGCTGTCGAGGATCGTGGCGATGTTGTCCCGGAGGATCTGGACCTTCTCCAGGCGCAACAGCGAGCCGCCGACGTGGACCTCGCCGATGTCGTCCACCGCCCTGCGGATGATGTGCTCCATCAGGCCCGCGGCGTGGCGGTCGCCGCGCCTGCTCTCCTCGGAGATGGTGCGCATGAAGCTCCGCAGCCGCGGGTGGGTCTCGGCGGCGGCGCGGATGGCCGCCGCGTCGAGCAGCTGGCCGGCCCGGATCCGCGGGGTCACGGCGCGGCCCCGGCCGGCTTGGCGGCGATGGTGGCGGCCCGCTCCTCGCCGAGCACCATGAGGGCGAAGCGGGCGCCCTCGGGCCCGCCGACGGCCCCGGTGAGCATGGCCTCGCGCTCGATGTGGGCCAGCACCGGCTCCAGCACCTTCTCGATGACCCTCGACATCACCTCGTTGACGAGGATCTCGGTGATGAAGGCCTGCAGCAGGTCGCGGGCGGCGGCCTCCACGACCTGGCGGGCGACGCGGCGAGCGACGTAGCGGCCGGCGGAGCGGACGCCGGCCCGCAGCCCGGCCCGCAGCGCCACCTTGCCGCCGCGGGCGACGGCGCCGGCGGCGGTCCCGACCTCGGGCAGCAACGACAGGGCCAAGCCGAGGTAGGCGGCGAACAGCTCGACCTCGACCTCAGCCTTGGTCAGCACCAGCTCGGGGTCCAGCATCGACCCGTACAGCCGCGCCCGCTCGCGGGCGTGGACGACCTCGCCCACCGCCACCGCCACCCCGACGAGGAACCCGGCCGGCGGGCAGAGCACGCACAGCAGCACGATCCCGAGGTTGAGTCCGAAGGAGCTCAGCTCCTGGCGGCCCAGCTCGGCGTTGAACAGCGCGTCGATGCCGAGCGCGTAGAAGACGTCGCCGCCGAAGAAGGCGCCGATCTGCAGGTGGACCTGCAGGTGGATGCCCTGGAGGGCATAGCGGCTGCCGGGTACGGTGGCCGCCGGGATGTTGTCGCTGATGCGGCTGGCCCGGAACGCCCACCAGGCGCTGTCGCGGGCCTTGCCGATCATCTCGGTGTTGTTGGACTGCATCTCGTGCAGGACGCGCCACAGCTCGTCCCGGATCGCGCTGCGGTCCCGCTTGAAGCGGATGAGCACGTCGGGCACGTCGCTGATCTGCTTGACCAGCGGGTCGATGCCCTCGGCGGTGCCGCGTTGCATGACCAGCGCCTGCTCGATGTCGCTCTCGGACCACAGCACCCCGTGGGAGTCGCGGATCCGGGTCACCCCGCCCTGCTCGATGATCTGCCCGGCCTCACCCATGGTGGTGAGCGCCTGCCCGGTCGTGGCGAAGACGCCCGACAGCCCGCGGGCGGCACCGCGCCAGGCGGCGGCCGGGTCGGTGGGCGCGGCGGCCGTGGCGAGCTCGCCGCCCACCGCCTGGGTCCGCATGCCGGCCAGATTGGCGGCATGGAGGTGGAGCCGCTGGCGCAGGCCCTGCAGCTCGGCGTAGTCGCTGAGCTGAGAGACCATCAGCCGCTCGAAGATGGGGGCGTACTTGGCGAAGTTGGCGATGCGGGCGTCGATGCCCTGCTTGGAGCCGAGCAGGAGCTGCAGCAGGACCGCCTGGCAGGCGGTGCGGAAGATCTCGCCGACCGCGTCCTCGCCCGCGGGCGTGAACTCCTCGAGGAAGTGGAGGTTCCACGACGCCGGGCTGTCGATCCAGCCGCCCTGGACCTTGGGCCAGTGCTCCGGCGACTCGTACAGCCGCATGACCGACAGGGCCAGGTGGTGCAGGCGGGGCACGACGCCGGCCAGGTGCCGCAGAAACTGCACGGCGGGGGAGGCGACGGCGCGGAAGGTGATCGGCCCGAGGTTGCCGGTGCCCTCGGGGACCGGCTGCGTGAACGCCGGCCGCTCGGTCACCGAGATGTAGGTGGAGATGTCGTGGGCCCTGCCCTGGAGGACGTGCGCGGCCATGAGGCAGAAGCGCGCCGGGAAGTAGCAGGGCTTGCCCATCTGCAGCCGGAAGGCGATCTCGTCGATCATGCGCCGCAGGGGTTGCCCCGCCTGGCCGAGAGCATCCAGCGGCGGCTCGCCGTTGAAGGGCACGCACGCCTCGGCCTCGGCCGGGAACAGGTGCGCCACGATCGGGAAGCGGCTGGCCTCGCCCTCGGCCTCCACGCGGGGCGCACTGGGGTCGAACACGAAGCCGCCGGGCGGGGGTGGCGGCGGTGGTTGCCCGGCG
>Ga0114129_10008754_pt1 | contig 14432 bp, 14 predicted proteins | sample RhiMetdeltSRZDD1_FD_80071 | JGI IMG/M metagenome (GOLD analysis project Ga0114129, IMG submission 80071) | Populus rhizosphere microbial communities from Tennessee, USA - Rhizosphere MetaG P. deltoides SRZDD1 (version 2) (version 2) | ecosystem: Host-associated > Plants > Roots > Rhizosphere >... | reverse complement strand
GAGGCGCATGTCGAAGTCCTCGCCGCCGAGGAAGGTGTCGCCGTTGGTCGACTTCACCTCGAACACGCCGTCGCCGATCTCCAGGATCGACACGTCGAACGTGCCGCCGCCGAGGTCATAGACCGCGATGGTGCCGGTCTTCTGCTTGTCGAGACCATAGGCCAGCGCGGCCGCGGTCGGTTCGTTGATAATGCGCAGCACCTCGAGCCCGGCGATCTTGCCGGCGTCCTTGGTGGCCTGGCGCTGGGCGTCGTTGAAATAGGCCGGAACGGTGATGACCGCCTGCTCGACCTTCTGCCCGAGATAGGCCTCGGCCGTCTCCTTCATCTTCTGCAGGATGAAGGCGGAGATCTGCGAGGGCGAGTAGGTCTTGCCTTCGATCTCGACCCAGGCGTCGCCATTGGAGGCGCGCACGATCTTGTAGGGGACGAGCTTCTTGTCCTTCTCCACCATCGGATCGTCGTAGCGGCGGCCGATGAGGCGCTTCACGGCGAAGATGGTGCGCTCCGGATTGGTGACCGCCTGGCGCTTGGCCGGCTGGCCTACGAGCCGCTCGCCGTCGTCGGTGAAGGCCACGATCGAGGGCGTGGTGCGCATACCCTCCGCATTTTCGATGACCTTTGGCGTCTTGCCTTCCATGACGGCGACGCACGAATTGGTGGTGCCGAGGTCGATGCCGATGACCTTGCCCATGTTCTCGCTTCCTCTCTTCTGCGGCAGGTCGGTCGGGCCCTTATCGGCACCCGAGCGGGAGATTCCGCGATGCCCGCGGGTCCCTTCTCCGACCCCCTAAAATACACATCGATGCCGCCCCCTGCGGCGTCTTGGCTCATATAGGAGGGCGGGTTTGGGCCGCAAGACATATGATCACGGATTCGCGAGCCCCGCAGGCAACCCGCACTGCGTCCCCATCTGATAACCGGCCTCCATCACCGGCGATAGCGCCATGACCACCCCAGCCCCACTTTCCGGTTTCCGTTTCGTGCCCGGCTTTCTCGATCGGCCGGCCCAGGAGGCGCTGCTGGTCGCGCTTCGTTCAGTGCTGGCGCTCGCACCTCCTTACACCCCGCGCATGCCGAAAAGCGGAAAGCCGCTCTCGGTGCGCATGACCAATTGCGGGCCGCTCGGCTGGGTGACCGACGAAGCCGGCTACCGTTATCAGCCCCTGCATCCCGAAACGGGGCAGCCGTGGCCGGCGATGCCCGATCTCGTGCGCGAGGCGTGGACGGCGCTTGCTCGCTATCCCCACGCGCCCGAGAGCTGCCTGATCAACTGCTACGGACCCGGGGCCAAGATGGGCCTGCATCAGGACCGGGACGAGCGCGACCTGGGGGCGCCTGTGGTCTCGCTTTCGCTCGGCGACACCTGCCTGTTCCGGATCGGCGGGACCAAACGCAGCGATCCGACCCGCAGCCTGCGCCTTGCCTCCGGTGATGCCGTGGTGCTCGCCGGCGAGGCGAGGCTCGCCTTCCACGGCGTCGATCGCATCATGCCGGGGACGTCGACCCTGTTGCCGGAAGGAGGGCGCATCAATCTCACGCTGCGGCGGGTGACCGTCCCCGCGGATGGGCCGCCGGCGCCGGAACGGATGCCCGCGGACGGCTTGCCGCTGCAAACTGGCGACTGACCGCATCACGTCTTTGCGAACAGCGCACCTGGCGGCGGCCGTATCCTCCGCAACGCAACCGCGGTAATATTGTTATATGACATCCCTCCGCTGCCTCCTCGTCCTGTTCATGCTCGCCCTCGGCGCACTGCCTGCGACCGCCGCCGAGCTCAACTATCCGCCCGGCTCCCGGATCGGGCTCGCGCCCCCGCCGGGACTGGTGCTGAGCAAGACGTTCTTCGGTTACGAGGACCCCAGCAACAGCGTCGCCATGATGCTGGTCGCGCTGCCGCCCCAGGCTTACGCCGACCTCGATGCGTCCGTCACCGCGGAGACGCTCAAGCGGCAGGGCGTGACCGTGGAAACGCGCGAAGCACTGCCGCTGCCCAGCGGCAAAGCCTTTCTGGTCGTCGGCCGGCAGGAGGTCGACAATGTAAAAATCCGCAAATGGATTCTGGTGGCCTCCTCGCCCACCCTGACCGGATTTGTCACCGTGCAAATGCCGGAGACGGCCACGGCGCTCTATCCTGACGCGGCGATCCGCGCATCGCTGGCGACGCTGGCGTTTCGCGCCGCGGTCCCGGTCGACGAGCAACTCGGGCTGCTGCCCTTCAAAGTCAGCGAACTCTCCGGGTTTCGGATCGCCGGCGTCATTCCCGGGCGCGCGGTGATGCTGAGCGACGCGCCTGCGGGCGCGCCCGGCTCTCCCGACAGCACCAACGAGCCGCACATCTTCGCCGCCATCGCCGCCGGGGGCCCGGCGCAAAGCGCCGATCGCGATACATTCGCGCGCGAGGTCTTTGCCACGCTGCCGAACATCCGGGAGATCCGCGTCACCACCTCCGAGCCGCTGCGCATGGCCGGCCAGCAGGGTCACCAGATCATCGCCGATGCCAAGGACGCCTCGGGCACCTCTCCGCTGACCGTGGTGCAGTGGTTGCGCTTCGGCGGCGGAGGCTACATGCAGATCGTCGGAATCGCCCGCGCGGACGCCTGGAAAGACGCCTACCCGCGCTTTCGCTCCGTGCGCGACGGCATCGAGGCGCGCTGACCGCGTCCGGACGGCGCAAGACGCACCGTCTGTTCCCGAGACTGCAGGCGTTCAGCGCCAGAACTGCTGCGACGCGATCCGCGCGCCCTCCGCCAGCGCTGCGAGCTTCGCCCACACCACGTCCGGATCGACCGCCGCCTGCCCCACCCAGGTGCCATAGCCGCAATCGCTGCCGGCGATGACGTTCTCGCGGCCGACGAGATGCGCGTAGCGACCGATGCGCTGCGCGATCAATTCCGGATGTTCGATGAAGTTGGATTTGGATTCGATCACGCCGGGGATGAGCACCTTGCCGGCCGGCAGCTTGACGCGCTCGAACAGCGTCCACTCGTGACCATGCCGCGGGTTGGCGGCCTCGAACGAGATCGCGCTGGGACGCGCCGCGAACACGATGTCGATGATGTCCGCAAGCGGAACGTCGCAATGATGCGGGCCTTCGTAATTGCCCCAGCACAAATGCATGCGCAGCCGCTCCGGCGCGATATGGGCGAGCGCATGGTTGAGGGCTTCGACGTGCATCCCGGCACGTTTGCGGAATTCCGCCAGGCTAAGTCCGGCATATTGGATGTGACGGCCCATGGCGAGATCGGGACAATCGATCTGCAGCACGATGCCGGCATCGGCGACGGCCTCGTATTCCTGCCGCATCGCCTCGGCGATCGCGAACAGATACGCCTCCTGGCTGGGATAATGATCGTTGCGGAAAAACAGCGAGACGACGCCGGGCGAGGCCGCGCTCATGAAGGCTTCGGTCCTGCCCGCTTGGGCCAGCGCCGCCCTGAGATTGTCGACATCGGCCGTTGCCGCACCGGGGTCGCGCACCTGCACGGGCGCGTTGCACGCCGGGGTCTTGCGGCGCGAGCGCCCGGGATCACCGAAGACCCGCTTGGCGAGATTGGGGAACTCGGCGAGATCCTGGTACACGAAGGTGTTGCCGGTGCCGCCGAAGCCGGCGAGCCGGTCCTTGACGTAAGTGGCGTAGCTCGGCTTCGACATCTCGCCGTCATTGACGAGGTCGATGCCGGCTTCGACCTGCTTGCGCACGACCTCGGCCACCGCCGCGCGCACCCGCGCCGCCAGCGCCTCGCGCTCGACCGGCACTCCCTCCTCCTTGGCATACATCATGCGGATGAGGTCGTCGGGCCGCGGCAAGCTGCCGGTATGGGTGGTCAGAAAGCGATCCGCGCTGCGTATCATCGTCACCTCGATGCAACGCGGCTCTGCCCCGCGCGCGATGTCACGCCGCGCCCTGGGCGGGCGCCGCCGCGGGCGAGCATAGCGCGATCGGAGCAATGAGGGAGGGCCGCGACCGTTGCCGGCGCGAGCGCAACGCGCCGGGCCGATGCGACGAGCCCAATGGTTGGTAAGTTCTAGCCCTGCGGATTGCGCAAGGAGGCCCCGGCGTTATCGTTCGCCGGCGGCTCGGCCGCGGGTTTCGGCCCGCCTTTGGCCACCCCCACGAGCGCCGGCCGCAGCACGCGCTCGCCGATCATGTAGCCGGGCTGCACCACCTGCGCGACGGTGCCGGCAGGCCGGGAGACATCGGGAATCTCATACATCGCCTGATGCAGGTTGGGATCGAACTTCTCGCCGAGCGGATCGAACTTCTTCACCCCGTGCTTCTCCAGCACCTTCGCAAGCTCGCGCTCGGTCAGCTCGACGCCGTCGAGCAGCGCATGGGTGCCGGCATCGGCCTGCTCCCGCAGCTTGGCATCGAATGCCCCCAGCGCGCGCGCCATGTTGTCGGCGACCGCCAGAATGTCGCGCGCGAAGTTGGAGATGCCGTAGACGCGCGCATCCGCGATCTCGCGATCGGTCCGCCGCCGCAGATTCTCCATTTCAGCGAGCACGCGCAGCAGCTTGTCCTTGTACTCGGCGGCGACGCTGGCATGGTCGTTGGGGTCGATCGTCTTGGCCTCGGGAGCCTGCGAGGTCTCCCGGCTCTCGGGCTCAGCGCCCGCATCGACGGATGGGCGGGCATTCGTATCCGTCATCACAATTGTTCCCACTTGCGATTAAATTCGCCCCGGATATCAGGGTTAAGGGACCAAAAATCAAGCCGCAATGCGTGATCGGCGCGCCGACATCACCCGCCGATCAGCTTGCTCACCACTTTTGCAGTGTAATCGACCATCGGGATCACCCGGGCATAATTGAGCCGGGTGGGCCCGATCACACCGATCACGCCGACGATCCGGCCGGCATTGTCGCGATAGGGCGCGACGATGGTGGAGGAGCCCGACAGCGAGAACAGCTTGTTCTCCGAGCCGATGAAGATGCGGGCGCCATCGGCGTGTTCGGCCCGGCCCAACAGATCGACCAGGCCGCGCTTGGTCTCGAGATCGTCGAACAGCAGCCGCACCCGCTCGAGATCCTCGAGCGCCTTGAGGTCGTCGAGCAAGTGCGCCGCGCCGCGCACGATCAGCTTGCGTTCATCGCTTTCCCCGCCCGACCAGCTCGCGAGACCGGCGGCGACGATTTTTTGCGTGAGCTGGTCAACCTCGGCCTGGCCGGCGGCGAGCGCTTTCTCCAGCTCGGCCTTGGCCTCGGCCAGCGTCCTCCCGCGGATGTGGGCGTTGAGGAAGTTCGAGGCCTCGGTGAGCGAGGACACCGGCAGCCCGGCGGGAACGCTGATGATGCGGTTCTCGACCTGCCCATCGTCCGCGACCAGGATAACCAGCGCGCGCTGGGGCTCGAGCCGCACGAATTCGATGTGCTTGAGGCGCACGTTTGATTTGGCCGCCAGCACCACGCCGGCCGCGCGCGTGAGCCCGGACAGCATGACCGAGGCTTCGTTCAGCACGGCCTCCATGGATTTGCCGGCGGCGGCGACCTTGGCCTCCATCTCGCGCCGGTCGGCCTCGCCGAGATCGCCGATTTCCATGAGCGCGTCGACGAAGAAGCGCAGCCCCGTCTCGGTCGGCAACCGGCCGGCCGACGTGTGCGGCGCATAGACAAGGCCGAGCTGTTCCAGATCGGACATCACGTTGCGCACCGAAGCGGGCGACAACGGCGTCGTGATCAGACGCGAGATGTTGCGCGAGCCCACCGGCTCGCCGGTGGCGAGATAGCTCTCCACGATCTGGCGGAAAATATCGCGCGAGCGCTCGTTGAGCTGAGCGAGGCTCACCTGTGTCGCGCCGATCGGGACGTCCTGGGACAACGAGTCCTCCGTTCAAACCTAACAGAGTTGTCCATCCGGGCCGCAGAGTGCAAGCCTGCACGCTCTTTGCCCCCGCGGCCAGGGCTGTTAGCCTGACCCCGCATAATAATATCCATATCCGGGGAGGATCGAGCATGACGATGCTGCAGCGGATCGCGATCGGCGCCGTCACGGCCGCGGCCCTGGTTATGCATCCCGGTGCCGGCGCGCAGGCGCAGACCGTGATCGAGGAGTGGGCATCGGCCAAGCTGCCGGCCCCGCCCGCGCTCAAGCCGGCGACCATCGTTCCCAACGAGACCGCCCTGCTGGTGATGGATTTCACCAACCAGACCTGCACCAAGGAGCGCCGGCAGCGGTGCGCGGACTCGGTGGCGAAAGTGCGCGACCTGGTGACGCGGGCGCGTGCCAAGGGCGCCTTGATCATCTACAGCGTCGCCGTGCCGGGATCGGTGCCGGCCGACATCCTCAAGGAGCTCACGCCTGCCGCGGGAGAGGCGGTGCTGCCGCCCTTGGGGCCGGACAAGTTCATCGGCAGCGATCTCGAGAAGACGCTCAAGGACAAGGGCATCAAGACCGTGGTCGCCATGGGCACGCAGGCTCAGACCTCGGTGCTGCACACCGCCGGCGCCGCCGCGTTGCGCGGGTTCAAGGTGATCGTCCCGGTCGACGGCATGTCCGCCGACGACGTGTTTCCCGAACTCTATACGGCGTGGCACCTCGCGACCGCCGCGCGCATCAGTCCGCAGGTAACCTTGACCAAGTTCGACCTGATCGGGTTTTGAGGCGGCGCCCGAGATTCAACGGATCGCTGAAACGCCTTCTCGCCGGTCTTGCGCTTTCGCGACAACGACAGCGCCATGCGGAGCTGTTGGCTGAACGACTGGAATCAGCGCTCCGAGGGCGGGAAGTCATACAGCCGCTGCGGGTTGTCGACGAGAATGCGCTGCCGGTTCGCCGCATCCGGCGTCCATTCCATGAACAGGTCGAGGAGATGGCCCACGTCCGGCATCTCCTCTTCCATGCGCGGATGCGGCCAGTCGCCGCCCCAGACCAGACGGTCCGGATTTTCCGCGACCAGCGCCGTGTGAAACGGCCGCGCGTCCGGATAATCCGGCGGCGAGCGGCTGATGCGATGCGCGCCGGACAGCTTGACCCAGCAGCCGCCAGTCCCGAGGAAGCGCAGCAGGCTTGCGAAGCCGGGCGTACCAATGCCTGCGCTGGCGTCGCTGCGGCCCATGTGGTCGATCACGACCGGCAGGCCAATGGTTTGCAGGATCGGCATCGTGTCCGGCAAATCCTTGATGTCGATCCAAAGCTGCAGGTGCCATCCTAGCTCGTGCATGACGGGCGCAAGGACGCGCGCGGCGTCGAGCGGCACGCCGCCGCGATAATGCAGTTGGCCGCCCCGGAAGAAATGGTTGAACCGCAGGCCGCGGACGCCGAGCCCATGCCAGCGGCGAAGCTCCGTCGGCGGCACGCTCGCGTCGGCAACCGCAACGCCGCGCAGCCGGCCGGGCTGACGGGACAGCGCGTCCAGCATCGCGGAATTGTCGGATCCGTGCGCGCTGCCCTGCACCAGGACGCCGCGAGCGAAGCCGAGGGTGTCGAGCATGGCAAGATATTTTTCGAGCGGCGCGTCCGGCGGGGTGTAGCTGCGATCGGCCGCGTAGGGGAAGCGCGCCGCCGGCCCGAACACATGGGCATGGGTGTCGCAGGCTCCGGCAGGAAGCGGAACCTTGGGCGGGCTCGGCGGGCGCGGGGCGGGACAGGGGAGCATGATCGCACCTTGATTGAACGGCACGCCGCGGTTGCGCAAATCTGTTGTCCTCCTCGCAACCGAGAACACGCCGAACCCATGCGAGGCATTCGACAGCGACCATAATATCCCACCGCGACAGGGAGGGACGATGCATGACACGTTTGCTGCACGTGATCGCCGCAGCCGGCGCCGTCAAGGTCCAGCTCGACAAATGGACCAGGATGATCAAGGACGCCGGCATCGAGCCGGAGTGAGCAACGCCCTCTTGTCGGTCCTAACCGCGGCCCCTAAAAGCTTGCCTAGTGTGGCGGTTCAGAAGTCCGCATCATTTCTTGCGGCGAGTCCGAAATGCGGACTTCTGAACCAAAGCCACACTAGATCAATAAATTGCTAGTGTCCTTCGATTCCGAAGTTCGCAAACGAGGGTACCGCAAAATGATGCGAACTTCGGAATCGGGACACTAGTACGCACCCGCCGAGCAGGAGACCAGCAATGCGGCCGAGCCGCCGACAACCCGACGAGTTGCGCGCCGTATCGCTCGAACGCGGCGTGGTGAAATATGCCGAGGGTTCCTGCTTCGTGAAGTTCGGCGACACCCACGTGCTGGTGACCGCCACGCTCGAAGATCGGCTGCCGCCCTGGCTCAAGGGACAGGCGCGCGGCTGGGTCACCGCCGAATACGGCATGCTGCCGCGCGCCACGTCGGAGCGGACGCGGCGCGAGGCGTCGGCCGGCAAGCAAAGCGGCCGCACCGTCGAAATCCAGCGGTTAATCGGGCGCAGCCTGCGCGCAGTGCTCGATCTGCCCGCGCTCGGCGAGCGGCAGATCACGGTCGATTGCGACGTGATCCAGGCCGATGGCGGCACGCGCACGGCGTCCATTACCGGCGCCTGGGTCGCACTGCACGATTGCATCACCTGGATGAAGACGCGCGACATGCTCAAGGCGGAGCCGCTGCGCGACCACGTCGCTGCCATCTCGTGCGGCATCTGCAACGGCACGCCGGTGCTCGATCTCGACTATGCCGAGGATTCCGAGGCCGACACCGATGCCAATTTCGTCATGACCGGCGCCGGGCGGATCGTCGAGGTGCAGGGCACGGCCGAAAAAATTCCGTTCACCGAAGAGCAGTTCCTCAACCTGCTCGCGCTTGCGAAGAAGGGCGTGATGAAGCTGGTCGATCTGCAGAAGATAGCGGTGATGTGAGCGCAATTTTTGTCACCGGCCCCCGCGACAGCAGGGTCCGCAGTACCCATCTCAGGCCACAGTGACGCAGGAACCATCCCCAGGTCGTCCGATGATGACCGCGCCGCGCGCCGGCCGCGACGGCGCAGCGCGCGCGCATCGGCAGATCGAGGGCCGGCTGGTGATCGCCACCCACAACCCGGGCAAGCTGCGCGAGATGCGCGAGCTTCTGTCGCCCCACGGAATTGAGGCGGTGCCAGCGAGCGAGCTTGACCTGACCGAGCCGGAGGAGACCGGCATCAGCTTCGCAGCGAACGCGGAAATCAAGGCGCGCGCCGCCGCCGCTGCATCGGGCTTGCCGGCATTCGCGGACGATTCCGGGCTTGCGGTCGACGCCCTTGGTGGCGATCCCGGCATCTATTCCGCGCGCTGGGCCGGACCACAAAAGGATTTCCGGCAGGCCATGCAGACCGTGGAAGACAAGTTGCGCGCACAGGGGGCACATGCGGCGAGTCAGCGCACGGCGCATTTCGTTTCCGCGCTCTGCGTCGCCTGGCCGGACGGACATGTCGAAAACTTCGAGGCCACGGTCGAGGGCACGCTGGTATGGCCCCCACGCGGCGACAAGGGTTTCGGCTATGATCCGATGTTCCTGCCCGACGGTCACAGCCGCACCTTCGGCGAGATGACGAGCGAGGAGAAGCACGGGCTGCCGCCGCAGGGCCAGGGGCTCTCGCATCGGGCGCGGGCATTTCGCAAGCTCGCGGAGGCCTGTCTTGGAAAGCGCTGACCGCCGACCGGACTTCGGTGTCTACGTTCATTGGCCGTTCTGCCTGTCGAAGTGTCCGTACTGCGATTTCAACAGCCACGTCCGTCATGCCGCCATCGACGAGGCCCGCTTCGCGCGCGCCTTTGCCGCCGAGATCGCCGCCACCGCCGCGCGCGTGCCGGGACGGACCGTCTCCACCATCTTCTTCGGCGGCGGCACGCCCTCGCTCATGCAGCCGGCAACCGTCGGCACGATCCTCGACGCGATCGCGCGCCACTGGCCGCTCGCTGCTGATATCGAAGTGACGCTGGAAGCCAACCCGACCAGCGTCGAGGCGACGCGCTTTCGCGGATTCCGCGCAGCGGGGGTCAATCGCGTCTCGCTCGGGGTGCAGGCGTTGGACGATGCAGCGCTCAGGCAACTGGGGCGGCAACATACGGCTGACGAGGCGCTTGCCGCTGTCGCGGTCGCGCGTGCGACCTTCGAGCGCTATTCGTTCGACCTGATCTACGCGCGGCCGGGACAGACGCCGGAGGCGTGGGCGGCGGAGCTCCAACGCGCCCTCGCGCAAGCGGGCGAGCATCTTTCGCTCTACCAGCTCACCATCGAGCAGGACACGGCGTTCGCCCTGCTGCACGCGGCGGGCAAGCTTGTGGTGCCGGACGAGGATCTCGGCCGCGCGCTTTACGACATCACGCAGGCGGTCTGCGCGGGTGCCGGCCTGCCCGCCTACGAGATCTCCAACCACGCGCGACCGGGCGCCGAATGCCGGCACAATCTGGTCTACTGGCGCGCGCATGAATATGCCGGCATCGGACCGGGCGCGCATGGAAGGCTCGATATCGGACCCGAGCGGCGCGCGACCGCGACGGCGAAGCGGCCCGAGGCGTGGCTGATGCGGGCGGAGTCGCTGGGGCATGGGGTCGAAACCGATGAGCCGCTCACGCGCGAACAGATGGCGGACGAGTTCCTGCTGATGGGCCTGCGGCTGGCCGAAGGCATCGACCCCGCGCGCTACGCGCGGCTCGCAGGCCGGCCACTCAATCCACAGCGCGTCGCGCTGTTGCGCGAACAGGGCGCGGTCGAGACCACGCCGAACGGCATGCTGCGGGTGACGCTGGCGGGCTTTCCCGTGCTCGACGCCGTGGTCGCCGATCTCGCGGCGTAGGACGCCGTCAGTCGTCATGCCCGGGCATGACCCTCGTACGCGCGAAGATAAGCCGTCTCGTGTCCCGGATGCGGTGCAGCGCGAGCCTTCAGGGCGTTCACGCCCGTCTTCGCGGGCTATGGCGAAGCGGTGCGCCGCTGATCCGGGACCTTCGCGGAGGTGGTGTGTGTAACGATCCCGGGTCTGCAGCGCATCATTCCGCGCTTTCGCGCTCCATGCTGCGCAGCGCCCGGGATACGCCTTGCCTACGTCCCCGACGCGAAATCCTTCGGCGGCGGGCTGATGATCTGACCGCCGGTCGGCGACACCTTCATCACCGCAAGGCCGCGCTGGTTGGTGCCGTCGGGACGGAAGCGGAACAGCCCATCGATGCCGGTGAAGCCGGATCCCGTGGTCAGCACATTTTCCGAGAAGCGCTGCTGGCCCTGGGTTTTCACCAGCGCCGCGACCAGCGCGACCGCGTCGTAAGCGAGCGAGGCCGTGCGCACGGGGTCCTGCCCGTAGCGGCTGCGGTAGCGGGCGGAGAAGTTGCGAAAGCCGGTCGAGTCCGGTCCGGCATACCAGGCGCCATCGAGCTGAGGACTGGAGAAGATCTGCGCATCCTCCCACAGGCCGGTGCCGAGGAGCTGCACGCGCTTGGTATCGATGCCGTTCGCGATCAGCATCTGCACGATGGCGGGCACCGCGTCGGCGCCGTCCGGAATGAAGATCGCATCCGCGCGGCTCGCCCCCGCCGCCGCCTGCGCCACCGTGCGCACCGGCGCCTGCATCTTCGCCTTGTCCGCGGGATAGCGCTCGAGCGCGACGACGCGTCCGTCGCGGCGCGCCACCGCCTGTTTGAAGGCGCCCTCGGCGACGCTGCCATAGGCATTATCGGGAATGAGCGCGGCGAACGAGCGGCGGCCCTGGGCGGCGGCGTAGCCGATGATGCGCTCGACGTCGGATTCCGGGAGGAAGCTCAGGAGATAGACGCCGCGCGCGGCCACGTTGGCGTCGGTCGAAAACGCGATCACCGGAATGCTGCGGGCGCGGGCGACCCGGCCGACCGGACCGACTGCGAGCGCGAAGAGCGGGCCGAGGATAATTTCGGCGCCCTCGTCGAGCACCTGCTGCGCCACCTGCTGGGCGCCCTGCGCGGTGCCGCCGTCGTCCTTCACCAGCAGTTGGAGATCGGGGTTGTTGAATTCCGCGAGCGCCATCTCGGCGGCATTGCGCATGGATTGCGCGGCGACCGCCGCGTTGCCGGTTGCGGACAACGGCAGGATGAGGCCGACCTTGACCTTGCCGGCGCCGATATTGGGCGAGGGCGGCGGCGGCGCACCGGTCGACGAACCCGTTCCGAGATCGCCCATTCCCGAGCAGCCGGCGAGCAGGACGAGGGCTGCCAGGGCAGCGAGCCAGGGCGAAGAGGCGCGCGCAGGCCGCGAGCTCCAGGCCTGCAATGCTCGAAACATGGGGGGCCGGCCTCCGCGACGACGATGCATCATGTCGCCGCCTGTGCATACCTGCAATCGGCATTTTGAGGGTGAACGATTAACCAAATGAAAAGGATAATGATTTTTTACGCCAGCGATGACGACACCCAGTCGCGCGGCTAGATTGGGCGGCATGAGGACGACCGCGCCCGCCGCTTCGGCCGCCCGGCCGCCCCGCGACCGGGGCAGCCGGAGCTACGTCCTCCATGGCCAGCCGGTGACTGCGCCGCCGCTGGCTCCCGGCCTGCACCTGGTCGCTACCCCGATCGGAAACCTGCGCGACATCACCGTGCGGGCGCTGGAAGTCCTCGCCGCGGCCGACGTGATCGCCTGCGAGGACACCCGGGTCACCCGCAAGCTCGTCGACCATTACGCCATCACCACCCCGCTCACGCCCTATCACGACCACAACGCCGCCGAGGCCCGGCCCAGGCTGCTGGCACGGCTCGCTGACGGGGCATCCGTCGCGCTCGTCTCCGATGCCGGCACCCCGCTGGTCTCCGACCCCGGCTACAAGCTGGTGCGGGCGGCACGCGAGCAGGGCGCGAGCGTGACGGCCCTGCCCGGCGCGTCCGCCGTGCTTGCGGCGCTGATGGTGAGCGCGCTGCCGACCGACCGGTTCTTCTTCGAGGGATTTCTGTCCGCGAAGGAGGCGGCGCGGCGCGCGCGCATTACCGAGCTCAACCGGATTCCGGCCACGCTCGTGCTGTTCGAGACCGGCCCGCGGCTGGCGGCGGCGCTCGCCGACCTCGCCGAGGGGCTGGGGCCGCGCGAGGCCGCGATCTGCCGCGAGCTCACCAAGCTCTACGAGGAGGTCCGGCGCGGCACGCTGCCCACCTTGGCGCGCGAGGTGGCCGCGGCGCCGGAGCCGCGCGGCGAGATCGTGATCGTCATTGCTCCTCCCGATCCGCAAGGCGAGCTCGGCGCCGGCGAGCTCGACGCACTGCTGCGCCAGGCGCTCGACCGCGTATCGGTCAAGGAGGCGGTGGCGGAGGTCGCCGCCGTCACCGGTCAGCCCCGCCGCGCCGTCTATCAGCGCGCGCTCGAGCTCAGCCGCGAGCGCGACCATGGCCGATGAGCGACCGCGCGCCGGACCGGTGCAGGCGCCGCGCCCGGCGCCGCGTCCCGAGCGCCAGGTCGCGTTCCGCACCGGCATTTCGGCCGAAAGCCGGGCGGCGGCCTTTCTCATCGCCAAGGGCTTCCGCATCCTGGCGCGGCGCTGGCGCAGCCCGGTGGGCGAGATCGACATCGTCGCCCGCCGGCGCAGCCTGTTGATCTTCGTCGAGGTCAAGGCGCGCGAGAACCTGGACGATGCGGCCTGGTCGGTGACCGAGCGCCAGCGCCTGCGCATCGCCGCCGCCGCCGAGGCGTGGCTCGCACGCAACCAGGATGCCCGCATCCGCGACATCCGCTTCGACGCCATGCTGGTGGCGCCGGGACGGATTCCGCGCCATATCACTGCGGCGTTCGACGCCAGCAGCTAGTGTCCCGATTCCGAAGTTCGCATCATTGTGCGGCACGCTCGTTTGCGCACTTCGGAATCGAAGGACACTAGCAACTTATTGAATCTAGTGTGGCTTTGGTTCAGAAGTCCGCATTTCGGATTCGCCGCCAGAATGATGCGGACTTCTGAACCGCCACACTATGCAGTGCTTTCCCCGGGGGATCGATGAGCCTCACTCTTGCCGTGCAGATGGATCCGATCGAGCGGATCAATATCAGGGGCGACTCCACCTTCGCCCTGCTGCTGGAAGCGCAGCGGCGCGGCCACGGCATCGCCTATTACACCCCGGACCGGCTTGCGTTGCGCGACGGCAAGGTGTTCGCGACCGTGCAGCCGCTCAAGGTGCGCGATCAACAGGGCGACCATTTCACCTTGGGCGAGCCATCGCGGGTGGAGCTCACCACCTTCGACGTGGTGCTGCTGCGGCAGGACCCGCCGTTCGATCTCGCCTACGTCACCACCACGCATCTGCTCGAACGCATCCATCCCAAGACGCTGGTCGTGAATGACCCGGCGCAGGTGCGCAACGCACCCGAGAAGATGTTCGTGATGGAATTTCCCGACCTGATGCCGCCGACGCTGATCACCCGCGACCTCGCCGAGATCAAGGCGTTCCGCGCCGAGCACGGCGACATCGTAATGAAGCCGCTCTACGGCAAGGGCGGCGAGGCGGTGTTTCGGCTGGCGCGGGAAGACCTCAACTTCGGCTCGCTCTACGATCTTTTCAGCGTGACCTTCCGCGAGCAGTGGG
>Ga0114129_10008753_pt1 | contig 14435 bp, 9 predicted proteins | sample RhiMetdeltSRZDD1_FD_80071 | JGI IMG/M metagenome (GOLD analysis project Ga0114129, IMG submission 80071) | Populus rhizosphere microbial communities from Tennessee, USA - Rhizosphere MetaG P. deltoides SRZDD1 (version 2) (version 2) | ecosystem: Host-associated > Plants > Roots > Rhizosphere >... | reverse complement strand
GGGGTCGTATCGAGTGGGTCCGCGACGAGCGCATACCCGGCTGCTGACTGGCCGATTGAAAGGCCGTTGCAGGTGGCCGGCGCACCAGGCACCGCCGTTCCAGCCATGCTGAACGAGTAGCCGCTCCTGATGAATGTCGGCCCCGACGCCAGTTCTGGCGCGACGAATCCTTCCTTTGCTCCCGACGGAATTTTCGCGAGCGTCGGCAGGTCGGGCGAGTAGAACCCGAGGCCGCACGAAATCGCATAGCTGACTTGTGCGCTGTTGAGCACTCGCAAGGTGCCGAGCGCCGACGACGACTGGGCCGCGCCGCGTGCGCGCATCAAACCGGGAATCGCCAGCGTCGACAACAGGCCGATGAGGGCGACCACGAAGAGCATGTCAATCAGCGTGAAGCCCGCCTCGCCGCGTCCTCTTCCCGCTCTTTTTGGATGCATCGTCTTTCACTCCCGGGAGACCACTCCAACGTCTCCCCGTCCTGGACACTTTTTGGCAACGTTGCCATTTTTCGACAGGCCGAAAAGTGGCTGAAGCCAAATCCCAGGTCCCGAGGACTTGCTGGCCGGTTCACTCGAAGGGCGCTATTTGCAATTACTTACCGCTTCGAGGTTGCAGAAACTGACCTGGGCTGCCTCTGGAAGTGCAAGAAGAGCACCACAGCAGTAATTACAATTCCCGCAAAATCTGCCCACGCGCGAGCATAGAAAAGGAACAGTCCCCCGAGGATCAAAAAGAAGCGCTCGGAGGTTGTCGCCGGGCCACGAACCCACCCCCCCAAGCCCGCCGCAAGCGCGCCAACGCCGATCGCGGCCGTGACGGTCGTTTGCACCACGTCAACGATCGGCGCCTGCAAGAGCACGCCGAGTCCCTCGGGCGACAACGTGAAGACGAACGGGACCAGGAACGCGGGAAGCGTGTACTTCCACGTCAGCATCATCGTCTGGAACGGATTGCCACCGGTGATGGCGGCAGCCGCAAATGGCGACAACGCCGTCGGCGGGCTGACCTCCGAAAGCACCGCGTAATAGAAGATGAACATGTGTGCGGCTACGGGAGGCACACCTGACTGCACGAGTGCCGGAGCCACCATGACGGCCGCGATGATGTACGAAGCGGTCACCGGAACGGCGAGCCCGAGGAGCCAGACGGCGATCGCCGAGTAGACGACCGTCAGCAACAGCTGGCCGCCGGCGAGGGCGACGATGATCCCGGCGATCTTCAGGCCGAGGCCGGTGAGCGTCACGACGCCGACGATGATCCCGGCCGTGGCGGTTGTCGCGCATACGCCGAGCACTCCAGTCGCACCGGCCTTCAACGCGTCGAAGAGGCGCGCCGGACCCAACGCTGTCTCGCGCCGGATGAAGCTCAACGCGACGGCCAGAACCGTCGCCCAGAACACAGCGCGGAACGCCGACATGCCAGTCACCATGAACGCGGCAATCGCTACGAGTGACGTGAAGTGATACCCGAACTTCCTCGTCAGCTCGCCGACTGAGGGCGCGTCGATCGCTTCGGGCGTCGTACCGAGGCGGCGCGCGTCCGCTTCGATCATCAAGAAGATCGACAGGTAATACAGGAGCGTCGGCACAGTGGCCATGACGAGCACGTGCAAGTACGAGATGCGCAGGAACTCGGCGATCAGGAATGCGGCAGCGCCCAGCGTCGGCGGCGACAGCAGCGCGCCGATCCCGGCGGCAGACAGCATCGCGCCTGCGACTTCCGGTCGAAAACCGGCGCGGCGCAGGAGCGGCCACGCCACCGATCCGAGCATCACGGTTGTCGCGACGCCGCTGCCTGAAACCGTTCCCAACAGAAAGCCCGCGAGCGTGACCGTGCGCCCCGGCGCGGCGGGAGATCGCGATCGTCCCATCGCGGCCATGGCCCAGTTGATGAAAAACGCGCCTGCGCCGGACTGCTCGAGCACCGCGCCGTAGATTGTGAAAAGGATGATGTAGGTCGCCGCGACGTCCAAGGGAATCCCGAACAGACCCTCGAGCGTCATGTAGAGCGTGCCGACGAGACGGTCAGGCGAGTAGCCGCGGTGCGCGAGAAGTGACAAACCAAGAGAGTCGAACGTTGGGCCTGCATACGCGTAGATCATGAAGACCAACGCCGTAACGGGCAACACCCACCCGACCGTGCGCCGCGTGGCTTCGAGAACGAGAAGAATTGCGATCGACCCGAGCACGATGTCGACGGTCAACGGATCGGCGGCGCGATAGATGAAGCGCTGAAAGTCGACGATAGGCCACGCCAGGGCAATAACGGTGACGCCCGCAAGCAACCAGTCGAATGCGCTCACGCGCTCCCTGCCTGACTTGCCGGCAGGAAACAGAATGAAGGTCAGCATCAGCGCGATCAGCAGAAAGCTGACGCGATAGATCTGTGGCTGGACGATGAAGAGGACCCAGTAGAGCGAATAGAGCGAGAGACCGACGGCGAGAAACGCAGAAAGGCGCCCCGGAACGCCGGTCAGGCGGCGAACAGGACCTGCATCCTCTATTGACTCCATACGCCGCGTTCGCGATAGAACCTCACGGCGCCCGGATGGAATTCCGCCGGCGATCCCTTGATGGCGCTCGACAGCGTCAGATTCCGCGCTTCAGGATGGATGGCCGCCAGCTCCTCCTGTTTTTCGAAGATCAATCGGGTGATGTCGTAGGCCAGGTCGTCGGGCATTGATCGATTCACGATGAGCACATTAGCCACGCCAACCACTCCGACGGCTGCATTGACGCCCGGGTACACATTCGGCGGGATGTCGAGCCGGAAATAGAGGTCGCCATAGTCCCGGTTCATTCCCGGCAGAAGCTCGGCACTCGGCAAGAGACGCACCTTGATGCCCGGTGAGTGCGACAGGTCCTGGACGGCCGCCGTCGGCAAGCCGCCGCTCCAGAAGAATGCCTGGACCTTGCCGTCTTTCAACGCGTCAGCCGACTCCGACGCGCCAAGGCCCTGCCTCGTGACGTCCCGGTCAGGATCGAGGCCGGCCGCGCGGAGGATGCGGAAAGCAATCACTTCGGTCCCGCTGCCGGGCGACCCGGTCGAGATCACCTTGCCTCGAAGACCTGCGACGGATTCGATCCCAGACGAGGCGAGAGTGACGAGCTGCGTGTAGTTCGAATACAAAACCGCCAGGCTCGCCGCGGGGACGGCGCGTCCCTCGAATGGACCGCGCCCGGCCACGCCATCTGCCAGCGTATCGGCCAGCGTGAACGCGATATCTGCCCGGCCGTCCCGAATGAGTTTCAGATTGTCTACTGAAGCGGCCGTGACCTCAGCCGTCACCCGCACGTCGGGCAGGTTTTCGTTCAGGACTTTGGCGACGCCACCCCCGTACGGGTAATACACGCCGCCCGTACCGCCTGTGGCAATGGACAGGAACCGCGCGGACGGTGCGCCAGTCCCACCGCATCCAACCGAAGTCAGGACGAATAGGCAAAAGAGACTGAACGCCACCCGCTTCAGCATCGCCCATCGCCCATTGCCCCACCGCCCCTCGCCCATCGCCCTTTGCCCATTGCCCATTCCTAGCGTGTGAGCTTTCGATACTTGATGCGGTGCGGCTGATCGGCCTCGGCCCCGAGCCGGCGATGACGATCGACTTCGTAGTCCTGATAGTTTCCTTCGAACCACACGACCTCGCTGTCGCCTTCGAAGGCCAGCATGTGCGTCGCAATGCGATCGAGGAACCATCGATCGTGGCTGATCACCACGGCGCATCCGCCGAACGACAGGAGCGCCTCTTCGAGTGCCCGCAGCGTATCGACGTCGAGGTCGTTCGTCGGCTCGTCGAGCAGCAGCAGGTTCGCGCCGCCCTTCAACAGCTTGGCCAGGTGGACGCGGTTGCGTTCCCCACCTGAGAGCGATCCGACCTTGCGTTGCTGATCGCGACCCTTGAAGTTGAACCACGACACGTACGCGCGGGACGCGACTGCGCGTTTTCCGAGCTCTACTTCGTCGCGAGCGTCGGTAATCTCTTCCCAGACGGTCTTGTCCGCGCGCAGGGCGTCACGCGACTGATCGACGTACCCCACCTTCACGGTCTCTCCCAACCGCAGCGTTCCGTCGTCTGGCTTCTCCTGCCCGGTGATCATGCGGAACAGCGTCGTCTTGCCGGCGCCGTTCGGACCGATGACGCCGACGATGCCGCCGCGTGGCAGGGTGAAGGACATGTCATCCATCAGCAGGAGCTCGCCATATGCCTTACGCAGCCCGCGGGCCTCGACGACGATGTCGCCCAGGCGAGGGCCGGGTGGAATGTAGATTTCCACCTGCTCGATCCTCTGAGCGGTCTCCTCTTTCAAGAGATCTTCATAGGCATTCAGTCGCGCCTTGCCCTTGGCCTGACGGGCGCGTGGCGACATGCGGATCCAGTCCAACTCGCGCTGCAACGTGCGCTGGCGCTTCGTTTCCTGCTTCTCTTCGACCGAGAGTCGGTTCTGCTTCTGTTCGAGCCACGACGAGTAGTTGCCTTCCCAGGGAATGCCGGAGCCGCGATCGAGCTCGAGGATCCAGCCGGCCACGTTGTCGAGGAAGTAGCGATCGTGCGTCACGGCCACGACGGTACCAGCGTAATCCTTGAGAAACTTCTCGAGCCACGCAACCGACTCGGCGTCGAGGTGATTGGTCGGTTCGTCCAGCAGCAGCAGATCGGGCGAGCGCAGCAACAGCCGGCAGAGAGCGACCCGGCGGCGTTCCCCGCCCGACAGCGTCTTCACATCCGCATCTGCCGGCGGCAGCCGGAGGGCATCCATCGCCAGCTCGAGGCGGGAATCGAGATCCCAGCCGTTGGCCGCCTCGATCTGATCCTGGACGCGGCCCTGCTCCTCCAGGACCTTGTCCATCTCCTCCGGTGCCAGATCCTCACCGAATTTCGCGTTGATCTCGTCGTACCGGTTCAGCAGCGCGCGGATCTCCGAGACGCCCTCCTCGACGTTGCCGAGCACGGTCTTCGACTCGTCGAGCCGCGGCTCCTGGGGCAGGAATCCGACGCTGATGCCAGCCGCGGGAGACGCTTCGCCGATGAAATCGTGGTCCTCGCCAGCCATGATCCGCAACAGCGTACTCTTGCCGGAGCCATTCAGGCCGAGCACGCCGATCTTCGCGCCCGGCAGGAACGACAGCCAGATATCCTTCAAAACAACGTGGTCGGGCTGGTGAACCCTGCCCAGACCTTTCATGGTGTAGATGAATTGCATCAGGTGATTGTAGCAATTGGGTGATGCGTAGGCCCGACCTTAAGGTCGGGCCTACGTGTCACAACGACCGATCGGGGCGGACGGGAACCGCGACCTTCTTGCGCGGCGCTTCGGGCGTGAAGTCCTCGCCAGGATTGATGAAGCGATCGGCTTCGAGCTTGTACTGCTTGTCGTACAGCGTGCGATAGCGGCCGCCGAGCGTGAGGAGCTGCGTATGGGTACCGCGCTCGACGATCTCGCCGTGCTCGATGACCAGAATCTGGTCGGCGCTGCGGATCGTGGAGAGACGATGGGCGATCACGAACGTGGTGCGCCCGTGCCTCAGCGAGCGGAGTCCGTCCTGGATCAGCGCTTCGCTTTCGCTGTCGAGCGAGGAGGTCGCCTCGTCGAGCACGAGGATGCGCGGGTCGGCGAGGATCGCGCGGGCGATCGCCACGCGCTGGCGTTGCCCTCCCGAGAGCTTGACCCCCCGCTCCCCCACCACGGTGTCGTATTTCTTCTCGAATCCGTCGATGAACTCGTCCGCGTGAGCGATACGGCTCACCCGCTGGATCTCATCGAGCGTTGCGTCGGGCCGGCCGTAACGGATGTTGTCGCCAACGGTCCCGTCGAACAGGAAATTGTCCTGCAGCACGACACCGATCTGCCCGCGATAGTCGCGCAGCCGGATGGTCGACAGATCCCGGCCGTCCACGCGAATCGTGCCAGACAACGGCCGGTTGAACGCCATCACGAGGCTGATGAGCGTACTCTTCCCCGACCCGCTCGATCCGACGAGCGCCGTCGTCGTCCCTGCCGGCGCGCGGAAGCTGACGTTCTTCAGAACCGGGACCCCGGCGTTATATTCGAAGCTGACGTCCTCAAAATCGATCTCACCCTCGATGTCTCCGAGGGGCGCCTTCTGGCTGTCCTCGTCGTCTTCCGTCGTCATCGCGAGGAGCTCACGAATGCGGTCGAGTCCGGCGAAGGCTTCGCTGATCTGCGTACCGATGGACGCGATCTGCACGACCGGCGCCGCCATCAGGCCCGTCAGCACGAGGTAGAAGATGAAATCACCAAGGGTCATCGCGCCCGACAGGATCGCCCGGCCCCCGATCACGATCATCATTACGCCGATGATGCCGACGACGACGGTGGAGAACGCGGTGATCGCGGAGACGCCGGTAATGGATCTGGCGATGTTGCGGAATAGCCGGTGGACGCCCTTCGTGAAAACCAGCTCCTCGCGCTTCTCTGCGGTATAGGTCTTCACGATCCGGATCCCGCCGAGCGTTTCGTTCAACCGGCCGGTGACCTCCGCGTTGATCTTGCCGCGCTCCCGGAACAGGGGCCGCAGGCGGATGAACGCGATCGCCATCGCGCCGCCGAACGCTCCAAGCGCGGCGAGCGTCGCCAGCGTCAGCCACCAGTTGAGATAGAAGAGGATGCAGAGCGCGACCAGCGCCGTCACCACGCTGCCGGTCAGTTGGACGAGCCCGGTGCCGACGAGGTTTCGTATGCCCTCGGCGTCCGTCATGATTCGTGAGATCAGGACGCCCGACTGCGTCGAGTCGAAATACCGAACCGGAAGCCTGGCCACATGTGCCTCGACTCGCCGGCGCATGTCCGTGATCGCGCGTTGCGCCGCGACGCCGAGGACCTGCGAGATGGAGAACGACGTCACGGCCTGGACGACGGTGGCCGCTCCGGCAGCGAGGGCCAGCGGCATCAGCAGGTCTGCGCGCCCCCTCCCGATCACGTCGTCGATGAGGAATTTGGATGTGGCAGGAAGCACCAGACCGACGAGCCTGTTGATGATCATGAGGCCGAGGCCCAACGCCAGGCGGCCTTTCCGGGCCACGATGAGCGTCCGCGCCTCACGCCACGCAGCGGACGCCGTAACCTTTTTCTTCGGAATCGAAGGCGTATCGACCCGGCCCGCGTCCGACCGCCGGCCACGCGCCGCTTCCGAGCGCGGAACCCTCACACCGCCGAAACCTATGGCCATGAGATTTATGACGCCTCTTTGAACACCAACGTCTCAATCGCCTCCGCAACCCCGGCTTCGTCGTTGCTTCCTGTGACGATCCAGCCGCGGTCCTTCAACTCCGGCAGCGCGTTCCCCATCAGCACCGGGGTGCCGGCATATTCCAGCATCGGGAGATCGTTCAGGTTGTCGCCGATGGCCATCACCTCATCAGCCGACATGCCCCGCTCCACGGCCCAGTCACTGAGGGCGGATCCCTTCGAACAGCCGGCGCGAACCACATCAACGAGCGAGAAATCGCGGTGCACGTACTCCGTCAGTGCCACGGAGAACATTGTTTCGTCTTCGCCCAGTGCTCCGAAGAGCTCGCGCATCTCCGAACAGCACCCGGTGAACATGATTTGCACGGGATCTTCGGTCAGCGCATCCTCGAGCGGACGCACCTCGCTGATGAACGGACGGTTCGCGTGGAAGTAACGGCTGTGCCGCGGGTCGCTCCAGTCGACGGCCTCGAACACCACCTGTCCCTCGAGTGGGCGGTCGAACACCACGGCCGCAGAGTCGCGGTGATGCGGAGTGCGCTGCAGCACGGTCCGCGCCGTATCACGCGGCAACAGACTGCGCATCAGCGTCCGGCCGTCCTTCGTCTTGACGATGGCGCCGTTGCTGAGGATGAGGGTCAGCGGCCCCGGCAGGGATTCGAAGATCGGCCGCGCGAAGTCGTAGCGGCGGCCCGTCGCCAGCACGATCTCGACGCCCAGTTCAATCGCCCGTCCGATCGCCTGCTGATTGGCGTGAGGTATCGAACCATGACTGTCGAGCAGCGTGCCGTCAATATCCAGGGCTATCAGGCGAATCATGTAACAGTTCAGTGCAGGTGCAGAGTGCAGGGTGCAGAGTGCGATCCGGAAGTGCAGAGTGCACCCTGCAGAGTGTACTACGCGCTGCCCTGCGCACTGTGCACCCTGCACTGCCCTGCGCACTGTGCACCCTGCACTCTGCACGGTGCACGGTGCACTGAACTATTTAGAACTGCACGCGCAGCTCGCCGACGATCTGGCGCTTGACGATGTCGCCGAAGACGTGCTGCTGCACGTCGTCGTTGCCGATGTTCATCATCTTCAGCGTGGTCGTGAGGCGATCGCCAAACCACTTCACGCCGAAGCCGGCGTTGACGAGCGTGTAGGCTTCGGTCGTCCCCTGGAAGCCGGGGCCGAGTACGTCCTGCCAGAACGCGTCGGAGGAGTAGCTCACCGACAGGTTGCCGAGGAATATGCCGTAGTTGAATGCGCCGCCGATGTTGAAACGGTTATTGGGTGGAAAGTTTAGCTCGCTGACCGGTACGGCATCAGCTCCGGTTTCGTCGACCTCTGGGTCGCTCTGCCACGAGTAGTTCGCAAACACATCGAAGTACTGGTTGACGGGGGTGGTCACGCCGAGCTCGAAGCCCTTGTTTCGGCTCTTACCGAAGTTCTGATACGTAAAGCGGCCAGGCAGCGGAAAGCCTCTCGACGCCAGAACGTCGATGGCCGCGGTCGGAATTGGAGGCGGCCAGTTAGCCGGCGGACTCGCCGCCGTGTACCGCCCGGTCGGATCCTCTACAAACAGGATCTCGTTCTGCAACCAGTTGCGATAAAACGCTGCCGAAATTACCGCCCGATTGATGTTGGCGGAGTACCCGATTTCAAAAGCGTCCAGGAGTTGCTCTTCGAGATCCGGGTTCCCGGTGATGTTGACAGGAAGCTGATAATTTGCCGGCGCGCCTGGAATGCCCAGCGAAAGGTTTACCGGCTGGCCGATGACCAGGTTGAGGTGATTGTTGATGACCGACGGCGAACGATACGCGCGGTTGTAGGAGACGCGAATCGTCTGATTCTCCTTCGGTTTGAACATGAATGTCGTGCGCGGCGAGAAGACGAAGTCGTCGATGAAGTCGAACCGATCGACACGCGCGCCGACTACGAGCCGGAACATGTTCGAGAGAAAGATTTCATCCTGGGCGTAGACACCGAACTCCGTGCGATCGTCCGAGGTCGGTGCGATCGACAGGTCGTAGAAGTTGAACCGAAGATTGCCGCCGTAACTGAATACGTGGCGCGTCGCGAACGTGTGCAGGTTGGACGCCTCGAAATCGTACGTGTTCGTGCTGAAGTCGAAGGTGATCGGCAGGCGGGTAATCGGGTCGGCCGTCAGAAGGTTACTCGCGTCGCCGCTCAGGATGTTGGTGAAAAAGCTCGCGCGGAAGCCCCGATCGGAGTAGTTGGCCTTGGCGTACGCCATGACAGTTCCGCTCTGGATGTCGAACGGTCCGATGCCCGTGTGCATGATCCCGTCAGTGCCCGAGATCCCGCCAGAAAACCAGAGCTTGCGGCCATCCTCGTAGTCGTAGTCGACGCGCCCGTCGAACTTGGGCTGTGTCGTGCCCTGATTCGTGAACGGCGGGTAGGAGTTCCTGACCGCTCCGCAGAGCTCAGGGCCGGCGTCGCAGGGAATGGTGCCGACCGGACGCGACAACGGATCCTGTGAGTACGCTCCCGCAGAGAGCTTGTACGCCCAGCGATCGTTGACTGCTTGCGCGTGGGTGCCGCTGATGTACCAGACCGCACCCGTATCCTCGTCGTTGGCGCGCGAGAAGCCACCAAAGCCGATGACCGCGTTGGTGCCCTGCATCTCGCGCGGCGCCTTCGTGATCACGTTGACGACGCCGTTCAGCGCGTTGGCGCCCCACACCGCTGAGGCTGGACCGCGGATCACTTCGATCTGCTTGACCTCGTTGAAATTCACCGGCAGGAAATCCCACATCACGAAGCCGAAGAAGTCCTGATAGAGGCTGCGGCCGTCGAGCAGCGCCAGCTGACCGGTGGCCAGTGTGCCGGTGGCGTTGCGCGTGGTGATGTTGATGTCGCGGGCCGAGACCTGCGTCACGTTGACGCCGGGGACCGCCCGTAGCAACTCGGCAAAATTCCGGGTCGGCGCGATCTCGATGGCGGCACCGGTGATGACGCTCATCGTCGCCGGGGCGTCGACGAGCTTCTCCTCCGCCCTGGACGCGCTGACGACCACAGTTTCCTCGTACTTGGGCGTCTCCTCAGGCTTCTGCTCGGGCTTCGGCTCGGGCTTAGGCTGCGGCTTCTGCTCGGGTTTCTGCTCGGGTTTCTGCGGTTGCGCCTGGATCGCCGAGGCCCGGTCCTGAGGTTCAGGCCCAGACGGTGTCGTGCCCGCGGGCATTGTCGCGAGAATCGCCGCGGCGACGGCAAAACTACAGACGGAGGTCATAGATGCTCCTCTGGGCCACAGGTGGCCCGGGATGAGTGGATGACGCTATTCCCAATGCTTTGCAGGGCTTACGGGGTATACCACAGGGGCAGAGGCCTGTAAATATGACCAACCCGGCCGGCTGGCTGTTCCATCCGCGCGCCGGGACAACGTAGACTCGACTGCTGAATGTCTGCCGAACCGGCCCGGCTTGAGACACCTGCCCCAATCCGGCGTGACCCCGTGATTCCGCCCGAGGAATGGGCATCCTGGCCCGACGAACGCCTCCTCGACCTGCGTCTGTGCCAGCTCGGCGTCACGATCGAAGGAAGCCCTCTCGAGGCGCGGATCGCAGAGATCCAGACAGAGTTGTCGACCCGTGGTCTTCTCGCCTTTCACCCGCACTTCTGGTTATCGGCCGAATGGTTCTCACCCGATGGGGTTCCTGGCGTCGCCATTCCCTTCTATCTGGCGCACCCCCGATTGGAAAAGCTCGAACGCACACAGATGCTCGAGGTCGAAGGGGGCACGCCGGAGTGGTGCCGTAAAATTCTCCGTCACGAAGCAGGTCACGCGGTCGACAACGCCTACAAGCTCCGACGGCGCAGGAGGCGCCAGCAGATTTTCGGTCCGTCCTACATCCAGTACCCGGACTACTACACGCCGAAACCGTACAGTAAGAGCTTCGTGCTCCATCTCGACAGCTGGTACTCCCAAAGTCACCCGGATGAGGACTTCGCGGAAACGTTTGCGGTGTGGCTGAAACCCGACTCGGACTGGCGTGCCCGCTACGCCGACTGGCCGGCACTGAAGAAGCTCGAATACATGGACACGCTGATGCGCGAGCTCGCCGGCAAGCCGATGGTCGTCCGTGGCCGGCGGAAGGTCGAACCGCTGCACAGTCTCAGAACCACTCTCCGCGCCCACTACGAACGAAAACGCCGCCACTACGGCGTCGAGCATCCACATTTCTACGACCGGGATCTACGGAAGTTATTCTCCGATCGTCCTGAGCACGCAGGAAACATGAAGGCGGCGCGTTTCATCGCCAGGGTACGTCCCGAGGTGCGCCGGATGATCGCGGAGCGAACCGGCGAGTATCAGTACACAATCGATCAGGTGATCGAGAACATGATCAGGCGCGCCAACGAGCTCAACCTGCGGTTGATCGGGCCAGAGGACCGGACGAAACTGGAATTCACGATCATGCTCACCGTGCAGACGATGAACTACCTGCACAGCGGCCGCCATCGCGTCGCGTTGTAGGTACTGTTACCGCAACTCCTCAGCGAAACGCTCGCACTGCTCCCTCCACAACTCGTCGCAGAGGCGTCCGGGCGGCAGCTCCACATCGTCGAACGTGACCGCCTGATCCTTGGGCAAGGCGCGTTTGAGGACGCAGTCCTCCGACAGTCCAATCGGAAGCAGGTTCTCCTTGCGGGCCGTCGTGGCATTCTCGCAGACACCGTAGAGCATGAACTTGCCGATGCCGTCGAGGCGCTCGCCGGCTGCAAGGTCACGCTTGGCGATCGACACGACTTCAACCTTCGGACCCGACAGCGGCGTCAACGTCGGGTCGTTGAAGATCACCGCACGCGCCACGCTCATCGGCGTCTCGAGATGGCAGAGATGGTATGGCGTGAAAAAACAGTACAGCGGTCCTTCGCCCTGCTTGTAGAGGTTCAACCGGTATTGCTGGAGTGGATCGTCAGTGGTGGCCAGCACGAACACTGCCGGCGCGGGGAACGCAACGCCCACCAGATAGTCGACAAATCCCGGGCCATTCAGCAGCGGCTCGGTCGGGTATACCTTCACCGCCTCGTCCAGATTGGTGTTCGGCGGGATCTTGAATCCATACATTCCGCGTCTGGCGACGCGCATGTCGGTAGCATTGGCAATCGAGGCCTGCTCGAAGGACATCTTCGAGCCGTCGGCGAAGCCCGAGACCATCTCGGGTTTCTGCCCCCACTTCTTCGCGAACTCGACCTGCGTCGCAGGCGTCCGGTATTCGTCCTGCAGACCTTTGAGGTTGCCGCACAGCACCGGGCGGAGGCCCATGGACTTCACGTGACGATACAGGTCCATCGTCACGCCCGGCTGATCGCCGTTGCTCTCGGTCAGGATCACTCCTGCCTTGTCAGCGTAGGTCTTCAGGATCGGACCGAGCGTTCCCATCAGCTCGGCGTTCATCCAGACGACGTGCTTGTTGTGCTTGATGGCCTCGAGCGCGACGCGCGATCCAAACTCGATCGCGCCGGTCACTTCGAGAATCACGTCGATGTGCGGCGATCGGCACAACAGGAAAGCATCGTCTGTTGCCACCGGAATGCCGCTCGCAAGAGAGGCGTCCAGAGCGTGCTGCGTTCTGACGACCTGAAAGTTCGAGATGTCGGACTCGGCGTACATCTGGCGCACGGCATCCAGGTTCCGGTTGGAACCGGCGACCAGGCGCATGCCTTTGGTGTACTTCGCGATCTGCCAGCCGATAGCCCGGCCCATGAAGCCGATGCCAATGATGCCGACGCGTATCGGCTTGCCTTCGTCTTCGAGTTTCTCGAGCGCGGTGTCCAGCAGAATCATGACGTTATCGAACGGGGCGAGCGGTCACTCCATGACCTCCACCCTGGGAATGGCGGTGAAGAACCGGCCTCCCCACTCGCTGATGTACGAATGCGCGTTGACGATTTCCTGCTTGATGTTCCAGGGGAGGATGAACACGTAATCGGGTCTGGTCTCGCGGATCTTGCCGGGACTGTGAATAGGAATGCGCGATCCCGGCAGCAGGAAGTTCTGCTTGCTCGGCGCCAGATCGACCGTGTAGTCGATGATGTCGGTGTTGATGCCGCAATAATTGAGGAGGGTGTTGCCCTTCGCGGGCGCGCCGTAGCCCACGATCGACTTGCCTTTCCCCTTGAGTCCCCTGAGAAACGCCAGCAGCTCGGTCCGGGTTTCCTCGACTTGCGCTCCGAATGTCCTGTACGTCGCGAGATCCTTCAATCCGGCGGCGACCTCTTTCTCGACGAGCCTGCCGACGTTGCCGGTCTCGGCGTGCGCGGTGTTGTCGCGGTGCTTTGCGAAGATCCGCAGGGACCCGCCATGCGTCGGGATCTCGCTCACATCGAAGACGGTCAGGCCGTGATGCGCGAAGAGGCTTTGCACCGTGAGCATCGAGTAATACGAATAATGCTCGTGGTAGATGGTGTCGAACTGCCTCTGCTGCATCAACTGCATCAGATGTGGGAACTCCATCGTCACGAGTCCCGTCGGCTCGAGAAGGATTCTGATGCCGCTGACGAAGTCGTTCAAATCGGGCACATGCGCCAGGACGTTGTTGCCGATCAGCAGATCCGCTCCGCGTCCTTCGGCCTTCAGCTCTTCCGCCACGTCGGCGCCGAAGAACTTGCAGATCGTCGGAATGCCCTTGGCGATGGCGGCTCTGGCGGTATTCGACGTCGGTTCGATGCCCAGGACCGTAAACTGCTTTTCGTGGAAATACTGAAGCAGGTAACCGTCGTTCGATGCGAGCTCGATGACCCGGATGGCCGGCTTCAGCCCGAATCGCTGGATCATCATCTCGACGTAGGCCTTGGCATGGCCGAGCCAGGAGGACGACGTCGACGAGAAGTAAGGATAATGATCCGTGAAGATGTCGTGCTCCCGGTGAACGCTTTCACACTGAACGAGCCAGCAGCCGTCGCACACATAGGTATGCAGCGGATAAAAGGGTTCTTTCAGGTGCGCGTCGCCCGGAGCTATCAAATCGTTGGCTATCGGCTGGGATCCAAGATCGGCAAAGGTGTGCTGCAGAGGCTTGCCGCAAAAGCGACAGGGACTGTTCATCGAGAATCCTACCGGTCGGTTCGGGGTCGCTCAGGATTGAGCCGGACCCGTAATTATAGCAACGGTCGAGGCTCGAAGCCGCTAAGACCATGCAGGACAGTGCATTAACGTCAACAGGCCTAAACACTGGCCTATTGGGGCACGAGCCCGAGACCAGGGTTCCGGAACCGGCC
>Ga0114129_10008752_pt1 | contig 14436 bp, 9 predicted proteins | sample RhiMetdeltSRZDD1_FD_80071 | JGI IMG/M metagenome (GOLD analysis project Ga0114129, IMG submission 80071) | Populus rhizosphere microbial communities from Tennessee, USA - Rhizosphere MetaG P. deltoides SRZDD1 (version 2) (version 2) | ecosystem: Host-associated > Plants > Roots > Rhizosphere >... | reverse complement strand
TCTCGGCACCGCCGCCGGCATCCGTCTCGGCACCACCGCCGGCCGCAGCGGCGTCTTCGCCGACGCCGACGCCTGCACCGGTGGACGCGTCGCCCACTCCGGCCGCGATGCGCGCGGCCGCGCCGCCGTCGCCGTCCGCCGGACCCGACGCGCGTCGCACACCAGCCGCGCGGCCGGCCGAGAGCCCGTCGCCGCGGCCGGGCCCGAGCGCGGCTCCGAAGTCGCCCGCGCCGGCCAGGCCGACGCTGCCGGCGGTCGAGGCGCCGCTGTCGTTCAACGACGTCAAGCTCGTGCTGACCAACGGCGGGAAGACGAAAGAGAACGACGCAATCGTCGCGCTCAGGGACGGGACCGTATCGGTCGTCGCCGAAAAAGGCGGCGCGGTCATCGCATCCATGCCGTATCGCGCGGTCCTCTCGGCGACGTACGGGCGCGAGAAGGCGTTCCTGCGATCGAAGCATCTGCTGACGCTCCGCTCCAGGAGCGAGGCGATCACACTCCGGATCGACAAGAAACATCTCGACACGCTGCTGCCCGCGATCGAGGCGCGAACCGGCGTCAAGGTGCAGGCGATCGAGAAATAGCAGCCGTGCATGGCCGCAGGCGCCCATGACGACGCTGCTCCATCTCCCTGCCACCGAGCTCGTGCGCCTCGTCGCGCGCGGCGAGCTGTCGGCGGTCGATCTCGTGCGCGCGCATCTCGAGCAGATCGAGCGGCTCGACCCGCAGCTCAACGCGTTCGTCGACGTCCGCGGCGAGGCGGCGCTCGCCGACGCGCGCGCGCAGGACGCGGCGGCGGCCGCCGGCGCGCCGCGCGGGCCGCTCGGCGGCCTGCCGATCACGATCAAGAGCGCCCTCGAGGTGACCGGGCTCCGCGTCGAAACGGGCAGCCCGTCGCGGAAAGGCACGATCGCTGAAAAAGACGCGGTGGTCGTGTCGCGGCTGCGCGCGGCCGGGGCGATCGTCGTCGGCACGACCAACGTCGCCGACATGCTGATGGGGTACGAGACCGAGAACCCGCTGCACGGACGCACGAACAACCCGTGGGCGCTCGATCGCACGCCCGGCGGGTCGAGCGGCGGCGAGTCGGCGGCGATTGCGGCCGGCTGCTCCGCAGGCGGGATCGGCAGCGACGGCGGCGGATCGATCCGTGTGCCGGCGCACTTCGCGGGGATCTGCGGCCTGAAGCCGACGCCCGGCCGCATTCCGGGGACGGGCCACCAGCCGCCGTGCCTCGGTCCCTTCTCGCTGCTGGGCGTCGTCGGGCCGATGGCGCGCACCGTGGCGGACGTCTGCGCGATGTTCCGCGCGACGGCGGGGTGGGAGGAAGGCGATCCGATGGCGGCGCCGGTACCGATCGCGCCGATCGACGCGCGGCCGCGCCCTGGCATCCGCATCGGGTTCTTCGAGGAAGACGGCCGCACGAAGGTGACGGCGGAGACGCGCGCGGCGGTGCGGACGGCCGCGCGGGCGGCGGCGGACGCGGGGTACGAGGTCGAGGCATTCCGGCCCGGGTGCCTCGACCGGGCGCGCGAGCTGTGGGATGTTCTCTTCTGCGAGGTCGCGCTGCTGGTGCTGAAGGAGCCGCTCGAGGGCGCGGAGGTCGAGCTGTCGATTCTGCGCGCGTTCCTCGAGCGCGGCGCCCGGCCGGCGCTCACGAGCCTCGGGCTCACCGAGGCGTGGATGGATCGCGACGCCGTGCGTGCGGATCTGCTGCGGCAGATGGAAGCACACCGCGTGCTCATCTGTCCGGTCGCGTCAGTGCCGGCATACCGGCACGGCGAGCGAAAATGGACGATCGAAGGGAGCCAGGTCGCGTACCTGGATGCGATGAGCTACACGCAGTGGTTCAATGTCCTCGGCAACCCCGCGGCGGTCGTGCCGGTCGGGAAGTCGCCGGAAGGGCTGCCGATCGGGGTGCAGATCGTGGGGCGGCCGTTCGAGGAGGAGCTGGTGCTGTCAGTGGCCGCGGCGATCGAGCGCGCGTGTGGCGGATACGTCCGACCGCCGCTATCGTAGTGTTGTAGCGCGAGGCTTCAGCCCAGCGTCCGGATTGCCATGAATGACGCGAAAGCCCGACGCCGGTTGCTCGCGTGCGCCGCGGTCGTCGTCCTGCTGAATTCGTGCGCGCGTAATTCAACCGGACCGAGCGACACGCCGCTCGCGATCGGTCGATGGACCGGCGGAAGCGCGTGCCTCGCGGTGACCGAGCAGGGATGCAACCTCACGTCCGGCTGCGGGCACGGCCAGTTCGCCAGACCGATCGTGCGCGCCGACGGCACGTTCGACGTCGACGGCACCTATCGCATCGAGGTCGGCCCCATCGGGATCACGCCCCCGCCGCCCGCGCATTTCTCGGGGCTCGTCGTCGGCTCGACCGTGACAGTGAGCGTGACGCCGTCCGACCCGGCCATCCGTCCCGCGACGTACACACTCGCGCCGGCATCGCCGGGGAAGTGCGCGGTCCCCTGCGTGTAACACGAAGAGAAGAATCAGATGAGCCGATTGAGGATCGCGGCGGGCACGGCTGGCCGCAGATGCGGGTAGCTCTCGAGAATCCGCGCGATGTCAGCGAGGTCTTTCTGCCGCTTGCTGCCTCGACGATCCGGATCCTCGACCGCCCAAATCTTCCCCTGCAGGACGTCCTCGACTCGCGCGACGCGCAACGTTGTCCCGAGCACGTCCTGCACGGCTGCGTGTTCGACGAAGGCGGCATATCGCGGATCCAGCTGGATCTGGACGCGAAGATCCGAGTCCGCTGTCGAGACGTTCAGGCTGTGCGGGAACCGCTCGACGGTGAAGCGTCTGCGAAGCGCCGGTTCGATCTCGGACACCTGGTCCAGGGCGACGACGATATCGAGATCGAGGCTGACGACCGGCTCGACGTAGGCGTTCACGGCTTGGCCGCCGATGACGCAGTAGCGTACCTTCTTCTCGTCGAACAGAGAAAGCAGCCGCTCGAGCAGGTTCCCTTCGTCCACCGTCACGGTCTTCCAGAACGTCTGTGCCTTCATGGCCGTTCGGCGCTGATTGTATCAACGAACGCCGATGAAATCCGGATCCTTGAGCACGTGGCCCGTCAGGATCGCCACGGCGGTCGCATCGCGATCGAGCTCTCCGCCGGCGACCAGCTTCTCGAGCCCTGCGAGGGTCGTCGCCGACGCCGGCTCGCAGCCGATGCCTTCGCGCCCGATCGCCGCCTTCGCGCGCGCGATCTCGTCTTCGGTCACGTCGGTGGCGGTCCCGTGCGTGAACGTCAGCGCGCGCAGGGCCTTCTTCCACGACGCCGGATTGCCGATGCGGATGGCCGTTGCCGCGGTCTGCGGATCCGCGATCGGCTCGAGCCGCGCGGCCTGCGATCGCCAGAGCCGCGCGAACGGGTTCGCGCCGGCCGCCTGCACGACGACGAGCCGCGGCGGCCTGCGAATCAGTCCGGCGGCAGCCAGCTCCGCGAGGCCCTTGCCGAAGGCCGACACGTTGCCGAGATTGCCGCCCGGCACGACCACGATGTCGGGCGGCTGCCACGCGAGCTGGTCGAGCAGCTCGAACATGACCGTCTTCTGGCCCTCGAGGCGGTACGGGTTCACCGAGTTGAGGAAGTACTCGTCGGTCGACGTGCTCGACATCACGATCTGCAGCGCGGCGTCGAAGTTGCCCTCGACCTCGACGATCTCGGCGCCGTAATCGATGGCCTGCGCCAGCTTCGCGCGCGACACGCCGCCTTTGGGGAGATAGGCGCGCGCGGGAATGCCCGCGCGGCCGGCATACGCCGCCATCGAGGCCGCGGTGTTGCCGGTCGACGCGCACGCGACGCGGCGCGCGCCCACGTGCAACGCCTGCGCGATCCCGACCGTCATCCCCGTATCCTTGAAGGATCCGGTCGGGTTCCAGCCGAGATGCTTGAACCACAGGCGGCGAACGCCGACGGCGGCCGCGCGCCGCGGGACTTCGAGGAGCGGCGTGTTCCCCTCGCCGAGCGTCACGATCGAGCCGGTCGCGAAGGCAGGCAGGAGCTCGCGGAAGCGCCAGACGCCGCTCGCATCCTCCGGCGCGTTCGACCGGCGCCGCTCGCTCCACCGATCGACGAGCGCCCCGGGATCGGCCGACGGCCCGGGCACGACGACGTCGAGGAGATCGCCGCAGCGCGGACATTGGAGCCGGCGATCGTCGGCGTCGAGGGTCGTTCCGCACGAGGGCTCGATGCAGCGGAGGAACGCGTGCGGCATAGAACGACCGTTATGTTTTCACGGGTGTCAACATCGGCAGGCGGCGCGACCGTCTGGAGAGCTCGATCAGGGCGGCCAGGCGCCTCAGCCGCGTCTCTTCCTTCTTCGCGCTCACGATCCACCAGATCGCGGTGCGGCGATAGCCCGGCGGCTGCGCCTGGAAGAAGGCCCACGCGTTCGCGTCCTTCCTGAACATCGCGGTGAGCGGACGCGGCAGCTGCTGCGGCCGGTTCTCGAACGAGTACAGACCGGCGCGCGCCGGATCGCGCGACTCGAACGCCTTCAGCCCCGGCGGCGCCATCCGTCCCAGCTTCGTCAGCTCGCCGACGCGTCGGATGTTGACCGCACTCCAGATGCTGCGCGGCTGCCGCGGCGTGAACCGCACGCTGTATCGCTCGTCGTCTATCCGCTTCCGGACGCCGTCGATCCAGCCGAAGGCGAGCGCCTCGTCGAGCGCCTCGTGATAGGTGACGCTCGGCTGGCCGGTGTGCTTCTTGTAGAACCCGACGAGCAGCGCGGCCACGCCGGCATGGTGCCGCTCGAGCCAGTGGCGGAACTCGGCCGCCGACACAAAGAAACGGGGATGTGATCCTCGCAATGTTGATTTGGCGATTGCTGATCTGGCGATTGATTGCTGATTACAGCGGCGACTGCCGATTGCGGATTCATTGGGACATTGCAGATCGATCGGCCAGCGACGCGCGGAGGCCGCTCAATCCGCAATCAATCGGCAAACCCATCAGCGTTCATCGATAGATCGCCATTCACCAATCGTCAATGCAATCAACAATCAATCGCCAGATCTGCATTCGCCACATCAACAATGCGGATTGCCAGCTCAGTGGGTCGTTCGCTGTGGCCCTGCCCTGAGTACGATCCCGCGTCCTTCTTCGATAGTGAGGAACTGATTCACCGGCACGTTGGCGAGGTGATCTTTCGCGCCGCTCGGCCATTCGACGTCGATGGCCGTCACGACCGGATCCTTGCCGAGGCCGAACGTCAGCGCGAGGTCACTCTGCGAACAGTAGCTCGAGCCGCTGCGGACCTGGTTCCACTGCTTGCCCGACGCGCTGGCGACGCGAACGACGGCGCCGAGGCCGTCGCGATTGCTCTGCACACCCTTCGTGCGGATGGAGATGAAGTTGTTCCGGTTGCCGCCGTCGTTGCGGAACAGGTACGCCGGCCCGTGGTTGGTCATGATCAGGACGTCGAGGTCGCCGTCGTGGTCGAAGTCGGCGTACGCGGCGCCGCGCGCGACGATCGGCCGGCTGAACTGCGCGCCGACGCTCGCGCTCATGTTCTCGAACTTGCGCTGGCCCAGGTTCCGGAAGAGGAGCGGCGGCTCCTTGAACTGCACCTTCGGCTGCACGCGGCCGATCTCTTCCTCGATGTGGCCGTTGGCGGCCAAGATGTCCTGGTAGCCGTCGAGGTCGTAGTCGAAGAAGAAGACCCCGAAGGCGAGCGAGAGCAGGCTCGCGCGGCCGACGGTCGATTTCGGCGCCTCGTCGACGAAGAGGCCCGTGCCCTCGTTGTGGTACAGCCCGAGCATCTGGTTCGAGAAGTTGCCGACGAGCAGGTGCGGGCGCCCGGATCGATCGTAGTCGCCCGCGTCGACCCCCATCGCGCCGCGCGCCACGCCGTCTTCGCTGTAGGCGACGCCGGCCGACATCCCCTCCTCGCTGAAGGTGCCGTTCCGGTTGTTGCGATAGAGCTTGTTGGGCTGCGTGTCGTTGGCGACGAACAGATCCGGCCAGCCGTCGCCGTTGTAGTCGAAGACCGTGACGCCGAGCGATTTGCTCGTCGGGTCGCCGACGCCCGCCTTCTGGCTCACGTCCTCGAAGCGGCCGTCGCCGAGGTTGTGATACAGCTTCGACGAAGTCCCTTTGTACGATTCGGGCGTGCAGTACGACTTGCTGACGCCGTCCAGCGAGCACCAGAGGTCGCCCTTCGGCGTCCATTGGACGTAGTTGGCGACGAAGAGATCGATCTTCCCGTCCTTGTCGTAGTCGAGCCACGCGGCGCTCGTCCCGAAATTCGCGTTGGCGATCCCGGACGACTTCGTCACGTCGCGGAACTTGCCCCTGCCTTCGTTGTGGAACAGGCGATCGCCCTCGAGCGCCGTGATGTAGAGGTCGGGGCGGCCGTCGTTGTCGTAGTCGCCCGCGGCGACGCCCATCCCGTACATCTCGACGTCGAGGCCGCTGCCGACCGTGATGTTGGTGAAGGTCCCGTTGCCGTTGTTGCGGTACAGCGCGCTCAGCGATCGGCGTCCCTTCGGCGTCCAGTCTTTGCTGTTGATCAGCACGACGTCGACCCAGCCGTCGCCGTCGACGTCGACGAACGCGCCCCCCGAGCCGAGCGTCTCCGGCAGGTACTTCTTGCCTGCACGCCCGCTGTTGTGCGTGAACTTGATGCCTGAGGCCAGCGTCACGTCGGTGAACGTGACGCCGCCGTTCGGCGCCGGCGCCGGCGCCGCGGAAATGGTGATGCCCGCGAGGGCGAGGGTGACAGCAATACGGCGCATTATTCTCCGCCCGTTTTCGATTGAGGCTTACGGTGACCCGGGATCTGAGCCACTTTGACCGGCGACGTGCGCGGGGCGCTCGGCGCCTGCAGGTCGACGCTCTCGTGCTCGTGGATCTGCTGCCGCTCGTTGTTCTCTTCCGGCCGGAGCATCCGCCGCACGGCCGTGATGGCTTGCGCCGCCTCTTCCGCCTTGAACCGCAGGAAGAGCTTCTCCTCGCGCGCGGCTTCCTCCGGGTGGCCGGCGCCGCGGTGCGCGAGCATCGCGGTGTAGTGGGCCTGCAGATCCTCCGGGTCGACGCGGCAGACGCGATCGATCGCCTCGAGCGCCTTCGTGTACTCGCGCTGGAGGAACAGGATCCGCGCCATCTGGTTGAGCGCGACCCGATCGCGTGGGTACTTCGCGACCGTCGTCTCGAGCGACTTCAGCGCAGCGGGATAATCGCCGTCGGCCTTCTCGATCATCGCCTTGAAGAAGTAGATCCGCCCGAGCGAGCTGTCGACCTTCAGCGCCTGCTCGATGAACGGCTTGGCGGCGTCGGTCTCGCCTTCCTGAATGAGCGCGCGCGCCACGTTCAGCCAGCCGTCGGCGTAGCCGGGCTCGGCCTGCGTCACCTGGCGGAACGCGTACTCCGCGCCCTTCAGATCCCCCTGCAGCAGCAGCCCGATGCCCCAGTCGTTCCAGCGCTCGCGATCCGCCTTCTGCACGACCGGCGTCCACGTCGTCGGCGTCTTCCCGTCGCTCAGGGGAATGGTCGTCGTCGCTTCGGCGAGCGTGGTGATCGGGATGTCGGGGATGCGATCCTTGATCTTCCCCGACACGTTCTTCGGGATGTTCGACTCGTCGAAGGAGTACTCGGCGCCGTTGAACGCCTTCGAGATGAGCGACGGCGGCTGGCCCGCTTTCGGCTGCCCGGCGTAGGAGAACTGCGTGTAGTAATGCGAGAACTTGCGGTAGTTCAGCTTCGCCGTGAACGTGATCGGTCCGCGTGCATCCTTGGGGATCCGCACGCGATAGTGCGCAACGTCTGCGGCGCCCGGTGGAATCAGGCGCACGTACAGCGTGCTGCGCGATTGCCACGCGTTCCGCTTGTTGATCGGATTGCCCTCGGCGTCGAGCTGATACGAGCGATAAAAATGCGCGCCTTCCTCGACCGGCCCTTTGCCCTCGCCTGCCACCTGTCCGCTCCAGAAGATCACGCGGCCGTCCGCGTCCTTGCCCTGCATCTCGAGCCAGATGTCGAACGCGTCCACGGTGCCGCCGGGGAAGAAGTGCCCGATCTTCCTCGTGCGGACGACGACGTCGACGCGGGCGGTCGAGCCGGGAGCGAGCTGCGGCTGCGCCTTGTCGATCGGCGCCGCAACCTGGCCGACGTCACGGATGAACACCGGCCCCTGCTGCTCCGCCTCCTCGCCGACGCCGAAGCTCGTGTTCGCCTGGGGCCCTTCGGCGGCGCGGCGGATCATCCGCGTCCCCTCGGTCTTCTCGTCGATCGGCGACGCGGCGAAGATGTCGACGCTGATGAAGCCGGACGTCAGGAAGTCCTTCGTCGCCTTCATCTGCTCCGTGTCGTGGTTGACGAAGGGCAACGCGGTGTTCGCCGCGGGGAACCGATGCGAGTGGATCGCGCCGTCCGCGTGGCGGCCGGGATCCTTCGACGGCGTCAGCGGCATGTGGCAGTCGACGCAGGTGGAGCTTTTCGCCGGGTAGTAGAACGACCGCGCGCCCTGGCCCGACACGCCGCTCGCCTGCCAATTGTCGTAGTCGTTGAAGCCGCGGAACCACCGGTAGTCGTTCACCGGGATGTCGAGGTGCACCTTGTGGCACGTCGCGCAGAACTCCGCGGCGTCCAGGCGCATGAACGGCTTGATGAAAGTGCGCCGGTGCGGCTCCGGATTCAGGTACGTCAGGAAATGATCGATCGCCTTGATGTACTTGTTCTTGCTCGTCAGCAGCTCGTGGAGCGGCGGATACTCGATCGTGAAGTCGCCGTTGCCCATCGAGCTCTGGACGGTGGAGATGGCGTGGCACGACGTGCACGCCAGCCCGGCGTGCGCTTCAGGCGTGTCGATCTGATCCTTGATCGGCCGCTCGAAGCGGCCGTTGAAGAACACGGCGTGATCGTGGCATCCGGCGCACCACTTGCTCGGCTGCGGCCCGACCACCGACTGCATGTACTCGATCGATTTCCGGTAGAACTGGTTGTTGAACGACCCGAAGTGGTGGGCCGAGCTGTTCCACTGCTCGTAGACGTCCTTGTGGCACTCCCCGCACGTCGCCGAGTCCATGAAGAAGTTCGACGGGATGATGCCGCCGACGTTGGTCTTCGCCGACGAAGGGAAGAATGGCGATCGCGGCCCTCCGCCCTCCCCTTCCATGGTGAGCGGCGGCGTCTGCGGGTTGACGATGCGGTGCCGCGGATCGGGATGCGTGCGGACGTAGCTCCAGACGCCGGAGGGGAGCGCGAACAGGAACACGAACGCGACGGCGAAGACAGGGCGCGCGGTCGTCCGCGCGACGTACGGAATGACGGCGAGCGCCGCAACGATGCCGGCGACGATGTGCGCGTTCAGCGCCCAGCGATGCTCGTTGATGTTGCCGAAGATCGTGAGGAAGAGACCGAAGCCGAGCGCGACCGCCATGGCCAGCGACGCGGGACCGAGAACGCGCCGCACCGTCGGATCGCGTGCGATCAGCACGGCGCCCGCAATCGACACGACGAGCCCGAGCACCAGGTGCGCGAGGACGTTCATCATGTAGAAGACCGTCGCCGATTTGAAGGCCCAGACGTAGCCGGTATTCACCAGCAGTACGACAAAGCTCACGCCGATCAGAGTCTTCAATGAAACGGTACGCATCAGCGTGTCCCCCTCCGAACCGACAGCGCAGGATCCGCGAGCGGACGCAGCAGGTGAAGCGCCGGGCGCGTATTGTACGTGCGCCGATAATCGGCGTGCAACGGATCGTCCGGGAAGCGCTCGGCCGACGCGTACGGATACGCACTCATGGCGTGAAACGGCAGAGGCTCCACCGATTGTGAGAACGCGGTGTTCGCGTCGGCATCCTTCGCCCACCCGTCGACGAGCAGCAGGAAGTCGCGCCGCCAGCCCGAGGGCAGAGGCGGCAGGGGCGCCGCAGGAAACAGCAGCCGCAGCTCATCGCCCGACCCCATGATGACGAGCCGGTCGTCGATGCTCGTGACGAGCGGACGGACGTCGCCGTAGCGCGTGTAGAGGCCGGGCGTCGGATTCCACATCGACACCGGCGTCACGCGCGCGTACTCGAACGACTCCGGCTGCGTCCGCGCTGGATGAATCGTCGGCGTCGAGAAGCCGCGGAAGCGCAGCTCGGCGCTCGCCGCATCGAGCCGCGTCATCACGTGCGGCGGCGGCGCGGAGCTCTCGAGCAGGAAGATCTCGTCCCAGTACACGCACAGGTTCGTGACGATGCGAACCTCGCGCGACGCGGACAGGAACTTCCCGGTCAGATCGACGGCCATCGTCTTCGGCTTCCCGGCGGGAATCCCCATGTCCTGGACGACCGTCTGCCACTGCCCGCCGGCGTCCTTCACCTGCAGCGACGGCAGGATCAGCCCGCGCGGATCCTCCTGCGATGCACCCAGGAACGTGCTGCCGTCGGCCCAGTCGACCCAGCCGGTCAGCACGAGCACCGCGCGGTTGTCCGCGGCCGCCCGGCCGAAGTCGAGGTCCAGCGTGTGCAGCTCCGCGACGCCGGCGTAATCGCGCCTGAAGCCGTCGGGATACGTGCGATCGCGCGCGGCAAGCGCCGCGCGCACGTCGGCGCCGCGGCCGTCGCGCGCCGCGTCGGGATGGACGTGCCGCTCGGCGCCGAAGAGTCGGAACTCGGGAAATGGCGGCGCCTTGAACTTGTCGTTGGTGAAGAGATCGATCGGCGCTGGATGATCGACGGCGAGCAGCTGGATCTGATCGAGGTACGACACCTCGCGCAGCTCCTCGGTGACGCGGACCTCGTACGCACCGTTCACGGCCTGCAGCGCCTCGCCCGGAATCTGCACGTACTCGTCGTGGTCCACGGGGAAGAACGTGCCGTCGCCCGAGCTCGCGCCGAGCGGCGCGACGCCGAGCACGTCGGTGATGAACTGGTAGTCGCGGCCGTTCCACGTGAAGATCATCGGGCACGACCCCGAGAGCCGCTGCGCTTCCTTGTAGGTGATCGCCTGGCCGGCCGGCTGCTTCAGCTCGTTCTGGATCAGACCGTTCGGCCACGTGATCCGCACGGTCTCGATCTGCGCGGCGTCGCGGACGCCGAACACGAGCGGCAGTCCGGTGTAGGTCTTCTTCTGGTACCGGGCGCCGGTCTTCACCTCGACCTGCGCATCGGCCGCAAGCTTCGGATTCCTGACGCCGGTCAGCGTCACGCGGATCGACTTGTTGGTCGTCGCCGTCGCGTTGTGCAGCAGATGCACGGATCCGTCAGCCGCGATCGCGGCGGCGTCGAGCTTGCCGTCGTTGTCGAAGTCCGCAACGAGCAGGGCGGCGGCCTTCGCCAGCACCGTCGCGCCGGGCGCGGCGAACTGCCCCTGCGATTGGTTGCGCAGCACAGCGCCGTCAATCACGAGATCACTGACGGCGCGATTCTCGAAGTCGGCGGCGGCGACGCTGGCGGCTGCGCCGGTGCCGAGCGTGATTGCAGGCCTGAAGGCCTGCCCTCCAACCGATCCCGATTCTGTTCCTGACGCAGACGCCGTTCCGGACGTGCCGCTCGGCGTCGCGTTCAGCAGCAGCGTCCGCCCCGCGATGATGTCGACCTCGCCGTCGTAGTCGACGTCCGCGGCCGCGAGCGGACGCGCGCCGGCAGGAAGGCTCGGGAGCGGCTCCGCGCGGTACTTCCCCGCCAGCAGATCGCGATAGAGCACGCCGGGCCGATCGCGGTACGAGACGACCACGTCGCGGCCGCTCGTGTTGTCGAGCAGATTGAACACGACTGCGTCGACGGCCTTGCCGGCGACGAACGGGAAATCAGAGGTCTGATCGCTGAAGCCCGCCTGGCCGTTGTTGCGCAGCAGGCGCTGATCCGCGCCGACGAGCAGCAGGTCGAGGTCGTAGTCGTGGTCGTAGTCGACCCAGACCGCTTTCTCGAAGTCGCCGCCCGGCAGCGCCGTCGCCGCCTTTTGAAAGGTGCCGTTATTGTTGAGGTAGAGAACGGGACCGCTATTAATAATGATGCAGAGGTCCGGGAACCCGTCGTTGTTGTAGTCCCCGACGGCCACCGAGCGGACGTCCTTCAGGTCGCCGAGCCCCGCATTCTCGACGAGCGTGTCGCCGTTGCGGAACAGGCGGACGGCGTCGGCCGACCAGGCGATGAGATCCGGACGTCCGTCGGCGTTCGCGTCGAGGGCGACGAGGCCGACGCGGGAGGAAGCCGTTGCGGCGGCGACCACCCGGTCGTCGAACTTGAGCGTGGCGGGCGGCCCATCGTCTTTCGCGTTCCCCGGATCGACCGGATCGAGGATCTCCGCGTACACGCTCCAATCGAGATCTTCGGGCACCGCGGCGCCCGCCTGACGCTTCTTGATCTCCTGGAACAGCTGCTGCTCGCGCGTCGCGTCCGCGGCGCGCCCCGCGTCGCGGTACGCGTTGAACAGCTGGAAGTGCGGGCCGGCCAGGTTCGGATCGAGCGCCGCCGCCGCCTCGAACTCCTTCAGGGCCTGCGCCGGCTTCTCGGTCAGCTTGTAGAGATATCCGAGGTTGTAATGCGAGATCGGCTCGGCGGGCACGAGCGCGACCATCCGCTCGAACTGCGCGATCGCCTTGTCGTACTGCGACTCTTTCTTGAAGGCGATCCCGAGATTGAACCAGGTGTGCGGGATCTTCGGGTCCTGCTGCTGCGCGCGCTCGAGCTCGGCGACGCCCTCCTTCGTCTTCGCCGCGCGCAGGAGCGCGAGGCCGTAGTTCACGCGCTCGCGCGCCGAGTTGGGCGCGAGATCCAGCGCCTTCTTGAACTCCTCCGCGGCCAGCTGCTGCGTCGTCGGATTCTCGTAGAAGGCTTTCCCGAGGTTCCGATGTTGCCAGAGCTCGTCGCCCGGCTGGCCGAGCGCCGGCGCGGACGTCCACCAGACGGCCGCGACGACGGCCAGCGCGACGACCACGGCGGCGACGAGGGCGGCGCGCGATTGCATCATTTCGAGGGAACGAGGATTTCCTCGGCCGTGAAGGCGACCTTGCCGCTGTACACCTGCGCGCAGCCGCTCTGCGGCGGGAACGTCATGGTCGCCGCGCCGGTGACCGCGCCGAAGCCGAGCGGCGCCGAGCCGTCGATCGTCACCGTGCCGTTGTACGTCGTCTCAATCTGCTGGACCGCGAGTCGCCGATAGATGTCGGCCTCGAGGTGGAACGTGAGCACCGGTACACCGTTCTTCACGCGGACCGACCACGCGCCGTGAGCTTCGCTCAGCGACTGATCTGGATCGAGGCAGTTGACCGGGATGACCGATCCGATCACGCCGCCGTCCGACATGAACGTGGCGAGATGCGGCAAGCTGATCGTCGGATTGCCGCCGGTGACGACGACGCGGTAGGTGCCGGCGGGATTCAGCTTCGACTCGGCGAGCAGCGTGAGCGCGGAGGCCGCAGCGGCGACGAGCGCCGCGCCGGCGAACGTCCCCATGACGGATCGGGTGGTCGGCTTCACGAATGTGCTCCTGCAGGGCGCGGCGAGGTTCACTTCGAGCCAGCCGCGTCGCCTTCGCGGACGGTCGTGATGCGGTCGGCCTGGACCGCGACGCGCTCGACGAGGCCGCTCGGCCAGCGAATCTGGAGCGAATCGATTCTGGCCTCGGTGCCGAGGCCGAAGTAGACGCGCTGCGTGCTCTGGCCGGCGTAGCCGTTGCCGCCGTCGACCTCGCGGATCATCGATCGCGCGCCGCTCTTGAGCGTCACGCGCGCACCGATGGCGTCGCGGTTCGACCGCGTGCCGACCAGCTTGAGCGCGACCCAGTGTCCGGGAGACGCCGTCGTGTTGCGGTACAGCATGGGCGGCTGGTCGGCGTTGGCCTGGAAGAAGTCGAGCCGGCCGTCGTTGTCGAAATCGCCGACGCCGATGCCGCGGCCGTCACGGTCGTTGTCGACGCCGGCGGCGGCCGACATCTCCTTGAAGGCGTGGCCGTCGAGATTGCGGAAGAACTTCTTCTTCTGGAACCCGCTCCAGGACATGCTGCCGATGTTCGGCCAGTTGTTCACGTCGGTGAAGTCGACGCCGGGCTTGGTGATCATGTTGACGAGGACGGGGATGTAATTCTCCGGCCCCGCGGAGCGCAGGCCGTTGACGACGAACAGATCGAGCAGGCCGTCGTTGTCGTAGTCGCCGAACTTCGCCGCCCATCCCCACAGCGTCTCGCAGGTGCCGGTCTCGCGCGAGACGTCGGTGAACGTGCCGTCGCCGTTGTTGTGCCACAGCATGTTGCACTCTTTCATGTACTCGTCGGTGATGTTCGTGACGTAGATGTCCAGGCGGCCGTCGTTGTCGTAGTCGCCCACGTCGACGTTCATCCCCTTGCGCGTGTCGAAGCCGATCGACTTCTCGGTGGCGTCCCTGAAGGTGCCGTCGCCGTTGTTGAAGAAGATGCGATCGGTGCCGTAGTCGCACGCGAGGTACACGTCCTCGAACCCGTCGTCGTTGAAGTCGCCGTGGCCCACGTCGAGCGTC
>Ga0114129_10008751_pt1 | contig 14437 bp, 15 predicted proteins | sample RhiMetdeltSRZDD1_FD_80071 | JGI IMG/M metagenome (GOLD analysis project Ga0114129, IMG submission 80071) | Populus rhizosphere microbial communities from Tennessee, USA - Rhizosphere MetaG P. deltoides SRZDD1 (version 2) (version 2) | ecosystem: Host-associated > Plants > Roots > Rhizosphere >... | reverse complement strand
GGCGAGCGCCGAGTTCGAGTTGGTGAACACCTGGGCGATTACGCGGCCGGGGTGGTTCAAGGAATACCGGAGCGTCAGGGCAGCGCCGAGAGACTGACCGCACACGAACCACCGATCGGCTCCCAACGACTCGCGGATCACCTCGAATTCTGCGACATAAGAGTCCGGCGAATAAGCAACCGGATTTTCCGGAGTGGGTGACCTGGCGTGGCCGAGCAGTTCAATGACGACCGGGCGGAAGCCGGCGGAGAGCGCTTCGAGGTTGAGGAGCCAGTGGGCGCGACTGGAGAGGAAGCCGTGGACGAGGAGGAGGTACGGCCCCGCCTGCCCATGTACCTCGAAATACAGGAACGGTTGGCGTCGAGTCAATCAGCGAAGCCGCTACGCGCCGTTGAAGCGCGCCTTGCGCTTTTCCTGGAAGGCAGCGATTCCCTCGCGTGCATCCGGGTGGTGGTCGGTCACAGCCGTCTTGGCGGCAATGTCGTCCAGTGCGCCCGCGAACGACATCTCGGCGGCGTTGTAGATCGAGCGCTTCAGCATGCGCATTGCGACTTGCGGGCCTTCGGCTAACTCGCGGGCGAGTTGCATCGCGCGTGCCATCAGCTGGTCCGGCGGGACCACTTCGTGGACGAGTCCGAGTTCAAGCGCTTCCTGTGCTGGCACGATGCGGTTGCGTATCAGGAAGTCCATCGCCTTCGCCACGCCGAGAAGTTGCACGAGCAGATACTGCCCGCCTTCGTCCGGCATCAGACCGAAACGAAGGGTGCCGCTGCCTATTCGGGCGTCCGCAGCGGCGATCCGGAAATCGCAGGAAAGCGCCAGAGACATGCCGGTCTGGATCGCAAACCCGTTGATCGCGGCGATCGTGAGCTTGTCGAATTCGCGAACTGTCCAGTTCAGCCGCTGTGAGATTGAGCGCAGAGCAGAGTAGGTGCCAATCGGGTCGGCGTGGCCACGCCCGATGTCCGGGACGAGAGCTCGGGCGCCGTCACCGCCCATTGGACGGCCGGAGATGTCGTCGCCGGCTGAGAAGGCCTTGCCGGATCCAGTAATTACAACGACGCGGATTTCGTCATCCATCTGCGCCTCGGACAGCACTTCGACGAGGTCCCGCTTCAAGCCCTGTGTCATGCCATTGAGGCGGTCGGGCTGATTGAAGGTAACCAGTGCGATGCCGGGGTCGTGCAGCGCGACTTCGAAGCCGCGGAAGGTTCCGGTTTCCATCGCCCGGCTACTGGCCACTGAAGGTCGGCGTTCTTTTCTCTACAAAGGCCCGGGCCGCCTCGCGGTGGTCCTGGGTCGTGCCGGACAGCCGCATATTGAGCGCCTCCTGTTCGAGCAGCGTAAGGAGATCGCTAGTTTCGGCGCGGTTGAGGTTCTCCTTCATTCGCGCGTAGGCGAGAGACGGGCCGCTCGCAATAATTGAGGCGAGGTTCATCGTTTCTTGCTCGAGGTCGTCGTGCGGGACCACTTTGCTTACCATGCCGATGCGCTGGGCCTCGTCCGCCTCGACGATCTGGCCGGTAAAGTACAACAGGCGCGCGCGCTCGTTACCGACCAGGCGCTGCAGGAAATAGGACCCGCCGAAGTCGCCGCTGAAGCCGACGTTGCGGAACACCGTACCGAATTTCGCGCGATCTGAGGCGACGCGGATGTCGCAGGCGAGCGCCAGGCTCAGGCCAGCCCCGACCGCGTGGCCGTTGACCATCGCTATCGTCGGCTTCGGCATGGTGTGAAGCGCGCCGCTCGTCCGCCGCTGCGATTCCCGTAGCTCGTCGACGCCATAAGCGAAGGCTGCGGCCGGCGAGCGCTTTCCGTCGGATTCGCGCGCGCCCTGAGCGGCCATGTTCTTTACGTCGCCGCCGGCGCAAAACGCGCGCCCGGCGCCGGTGAGGACGACACAGCGGACCGCACTATCCCAGCGCGACTTCTCAAGGTGCTGCGCCAGCAGCGGCATGAGATCACCGCCCATCGCATTTAGGCTATCCGGACGGTTTAGGGTAATAAGCGCGACTCCGTTATCGCGCTTCTCAAAGATCACGTCGGGCATCAGCGCCTCCTTCTCCAAGCCGGCCCACGATTACGGGGCCTTGCGACCAACTATGTTACCCCCAATGGCTTCGGCGTGGCACCTAACGTCGCGGCTGAATATCATAAGCGCCGCATGAGGACACTGATCGCGGCGGTTGTTGGGTATCTGGCCGGGACATTTCCGACGGCAGACATCGTGACCCGACACGCCGCCCAAGGTAACGCCGAAAAGGCGGTCGACCTTCGCACAACGGGTACCGGCAATCCAGGCACACTCAATGCGGCCAAGCTCCTGGGGTGGAAATGGGGGGCGCTGGTGCTGGCCGGCGACATCATCAAGGGGGCGTTCGCGTCGCTGGCTGGGCGCGCCATCGCGGGCGACAACGGGACTTACGCCGCGGGAAGCGGCGTGGTTATCGGCCACTGCGCGCCGGTCTGGAGCGGGTTCCGCGGAGGTAAGGGTGTGGCGACGAGCGCCGGTACTTCGCTCGTATGCTTTCCGGCGTACATGCCGGTCGACATCTCGCTGGCGGCCGCAACACTGGCGCTGTCTCGCGGGCAGGCGGGCGCGGCGACCTACGTCGCATCCGCGGCCTTCGTCACCGCCGCCCTCTACTGGTGGCTGCGCGGCAGGGGCAACCTCTGGGGCCCCAGACCGACGGTCGGCTTGCCGCTCTACGCGCTCTCGACCAGCGCGATCATCGCCTTTCGCTTCCTGACAGCACCGTCGGCTGCCATATCACCGGCGCAGGCAACCGCGCTAGAAAGCGAGACCGTCGAAAGTGCGGCGGCCGCTGTCTCGTAATTCGCCGCGATGATTGGGAAGACGGTAGTAGTCATCGATTCGGCAGCTTATTTGCCCCAGCCCGTCGTCGAGAAGTTCGGTCTGCTAGTGGCTCCACTGAGCGTCGAGCTTGATGGCGAGCAATACCTGGAAGGCCTCGACATAACCGCGGATAAATTCTACGGACGGCTACCGTCGGCGAAATCCGTTTCGACATCGCAGCCCGCTGTCGGCCGGTTCATGGAACTGTACCTCCAAGCGTCGGAAAGCGGCGCCGAGGAGATCTTGTCGATCCACATAGGCTCGAGCATCTCCGGGACGGTCCAATCGGCGCGACTGGCATCTGAATCGTCTTCGGTTCCAGTGACCGTGGTCGACACGGGACAGGCTTCCTTTGCTGAAGGCTTGTGCGTTCTCGAGGGAATCGAGGCGCTGGCGGAAGGAAAAAGCTCCGCAGAGGCGGCCGCGCGGGTGGTGTTGGCGTCGAAAGCCGTTGGCAACACTTTTGTAGTCAAAGCCCTTGACCTCGCTCGGCGAGGCGGCCGGCTGGTGAGCGGCGACGATGCCCCCGCGGGCATCCCTGTTCTGGCGCTGACCGAGGAGGGGATGAGGGTCATGGGCACCGCCACGACTCTGGAGGAGGCGACGGACCTGATGGCGAAGCACCTCGAGCAGGCGGCACGTGAAGCCGGAGACCGAAGGCTAAGGGTGGGCGTTGGGCATGGGGCCGCGCCCGAGATCGCAGCCGCTTTGCAAGCGAGGATCGTGGGAATTGAGGGAGTCGACGAAGTAATCGAATACGTTGTGGGCCCCTCGGTCGGGGCTCACACTGGCGCGGGAACGGCGGGGGCGGTCTATCTCGCCCGGCCGGTCGTCGTCTAGCCGAACAATTTCAGGGAGGTCCAAATTGAAGTACCAGTACGACGTCGTCATCATCGGGGTCGGCTCCGCCGGAATGATCGCGGGCGAGGTGGCGGCTAGGATCGGCGTGAAGGCAGCGCTGGCAGAGCGCCATCGGGTCGGAGGCGATTGCTTGTGGACGGGCTGTGTGCCCAGCAAGGCGCTGCTCGCCAGCGCAAAAGCGGCGCACACGATTCGTCATGCCGACAAGTACGGCCTCGCGGCATCCGAGATCCAGCTTGACACCGCCTCTGTCTGGAGTCGAATCCGCGATATCCAAAAAGAAATAGCCGCGACGGACGACAACCCGGACAAGTACGCGGAACTGGGAGTCGACCTGTTGTGGGGCGAAGCTTCATTTGAGGGTCAGCATCGTATTCGGGTCGGCGAACGCGTCCTCACCGCGCAGTACGCGCTGGTGTGCACGGGCTCGCGGCCGGCGGCCCCGTCACTCGAGGGTCTCCCTGAAATCGGCTACCTGACCAGCGAGAACGCCTTCGAGCTCGAGCGGGCACCCCGCTCGCTGATCATCGTCGGCGGAGGGCCGATCGGGGTGGAGATGGCGCAGGCAATGAACCGCCTGGGGGTGCAGACAACCGTGCTTCAGCGGGCTGGGCGGATCCTGGAGAGAGATGAACCTGCGCTGGCCGGGATTCTCCTCGAAAGGCTGCGGGGCGAGGGCGTCGATGTGCAGCTAGGTGTCGAGCTCACAAGCGCGGGCCGAGAAGATGCCGACAAGGTAGTGCGTGGACGTGTGGGGGGCGACGACAAGCAGTGGCGTGCGGAAGAGGTACTGGTTGCGGCGGGTCGGACGCCAAACATTGAAGGCCTTCGCTTGGAGACGGTGGGAATCCAGACAGGGCCGCGGGGGATTGTTGTTGATGACAAGCTGCGGACGGCCGTCGGCTGGGTGTACGCCGCCGGTGACTGCGCGGGAAGGTATTTGTTTACGCATAGCGCCGCTGCGGAAGCCGTGACCGCAATACGAAATATGTTCTTCCCGGGCTCAGCCAGCGCCCCGGAGATCGTTCCGTGGACCACGTTTACGGACCCGGAACTCGCCCACGTCGGATTGACGGCCGGGGAGGCGCGCAGGAAGCTTGGGAAGGACAATGTGCGCGTGTTCGAATGGGATCTCAGTCACTCTGATCGGGCGCGTGCTGAGGCGGCCACAGAAGGTCAGATCATTGTGGTCACCGACTCGGGGTTCAAGATTATGGGAGCGCACATCTTGGCGCCTGCGGCGGGCGAAATGATTTCGCAGTTCACTCTCGCCGTAAACAAGGAGATGCGCCTTACGCCTGATTTCGGGAATCTCGTGCAGGTCTACCCGACGTTTTGCACAAGCGTCTCGCAGTTGGCAGCTGAGGCGACTTACGGACAGCTCCAGAAGCCCTTCCTGCAAACGCTCCGCCGCATTAACGGGCTTCTTTCGCGGAGCTAGTGGCCCCGCCGCCTATCCTCCAGGGTGATCGGTCAAGTGACCGTCCTCCAGCCAGAGCACCCGCTGAGCAAACTGGCGTACTCGGTTGTCGTGCGAGACGACCACAACCGCCTTGTGCAATTCGAGCGCCTTCTGTCCGAGAAGTTGCATGACTTCGTGACCGCGCTTGGCGTCCAGGTTGGCGGTGGGTTCGTCTGCCAGAATCAGGTCCGGGTCTTTGGCGAGTGCTCGCACGATTGCAACTCGCTGTTTCTCCCCGTCGCTCAGGCGCTTGGGAAGCGAGTGAATGCGGTGGCCCAGACCGAACGTCTGAAGAAGATGCGACGCTCGCTCCATGGCGTCCGCCCTTCCGTTGCGTGAGCCGTTCTGTATCACCACGCGGACGTTCTCCAGAGCGGTAAGAGCTTCGAGCAGGTTGAAGCTCTGGTAGACGAAGCCCACCTTGTGTCTCCGAATGGAGGCGAGGTGAGATTCATCCATGTTTGTCACCTCGGTGCCGCAGATGTGCACACGTCCATGGGTTGGTCTGAGCAAAGCGCCGGCGATGGTCAAGAGCGTGGTCTTGCCGGAACCGGACGGCCCCATGATAGCAACGATCTCGCCGCCGCGAATATCGAGCGTCACGTCCGCCAGCGCGTTGACGCTGAAGTCGCCGGAGCGATAAATCTTGCTGACGCCGTCCAACTGAAGGATCAGCGGTGGCGCGCCCTGCACAGGCTATCCCTTGAATACCATTACGGGATCTATGTTGCTCAGGCGGCGCACGGGGATATAAGCAGCTACAAGGGCCATGATCAGAGTTGCGGCGGCGATCCCCGCAATGTCCTGCCAACGCACCGAGACGACGAATTGAGGGACCGTGTCCTGAGCAAATGGGGCCAGCAGCAGGGTCACCCCTGCGCCGAGAAGGAACCCGAGAGTGCCCGTGATCATGCTTTGTTCGAAAACTACCCGGTAGAGATACGGGTTTGTGAAGCCTTCGGCTTTCAGAATCCCATATTCGCGTGACTTCTCTACGGTTGCCGTGTAGATGGTGAGGCCAGCAACGGCCAGCCCGACGACGAAGGCAACGATCAGCACAACGATCAGTATAGGTAGGATGTTGCTGAGAATCCTGTCCCTGGTCTCGCCGGCGAAGTCCTTTCCGCTCACCATGTGCACTCCCGGCGCACCCTGCTCAACGCGCGCGGCGACAACGTCTCGTTGCGAAGGGTTATGGAGCGTTAGAACGAAGAAGGTACGCTGCGTGCGCGGCTCCAGCTCCAGGAAATCGATGGTCGTGTCGAGGGTAGCAAACGCCACCTGCGTATAGATAAAGTCGCCTCCGCGCGAGAAGCCCGATACGACTAGCGACTTCGTACCTTTAACGAGCCTATCCCCGATCTGCACACCGTGGCGCTTATGCATTTCGATGTCGACGACGACTTCTCCAGGGCCGGGCGGGCTCTTGCCTTCGGCAATTTCGAGTGGTCCGCCGAGACCGACCTTCGGATCGTATCCAACCAGCTGGATATCAAAGGTATCGGAGCGTCTGGTTCCGGCCCGGTACACTTCCATGGGTCGCACGATGAGCGGACTTACGACATCGACTTCGGGAAGCAGTTTCAGCTGGACACCGAGGCTATCGGGGAGAACGGAACCGGCGGCGACGAAATCGGTTGTACCGTCACTCGTCGCCCACAGATCCGCGGGCACGTGCTCGACGAAGCCCCCCACCTGCTGGCTCCAGCCGCGGTATAGCGAGAGAAGAATGCCGATCAGAAAGACAGAGAGGGCGACACCGCCGACAGAAATGCCGAGGCGCGTCCTCTCCGCGAACAGGTTCTTGCGCGCGACGAGTAGCATCGGGGGACTGCGGGAGTGTAGTTTACGTGTTGTCGAAGTTAGCCTGCAAGAAATTCAATGATCGACGGGGCAGGGCGTGGGCTCTACGCGTCGTGAAAGCATAGGTTGCTCCGCACCAAGAAGGTAACATCTCAATTGATCCGAAACCGACACGCGACGCTCGCGCTTTTCGTTGCCCTCCTGTTCTTGTCGGGCGTGGCGGATGCTTGTGGCGGCGATGACACGCCGCGCGCCCGAGGCACTCCTCGACCGACATCCTCGCCTATTGCCAGCGAGGATGTCGCTTTCGAGGCGCAGCGCAGCAGCCGGGTTGAGATTCACGCCGCCAACCGGTTCGGGTCCGACCTTGTGAACCTTTCGGCCAAGGCGGGCTCAATCAATAGTCATCCGAGCTGGTCTCCCGATGGGAAAAGGCTGGCCTTCACATCGGCGCGCGAAGGACCCGGAGACATCTACACCATGGAAGCGGACGGCACAGACCAGGTTCGGATCACCAACGATCCAGCAGCGGACGGCTTTCCGGCGTGGTCCCCGGACGGTCAACTTATCGCCTTTGCCTCAGCTAGGGACGGTGACAGTGAAATTTATGTGATGAAGGCCGACGGAGGCGACCAGAGGCGTCTAACTAATAGCCCGGGCGCCGATAGCTTCCCCTCGTGGTCGCCCGATGGTTCCCGGATCGCTTTCGAATCCGCCCGAGCGGGGAACACCGACATCTACGTCATGAACTCGGACGGCTCCGACCAAAAACCGCTGACCGCGGACGAGGCTGTGGACTTTTCGCCGCACTGGTCGCCGGACGGCGGGAAGATAACCTTCGCCTCCGACCGGGCCGGCAACAGTGACATCTATGTCGTGAATGTGGACGGCTCGAATTTGCAAAGGCTAACGGATAGTCCTGCGGATGACGGAGATCCCGCCTGGTCGCCTAACGGCAGCCGGATCGCATTCTATTCGGACCGGGACGGCAGCCGGGACATTCATTCGATGGACGCCGACGGCGGCGCGCCCACGCAATTGACCCGAGGAGACACCCTCTATTTCGCGCCGGCCTGGTCCCCCGACGGCGCGCGCATCGCTTTTTCATCGAGCCAGGACGGCAAGCTATCGATTCTTGTCATGAATGCCGACGGCTCGCTGATAACGCGTTTGACTGACCGCCCGTTTTCAGACCGATCGCCGGCGTGGTCGCCTGACGGGGGCAAGCTGGCGTTTGAGTCCAATCGAGACAACAACAGCGAGATTTACGTGATGGACGCCGATGGCTCCAACCAGGTGCGCTTGACGAACAACCGGGGTGCCGACCACCGGCCGGTCTGGTCTCCGGCCGGCAATTCGTTGGCGTTCGAATCGGATCGCGATGGCAATCGGGAGATATACGTTATGCGCTCGGATGGCTCAAACGTCAGGCGTCTCACGAACGACCCGGCGGCTGATTATGCGCCGGCGTGGTCGCCGAATGGCTTGCTCCTGGCGTTTACTTCGGACCGGGACGGCGATGCCGATATTTATTTGATTCACCTCGACGGAAGCGGTCTGGCCAAGCTCACCGACAATTCTCGACGAGATGAGAATCCGGTCTGGTCCCCCGACGGATCCCGCCTGGCATTCGAGTCCGAATCAGGCGGAGACTCTGATATTTACGTGGTCGGCGCGGACGGCTCGGCGCTTACCCCTATCGCGAGCGCGCCCGGACGTGACAACTCACCGGCCTGGTCCCCGGATGGCTCGCGTCTGGCGTTTTCGTCCGACCGGACCGGAAACCTGGAGATCTTTCTGGTGCGGCTCGACGGTTCCGACCTTCGCAATGTAAGCAATAACGCCGGCAACGACGCGGTACCCGTCTGGTCGCGTAGCGGAAGGTATCTTGCCTTTGTGTCAGAACAGGGCGGCAATAAGAGCATCTTTACGGTCAATGCTGATGGCAGGGGGCTCGCGCGGCTGGCGTCAGACCAGGGCGGAGGCGATGACTCCCCAAGCTGGCGTCCGCTCCTGGCGGGTGGCGGATGATGCGCGGCATTCTGCGGGCGGCAATATCTGTAGGCGCGTTTGCTTTTCTTTTCGTCGTCGCGGCCGGGTGTGGTGACGACGGAGCGCAGCCTCGGCTTTTTAACAGGCTGATATTCCTTACCCGGCAATCCGGCGACTACGACATCCGGCTGCGCACGAGCAACGATCGCAACCCGGTTGAGCTGGGCCGCGTGCTGCCCTGGGACTCGCAGCCCGTTTGGTCCCCGGACGGCAGCCGCATTGCCTTCTACTCTGACCGCAACTTTAATTTGCCCGACAGGGATGACAACGTGGACGTGTACGTCATGGCAGCGGACGGAACGGGCCTGACACGCTTGACCGACGACCCAGCGTCAGACGCCTTTCCGTATTGGTCGCCTGACGGCCAGCGGCTCGCTTTTTATTCGGAGCGTGACGGACAGGGCGATGTCTACACAATGAACGCGGACGGATCCGGCGTCGAACGAGTCACAAATGACCCCGCGCTGGATATACCATACGGTTGGTCGCCCGATGGCCAGCGCCTCCTCATTTCGTCCGCGAGAAACGGCAATCTTGACCTTTACACGATGAGTGCCGAAGGCGGTAAGGTTAAGCGTGTGACGGACCTGCAGGGAAATGATGTCGCGGCGCAATGGTCCCCCGATGGAAGTCAGATCGCGTTTGAATCGTCGGAGGTGAGGAACGTCGAGGTCTACGTAGTAAATGCCGATGGCTCGAACCTGGTCGATCTCACTCTTAGGCCACTCCGGGATGCGCACCCCGTGTGGGCCCCCGACTCGGTGCGGCTAGCATTCGTTTCAGACCGAACGGCGGACTCCGAGATCTATGTGATGGACACTAACTACTCATTTCTGACACAAGTGACGGCAGTGACGCGGGAAGATGCCTGGCCGGCATGGTCACCGGACGGTACCCGGCTGGCCTTTGTCTCTGACAGGGACAACAATCGTGAAATCTATCTCGCGAACGCGGATGGCACTGGGCAAACTCGCATGACGAATGATCCCGAGCCAGACCTTTCGCCCGAGTGGTCGCCGGACGGCTCGCGACTAGCCTTCGTCGGCTACCATGCGGCCCGGCGAGACATTTACGTGGTGAATGTAGACGGCTCCGGACTCGTCCGCCTGACCAACGATGAGAGCCCGGCTGCCCGGGAAGTCAAGCAATGAGGAGGCATTCTTGATCAGCGAGAACGAGGTTTACATCGGCCGCTATTTGGGTGAGCGCACATTAGAGATCACCCCCGAGCTCGTCAGCGACTACTCCGAGGCCGTCGATGATCACAACCGCTGGTATTCCGGCCGCTCCCCGTTTGGCGGGGCTGTGGCGCCGGCGCTGTTGCTCCATTCGGAGGTATACCGGACGCTGTCCTGGTACCTACCGCGGATTTACGGGAACCTTCACGCCCGCCAGGAGTGGGAGTTGTTCCACCCGCTGGTGGTTGGAGACCGAGTGGTCACTCGCTCGCTGATCGTCGACCGTTACACCAAGCGCGACCGCGAGTATGTCGTCAACGAAGTTACCTGCTTCGGCGAGGGCGGCAGGCCGCTGAACCGGGGTCGCACGCATCAAAGTTTCCTTCGCGAGACGCAGCCGGAGGGAGTCGTCGTCGATAAGGAGCGCGAGAAACGCTCCGACCGCCGGTTCGATGTCGCCGAGGGCGAAGCGCTGGAAGAGATAGCCGGGTACGCCAAGGAGGTGACCCTTGAGATGTGCCGGCGCTTCTCACCGCGCAAGAGCTACCACAACGATGTCGAAGAAGCGCGGAAGCTCGGCTTTCCAGATATCGTCGTGCAGGGCATGATGCCGCTCTGCTTCCTCTCTGAAATGATGACCGATCGCTTCGGCGAGGGTTGGTTCGCCGGCGGCCGCATGAACGTGAACCTGGTGAACGTTGTCTGGCGCGGTGACGTCCTTACCTGCCGCGGAATCGTGCGGGAAGTCTTGCCGGCGGGCTCGCGTCGACGGGCGAATCTGCAGATCTGGTGTGAGAAGCCGGACGGCACCAAAGTTGTGGTGGGTTCCGCGAGCGCCGTCGTCCCTTAAGAGCGAGGAATCGCGGCTGTCGGTGGGAGGTCGCGCTAAGCCGATTGCTTAGGTAGGTGATCCACGAGTTCGTCGAGCGCCTCGCCCCTGCGCACCCAGCGCCGCATCTCGCGCCGGAGGAGGGAACTAACCTTCTGGAGAGCGTGAGCGCGCTCCGCGTCTTGCTGCGCCGTCATGGCCTGGTGGACCTCACGGAGGGCATCCTCACAGGCGGCGGCCATTCGCCAGGCAAAGAAGCAGCGGCCGCTTACATCGGCCCAGGCGTGGTCCGTGGCTGTCGATTGATGTGCCGTAGCCGCTCTCATTAGTGGTCCACAACGGAGTTTAGTTCTGTCTATTGAGATGAAGCCGTAGACGGCGCGTTACGCGATGCCGGTGCTCATACACCAAACTGAAACCCACGCGCGTTTTGTTATACTAGATAAGTCCCCAAGTCGAGAGGTGATGAAACTTGCCCCGAAGACAGAGGCGGAGACGGCGAGGGCCCACAGAGTACGTGGGACCGCAACGCGCAAAACCGCCGTTTCCGATAAACGTAATCTTCAACGCCAAGGCGTTCTACATCGTGTTTATCGTCCTTATCATCGCGAGTTTGGCCGCCACGGCGATCGCAAGCAACTCCGGTAGTGGCAAGCGGTCGACGGTGCCGGAAGCCGAAGACCGCGTCTCGGCTGAAGAGACCCCGAACACTTCTACCACCTTCAGCGCCCCGGCGCCAACGATCGACCGCTCAAGATCGTACTTAGCTACGATCAAGACCGATAAGGGAGACATTAAGATCGACCTCGCTGCGGAGGCGCCCGATACGGTCAACAGCTTCGCTTTTCTGGCGGGCAATGGATTCTACAACAACACCGTGTTTTTCTATGTCGACAAGCAGTATGTGGCGCAGGCCGGGGACCCCACCTGCAAAGCCAATGCGCCCAGCTTGTGCTCGGGTGCGGGGAATCCAGGCTATTCGTTGCCGCTAGAGAACGCGCAGGCCGCTCGCAAGCAGTGGGACGTCGTCGCGCCGACGCTGGTCCAGGGCGGTGAGGACGTAAACGGGAGTCAGTTCAGGATCCTCTACCGCGACGACCCGCGCCCCAACGTCAAGGAGACAGTGTTCGGAAAGGTCGTAGATGGCACCAGCATTCTGGAAGGGCTCACCAACCTGACGCCCTGCTCGGTCTCAGGGTCTGCCACCTGCGACAAAGACCTCTCTTCGGCGCTGGTCATCAAGGAAATTATCGTCGAACCGAAGGTTGTCTAAGGACCTGCTGGCTCGGGCCCGAATATGGCCAGCGCTGGCGTTAGCTAATCAGCGAGACGCGGCTCAGCGTGTCTTCTCGTCGGTTACGGCCGGCTCTTTCTTGTCGGTCTCGTCTTTGTCCTCATCCTGGCCTTCGCGCAGTTCACGCCGGAACTCGCGGATACCACGGCCGAAACCCTTTCCGATGTCACCGATGCGGGTGGCGCCGAAGAGGACAACCACAATGGCGAGGATAATCAGTAACTCTGGAGCACCCAAGCTCTGGAACACTAGCATCACCTACTCCCCAGTCGGAAGAATAACACTGCCTTTCGTTTCCTACAACTAACCGTGGCCAGCGCTGCTCTCCGCTCCTCTTTCTATTACGAACATCAGACCTAAGAAGATTGCCGTCGCAGCGATACTCAGGAGCGCGAGCAGCCATAGACCGCCTACGAGAAAGAATATCGCTGCCGCGGCGGCGAAGCTCATCGAGGTAACCACCACTATCCGCGCAACCACTATGCCGAGCGGCATCTGCGGCTGTACGGGACCGGGTTGGTCTTCGCCGTCCTCGGGCGCGTCTTCCTGCATATCGCAAAAGCGGCCGGACCCGCAGAGTAGCATTGCCTGCGGCCCAGGATCGCCGGTGGTCGGGGTGGGCGGATTCGAACCGCCGGCCTCCTGGCCCCAAACCAGGCGCTCTAGCCTAGCTGAGCTACACCCCGTGACTTTCAGATTAGATGGCGATGCTCGGCCGGGTCAAGGAAAACCCACGCCCGTCAGTACCCGATCGGGGTGTGACTTCTATTTCGAGGTGGCGAGTACGAGCATGCCCACCGCGAGCGCAAGTACAGCGCTGAAGGGGGCCAGAATCAGAAGGTATCCCGCCATACCCTGACCCGCTTGCAGCTGGCACTCACGAAGAGTCGCCCTGATGCGAAATAGCATAACGCTTCCTCCACGCATCAGTATCGCCGGTGCTACTCGCCATAATATCGCCAGCGCCGGGTAAGTGGCCGGTTAACAAACGGTAGGCGGCACTTAACCGTTACCGATAGCGCGCCGGGGCGGGATTGAAACGGATCAGGCGCGAGGTTGTGGTGTACGGACCCGCCCAGCCGGTATTCCGCCGGCATCCGCTTCGTCGCTTCCGCGCCGGGTCGGCAAGGCCGCTCCGATCATCTCCCGGACGTCCTCGATTTGCTGTCTTCGCACGGATTCTTCGATTCCCTCAATGATGTCTAGGGGGGCCCGGGGATTCCGGAAGGTGGCGGTGCCGACCTGCACGGCGGTAGCCCCCGCCATCATGAACTCGATGGCGTCCTCGGCGCTGGTGATTCCTCCGCAGCCGACGATCGGTATGTCGAGCGACCTCGCCACCTGATAGACCATACGGAGGGCAATCGGTTTCAGGGCCGGGCCGGAAAGCCCGCCGGAGCCCCAACCGAGGGCAGGACGCCGGGCATCAATATCGATGCGCATCGCGGGGAAGGTGTTGATTAGCGTCAGCGCGTCCGCTCCCGCATCGGCGACAGCGCCGGCGATAGCAACAATATCCGTCACGTTGGGCCCGAGCTTGACAAGTAGGGGAAGGTCCGTCTCCCGGCGGACCGTATATGTGAGGTCAGAGGCTGCTCGGGAATCGCTGCCGAACTCGAGGCCATTTTCAACGTTCGGACAACTCACGTTGATCTCGATGCCACTTACGCCCGGGGCTCCGTCCAGGCGGCGTGCCAGTTCCGCATAATGGGATATGCTTTCGCCGGCAATATTGGCGATGACCGGGACCTGCCAGGTCGCCCAGACCGGCGCGACGTCGCGGAGGATCGCCTCGATGCCGATGTTCTGCAGACCGATAGAATTGAGCATCCCGGCAGCGGTCTCGATAATCCGTGGCTGGGCGTTGCCTTGTCTGGGCCTCAGAGTAATCGCTTTGCTGACGATCGCTCCCAGCCGCTGAATATCGAAGACCTTCCCGTACTCCAGACCGTTTCCAAACGTCCCGGAGGCCGTCATTACCGGGTTGGAAAGGTACAGGCCGCTTTTATGACCGGGGAGCAGTTCTACGCTTAGGTTAGCCACCGTCTTCAAATGTATGCCAGGGTCCCGCACAAAACAACAGGCCCCGCCTCGCGACGGG
>Ga0114129_10008750_pt1 | contig 14437 bp, 13 predicted proteins | sample RhiMetdeltSRZDD1_FD_80071 | JGI IMG/M metagenome (GOLD analysis project Ga0114129, IMG submission 80071) | Populus rhizosphere microbial communities from Tennessee, USA - Rhizosphere MetaG P. deltoides SRZDD1 (version 2) (version 2) | ecosystem: Host-associated > Plants > Roots > Rhizosphere >... | reverse complement strand
GGGCCTTCAGGCCCGCTGCCAGTGATGCCGCGAGCGCCGGAGGCATGGGCCGCGGCGTGCGGTGTGCCGAGCCCCGATCCTGTACTCGGGCGGTCAACAATCGGCTCTCCGTTAATATCTTCCCCGGGTATCGGACCCCCCAGAATGTTCAACCCGTTCACGGGATACGGCCGCATCAGCTCGGCGGCGCGCTCCACTCCGACGCGAACCGTCAAATCGTGACGCAGCATCTCGAACGGATAGTTTGCGCTGAGGTCCCACGCCATCATCTTGACCCACGCGATCACGTCCGGTCCGCTCCACGGTTCCGGCTGGAAGCCGAGCAGCGAAAACTCCGGCGGCAGCGCGCTGCCGTGATGGCTCTCGAGGAAGGCATTCACGCCGGCGACGTACGCGTCGATCTCGGTTCGCGCCTGCTCCGGCAGATGATCCCAGGCAGAGCGTGCCGCCCGACCAAAACCAACCGTTCGCAGGAAGCGATCCTGGGGCACCGTGGTCTCGCCGAAAATTTCAGAGAGGCGTCCGAATCCGATCCGGCGCTGGAATTCCATCTGCCAGAGACGATCCTGCGCGTGCACGTAGCCGAGCCCATACAGCGCGTCGAGTTTCGTCGCGCCGAAGATATGCGGGATGGCGTCCCGGTCGCGAATAATCTCGACCGGCGCGCTGATGCCCTTCACCGAAATCGTTCCACTCAACGTGGGAAGCGATCGCGCCGCGTAGCGATACGCGCCGAAGCCGAGCGCTGCTACGATCACGGCTAGAACGGCGACTGTTTTGATCAGAGTCCTCAAGCCCACCCTCGACCGGCTGTACGCCGGGTTCAACTATCCAGATTCTGCCACTGATCCGATTCAAATCGTGAGGCGGTTCGGTCGACGCGACGACCGCGAGGTGGTGGGCTTCTGCGCCGCGGCGCTGGCGTTCGGCCGCGTCGCCAGCGTCCTGCAGTCGATCGAGCGGCTGGTCGCGATCATGGGCGACAGCCCTGCCGCCTATGTCCACGCGTTCAATCCACGGCGCGACGCCCCTCGGTTTGCCGGCCTGGTGCACCGGTGGACGCGCGGTCCCGATCTCGTCGCGCTCGTCTGGCTTCTGCACCAGATGATCGAGCGTTCGGGCTCTGTCGAAGCATTCTTCGTCGAGGGTCACGATTCGGCGGCGGACGACGTCGAGCCGGCGCTGAACTCGTTTTCAACCCGCGCGCTGTCCCTCGACCTGCGCGCGGCGTACGGCCGCGTGCCCGAGCGGCCGGGCGTCTGCTACTTCTTCCCGCGCCCCTCGTCGGGCAGCGCGTGCAAACGACTGAATCTCTTTTTGCGCTGGATGGTTCGCCACGATGAACTGGATCTCGGCGTCTGGACGCGCATCCTGCCCGCCCACTTGATCGTGCCGCTCGATACGCACGTGATTCGCGTCGGACGCTGTCTGCAGTTGACGCGCTACACGAGCCCGGGCTGGGCAATGGCGCGTGACATCACGGCGTCGCTGCGGCAACTCGACCCGCAGGACCCCGTGAAGTACGACTACGCGCTCTGCCACCTCGGGATGATGAACGCCTGCGGCTTCAATCGTGCGCAGAAAGATTCGCAGTGTCCGCTGCGTGGGGCCTGCCGGCCACGCGCTCGTACACGGCCGCGGTCTCGGCGACCATCCGCTCGACGGTAAAGCGCTCGCGAACGCGCGCGAATCCGGCCGCGCCCATGGCCGTGCGCAGCGTCGGATCGTTCAGCATCCGGATGATGGCCGTGGCCATTCCGGCGTGATCGCGAGGCGCTGCCAGGAGTCCGGTCTCGCCGTCGACGACGACTTCGGGAATGCCGCCGGCGGTGGTTGCCACGATCGGCTTCGAGCAGGCCATCGCGTCGAGCAGCGACGTCCCGAGGCCCTCGGTCACCGAGCTCATCACGAACAGGTCGAAACCCTTGATGCAGCCGAGCACGTCTGTCCGGAATCCGGGCAGCAGCACGTGCTTTTCGAGGTGATAGTCCTTCACCTGGCGCTCGAGCGCCTCACGCAGTTCGCCTTCACCGAGAATCACGAAGCGCGCGTCTGGAACTTCCTGCACGACCAAATGCGCCGCTTCGATCAAGTGTCGTTGCCCTTTGTGCGGGACGAGCGCGGCGACGTTGCCGACGACGGGCGCCCCGTGCGGCAGCCAGAAGGTCTCGTGCACGTTGACCGGCGGCGCGGCGGCGACATGCTCGACGTCGACCCCTTCGTGCACCGTGACCGCGCGATCGTCGGGCACGCCGTCGCTCAGGAGAATGCGGCGGATGGCCTCCGATGCGGCGACGAAGCAGTCGACCTGCCGGTGCTTCCACCGCGACAGCGAATTCCCTTTGAGGTGGAAATCGACGCGTCGTGAGGCGACGATGGCCGGCGCCCGGCCTTGCTTTGCCGACGACGCGCCGAGCGAGAGCGCCAGCGAGGCCATTGCGATCCCGTGTGGATCGTGCGCGTGAATCACGTCGGGATTCATCCGCTTGATGACGCGCGCGAGCCGCCAGGCCGCCGTCAGGTCCATTTCCGTGCGCGGCGCGAGCGGAATCAGGTCGACGCCTTCGGCCGCTCGTCGCAGCAGCTCGCCCTCGGGATGCGCCACCAGTGCTGCGCGGTGCCCGATCTCGCGCAGCCCGGTGACCGTCAGCAGCACTTGATTCTGGCCGCCGCGCCACGTTCTTGCTGTGTCGATGTGGAGGGAGAACATGCAGGATTTTCGATCTGGTGATTTGGTGATTGTCGACGTATCGGGTGATTAATCAGATCACGCGTTACTTTTTCTCGACTGGCGCGCTGTCACGGCTCATCGCGGCGCGTTCGTTTTCAGCGGTTCCGGTTCCCTGCAACTCGCGAAGCTTGGCGAACTTCAGGAACACGTAATACGCGTTCAGCGACGAGATGATGAAGCCCGGCACGCCGTCGCGGATGCCGCCGTGGGCAATGTAGTTCCTCAGAAACGCGAGCGGCGGGTGACCGGCCATCTGCAGCAGACCTGCCCGCCGGCCATTGTCGCGCATCTGCCGGGCGGCAAGCGTGGTGTATCGATCGATCGTTTCGAGATGGTCGGCGATATTTCGATACGGGAAGTGCTGCAGCTCACCCTGCAGGGTGCCAATCGATCCGCTGGCCGTCACCGCTTCATGGACGAATTGCCCTGTCCACCGCGCCGCCCGGCGATCGTACAAGCGCAGCTGATGATCGGGATACCAATCGGTTGTGCGGATCCAGCGACCGAGATGCCAGGTGACGCGCGGCATGCGATACGCGGCGTGCGGCGGCGCGTTCGCCAGCATCGCCCGGATTTCCTCGCCGAGCTCGGAGGTGACGCGTTCGTCGGCGTCGAGCGACAGGATCCAGTCGTGGCTGGCGGTCGACGCCGCAAAGTTTTTCTGTGCGACGTACCCGGGCCACTCACGCACGTGAACCGCGGGCGTGAACCGCCGGGCGATGGCCACCGTATCGTCCGTGCTCTCGGAGTCGACGACGACGATCTCGTCGGCCCACGAGACCGACTCGAGCGCGGCGGCAAGGTTCGCGGCTTCGTTCCTGGTGATGACCGTGACCGAGAGCTTCGGCACGGGGGAAGTGTACTTTCAGGTCAGGTAGGCCGGGTAGGCCAGGTAGGTCGGGAGCGCCGCGGCTATGGCGACGCGCGCTGCGCGAAAGCCATCGGCGTCAGTTCACGCTGGGGGTGGGGCCCCAGCGCCATTGAAAAAAGTCAGGTAGGTCGAGTGGGTCAGGTGGTCTTCGATCCGACCCACCAGACTTACCTGGCCCACCTGGCCTGCGCGACCTAACGAAGCGGCGCTTCCTGCACCGCCTCGAAGTCGACGAGCGACTTGTTGTAGTCGGAGATCGCGCGGACTTCCGTCGTGCGGGCGGTCGCGAGGTCGCGCTGCGCCTGGAACACGAAAAAGCTCGTCTGGATGCCCGCGGCGAACTTCTTCTGCTCCGCGTCGAGGCGCTGTTCGGCCAGTTCGCGGGCGGCGCGCGCGCTGTCGACGCGCTTCTGGTTGGTCTGCACGTTGCGCGCGGCGTCGCGCACCGCTGTCGTGATCTGGAGCTCGAGGTTCTTCAGTTGCCGCTCGCTCTGCTCCCGCTGCAGTCTGGTGCGCGCGAGATTGGTTTCGTTGGTGCTGGTGCCCACCGGATACGAGACGTTGACGCCGATCGTCCACACCGGAAACGCACTCGACAGCACGTCGCCGAGCACCGACGCGTAGCTCCGCTGCGCGACGATCTGCCGCGGCGTGGTGCCAATCGTCGACAGGTCGAGCGACGTCAGCCCCTTCAACTGAACACCGCCCACCGATGCCGACCGGTAGTTGAAGATCGCGTCGACCTCGGGCATCGTCTGGTTCGAGTAGTACTTGATGTTGATATCGTCGCGCTGGAGGCCGTTTTGCGCCAGCTTGATGTCGGTGCGGTTCTCGAGCGCGTGGCGAACCGCGCCATCGACGTCGACCGTCAGCGCCGTGAACGGCGCGGTTTCGCTCGGCTCGATCTCGATGTTCCAGAAGTCGGGCGCCGCCGGATCGTAAATCAGCGCGCGCAGGTTGTCCTCGGCCCGTTTGATCGCGGCTTCGGCGACGATCACCGCCTCTTCGTTGCGCGCCACTTCCGATTTCGCCTCGACGATATCAATCGGCGCCATCGTCCCGATCTGCACCCGCTTTTCGTTGTCGCCAAGCAGCCGCTTCGACAGATCGAGCGATTGCCGCGCGGCATTCAGGCTCGCGATCTGATAGGCGAGCTCCCAGTACGCGTTCTTCACGTTGCGGGTCGTCGCGGTTATCGTCGTCTGCAGCTGCAGATCCGACGCGTCGCGGTCCTTGCGGCTCACCTCGAGCTGCTGCCGGATGGTGTCGATCTTGTAGTTCTTGAGCAGCGGCTGCGTCACGTTCAAGGAAAGGGTCGAGGAGATCTGCGGATCGTACGTATTAAAGATGTTGGTGGAGCTGGCCCGGAAGCTGCTCCAGTTCACCGTGTAGTTCGCCCCGGTCTTGAGCACCTGATTGACCCCTAACTCGGTCGTGAACCGGGAATCGGTGACTTTGGTCTGGCCGCCCGAGAACGAGTTGCTGGGCGCGGTGTTCGTCGAGTTGTTCGTGATCGATGAGGTGACGTTGGGCGTCCAGAGGCTGCGCGCCTGGGCGATCGCCATGTCCTGAATCCGCGGGTTCAGCCGTTCGATTTGAATGCCGAGGTTCTGCTCGAGCGCGAGCCTCACCGCATCGTCCACCGAGAGGCGACGGACAATGGCGGCCGGCTGGATGGCCGATGAGGCGGCCTGCACAAGGCCGTTCGACTCGTTCCGCTCGCGCAGGGCCATCAGCTGTCCGGACTGGGCGAAAACGGACACTTGCGGCGCCAGCACGACGAGGCTGGCCAAGACCAGCACGAATCGGTTGATCACGTAACGCATTGCAGACGACTCCATCAATAGAGAAGGTGTGACTACCTAGTAGACGTAGGGCAGGGCGGTTCCGTTCGTATCGATCTCAAATTGTATACTCGATTCGTGAGACGCGACGATCTGCTCGATCTGTTCCGGCGTTCCGGCGCGCTGCTCGACGGCCACTTCCGGCTCTCGTCAGGACTGCACAGCACCGGATATCTGCAGTGCGCGCTCGTCCTGTCGCAGCCCGCCGACGCCGAAGCGCTCGGCGCGGCGATCGCGGATCGCGTGCGCACGCTTCGGCCGACGGTCGTGCTCTCGCCGGCACTCGGCGGCGTCATCATCGGCCAGGAAGTCGGCCGCGCGCTCGGCGTGCGCGCGATTTTTGCGGAGCGCCAGGACGGCGCGCTCACGCTGCGGCGCGGGTTCGTGATTGCGGAGAACGATCGCGTGCTCGTGGTCGAGGACGTCCTGACGACCGGTTTGTCCACGCGCGAGACGATCAAAGTCGCGGAAGCCGCCGGCGCCCACGTCGTCGGCGTGGCCTCGATTGTCGATCGCAGCGGCGGCACCGCCAGGTTCGACGTGCCGTACGAGTCGCTGCTCGCGGTCGATCTGCCCACGTATCAGCCCGATGCGTGCCCGCTTTGCGCGCAGGGACTGCCGGTCGTGAAACCGGGTTCGAGGCCGGTGCTCGCTTGATGATTGTCGATTGGGTGATTTTCGATCGACGATTTATCTGTTGATCACCCGATCGATCGACGATCGCCAAATCATAGATCGAACATTGACGACGTTCAAACTCACGATCGCTTACGACGGCACCGGCTTCGTCGGATGGCAGCGGCAGGCATCGGGCGTCTCGATCCAGGGACTGCTCGAGGAGGCCTTCGCCGAGCTCGACGGACGCGAGGTGCCAGTCACCGGCGCTGGACGCACCGATGCCGGCGTGCATGCGATCGGCCAGGTTGCCAGCGTGTCGCTCGAGCGCGTGATCGACGGCGGGTCGGTCGTCCGCGCGCTCAATACGCGACTGCCCGAATCGGTGCGCGTTCTTGCCGCGGTCGAAGTGCCCGACACCTTTCACGCGCGGTTCAAGGCGCGTTCGAAGACCTATCGCTATCGCATCTGGAACGGCCCGGTGATGAATCCGTTCGAGCGGGCGTATGCCTGGCACATTCCGGCGCCGCCGCTCGACGTCGAGGCGATGTCGGCCGCGGCCGCGCTCGTGGAGGGGACGCACGACTTCGCGGCGTTTCAGGGAACTGGAACGGACCCGCACAGTACGGAGCGCACGGTCTATTGCTCGCAATTGTTCAAAGGCGGACCTGAAGGTCCGCACTACAACAGCGGCGTACGAAACAGGCCTGAAGGTCCGCACGACAACAGCGCCGGCGATCAGGCATGCCCGGACGCGTTGATCACGTACGAAATTTCCGGAGACGGATTTCTTCGCCACATGGTCCGCAACATTGCAGGGACGCTGGTGGAGATCGGGCGCGGACGGTATGCGAGCGCGTGGATGGCCGAGGTGCTGGCGTCGCGCGATCGCACGCGCGCCGGCCGGACCGCGCCCGCCGCGGGGCTTTTTCTCGTAAAGGTCGATTACCCGGAGGCGTGTTGAGTGGGTGCTTTGCGGTACAATGACGGTTTACTGCTAAGGATTCGGCAAGAACACATCAATGTCGCTTGAGCAGCTGCTGGCGTGGATCCCGCCGGGATCACCCGACGAATCGCTGGCACGCCAGGTCAACTTCGAGCAGCTTCCCGCGCACGTCGCCATCATCATGGATGGCAACGGCCGTTGGGCGGCGCAGCGCCACCTGCCGCGCGTCGAGGGGCACCGCGCCGGCATCGATTCGGTCCGCGACGTCGTCGAGACCTCCGCCCGTCTCGGCATCGAGGTCCTCACGCTCTACGCCTTCTCCGTGGAGAACTGGAAGCGCCCGCGCGCCGAGGTCAACACGCTGATGCTGCTGCTGAAGCGGTACATCAGGCTCGAGCTCGCGGCGATTCACAAGAACAACATCCGCTTCCGCGTGATCGGACGGCCCGAGGAACTGCCGGCCGACGTGCAGGACGAGCTCGAGGTCGGCATCCGGCACACAGCGGCGAATACCGGCATGCAGTTCAACATCGCGCTCAACTACGGCGGGCGCGCGGAAATCGTCGACGCGGCGCGGCGCGCGATTGCCGCCGGCGTGGCCGCCGACGAGCTCGACGAGCGCCGCTTCAGCGATTTTCTCTACACCGCCGGACAACCCGATCCCGACCTGCTGATTCGCACCAGCGGCGAGATGCGCGTCAGCAACTTCCTGCTGTGGCAGATTGCCTATGCCGAGATCTGGGTCACCGAACGCCTCTGGCCCGACTTCCGCCGCCGCGATCTGCTCGAAGCTGTCGTCGCCTACCAGAAGCGTGACCGCCGGTACGGCGGCATCAAGCCGTCGCCCGTAGCAGCCGGCGCGAAGTGACCCGCGTCTGGAGCGGCGCAGCCCTCATCGTCCTCGCCGTCGCCGTCGTATGGTTTGCGCCGGCGGCCATCTTTCTCGCCGTCGCGTTCGCGTTGCTGCTGCTGAGCGTCCACGAGCTCGTGGGTCTCGCGCGCGCGACCGGCCTCAACGTGTCGATCTGGCTGGCTGCCACAGCATCACTCGTGACGTTGGCGGCGTTCAGCATCGGCCCGCGCACGGACGGGCCTCAGGCGACGCCGCTGTCGATTGCGCTCATGGTTCAGACCGTGGCCATTCTCAGCGCCGCGCTGGCCGGTTGGACGAGCGGGAATAAAGAGGCGATGGCGAGGGTCGCGGTGTCGCTGTTTCCGTCGCTCTATCTGGCGCTGCCCATCGGCGCGCTCGTGGCGATTCGCGAGGTCGAGGGCCCCGCCGTGCTGTTCCTGCTGATGCTCACGGTGATGGTCAGCGATACCGCGCAGTACTACACTGGCCGCCTCTTCGGACGCACGCCGCTCTCGCCGGCGATCAGTCCGAAGAAGACCGTCGAAGGCGCCGTCGGCGGGTTCGTGTTCGCCACGATCGTCTTCACGATGGCCGGCGGCGTCTGGCTGCCGCGCGTGCCGCTCGCGTTTCGCGCGCTGGTTGGCCTGACGATTGTCGCGCTCGGCATCGCGGGCGATCTGTTCGAATCGATGCTCAAGCGCAGCGCCGAGGTGAAGGACAGCTCGTCGCTCATCCCGGGACACGGCGGCGTGCTCGACAGGATCGACGCCTTGCTGTTCGCCGCGCCCATTTATTACGTTGTGCTGCAGTATGTTTAGGAGCTCGATTTCCGATGTGATGATTTTCGATTGACGATTTATTGGTCGATCATCGAATGAATCGACAATCACCAAATCGAACGTCGCAAATGAAGAGGATTGCCGTTCTCGGCTCCACCGGCTCGATTGGGCAGAGCGCCCTGTCGGTCGTCGACGCGCATGCCGACCGTCTTGCGGTCGTCGGATTGGCGGCCGGCGAGAACGTGGAGCGGCTCGTCGATCAGATCGCGCGATATCGACCGCGCGTCGTTGCGATGGCTTCGGAAGCCGCGCGCGATCGGCTGAGGAAAGCCGGCTTGTCCGCGGAAGTCGAGCTGGCCGCGCCAGGGCGCGACGGCCTCGTCGCCGTCGCATCGCACCCCGACGCCGACCTGGTGCTCTGTGCATCATCGGGCACTGAAGGCCTCGAAGCGGTCCTCGCGGCTATCGAATGCGGCAAGACAGTCGCGCTCGCTAATAAAGAAGTCCTCGTCATGGCCGGCGGCATCGTCATGGAAGCCGCGCGCCGGCGCGGCGTCGCGATCCTGCCGGTCGACAGCGAGCACAATGCCGTTCACCAATGCCTGCACGGCCGCGATACCTCCGAGCTCAAGCGACTCGTGCTGACCGCGTCGGGCGGACCGTTCCGCGGGCGGCCTGCGTCCGAACTGATAGAGGTGTCGGCCGCCGAGGCGCTCAAACATCCGACGTGGCGGATGGGCCGCAAAATCACCATCGACTCGGCGACGTTGATGAACAAGGGCCTCGAGGTCATCGAGGCGCACTGGCTCTTCGGCATTCGCGCGGATCAGATCGACGTCGTGATTCATCCGCAGTCGGTCGTGCACTCGATGGTCGAGCTCGTCGACGGATCGATCATCGCGCAGCTCGGCGTCACCGACATGCGGTTGCCGATTCAGTATGCGTTTTCGTATCCGGAGCGCTGGCGCGCGCTGCTCCCGCCGCTCGACCTGGCACGCGCGGGACGCCTGGAATTCGCAGTGCCCGATACGGACGCCTTCCCGTGCCTGCGGCTGGCCTATCGCGCGCTCGAGGCCGAGCGCAGTCTGCCGGTCGTGTTGAATGCGGCCAATGAAGTGGCGGTCGCGCGGTTCCTCGAAGGTCGGCTCGGCTTTACAGCAATCCCGCTGGTGATCGAACGCACGCTCGAGGAGCATCGCGCGGCGGAGGTGGCCACGCTCGCCGAAGTGCGCGCCGTCGACCGCCAGGCCCGCGCGCATGCGCTGGAGATAGCACGCGGGGTAGAATTGAAGGTCTGAGGTTTCGTTGCTGACCACAATCGTTGCATTCGCCTTCGTCCTCGGCGTGCTCGTGTTCGTGCACGAGCTCGGGCATTTCCTCGCGGCCAAACGCGTCGGCATCCGCGTGCTGAAGTTCCAGCTCGGTTTCAACCCGACGATCTTCAGCTTCCGCTATGGCGACACCGAGTACGGCATCGGTGCGCTGCCGCTCGGCGGCTACGTGAAAATGGCCGGCGAGTCGACGGAAGAAGAGCGCGCAGGGCATCCCGACGAATTCCTCTCGAAATCGAAGTGGCAGCGGTTCCAGGTCCTGATCATGGGTCCGGTGATGAACCTGATCCTCGCTGTGGTGGTGCTCGCCGTCGTGCTGTATCAGGGCGCCGAGGTGCCGGCCCACCTGGATCAACCGCCGGTCGTTGGCCGCGTCGCCACCGGATCGCCCGCGGAGCAGGCCGGCCTGATGCCTGGCGACCGCATCACGAGCGTCAGCGGCTCCCGCACGAATACCTGGCAGGACTTCGAGATCGCGATCGGCACCCGCCCGAATCGCGAGACGACGATTGGCTATGTGAGAAACGGCGTCGAGGGCACGAAAACCGTAACCCCGAGACTGCTTCCCAACACCCGTTTCGAGATCGGCGAAATCGGCGTGCTCCCCGACGTCCATCCGCGCGTGTGGCCGGCGATCAACAAGGACGGCCCCGGCGATCGCGCCGGCATCAAGGTCGGCGACGTCGTCATCTCCGTGAATGGGCAGACCGTGACCTACCCCGAGGATGTGATCGCGCTCATCTCGAAGAGTGCCGATCAGCCGGTGACGATGATCGTCCAGCGTGGAGAGGAGCCGATCGAAATCCACGTGACGCCCGAGAAGCGCGGCGACAAGGGCGCTCTCGGTGTCTACCTCAGGCCCGCGACGCGGAGCGTTCGTCCCGGCGTGTTCGAGGCGCTCACGATGAGCGTGCGCGAGAACGTTGCGGGCGCCGGGCTCATCTTCCGGACGGTCTGGGGCCTGCTCACGCGCGAAACGTCGCCGACGCAGCTGGTCGGGCCCCTCGGCATCGCGCAGTTGTCCGGTGAATTCGCGCGCGTCGGCTTGATTGCCCTCCTCACGCTGATGGCCAACCTCAGTCTGAACCTCGGACTCGTGAACCTCCTGCCGATCCCCGTGCTCGACGGCGGCCATATCTTCATCATGGCGATCGAAGGCATCGCGCGCCGCGATTTCAGCGTTCGCGTCAAGGAGAAGATGCTCCTCGCCGGCTTCGTCGTCCTGATGATGCTGATGGTGACGGTCATCTACAACGATCTCACGCGAATCAGCTGGATAGAACGGCTGATGCCGTGGCGTAACTGACACGGCGAGTCGAGTTATTTCACGACGCCAAGACGTGGGATTGTTCGATCGCTTTCGTCCGCCGGACCAACCGCCCCCACTGCCTGACGATCCGGTGTTCGGAGAGATCGAACGCACCGACGATGGCGGGTGGGGAGCCTGCACGCTGTTCGAGCCCGTCGACGACGACATCAGCGTCATCGGCCCCGATGCCGAACCCACCGAAGAACAACGGCAGCTGTTCCTTCAATTGAAAGAGCGGTATGCAGTCCTCTCGAAATCGATCGCTCGATGTCTGTTCGAGTTGTACAGGCCGCACCTCGCTACCGCCGATGATGCCGGCAGACCGAGGCCGAAGTCGTCCGACGAAATCCTGACCCTGACCGGACTGAACTGGATCGAGTTCGGCAGCGGCGGTGAAATGCGGCTGGGTTACGGCTTCCGCGACGACGACGATGTCGTCGGACCCATTTTCACGATCAGAATTCTCGGCTGGCAGCCGATGGGCGAGAGCCTCGACCTGGAGGACGGCGAGATGGACGACAAACAGGACAGCGAGACCGCGGATGACGAATGAATCCGCGAGGACCGAATCTTGCACGAACTCGTCTTAAGCGTTGAGGAGGTTAACCGAGTGAAGCTCATCAGAATCGCCCTGTTCCTCGTCCTGGCCGCGACGCTCTCTGCGGGACCGGCTTCGGCACAGGCTTCGGTCACCTCGGCCGACGTCCAACGGCTGCAGGACTACATTTACGATGCGTCGCGAGACGTTTCGCAGCTCAGAAACCGCGACAGCTCGCTTTCGAATCAACTTCAGGCGGAGCTCGACGACGCGCGCGACGAGACGATTTACCTGAAGGTCAAGCTGCGCAAGAACGAGCCCATCTCCCGCAGCGAATACGCGGATCTTCGCGATCACATCGAGAACATCCGCTCTCGAGCCAGGGGCGACGCGTCGGGGCGGTACTCGCCGCCGGCGTCTTCGAGGACCGGAGACACCCGGCCGAGTTCGTCGGGCTCGTCCCGTTCGACCTCCGGCGCTAGTGAAATCCCCGTCGGCACCGAATTCGACGTCCGGCTCCAGGGCTCGCTCAACTCCGGGACCGCGCAGGTCGAAGATCGCTTCGAGGCGACGACCCTGGTAGACCTGCGGGACGGCGATCGCGTGCTCGTCCCCGCGGGCTCGGTGATGCGCGGCGTGGTGAGCTCGGTCAACAAGGCGGGGCGTCTCGATCGGAAGGGCAGCCTCACGGTGGCGTTCGATCGCATCACCATCAACGGCCGATCGTTTCCGATTCGGGCGACCGTGACGCAGGCGCTCGAAAGCGAAGGCATCAAGGGTGAAGCCGGCAAGATCGGGACCGGCGCGGGCGTCGGCGCGATCATCGGCGGGATTCTCGGCGGCTTCAAAGGCGCGCTGGCGGGCATTCTGATCGGCGGCGGCGGTACGATTGCCGCGACCGAAGGCCAGGACGTCAATCTGCCGGCCGGCACTATCCTCCGCGTCAGAGTCGATTCGCCGGTCAGTCTCCGCTAGATGTCCGATTGCCGATTTGGTGATTGTGTTTGTCGATGTATTTGGCGATTAATCAGTGAATACATCGTCAATCGACAATCATCAAATCGGAACTTTCGACAATCCGTCCCCTCGACCGCAACCCGCTCTAGACCATTGGCGACTTGTTGATTTTGGATTGTCGATCGCGAAATAAATCGTCAATCACCAAATCATCACATCGAAGATCACTGTGTCGCAGCGATCTCGCGCAAGGCCGCCTGTGCGGCGCGGATCGTGGTGTCGACATCCTTGGCGGTGTGCGCGGCAGAGAGAAACCACGCCTCGAACTGCGAGGGCGGCGGGTAGACGCCGCGCGCGAGCATGCCGCGGAAGAACGCGGCGTACTGAGCGACGTTCGAGCTCGTCGCCGACTGATAGTCGCGCACCGGCCGATCGGTGAAGAACGGCGTGACGAGCGAGCCGAACGCGTTGACCTGCAGCGCAACGCCGGCGCTGCGCGCCGCCTCGGCCAGGCCGGCCGCCAGCCGCGTGCCGAGCGCGGCGAGACTGCGATACAACTGCGGCTTCAACCGCTCGAGGCACCAGAGTCCCGCGGTCATCGCCAGCGGATTGCCCGACAACGTGCCCGCCTGATAGACCGGCCCGGCCGGTGAGACGAGGCCCATCAGATCGGCGCGGCCGCCATAGGCGCCGACGGGAAGCCCGCCGCCGATGATCTTTCCGAGACACGTCAGGTCCGGCTTCACGCCGGCGATTTCCTGCGCGCCGCCCGGCGCCGCGCGGAACCCGGAGATCACCTCGTCGAAAATCAGCAGCGTGTCGTGAGCGTCGCAGACTTCGCGCAGGCCGCTGAGAAACCCGCCGGCCGGCGGCACCACGCCCATGTTGCCGGCAATCGGCTCGACGATGACCGCCGCCACCTGGCCACGATTGCCGTGGAAGGCGCGGTGCACCGACTCGAGATCGTTATAGCTCGCGAGCAGCGTATCGGCCGCCGCTGCGGCGGTGACACCTGGGCTGGTCGGCACACCCAGCGTGAGCGCGCCCGATCCAGCCTGCACGAGAAACGCGTCGGCGTGTCCGTGGTAGCAGCCTTCGAACTTGATGATCTTGTCGCGCTTCGTGGCCGCCCGCGCCACTCGCACCGCGCTCATCGTCGCCTCGGTGCCCGAGCTGACGAAGCGCACGCGCTCGAGCGACGGCATCAGCTGGCGGACGCGCTCGCCGAGCTCGACCTCGAGCGCCGTGGGCGCCCCGTAGCTCGTGCCGTCGCGGCCTGCCGCGGCCAGCGTTTTGACCAGTCCCGGCGGCGCGTGCCCATGGATCAGCGGGCCCCACGACATCACGTAGTCGATGAAGGTGTTGCCGTCGACGTCCGTCAGCCGCGCGCCGGAGGCGCGGCTGATGAAGAGGGGTGTCGCGCCGACCGACTTGAATGCGCGTACCGGACTGTCGACTCCGCCCGGAAGAATCTGCAGTGCGCGCGCGAACAGCGTCGTCGATTTCGTGGTGCGCATGACAGGGATCGTAGAGGCCGATCGCGGTCGGCCCGCAGAGGGTGGAACGAGATTGCGTGCAATCGCGGCCGCGAGGTCGCCCTAGGCGAGCGCGCGCGCCGCGTCGCGTGCGTAGTAAGTAATGATGATATCGGCGCCGGCACGGC
>Ga0114129_10008749_pt1 | contig 14438 bp, 19 predicted proteins | sample RhiMetdeltSRZDD1_FD_80071 | JGI IMG/M metagenome (GOLD analysis project Ga0114129, IMG submission 80071) | Populus rhizosphere microbial communities from Tennessee, USA - Rhizosphere MetaG P. deltoides SRZDD1 (version 2) (version 2) | ecosystem: Host-associated > Plants > Roots > Rhizosphere >... | reverse complement strand
CACGGTCCACTCGACGCCGCCGTAGAACTCCTGGAGGTATGGGTTCTCCGACAGAGGGGGCGGAAGCTTGACGTGCTGCACCAGCTCGTCGGGGCGCTCGCCCTGCTTCATCCCCTGGATCGTCTGATCGAGAATGGACTTGATGCCATCGCGGTACGCGGTGAGCGCGGCGCGCGCGGCGGCGCCACCCAGTACGGGGCGCGTGTGGCTCGGCACCACGTCCTCCGGTCCCAGCTCGATCATCTTCTCCAGACTGGCGATCCAATCCTCGGGAGTACGTGGCCGCGCGCCCCGGATCGGGCTGATGTTCGGGAAGGCGCGCAGGAATTCGTCTCCGGGCATCAAAACGCGCTTCTCAGGTAGCCACACCGAGATTGCGTCCGCCGTCTCGCCGGGTGTGTACAGAAGCTGCAGTCGCAGGCCGGCAATCGTCAGCAGCAGTTGGTCGCCGCTGAACGTGCGCGTGGGAGGCAGGTACCCTTCCCGAGTAGGAGGCGTGACCCGCCCATATTCCATTTGAACGCCCGCGTTGATGTACATCGACTCCGGCAGCGCCATGCCGAACTGGTCGCCGCCATCGCGCCCGGCGCGGCCGATGTCCGGCACCGCCTCGACGAGCCGCTGATGGCTAAAGATGTCAGGATGATCCGTTCCGGCAAACACGCGCGCCCCGCCAGTGTGGTCCGGGTGGGAGTGAGTGTAGATGATCGCACGCACCGGCGCGCGGAGGAGATCACCGAACGCGGTCCTGATGGCGCCTGCGGCCACTGGGTCCGTGGCCGTATCCACGATGATGGATCCGGTGTCGCCTTGGATCAGGATCACGTTGCTGGCCGAGTAACCCACGGCCACGTACACACCGTCGGTGACCCGGATCACTTCCTTGCGGAACTCGTTCGACTGCGCCCGTAATTTCTCGCGTGCGGTGTTATCCTGGGCAGCCGCAGAGATGCACGAGGCGAAGAGCATCGTTACCGCCAGTGCGGATGTCCGACAAACCCAACCCTGCATCTGATCCTCCCGTTCGTGTGTCTTAAGAATCAGGTCTGTTCTCGCTTCACCGTTCATCGGCGTGCGCGCACCCTGGGAGTCGAGCGGGTTCCGACGCCGCGGCGTGGCCATACGGATCAAGTCCGGCCGTCTTTCGGTAGGCAGACCAGGCCGTCTCAAGAGCGCGTGCCGGTTCTCTCGCGGCCAGGCCGAAGCGAACCATCGCCAATATCGTGGCGCGAACACTGACGTGGGGATCAGCGCCACGCACTACGCGCCCGCAGGCGGGACACTTGAAGAGCGGGTTGGAGATGTGCCGCGTCGAGCGAATGCGCCCAAGCATGTCGTCGAGCTCGTCGCGCAGCCCCAGCAGGGCCTCGATGGACAGGTCGTCTCGCCAACGCAGCCGCAGGTGCTCCACCATTTCCGGGAACCAGATTCGATGCGCGTCGCCCGCCGCCACGGCTCATCATCTTAGACTGGTCCCCATCTCGTCGGGTTGGCGCCCGTCGCCAGATCGCCGGTCAGGACCTATCTGACTCGGGAGACGTTCTGTTCTGGATTATGGATTTCAGCGGGTGCTGGAGCCCGCTACAATCGGCGCGTGCACTACGTCTACATCGTCCGTTGCGCGGACGGCACGCTGTACACCGGCTATGCGCGAGACCCGCGTGCGCGTGAACGGGCGCACAACACCGGCCGTGGCGCGAAGTACACGGCGGGTCGGCGTCCGGTGCGGCTCGTGTATCAGGAAGCGTTCCGGTCTGTGGGGAAGGCTCTGGCACGCGAGTACGTCGTGAAGCAACTTACTCGCGCGCAGAAGGACGCGTTGGTCGTCAGCGCGAGACGACGCCGCCACTGAACCAGCACTTCCAGGAGCAAATTGTGAAGCGAATTGCGGCGGCGTTGGTGCTCACACATTCCGCTGGGGCCTCAACTCGCTGGATCGGCGTTTTTCAGTTGCAATTGCCTTCTGTTGTTCCAACGGCTTCCACTTACGCCCCAACCCGGTTGAGGAATCATTGAGAAATCGCGCGGCTTGCATGCTTTTCATTTGCATTCTGGGAGGATTAGCAGCCGCCCAGACATCGACGCTACCCGAACTGCGAACAGCGGCCGCGACGATGACGCCCGGCAATCTGCTGCGCCATATCCGGGAACTTTCCTCTGACGCATACGACGGCCGCCTCCCCGGCACTCCTGGCGAGGAAAAAAGCGTCGCATATGTCATCTCGCAGATCAAAGGCATCGGCCTCCAGCCTGGCACACCGACAGGCGGCTTTGTGCAGAAGGTGCCTTTGTACGGTACTCGCTCGCGAGGCACCCTCGCGATCACCGCTAGCGGCAAGGATATTCCGATGTCGCCGGCTGAGGACTTTGTCCTGTGGTCGAATTTACCTGACGAGCGGATCGAAGTCCGTGATTCCGACGTCGTCTTTGCCGGCTACGGAGTCGTGGCGCCCGAATACAAATGGAACGACTACGCCGGTATTGATGTAAAGGGCAAGACTGTCATCGTCATCACCGGCGATCCGCCCATCGCCGACCCCGGTGACTCCACCAAACTCGACGAACGTGTCTTCTTGGGCAACGCCCTGACCATCTACGGCCGAACCGGAACAAAGCTGGCGACCGCGTTCAACCACGGAGCAGCCGCAGTCCTCCTTGTTCCGCCCGCCCAGCCGTTTCGTTACGTTTGGGAAAACAATGCGCGCGAGAACATGACCCTGCGCGACGGCAACGAACGCCAGCAGTTAAAAGCGCAAGCTCTTGTCCGCATCGATAAAGCCGCCACGATATTCGCTGCCACCGGCAACAATTTCGAAAGAGCACGCGCCGCGGCAGCCGCGCCCGGCTTCCGGGCCGTCGCACTTTCTGCGCGCGTCACCATAACAGTGACCAACCAGGTGCGCAGGTTCGAATCGCAGAACATTCTGGCCAAGATTGAAGGCAGTGATCCGGCTCTCAAGAACGAGTACGTGATTTACAGCGGCCACTGGGACCACCACGGTCGGGAAGGGAATCGGATCTTTCACGGGGCGAGCGACAATGCCGCCGGAACCGCCGGCGTACTTGAACTTGCCCGTGCCTTTCGTTCGCTCAATCCGCGACCGAAACGCACCATTGTCTTCCTTTGGCCGACGGCCGAGGAAAAAGGACTATTGGGATCGCATTACTACGTTACCCATCCGCTCTATCCTCTCGCCTCTACCGTCGCGAATATCAATCTCGACTATTTCAGCAATTGGGGATGGGGGCGCACCAGAGATTTCAGCATAGTCGGTATTGGCAATTCCACTCTGGACGATCTCACGGCCGAAGCCGTTCAACGCCAGGGCCGCATCCTGACCGGAGATACGGCGCCTGAGATGGGCTTCTACTTCCGTTCCGACCATTACGAATTCGCCCGCGTCGGCGTCCCATCACTAGAAACCAGTCCAGGCGTCGACCATGTTGGGAAACCTGCTAGCTTTGGAGAAATGAAGCGCGCTGGCTATATCGCCAACGACTATCACAACGCATCGGACGTGATCAAACCCGATTGGGATCTGCTCGGCGCCGTGGAAGACCTCCAGATTCTGCTCGAAGTCGGCTACCGCGTCGCCCAACAACCCGACCGCCCCACATGGAAGCCGGACGCGGTTTGGCGCCCGCGGCCTTCACGGTAGCCTTTGCCGCCACGAGTCCACGCCGGCCCGACAACATTTGCCCGTCCTGAAGGTGCTCGCACAGATAACTCGCGGGTAGTCGCCCAGGGCGGATTGAAGAATCCGCCCTGGCGGCGAGTTCGGTCAAGCGGCATCCGGTTCGATTCCCAGTCGGTCGTTCACAGTGCACCGCAGCTTCTGTTTGCAGCCAAGATAGCGTTCCGTCGTTTGGACCGAGACCTCGAGCTTGGCCGGTCGCCGAACGACCCGTCCCCTCGCGTGTTCTTTCTGTATCAGCTGATCGCTGCCGCGCTGACCGTCGGAGTGGAGCTCAGTACGGATGCGATGATCGAATGACGCACAGACAGCCTATCGGTTGTCTGTGGGACTGGTAGTCGGTGGCGTTTGCTTCCTGAATAAGTGGATACTCTTACCCGTCTTCCGTTCGCGACCGTGGCACTCCTGCCGTCGAGGTTTGTTTTCGATGAGGCAGCGCTCCTGGCTGCCATTCGGCGAGGCCGGTCGGCTAGTATCCCCAACGCTGACTGCTCATCCCGTTGATCGCCCCTTGCAAAGGAAGTACTCCCGCGGCTCGGCGCGCCTGCTGCTCGGCGTGCCGCGCGCTGAGATCCAGTCGGCGGTATGTCGCTTCTCTCTCGTGCCGCGCGAGCTGCTCGGCACGGCGCCGCAGGTTCTCGAAGAGCTGTCGAACTCTAGTCACCGCGTAGCGCCACAACGGGATTGACGCGAACGGCGCGCGCGGCCGGAATGAGCGTGGCCACGGCCGTCACCAGCAGCAGCACGATCGGCAGCGCGACGAACGTGATCGGATCGCGCGCGCCCACGCCGAAGAGCAGACCCGACATGAAGCGCGTCAGGGCCAGTGCCGCGGCTATGCCGACCGCCAGGCCCATGGCTCCAATCATCCGGCCTCCTTCAGCACCATCGCCAGGACGTCGGCGCGGCGGGCGCCAAGCGCCATGCGGATGCCGATCTCCTGAGCGCGTTGCGCGGTGGAATAGGCAACCACCCCGTAGATGCCGATCGCGGCGAGTGCGAGCGCAACGATCGAGAAGAGTCCCAGCAGGAGCGTCGTGAAGCGGCGGTTTCGCCTGGGATCCCGCAAGGAGCCCCTCGAGGGTGCGGGTGCTGTGAATCGGCTGGTTGCGATCCACGGCCCAGATCTCCGCGTGCGCGGACCGCACCAGCGCCAACGGATCGCCGGAGGTCCGGATGAGCGCGTACATACGCGGCTCCGGCGCCTGCGCGAGCGGGTAGTAGAGCTCGGCCCACGGCGCTCGATTCACGCCGCCGCGGCGCGTGTCCCCGACGACGCCGACGATGGTGGCCCACTGCGCTCGGAATCGATGGGGTTGTCAAAGGTGACGTTTTTTCCGAGGACGTCGCCGTCGGGAAAAAAGCGTCGGACCAGAGACTCGTTGACGACCACGACACGCTGCGCCATAGCGCCATCTGCGTCCGTGAACAGCCGACCGCGCAGCAGCGGGATCCTGAGAGTCTCTGCCGGCGCCAATCCTCGAAGTTCGGATAGGCGCTGACGTCCTTGTCGAAGCCCTGCCGCGGGTTGTGGGTCCACAGCATCATCAACAGATCTGGTGAAGGATAGGGAAGCGGCCGCAGCAGGACGTCATTCACCACGGAGAAGATCGCCGAGTTGGCGCCACTCCCCAAGGCGAGGGTGAGCACGGCGGCGAGGGTGAACAGCGGCTTCTTATACAGACAGCGGACCGCGTAAATGAGGTCGTCTTTCATTGATGGCTCTCATCCGATTGCGGGGCCGTAGGAGTACTGGCGCGAGCCGCTTTGCCGCCTCGACGCCGCGTTGCTCGACGTTTTCTGCGGCCTCACTACCGTTCTGTCCACGCCCAAGGTTTCGCGGTGCGGCCGGGGATTCGCGGTTAAGGCCTCCGGTCTGCCCCTGGCCTCTCATATCCCCTGGGCCTCTCCGCTTGGAGACGGCCCCTTACTGACAGATCGACAAGTTTCGTCAAAAGTTTTCCCGAGGCGAGGCGTCCATGCCGAGAAGGCGTGGTCCATTGGCTGCATTGAACGCGGACCGGGCGACTTCGTGGCGCGCGCGCGTGCCCGCCAGCACGTTCTTGAACGCCGGCCGTGCACGCAATGGCGCCAGCCAGGGATCGCCGGCCAGTGCGGAATAGCACGCAAAACCGCCGGTGGCCACCCGATCGAGGAGCCGCAGCGCGCCGGCTGCATCGCCCAGACGGGCGAGATGCCGGGTCAGATAGAACAGGCCCTCTGGATCGCGAAAGTCTGACGAGACGATTCGATGCACGGCCTGCAGGCTCTCCGCGGGCCGCTCTTCGATGAACAACTGCGCGGCGGCCATGAAGTCCTTCATACGCGGGCTCGCCCGCGGCGCAAGCGCGCTCAGCCCGTCAAGGGCCTCTTGCCGACGACCGAGCTCGGCGAGCGATATGGCAGCGATGTACGGCACGCTCTCGAACTTCGCATCAAGCACTCGCTCGTACTCACGACGCAGGAAGTGCGTGTGCGCCACGCTCGTCCCGGTGCGCCGATCGAGAGAGCGCGCGCGTTTGTCGGCGGCAACGGACGCATCCAGCAACCCGCAGTAGCGACAGGCGCTCACCAGTCCGGCGAACAGCTCGGGGTCGGCGCTTCGAGCCCGCTCGACGAGCCGCACCATCGCATCGTGCGCTCGGCCGAGATCGACTTCGAGCTGCGCGTACAGCTTGTGCGCGATGGCAAGATCGGGATTGAGGTCCAACGCTCGACGGAAGGCCGACTCGGCGCGATCGAAGCTCTCACGCTCGCCAGAATTCAAGTACTTGCCGATCACGTGATACATCCGACCAAGACGGGCCCAGGCTGGCGCGTACCGGGGATCTTCTTCGACGCATTGCAGATACACGTCGCGGGCGAGGCTCCACTGCTTCGAATCGGCGCTGAGCTGATTGCCGCGCAGATAGAGCTCGTACGCCCGGGCGTTCGATGGCACGTCGCGCTTGAGCATCCGGTGCTCGCGCGTGGTGAGCGGCAGCGCCAGCGATTCGACGATGCGGCTCGTGAGTTCGTCGTGAACGTGGAAGATGTCGCCGAGCGTGACCTGCCAGGTCCGTGACCACAGGAGCGTACCTGCCGGCACTTCCGTGAGCTGGGTGCTGACGCGGAGCTCGTCGCCCGCCCGCAGCAGCGTGCCCGTGAGCACGACATCCACGTCGGCCTCGGCAGCGATCTTCTTCGGGTCGAGCGCCTCGCCGGCGAAACGCGCCGCGAAGACGCTCGAACGCACGACGAGCGATTCGAGCCCCGAAAGCGAGCTGGCGACGGCTTCGGGCAGAGACTCGGTCAGGAAGCCGGTCTTTTCTTCCGCCTGCGGCATGCGGAACGGCAACACGATCAATCGGGTGACCGGCGCCGCAAATCCCGCCCCTCTTGACTCGACGGGAACCAGAAAACGGTAGCCGCGCCGCGGCAGTGTCTCGATGTACTGCGGCGCGGCCGCAACGTCGCCAAGAGCGTCGCGAATCTGACGGATGCAGAAATTGAGGCTCTGGTCGAAGTCGACGAACGTGTCTTCGCTCCAGATTTCATGGCGGATTTCGTCCCGGGTGACAATTTCGCCGCTCCGGGTGGCGAGGACCGCGAGCACTCTGGACGCCTGCGGCCGCAGCGGAACGAGATCGCCCTCCTTTCGGAGCTCTCCGCTCCTGGGATCGAGCTCGAAACTCGCGAAGTGAAGGACCGGTGTCTGAGGTTTCGTCATCACTGCGGGATCGGTTGAAGGCGGCAGGGGGCGGCGGTCATTATAGCGACGCTCATCGAACGCTCATCGACAAATCAGCCGTCGTACATGGAGTCAGGGGCACCTTCGAGCGTATAAAGCGGGCATGTCGAACCTGTTTCCACACCCGCTTCCCTGGTATGTGGCCGGACCGCTCATCGGGCTCATGGTACCCGCGCTGCTTCTGCTGGGGAACAAGCCGTTCGGAATCTCGAGCAACCTCAGGCATCTGTGCGCCGCTGTGGCGCCGGGTCGAATCGAATTCTTTGGCCACGATTGGAAACGGCTCGGCGGGTGGAACCTCGCGTTTCTAGTGGGGATCTTCGCCGGAGCCGCACTCGCTTGGTACGTCGCGCCACCAACCGTCGTGACGCTGTCATCCCATACGGCGACGGCACTGCGTCAACTCGGACTGCAGGACCTGACCGGCCTCGCACCACGCGAAGTGTTCGCCTGGTCCTCGCTCTTCACGCTGAAAGGCTTCTCATCGGTAGTCGTCGGCGGATTTCTCGTCGGGTTTGGGACGGCGTACGCGGGCGGCTGCACATCGGGTCACGCGATTTCAGGACTGGCTGATCTGCAGCCGGCATCCCTTTTGGCGGTGTGCGGCTTTTTCGCCGGCGGTCTGACGGGAACGTTTGCCGTGCTTCCACTGTTTTTGAGGTGAGCGCGTGACACTCCTCCCTTACTTTCTGCTCGGCAGCGTGTTCGGCATCGTCATCGTCGAAGCGGAAGTCGTGTCGTGGTTCCGCGTCCAGGAGATGTTCCGATTCGATGCCTTCCACATGTACGGAATCATCGGCGCGGCGGTGCTCACCGCGGCGATGTCGATTCTGACGATCAAGCGGCTCGGCCTTCAGGGCGCAGACGGCGCACCGCTCGGCTTTCCGCCAAAGATGCTCGGCAGCGGTGCGCGCTACGTCGTCGGCGGCGCGATGTTCGGCCTCGGCTGGGCGTTGACCGGGGCCTGCCCGGGCCCGCTCGTCGCGCTCGTCGGCGCCGGCGTGCCTGTGATGCTCGTCGCCATTCTGAGCGCGCTCGTCGGCACCTGGACCTACGGGAGGCTGCGCCACACCCTGCCGCATTGAGCGACGGATGCAAAGGACAAGCAAATGATTCTCAAGCAGTTCTATCTCAATTGCCTGGCGCATGCGTCGTATCTCGTCGCCGACGAACGGTCCCGGCTGGCCGCCGTCGTCGACCCGCAGCGCGACGTGGAACAGTACCTGACGTTTGCGCGTGAGCACGACCTCCGAATCACCCACGTCTTCCTGACCCACTTGCACGCCGACTTCCTCGCCGGTCACCTCGAGCTTCACGATAGAGCGGGCGCGACGATCTGCCTGGGCGCCGCGGCCAAGGCCGAGTACTCGTTTCTGGCCATGCACGACGGCGACGCGATCGATTTCGGTCGAGTGCGCATCAAGACACTCGAAACGCCCGGCCACACGCCAGAATCCATTTCTCTCCTCGTGTTCGATCTCGAGCGCAGCGACACGTACCCGCATGCGGTGCTGACGGGCGATACGCTGTTCGTCGGCGACGTGGGACGACCCGATCTTCGTGGCGCCCTTGGCTGGTCAGCGGCGTCGTTGGGCGGGATGCTCTACGACTCGTTGTGGAGCAAGGTGCTGACGCTGCCCGACGACAGCGTGGTGTACCCCGCGCACGGGGCCGGGTCGCTCTGCGGCAAAGCGCTGGGCAAGGAGACAATTTCGACGATCGGCGAGCAGCGCCGATCCAACTATGCACTTCAGCCGATGACCCGGGACGCGTTCGTCGAGCTCGTCACCGCGGATCAGCCAGACGCGCCCGGGTACTTCACGTATGACGCGGTGCTGAACGCGAGAGAGCATCCGACGCTCGACGAGTCGCTCGCCGCCGGATTGAAGCCGATGCCGCTCGACAGGCTCCTGGACCATCACCGCGCGGGCGCGCAGATCCTGGACACCAGAGACCCCGCGGAGTTTGCTGCCGCGCACCTCGTCGGCAGCTTGAACATCGGGCTCGGAGGCCAGTATGCGACGTGGGCGGGCACGATCCTCAGCCCGCAGCGGCCGATCGCGATCATCGCGGAACCGGGGCGCGAGCGGGAGTCAGCGATGCGGCTCGGACGCATCGGCTTCGATCATGTCGTCGGTTACCTTCAGGACGGCCTGCGCAGCCTCGAGGCGCGGCCCGAGTTGATCGCTCGGACCGAGCGCTTGAGCCCAGCGCTCGCCGCCGAGCGGCTCGTATCGAACGAGCCGCCGCAAATCGTCGACGTTCGCACACCCCGCGAATACGAAGCGAAGCACATCGCGGGCAGTCTCAGCGTTCCGCTAAACCACCTGGCGGAGCGCGCGAGGGATTTGCCGCGCGACCGCCCGCTGCTCGTTTATTGCGCGGGTGGGTACAGGTCGTCGATTGCCGCGAGCCTGCTGCAGCAGCTCGGCTTCGGCGGCGTCAGCGAATTGGCGGGCGGCATCGCAGCCTGGGAAGCCGCCGGACTCGCGTTGAACCATTTGGCGGCCTGACCGCAGATTCGCAGGTCGGCTTACTTCCGCTCGCGAAACAGGAGGATTGGATATTGCTTGCCGGCTCCGCCGCGCCGCACTCGCACACGAATCGCGGAAACGGGAGTGTGAGCGCCTGCCGGGTGCCGCGTGAGGAGATCGGCGATGTCGCTGATTCTAAACGTGGAGCATGTGAGGTCCACCTTCGCAGCGGTGACCGTGACGTTGGTACGGTGGACAACCTTCGCATGGCCTGCCAACCGAAGCTCACGGGACCGTTGTCAGGCGTGAGCGAAGGTTGGTGACGCGGATTCTTCGAATGGCCGCTTGAAACCTGGGACCCGGACGAGCGTATGATTCGCCATGCGTCTGAACCAGGCGCTGCGCAGCCTCGCAAGGATGCCGCTCTTTACGAGCGTGGCCGTGGTGACGCTGGCCATCGGCATCGGCGCGAACACCGCGATCTTCAGCGTTATCGAGGGGGTGCTTCTAAAACCCCTACCCTATCCCCGCTCCAGCGAGCTCGTTGCGCTCGATCACCACGCGCCCGGGGTCAACCTGTCGAGCATCGGCGCGGCGCCGTTCCTGTACTTCACGTATCGCGAGGACGGCCGAGTGTTTCAGGACGTCGGGCTCTTCAACACTGGGAACGCGAGCGTCACTGGCCTGGCGGAGCCCGAGGAAGTGCCGACACTGTTCGTTACCGATGGCGTGTTGCCGATGCTTGGCGCGCAACCAATGCTCGGGCGCGTCTTCACGAAGACAGACGATTCACCCGGCAGTCCTGAAAACGGTCGTCCTGACGGCCGGCTACTGGCCGCTATTGATGGCGGACTTCTTCGCCGTCGCGGGAGAGGACCGGACTTTCGTTGTGCGCAGCCTGTCATACCTGATTCGCAGCAGCCGGACCGGATCCAGCGGCTTTGTCAACGAGCTCGGACAGGTGGTGTGGTCTATCAATCCGAACCTTCCGATGGCCCGCGTCCAAACGCTGCAGGAGATCTACGATGCATCGCTGGCGCGGACATCGTTCACGCTTGTCATGGTGGTCATTGCCGGAGGCATGGCGCTGCTGCTTGCCGTCGCGGGCATTTACGGCGTGATCTCATACTCGGTCTCGCAGCGGGCGCTGGAAATCGGCATCCGCATGGCGCTTGGCGCGCAGGCGCAGGCGGTGCGGCGCATGTTTGTGGTCCACGGACTCTCGCTGGCCGTTATCGGTATCGCGATTGGGCTTGCGGCTGCATTCGGGATTACGCGGCTGATGTCGTCGCTGTTGTTCGATGTCAGCCCGTTTGATCCATTGACGTTCGCTACAGTCTCGTTGACTCTTGCGGCGGCGGCCGTGCTCGCGAGTTATGTGCCGGCGCTGCGGGCTACGGCGGTCGATCCGATCGAGGCGCTCAGAGCGGAATAACGCCCGTCACGCGCGGAAGGTGCACGTGTCGTGTGCGCGGTCGCGGCTTTCCCTTGCTTCGGCCAAAACATCTACCGAGGCATGGCAGCCAGCAGCCAGGCATCGTGCGAGGTAGGCGATCAGGTTCGATTCACGATTGGGATCGTGCGCTCGTTCGCCTATAACGTATTGATTCTGTTAGGGCGAAGGCTGGCTTGCCCGCCGGAGCCTCGTGCTGTGACAGAAAGGGCCCGCCTACGCGCCGCTACGCGACGACTCCGGCGGGCAGCCTTCGCGTGACACACGAGCGAAGGCTGGTGAGCCGCATTTTCACGAGTTGGAACCGGACGGTGAGCTGGCTGCGAGCCGTGGACTCGCTCAGGCATGCCGCCTGAGGCAACCTGACGCTCAAGCGATGAGGGCGCGGAGCGCCGGACGATCCGCTGGTGTGGGCACTCGGAGGGCGCTGGCCGGCAGCGTGACCACGGCGACCGTATCGCTGATCATGTCGAAGAACTCGACCGAGTAGCCTTCCCCAGCCACCCGGCACGACGTGCAGTTCTACGACCGTACCGACATCCCCAGCACGGAGCCCGTGCTCGTCACAAGTCAGGATCACCTCGCCGGACATGTCGAACGGCATGCCTTGCCTCGCAACCCTTGCGGTGGCTCAGCGCGGCGCCTTGGCGCGTCGTCGTGCAGCGGCCCTGGCAGTGCGGGGACGACCGCCAAGCCGGCCGTTCCTGCGCGAGGCGCGCGCCTTGGTTGCGCTCCGGTGCGCGCCCACCAGAGCGGCGACGCCAACGATATCGACCTTCGTCTTCCCTCGACCTGAGAAGCGCGCCACGCGGACGCGTGCATCTGGCCGACTTGTCGGGTGCGCCTCCAGGTAGGCCGTCAGCACGTCGCGAATGGCGCGTTCGGCCTTCGCCGGGGTCTCGGCCGCGGCATACACGGGCAGCCCCGGCACGTAAGCGCTCACGGCACCACTCGACTCGGTTTCAAGGACAATCGGATAAAGAACCGTCATTCGACACCGGCCTCGCGCAGGATGCGGTTGCCCAGCCGGCCGGCGTCTTTCTTGGTGTGAACGGCCACCCAGACTTCCTTGCCGGACGTGGGATGTTTCAACAGCAGGTGACTGGCCTTCCCGGACCGGACTTCGACGAATCCCGCAGCCTTCAGCTTGCGGATCACCTCGGCCCAGGCCACGCGGATATCGTAAAACCTAACGCTCGGTTATGTCAACGCAGCCAACGAGCGGTCCAGAGCAACGGGTTCGATCGCTATTTGCGGTCGCCGCTGAGATCGGCGGCAAGTCGTTGAAGGTGGTTGCCCGTGAAAAGCGGCTTCCGGGTCGAGTGGCTGCGCCATCGTAACGCCCGCCGTTCCCTTCGGCCCAACATGAAACTCGTCAGACCGCCGACGACGATCGGCCGGAATCCGTGGACACCCCTTGGCTGAAGATTTCCGATCTCAGAAATAGACGGTCGCTCCCAGCGTCCACATCGATCCCCGGTGTCCCGGAAGCAGCTTACCGATGAATCCCCCGTCCTTGTCGCCGTGGAAGTCGAGGAACGTATAACGGTAGTCGCCGTGGAAACCGAAGTGTCTGCCGGCCAGGATCTCGAGGCCGACACCGGCATGCCAGCCGAATTCGGTCGTGCTGACGCTCAGATCTCCGGGGCTGTCGAGTGCCTCGACCTTGCGCCGATACCAGCCTGGCCCGCCCAGCAGGAACGGAGCCACGCTGCCGCTGGCCATGCGCATGAGGATCGACGCCTGGATCGGAGTCTCCGTGACTTTCTGATTGAGGAGCTCGAACGATTCTGAATGCCGATCCAGGGCGACCTCGAGTCCAAAACGCTGGGAGACGAGGCGTATCTGACCGCCGACGAAGCGCACGGAGCCTACGTCGGCATCGACGTCAGGTGTGACCCAGGCCATGCGCGCGCCGATTCCAAACCCCTGAGCGCGGACGGGCGCCGTCCAGGCCAGCAGCCCAGCCAAGGCGAGCATCGGTATCGTGGCCTGACGCACCGGGATCGTGCAAACAGATCGCATGGCTGAACTCCGGCCTGACACTCCTCACAGCCGATCCCGAAGGTTGGAAAGGCTTATTTGTCTTTTATCGGAACGGGACGCCTGGAACTCCAGCTCGCGATCGGGTTGCTCGACGAGCTTCTCGTGTTCGAGCGTGAAGGTTGGTCAGCCGTGCAAGCGCGATTCAGTTGTTGGAACGGCCCGCCACGGGTGCAACGTTTGGGGAGATTCGGGCGACGTCGGATCCCGCTTGCGAGAAGGTGATTGGCTAGAAGCAGTTCGGTGGTGACCCAAGGAGGAATCGAACCGCTGATCGTTACTGCGGCGTTGATCTCGAGTCTCGACATTCTGAGAAGCGCTGGTTGGCCTCTGGACTTCAGCGGATACATCTATGCCTCGACGGATTCGATGACGATCAATCGCTAAATGGCAAGCGATTCGAAGGTTCAGGATTGGTCGCTCGATCGTCGCTTCTCGCGAGATGCAGACATATAGGTAGCCTCTCGATTTATCAGCTGGCGAATGGTCTGCGGACTGGTACTGTGCGCGTCGGGGGCAGCCCTGGTAAACTTGCGGTCACAGTTCTCAATGCGAAGGAGTTATTGAGCATGACGCGGCGTCTCGCCCACACCGTCCTCGGCTCCACCGTGGCGATCTACGTCTTCAGCGGCGCAGCGGCAGTGGTGACTTGGCGACCGGCGACCGGTGCAGCCGCGCCCGGCGTACAGGATCAGGAGCCGGTCGTTCTGGTCGGCGCCGGGGATATTGCCAACTGTGACATCAACGGCGGCTCGGGCGCCGTTGCGACCGCAGCACTGCTCGATAGAATTCCGGGGACGGTGTTCACGGTCGGCGATCACGCGTATCCGTCAGGAACGACGAAGGAGTTTCAGGACTGCTACGATACGAGCTGGGGTCGTCACAAGGCGCGGACACGTCCCGCGCCAGGCAACCATGATTACATCACCGCCAACGCGAAGGGGTACTACGATTATTTCGGCGACAGCGCGGGCCCAGACCGCCGCGGCTATTACAGCTACAACCTCGGTTCCTGGCATATCGTCTCGCTGAACAGCTTCATT
>Ga0114129_10008748_pt1 | contig 14438 bp, 13 predicted proteins | sample RhiMetdeltSRZDD1_FD_80071 | JGI IMG/M metagenome (GOLD analysis project Ga0114129, IMG submission 80071) | Populus rhizosphere microbial communities from Tennessee, USA - Rhizosphere MetaG P. deltoides SRZDD1 (version 2) (version 2) | ecosystem: Host-associated > Plants > Roots > Rhizosphere >... | reverse complement strand
CGGAGCGAGGGAGGAGGTTCGCGCCGCGGGAGCCGGAGCGCAGCGAGGAAAATCAGGGCCGCGGTCGAGTCCGCAGCCGGACGAGCCGCGGCCCGGCGCCCGCAGGGCAGGTTTCCGAGCAAGTGAAGGCGGCGGCTAGAGCCGCTTGACCATCACCAGCGTGCGGTCGTCGGCGAAGGGCTCGCCCTGGGCGTGCTCCTCGAGGACGCGCGCGAGGCCGGCCTCGATGTCGGGCGCCGTCTTGCTGACCTGGCGCGTCAGGAACTCCTTGAGCTTCGGCATCCCGAACTCTTCCCCCGCGGGATTGTTCGCCTCGGTCACGCCGTCGGTGTAGAGACACACCAGGTCCCCGTGGTTCAACACGAGCTTCGAGGACCCGTAGGGCTTGCCCGGGAAGAGGGCCAGAGGCAGGCCGTGCGAGCCCAGCTCCTCGATCGAACCATCCGGATGGAGGAGAAGGCCGGGATTGTGGCCGGCATTGGTGTACTCGACCTCTCCGGTCGCGGGATCGAGCAGGAGCAGGAAGAACGTGATGAACCGATCCGGGCCCGTGCGGCGGGAAATCGCCTCGGAGAGCCGTCCGGTCATCTCCGCCACCGGCACGCCCTCGTCCGCCCATGCGTGGAAGGACGCCTGCAGCGACGCCATCAGCAGCGCCGGCCCCACGCCCTTGCCGCAGACGTCGGCGATCGTCGCGTAGATCTTCCCGTCGCTGCGAGGCCGGAAGTCGAAGTAGTCCCCCGAGACCTGCCGCGACGCCACGTTGGAGCCGTGGAGCTCGTACCCGGGCAGAGGCGGCGGATCTTCGGGCAGCAGTCTCTGCTGGATCTCGCGCGCCAGCGCGAACTCCCGGTCCATCTGGCGCTTCTCGGCGTTCTCCGCCATCAACCGCGCGTTCTGGATCTTGGCCGCGGCGACGTTGGCGAGCGATGTGAGGAGACGCAGATCCGCTTCCTCGAACGAGCGGTGGCCCACTCGGCAATCCACGTAGATCAGCCCCACGACCTCGCCTTCGTTCTCCAGCGGAGCCGCCAGCACGGACTTGATGCCGGAGAGCCGGATCGAGTCCGCGAGCGAGACGCCGGAGCCCGTCGAGGTATCCATCAGCAGGAGGCCGTTGCGCTTCTCGACGACCGCCGCCACGAGGGTCTTGGAGAGGCGGATATCCTCGGCCGAGATGCCTTCGGCGACTCGCACGACCGCGGGCTCGAGCTCTCCCGTGGTCCGCGAGCGCAGGAGGACGAGCCCGCGGTCCGGCTTGAGCGTCTCGAAGACCTTGTCCATCAGGAAGCGCAGCAGCTCGTCGACGGAGATGTCGCGCAGCAGCTCGATCGTCAGCTCGTTGACGACGCGCAGCGACTCGATCAGCTTGCCCAGCTGCTCGGCCGGCAGGCGCGGATCCGTCTCGGTGGCCTGGGCGCGCAGCAGCTCCGCCGACGCCTTCAGGATCGTGTTGTCGAGCGGGTCCTCGCCGCCGCCTTCGATCCGCACGCGCGTGGTCGACTCGGACTCGACCTTCAGGGTCACGCCGCCGACCGTGATCCGGTCGCCGGGCTTGAGCGCCTGGACCATCGTGAGACGGTCGCCGTTCAAGAACGTTCCGTTGCGGGAGCCGAGGTCTTCGACCGTCAGCCCGCCATCGTTGTCCCGTACGATCCGCGCGTGCTGGCGGGAGAGCATCTTGTCCGAGATCGGCAGGTCGTTCATGGACGAGCGGCCGATCGTCGTCACGGGCCGGTCCAGGGAGACCTTGCGCGCGGCCATGCCGGGAGCGGTGACGTACAGGTAAAACACGGCTCTCTTTAGACTTGGGGATTCTACCGCCTCGGCCGCGGCCCGCCTGCACTCCCGGAAACCGGGGGCTTGCGCCGGGGCGCCCAGATCCGTAGAATGCGCGGTCCCATGAAACCGAACGTCCATCCCGAGCTTCACGAGGTCCTGGTGCACTGCGCCTGCGGTGTGACCTGGACGACCCGCTCCACGAAGAAGGAGCTCCGCATCGAGATCTGCAGCAGCTGCCACCCCTTCTTCACCGGGAAGCAGAAGCTCGTCGACTCGGCCGGCCGCGTGGAGCGCTTCCGGAAACGCTACGAGAAGAAGTCCGGCGCTTCGGCCTAGGGGCATGCGCCCCAACCCGTCTTCTCGCTCCTACCCCTCCGCCGCCCTCTAGCGGTCATACTAAACGTCCGTGTGGCTGTCAGCCGAGGCTGACGCCGAGAGTTTCGCCATGTTCGAAAAACTCGAAGAAATCCGCCGTAAGTACGAGGAGATCCGGGCCCGCCTCGCGGACCCGGGCTTCGTCCAGGATCACCGCGCGGTCCGCGACGCGCAGAAGACCTTAACCGAGCTCGAGCCCATCATCCGGAAGACCGAGGAACACCGGCAGATCCAGAAGGAGCTGCAAGGCGCCCGGGAGCTCGTCGAGTCGCTGTCGCCGGGAGAGGAGCTCTACCAGATGGCCGCGGCCGAGCGGGCGACGCTTTCCGAACGCCTCGCCGCCGTCGAGCAGGAGCTCAAAGTCCTGCTCCTGCCGAAGGACCCCAACGATTCGCGCAACGTCTTCGTCGAGATCCGCGCCGGTACGGGCGGCGACGAGGCCGCGCTCTTCGCGGCGGAGCTCTTCCGCATGTACCAGCGCTACGCCGAACGCCGGCGCTGGAAGGTCGAGATCGTGGACCGCGACGACACCGGAATCGGCGGGATCAAGACGATCACGGCGTTGATCGAGGGCGAGGGCGCGTACTCGCGCCTGAAGTACGAAGGCGGCGTCCACCGCGTCCAGAGAGTGCCCGCGACCGAGGCCTCCGGCCGCATCCATACTTCTGCCGCCACGGTCGCGGTCCTGCCCGAGGCCGAGGACGTGGACGTCAAGGTCGACGAGAAGGACATCCGCGTGGATCGCTTTTGCGCGTCCGGCCCCGGTGGCCAGGGCGTCAACACGACGTACTCGGCCGTGCGCCTCACACACATCCCCACGGGCCTCGTGGTCCAGTGCCAGGACGAGCGCAGCCAGATCAAGAACAAGGCCAAAGCCATGCGGGTGCTCAAGGCGCGCCTCCTCGAGATCGAGCAGGCCAAGCAGGAGGGCGCGATCGCCGCCGAGCGCAAACGGATGGTCGGCTCGGGCGACCGGTCCGAGAAGATCCGGACCTACAACTTCCCGCAGTCGCGCATCACCGATCACCGGATCGGCTTCACGACCCACCGCCTCCAGGACGTCCTCGACGGCAACCTCGACGAGCTCGTCGAGCCCATCTCTTCCCACTTCCAGGCCGAGCGGCTCAAGGAAGAGCTGGCGAAAGCGTGAGAATCCGACGGCCGTTCACGATCCGCCGGCCGGCTCCATGACCATCGGGGAAATCCTCCGCGACGCTGCGGATCGCACCGCCGCGGCCAAGGCCGACGCGACGCCCTGGGACGCGCGGCTCCTGCTGGCGCACGCCCTCGGAGGAGCCTCTCCCCTGGCGCTGGATCCCCGCCTTTCGCTGGATCCGTCCGTCGCCGGCCGCTTCATCGCGATGTGGGAGAAGCGCCTGATGGGCGTGCCGGTGCAGCACCTGATCGGCGAGTGGGACTTCTACGGGCGGCCTTTCCGGGTCGACGGCCGCGCACTCGTGCCTCGGCCCGAGACGGAAGTCCTCCTGGAGCAGGCGCTGAAGGAGGCGCCCGCAGCCCGCCGCGTCCTCGACGCGGGCACGGGGAGCGGCATCATCGCGATCACGTACCTGCTCGAACGGCCCGAGGCGACCGCGGTGGCTCTCGACATCTCTCTCGATGCGCTCGCCCTGGCGCGCGACAACGCGGTGCGGCATCGCGTCGGGCCGCGACTGTCGCTGCTCGCCTCCGACTGGCTGTCGGCCCTCGGCGCCGCGCGTTTCGACGTGGTTCTGTCCAATCCGCCCTACCTCGCGATCGGCGAGTCGCCGCACCTTCCGCCGACCGTTCGCGACCACGACCCCCGGCGCGCGCTCTTCGCCGGCGAAGACGGCCTCACCGCGATCCGGCAGCTCCTGGCGACGCTTCCTCCGTACCTGGAACCGGGAGGACTTCTCGTCTTCGAGATCGGCTTCGGACAGTCCGAGGCGGTGCGCTCGGAGATCCTCGCCCGCCCCGTCTGGCGGTTCCTTCGGATCGAGCCCGACATGGAGGGCATCCCCCGCATCTGCCTCGCGCGGCTCGAGTCGGCTGCCGAGCGGGTCCACAGGACGCGCAGGCCGTGGACAAGTTCGTAATCGAAGGTCCTTCCCGCCTCCGGGGAGAGGTCATCGTCGCCGGAGCGAAGAACGCGGCCCTCCCCTGTCTCGCCGCGTCGCTCCTGACCGCAGAGCCGGTCAAGCTGACCAACCTCCCCAACGTGGCGGACATCCGGACACTCCGCCGCCTCCTCCAGCACATCGGGGCGGAGGTCGAGGCCGGGACGCATACCGCGACGATCGCGGCCCGGCAGATCGGTTCGGCCGACGCCCCCTACGACCTCGTCAAGACCATGCGGGCCTCGGTGCTCGTCCTCGGACCGCTGCTCGCGCGCGCCGGAAGCGTCCGCGTCTCGCTGCCCGGCGGCTGCGCCATCGGCGTGCGGCCGATCAACCTGCACCTGGCGGCGTTCGAAAAGCTCGGCGCCGAGGTGCGCCTGGACCACGGCTACGTCGAGGCGAAGGCCTCGCGGCTGACCGGAGCCGACATCGTCTTCGACACCGTCACGGTGACGGGGACCGAGAACGTGATGCTCGCCGCCACGCTCGCGCGCGGCACCACGCGCCTCGTCAACGCCGCGCGGGAGCCGGAGGTCACGGACCTCGCCCGGATGCTGACGGCGATGGGCGCGAAGATCCGCGGCGCCGGGACGGAGACGATCGAGATCGAGGGTGTGGAGAGCCTGCACGGAGTCGCGCACCCGGTCATCCCCGACCGCATCGAGGCCGGCACCTACGTCCTGGCCGCCGCGGCGACGCGGGGAGACATCGCCGTGCGCAAGTGCGCCCCGGAGCACCTGACCGCCCTGACGAGCCGGCTGGCGGTCGCGGGCGTGCGTCTGGACACGATCGGCGACACAATCCGTGTCCGCGCCGACGGGAATCTGGTCTCGCACGACGTCGCCACCGCGCCCTACCCCGGCTTCCCGACGGACCTGCAGGCCCAGTGGACGGCGCTTGCGACCGGAATGGACGGCGTGGCCACGATCACGGAAACGATCTTCGAGAACCGCTTCCAGCACGTTGCGGAGCTCGTGCGCATGGGCGCCCGGATCCGCCTCGAGGGCCGCTGGGCGGTGGTCGAGGGGCCCTCGCGTCTGGCCGGGGCCACGGTCATGGCCAGCGACCTGCGCGCCTCGGCGGCGCTCGCCATCGCCGGCCTGGCCGCGGAGGGCGAGACGACCATCGACCGCGTCTACCACCTGGACCGCGGGTACGAGAAGATGGAGGAGAAGCTGACGTCCCTGGGAGCGAGGGTCCGGAGAACAAAGTGAGCCCGGAGGGTGAAGCGTGAGCGACTGCCTGTTCTGCAAGATCGCGGCGGGAGAGATCCCGTCGAAGAAGGTCTACGCCGACGACCGGGTCTACGCCTTTCACGACATCTCGCCGAAGGCCCCGACACACGTCCTCGTGATCCCCCGCAAGCACATCGCGAAGCTCGCCGACCTGACGGAAGCCGACGAGACGCTCGTGGGCGAAGTCGTCGCGCGCGCCGCAGCGATCGCCCGGGACCTGAAGCTCCCTCACTTCCGCCTTGTCGCCAACAACGGCGAAGGCGCCGGGCAGACGGTGTTCCACCTCCACTTCCATCTCCTCGGTGGGCGCTCGATGGGCTGGCCGCCGGGATAATCGCGCCGGCATCCCGCTTGCTCCGTCGGAGGCCATGGGGCCTCGAATCCGCGTCGGGACGAGCGGCTGGATCTATCAGCACTGGCGGGGCCGCTTCTATCCCAAGAGTCTGCCGGAGAAGCGCTGGCTCTCCTACCTCGCCGAGCGGCTGCCGACGGTCGAGGTCAACGGCACGTTCTATTCGCTGACGCGCCCGACCGCGTGCGAGGCGTGGCGCGCGGCGGTGCCCGAGGACCTCGTCTTCGCCGTGAAGGGAAGCCGCTACATCACTCACATGCTCAAGCTCTGCAATTTCGAGAAGCCGCTCGCCAACTTCTTCTCGTCGGGCATCCTGCGTCTCGGCAAGACCCTCGGGCCCATCCTGTGGCAGCTTCCGCCGCAGCTTCGCTTCGATCGCGACCGCGCGGAGCCGTTCCTCGCGGCCCTGCCCCGAGACGTGCGCGGCGCCGAGCGCCGGGCGCGTCGGCACGACGAGCGGACGACCGGACGCGCGGCGCTGACCGCGCCGGACGGCCGCGACCGCCCGCTTCGCTACGCGATCGAAGTCCGCCACGAGAGCTGGCTCTCCGACGAGGCCCTGGAAACGCTCGCGAAGCACGACGTGGCGCTCGTGGCCGCCGACACGGCCGGGAAACATCCGTTCTCGCTGCTCCGCACGTCGCGCCGACTGGCCTATGCCCGGCTTCATGGTGCCCGCCGTCTCTACGAAGGGGCTTATACCGGGAGCGAGCTGGACGCGTGGGCGGCTCGCTGCCGGGAGTGGGCCGCGCAGGGCGCCGATGTCTTCGTCTACTTCGACAACGACCGCGATGCCCAGGCCGCGCACGACGCGATCGCCCTTCAGGAGCGGATCGACGGCGGCGTCGCGCCTGAGCGCGCCGAGAGACACGATGCACCGCTACGCCGGAAACCCCGCCGGCCTCCTTCGCACTTCGGTTTCCGAAGAAGACGGGCTCAGGACGGAAACGTAAGCTCTCCCCGCGCGCGGCGCTCGAGTGGGAGCAGGGCCGAGTAGAGAAACGCGTGTACCGGCGTCGGCACGCCGGCCTCCCTCCCCAGGCGGACGGCGGCGCCGTTCCAGGCCTCGAGCTCCGACGGCTTTCCATCGGCGATGTCGCGCTGGAGCGACATCGTGCCCGCCGGATCGAGCGCGTCGAGGAAGCCGAGCGCGCGGGCCACGGTGTCGTCGGGAAGATCGATGCCTCGCGCGCGGCCGACTATTTGGATCTCCTCCATCCCGGCCTGCACCATGCGCCGGGTCTCCGGGAGAGCTCGAGTCACGCCGACGGGCGCCCGTGTGACCGCGCCCACCCCGCCGGAGGGGACCACGAACAGGAACTTTTCCCAGAGGGACACCTGAATGTCTTCGGAGATGTTCGCGCGCACCCCTGCCCGCGCGAAGGCCTCGCGGAGGCGCTCCGTGCGTTCGCTCTTGCGCCGGTCGAGCTCGCCGAACCGCAACGAGTGCACCTGGCCCAGGCTCCGGATGCGGCCGGGCGCGGCCACGAAGCTGAACGTCGCGCAGAGACCCCCGACCACGCGCCGGACGCCGAGAACGTCGGAGAGCTGGCCCGCCGCCTCGACGCCGTTCTGCAGCGGCACCACGAACGTGTCCCGCCCGAGCATCGGGCCCATGGCGCGTGCCGCCTCTTCGACCTGCCACGTCTTGACTCCGAGGAGCACCACGTCGACGGTGCCGGCCTCGGAAGGGTCGTGTGTGGCCTTGGCCGGATGGATGCGGATCTCGCGCTCGGGCATCTCGACGCGTAGACCCTCGGAGCGAATCGCCTCGAGGTGCTCGCCCCGCGCGACGAAAACCACGTCCTCGCCGGCCTCCGCGAGCCTGGCCCCGAAGTGGCCACCCGCGCCCCCCGTGCCGTAAACCCCGAATCTCATGGAGCCCGGAGGATACTCGCGGGCCTCACTGGAAGTCGCGGGGGAAGTTCTTTTCCCAGTTCTTCTCGCGAACGAGCTTGCCGTTCTCGAATATCTTGCGAGTGCCCGAGTAATGGAAGTTCTGGCGATCGCTCGAGAAGACGACCACGCTCTCCCAGCGAAGGACCCGGCCCGGGAGCTTGACCTCGGTCGAGTACTCGCCCCGCACCGAAGCTTTTTCGGGCTTCCCGTCCTCGGCCTCGTGCGTGATCTTCTCGGTGTTGCGCTCCTCGCCCCACGGGAAGCGGTGGGCGCTGTTGTTGGTTGCGACGACGGTCGCCTTGCCGGTGCGCGGGTTGCGGTCGACCGAGGAGATCTCGCCGTAGGCGGAAGGCGTCTCCATCGCGATCGCCTCGTAGCCGGGCAGCGGCGCCTCCTTCGGCGGAATCGGGAGGTAGCTCGGCGCCGGCCCCTTCGTCGAGTCCGGCGGCACGACCGGAAGGAGCAGCCGCGAGCCGTCCGAACCAAGGTACAGCGACGTCGTCGCCGGGTACGGTGTGGGCCAGAGCATCGGCCACTGGGCGTTGGACACGGCGAGCCGGATGCGATGCCCCTTCGGAAAGACCCAGGACGTGAAGTGCATCTCGATCTGGAGCGGGAAGGGCTCCCCTGGCACGATCGCCTTCGGGTCGCGGGCCGAGATCCGGTGCGCCCCGTTCATTCCAGCTCCCGCCACCTGCGTCACGGTACCGTCGGGCGCGACGTCGTTGAGCCGCGCGAACCAGTCGATGTGCGGGGCGTCCGCCGCGACCTTCAGCATCGCTTTCGGCAGGCCCAGGATCTCGACGTCCTCGTCGAGGGGAGGGGTGTCGTACACCAGGCTGAACGCGTCGGTCGGGCGCTGATCCGGCGCGACGTCGCCCCACCACATCACAGGCCCGCCGGCCTCCACGCCGGTCGTGGGCACGTAGCGCAGCCGATCGACGGCCTCGACTCCCGGGGCGTCGGCGAGCGACCGGTCGGAGCGGGGATGCAGGACGCGATTGCGGATCCGCGCGATCGGCCATCCGTCTTCGTAGCGCCACCGTCCAGGCGCCTCCTCGAGGTAAGGACCCGGAGGATGCCAGTTGCGGACGTACACGGCCAGCCGCGGCTCCTTCATGATCCCCGTGTCTTTTCCCTTGAGCCACTGGTCGAACCAGCGCACGGCCTCGTGCCGCCAGTCGAACCCCGGCTTCGGGTACGGCTCGTCGGGATACGTGTGGTCCCACGCGCCGACGATGGCCTTCGTCGGCGCCTTCAGATGCTCGAGCATGCGCGGAATGCTGTCCCGATAGCCGTCGTACCAGCCGCCGATCATGAAGACCGGAATGGCGATTGACTCGTACCGCTTGTTCAGCGCCGTGCGGTCCCAGAACGGGCCATCGCGCTGCTGCGCCTTGTACGTCAGCATCCAGGGCGGCTGATCGAAGCGATCCGCGAAGTACCTTTCGTCGAGAACGTAGTCCGGCGCGCCGGGCACCGCGTTGGCGAGGTCCTGGCTCATCTCCCAGGAGTCCACGTGGATGATCCCGTCCATGAAATGCACGTCGTCCTGGTACAGGTCGTCGGTCGCGTCGACGGCGATGATCGCCTTGAGCGCCGGCGGCCGGCGCATCGCCATGTGAATCGAGTTGAACCCTCCCCACGAGATCCCGAACATGCCGACGTTCCCGTTGGAGAAGGGCTGCGCGGCGAGCCACGCGATGACCTCCTCGCCGTCGCGCTGCTCGATCTCGCTGTACTCGTACGGAATGAGCACGCCTTCGCTGTTTCCCGTTCCGCGGATGTCCACGCGGGCGACGACGAAGCCGTGGCGGACGAAGTACGAGTAGAGCCGGGAGCTTCCGCCGCGGGCTTCCGTCTTGCGATACGGCAGGTATTCGAGAAGGACCGGGAAGGGGCCGGAGCCTTCTTCGGGGCGCCAGATGTCGGCGGCGAGCTTCACGCCGTCCTTCATCGGGATTCGGACCTCCTCGATGCGCGCGGCCAGAAGGCAGGACGCCGCGAGGAAGCCGGCGAAGGCGGCCACCAAGGCGTGCTTCATCGCCCGGCCTCCTCCGTCAACACGGGCAGGATGATGCGCGAGGCGTGACCGGCGTCGTGGTGGATGCGGATCGTCGCCTTGCGCATCGTCTTCGAGCTCGACCCGGGCTCGCCGGTCTGGAGGTTGCGCGAGAAGGCGGGCATGAAGCTGCCGCACAAGACGACGCGCACGCGGTGCCCGCGGGCGAAGAGGTTGCCCGTGCGCAGGTTCGGAAGACGCATCGCGACGATTTCGCCCGGACCGAGAAGCTTCGGCGACGCTCCGCCGTCCCGCTCGCTCGCGCGCAGAACATCGGTTCCGGGGCTCGAGAGGTTCCAGGCGGTTCCGTTGGGCGCGACGTCCTCGAGCTTGACCCATAGATCGGCGTCCGGAGCATCGGCGGACAGGTGGATATCGGTCTCGATCGGGCCGACCACGCGCAGGGGCTCCGTCAGCGGTTCGGTCTCGAAGACCAGGACGTCCTTGCGAGCGGCCAGGGCGCGATAGTCGTGCGCGCCGTAGGAAGAGCCGTACGGGTCCACGACCGGGTTCTGCGGGTCCGACACGAAAGCGCTCGAGGCCTGCTTGGCGGACGGAGGACCCGAGACCAGTTTCCCGCCCGCTGCGAGATAGAACGAGACCGATCGGGTTCCCGGAAGCGGAAAAGTGTCCCCGCGGCGCCAGACGTTTTCCCCCATCACGAACGTCCGCACGCGGGCCGGCCGCGGCTTCCCCGTTTCGCCGCGGACGTAGAAGTCGAGGAAGTCGAGAACCTCCCGGGCATAGGGAAACACGGCCTGGGGACCGAAGACGCGCTCGCCGGATCGGTCGGAATCCTCTCCTCCGTGCGTCCAAGGACCGAGCACCAGCTCGGCGCGCGGATCGGCCTCCCCCGGACGCGCCGCCAGGAGGCCCAGGAAATTGGTCGTGGCGCCCTCGGGCCCGTACGCCTCGTCGTGCCAGCCGGAGAAGCTCAGGACCGCGGCCCGGACCTTCCCGTAGCGGCCGCGCAGCTCCGCCCAGTCCCACCAGGCTTCGCCGGGCCGGTGCGCGAGCCAGTCGAAATAGTAGGGAGCGGCTTCCGTCAGCTCGGGCACGTCCGAGAGGGGCACTCGATACGGCAGCTCCTTCTCCAAGCGCTTCCAGGCCTCGCGGGCCTCCCGTCCCGTCCGCGGCCCGGCGAGGTTCCGGCGCACCCGGGCGTCGGGCGCGATGTTGTTCCAGATCCAGGACAGCCAGGAGAGATCCCAGTCCCCGCCGGCGTAGAAGAAGTTTCGGGGCGAGGAAAAGGTCATGGCGGGGACCATGGCCTTAAGGTGCGGCGGCGACTCGACGGCCGCCAGCCACTGGACCGCACCGGGATACGACAGGCCGAACGTCCCGACGTCTCCGGTGGACCACGGTTGCGACGCCGCCCACTCGATCGTGTCGTAGCCGTCCTTACCCTCGTTGGCGTACGGGACGAACTCGCCTTGCGAGCCGTACCGGCCGCGCACGTCCTGGAGGACCACGGCGTAGCCTCGGGACAGCGCCTCCGTAACGACCTCGTTCTCCTCCGAGCGCTTTCGGTCGTACGGCGTCCGATAAACCAGCGTCGGGAAACGCCCGGATGCCGACGGCCGCAGCACGTCCGCCTGGAGCTTCACGCCGTCGCGCATCGGCACGGCGACGTCGCGGTCCGCGTACGTGTGAGAGTCGGGCGACGCGAGAGCGACGGAAGCGGCGGCGCCGAGCGTGGCGATCAGAATGCCGAGGCGTCCGCGCATGAGCGCGGAAATCATAACCGGCATCCGAACCTCTCGATGGTGACCGGAAGTCAGGGCGAGGGCGTGGTCGTTCCCTTCGACGCCGCAGGAGTCGGCGCGCGCGAGACGATCACGCGCTGGCGGTCGGTGGGTATGACCGGAGGAATCCGATAGATCGAGATCCTCGACTTCTGCCGGAGGTCCTTGAGCCACTTCGCGACTTCTTCGTCGAACGCGCGCGCCGAGGACCGCTGGCGCATCGCCTCCGCGACCTCTTCGAAGGAAGGCACGGGCTGGCCGCTCGCCTGCGTCTCGGGAACGAAGCGCTTCTCGTATTCCTCGCGTGCCTGCTCTTCGGTCGCGAAGGCCATCGGCGCGAAACGCTCGCGCAGATACTTCTGGATCACGAGCTGCCGGTCGATGGAGGCGCGGACGTCCTCGGGAGTCAGGCCGGCTTTGGCATACTCGGCTTGCGGGTCTTTCCCCTCGGCGCGCAGCCGGTCCTCCAGCTTCTTCATCGCGTCGGCGATCTCGGTCGCGTTGGGAGGCGGAGGGCCGAACCGCACCGCGTCCGCGTACTCGAGGTGCTGGTCGATCAGCGCATCGAGGACGCGCGCCCGGAACGCCTCTGAGCTCTCGCCCGACTCGGGGGTAAGCGCCGATACGACCATCGCCTTCTGCACTTCGCTCTCGGGGATCGCGATGTCGTTGACGGAGGCCGCGATGCGGCCCACGATCTCCTCCGCCGGCGCGTGGAGGGCCAGGCACAACACGACGCAGGCGGCGTTCCGCACGCTCGAATGATACCCGCGCGCTCCATGCTATTTTTCTCATCCCCGTGAGCCACGCGAAGAAAGCCGGGCGGCTCCTGGTCGTCGGAACGCCCATCGGAAACCTGGAGGACCTGTCTCCGCGGGGAGCCCGCGCGCTCGCCGAGGCGGACGCGATCTTCTGCGAGGACACGCGGGTGACGGCGAAGCTCGCGGCCCGCTTCGGGATCGCGGGCCGCCGCGTCTCCTGCCCCGGCCCGCGCGAAGGATCGCGCGTCGAGGAGCTCCTCGAGCGCCTCGGCCGCGGCGAGACCGTTGCTCTCGTCTCCGACGCCGGAATGCCGGCCCTTTCGGATCCGGGCGCCCGTCTCGTCGAGGCGGCGGCGTCCGCGGGATTCCCCGTCCTGGTGGTGCCGGGACCCTCGGCGCCCGCATCGGCCCTTGCGGTGTCGGGGCTGCCCGCGGTGCCTCACCTCTTCCTCGGCTTTCTCCCCGCGCGCGCCGGCGAGCGGCGCCGGTTCCTCGAGGAGATCGCCCGCCGACGCGAGACACTGGTCTGGTTCGAGGCCCCGCACCGCATCGCCGAGTCTGTGGCGGACGCATCCCGCATCTTGGGGCCGCGGCGCGCGTGCGTCGCGCGGGAGCTGACGAAGCTCCACGAGGAGACCCTGCGCGGAACCCTGACCGACCTCGCGGAGACTCTCGCCGCGCGCGGCGCCGGCCGAGGCGAGATCACGGTGGTCGTCGAGGGATCGCCGCAGCGCGACGAGGCCTCGCCAGTGGACGTGGACGCGTCGATCCGGGAGGCCCTGGCCGCGGGCATGGCCCTGAAGACCCTCTCGCGCGAGATCGCGCGGCGCGCGGGCCGCTCCTCCCGCGAGATCTACGCGCGGGCGCTGGAGCTCGCGAGGTGACCGAGCCCGTCGTCTCCGTCTCCGGACTGACCAAGGTTTTCAAGACCTTCCGCCGCGAGGAGGGACTGGCCGGAGCCTTGAAATCCCTGGTCAAACGCACGGCCACGCCGGTGACGGCGGTCTCGGATGTGACGTTCTCGATCTCGCCGGGCGAGATGGTCGGCTACATCGGCGCCAATGGCGCCGGCAAGTCCACGACGATCAAGAGGCTGACCGGCATCCGCACGCCGACCTCCGGCGAGATCGTCTGTAACGGCTTCGTTCCCTTTCGTGACCGGACCCGCTACGTCGCCACGATCGGCGTCGTCTTCGGACAGCGCACGCAGCTCTGGTGGGACATCGCGGTGGTCGAATCGTTCCGGCTGCTGAAGGAGATCTACGGCCTGACCGACGCGCAGTACCGCGAGCGCATGGCCCTCTTCGACAAAGTCCTGGGCCTGAACGCGTATCTGCACCAGCCGGTGCGCAAGCTCTCGCTGGGTGAGCGGATGCGGTGCGATCTCGCCGCGTCGCTCCTGCACCGCCCTCCCCTGCTCTTTCTGGACGAGCCGACGATCGGGCTCGACATCGTGGCGAAGGCCAACGTCCGCGAGTTCCTGCAGGAGATCAATGGCCGCGACGGCACGACCGTGCTCCTGACCACGCACGACCTCGCCGACATCGAGACGCTGTGCAAGCGCGTCATCGTCATCGACCACGGCCGGCTTCTCTTCGACGGCGCGCTGAACGCCCTGCGGGACCGGATCCTGCCAGTGACCTCGATCGTCTTCGACGTCAAGCACGCGCCGGACCCGTCGGAGCTCCAGTTCAATGGCCGCGTGATTCGCGAGGTCGCGACGAACCGGTTCCGCCTGGACCTCGACCGTCGCGAGACCTCCCCGGCCACCGCGGTCAAAGAGATCGTCAACCGCTTCGACGTTTCGGACCTGACGATCGAGGAGCCCGAGATCGAGGAGGTCGTCAAGCGCATCTACCAGGAAGGCATCTCGTGAGCGCCGCGATCGTCCCCGCGGGCCCAGTCATCCCGAGGGCCGACGGCCCGAGGGATCCCGTCACTCAACGCCCTCACCGCCCGATTTGGACGGGATCCCTCTCTGCGCTCGGGATGACAAAGAGATCGCACGCGTGAGTGCCGTCGTCCCCGCGTCGCCCGGCTGGCGCTCGGCGCTGCCCTTCGCCCGCGTCGGCTTCATGAACATGCTGGCCTACCGCGCCCGCTACTACGTGGGCGTGCTGACCTACGTCTT
>Ga0114129_10008747_pt1 | contig 14438 bp, 11 predicted proteins | sample RhiMetdeltSRZDD1_FD_80071 | JGI IMG/M metagenome (GOLD analysis project Ga0114129, IMG submission 80071) | Populus rhizosphere microbial communities from Tennessee, USA - Rhizosphere MetaG P. deltoides SRZDD1 (version 2) (version 2) | ecosystem: Host-associated > Plants > Roots > Rhizosphere >... | reverse complement strand
CCGATCGCCGCCACGAGCGCGCCCGCAACACCTCCGCCGATCGCGAGCAGCGTGCTTTCCGTCAGCAATTGCCGAATCACGCGCGTCCGGCTGGCTCCGAGCGCGAGGCGCGTTGCGATCTCCTGACGCCGGGAGAAGGCGCGCATCAAGAAAAGATTCGACGTGTTCGCGCAGGCGATGAGGAGCACGAGGCCGACCGCGCCCGAAAAGATCAGGAGCGATCGCGATGAGTCGCCAGCCACTGCGCGTTTGAGAGGCGTGACCTGCGCCGTCCAGTGCCCCTCCGCCGGCGGTGGCAGCCCCGCGACGAGCGTTTCCAGTTCCGCCTGTGCCTGCGCTCGACTGACGCCGGCTTTCAGACGGCCGATGACCGGGCGCGAAAACGTGAGGTTCTCCTGCGCCCGGATCGCAAACGGGATCCACAGGTCAGCCGCCGGCGGATACGAGAACTCCGGCGGAAGGACGCCGACGACGGTGTACGGAATGCCGTCGAGGGTGATGGATCCGTTGACGAGATCCGGATTGCCACCGAACCGACTGCGCCACAGCTGATGGCCAAGCAGAACGATTCGATCGCGCCCGGGCTGATCGTCGCCGGCCGCGAACGAACGGCCGAGGATCGGATTGACGCGAAGCACCCGGAAGAAGTCCGTCGTCACCTGCGTGCCGGACACGCGAATGGCCTCGCCGGCGCCGCTCAGTGTCAATGGGAGCGTGGCGAACGTGGTCAGCGACTCGAAGGCGCGATCGACTTTTCGCAGCGCCAGGTACTGATCGTCGGCGAGGGCAGGATAGAGCCAGAACGGCGATCGCAGGTCCGCATAGGACACGATGTGTAACCGGTCCGACTCGACGAACGGCAGCGGTCTGATGAGCACGCCCTGGACGATTGTGAAGATCGCAGTGTTGGCGCCGATCCCCAGCGCCAGCGTGGCGAGTGCAACAGCCGTGAACCCCGGCCGCTGCCGGAGGCTGCGCGCGGCGAACGTCACGTCCTGACCGAGCGACTCGAGCGCGACGAACACGTTCGCGTCGCGCGTCTTCTCCCGCAGACCGGCGCGCCCGCCGAAGCGCAGCAACGCATCACGGCGGGCTTCGTCGACCGACATGCCCGCCGCGATGTTGTCCTCAATCCGGGAATCGAGGTGGAACTGCAGCTCCTCATCGATCTCCGGATTCAAGTCGCGTTTCCGGACCAGATTCGAGAGCCGGTTGATCCATCCCATGGACGGTCCCCTGCTTCGTCGCCTGCCGACAGCCTACTTTCCTGCCGGCAGCGTGACGTCGGTGATTGTGTACGTCGGTGGAATGATGAAGAGATTCGGATCCGGCTCAGCGCGTCGAACGTTCGCAAGCCGTTGCTCGAACTCTCCAGACCGTGAGTCGCGGTGACGGGCGAGCAAAGGGACTCGCAGGTCCACCGAGTCCCATCGTTCGTCCACAATCTCGACCGGCGCCTGGCTGCCCGCCTGAGAACCCGACAGTGTGACGCTGGCGCGGCGTCCGATTGCGACAAGCCCTTCGAACTCGCGCGTGCCGAGCGATTCTTCCTGCCCCTGCGAAGGCGCAGAGACACCGCGATCGATCGGCATGCGATAGGCGGTCCGGGTCGCGGGATTCAACGTGTACATCACACCCGCGACGGGATCGACGAGGATGACGACGAGTTCAGAGCGATCAGGTGAGCCGGGCGTCTCGAGGCCGCCGATGGCCTGCTCGCGACGGATCCGCCCGGCACTGTCGCGATAGATTCTTGCGACGACCCGACTTTCGATCGGTGAGCCGAAAGTAGTCAACCGCACGGTCGTGACCTGGTCGGCCGAATAGGGCGCGCCTGTCACGATTGGGTCCTGCGGTAGCTGCCCCGGAAGGTCTGATATCTGTACCGCTACCGGTGCGACCAGGCACGCGGCCCAGACGAGAGCGATCGAATACAGACGTGAGCGATGCTGATACCTCATGGCTGTCTCCTTTGGCCGCCGTAGCATTCAGGCGAGGCGAAGCGCTTGCGAGACCGCGGCAGTCAACGCGGCCCAGTTCTTCTCTTCCTCCGCCAGCTGCCGTCGGCCGGCGGCGGTGATGCTGTAGAAGCGGGCGCGCCGCCCGTTCTCTGACACGCCCCACTCGGATTTCAGCCATCCGGACTGCGTCATCCGGTGGAGGGCGGGATAGAGAGAACCCTCCTCGACCTTGAGCACGCTGCCGGAAATGCGTGCGATGTGCTGCGTCATCGCGTACCCGTGCATCGCGCCTCGCGACTGGAGCGTTTTCAAGACGACGAGATCGAGCGTTCCTTGCAGCCGGTCGTTGCTGTGTTTCGGCATGGCGTGTTCCCCCTAGCCAGCTATGAGAAGAAGCTTACTCCCATAGCCAGCTGGGGGTCAAGGGAGGCAGATGGCCGGAAAGCTGGGAAGCCCCGGAAGCTGGAAAGCCAGGAAGGCCGGAAAGCCGGGAAGGAGATCTCTACTCCTTAGCCTCCGAGCTTCCAGGCTCCCAAGCTCCCAAGCTTCCAAGCTCCCAGGCTCCCGAGCTCTCGAGCTCCCAGGCTCTCGAGCTTTCAAGCTTTCGAGCTTTCAGGCTTTCGGGCTCCCCCGGCCCTTTGACCCTAGTTCAACGTTCGGAGAGCTATCTGTGACAGTCTTTGACGTGACAGGAACTGACAATATATGACTATATGTTCGGAGGAACGTTCATGGCGAAGTCGTCATCATCCCGGATGCAGTGGGCGCGGCTCGGAGCCGAGGCGCGTCTCCAGGTGATCGAACAAGAGCGCGCAGAGATCCTCGCCGCCTTCCCGGACCTGCGATCCGGAGCCCGGCCCGCGAAAGCGGGCGTTTCCGCGAAAAGACGCCGCACGATGTCCGCCGCGGCCCGGCGGCGGATGAGCGCCGGAATGCGACGGTATTGGGCGAAGCGTCGGGCGCTGCAGAAGAAAACGGAAAAAGGCGCGGCCTAGCGGAACTTCGAAGTTCGAACCTCGAACTTCGAACTTGATCTGCTCCGACCGGCTTGCACGATCTGATCGTACGTGTCGTAGACGAATCTCTTCAACTCCGGGTGGCCCGGAAACCCTTCGAACTTGTACTGCTTCATTTCCGCGTAGGCTTGATCGGCAGTCCATCCGTCCTGCGTCATCCGGTACACGGCCGTCATTACCCCGGTCCGGTGGCGGCCGCCTTGACAGTGCACGTAGACAGGTAGGTTCGCCGGATTCGTGACGAGCTTCAGGAACTCGGCCACGGCCTGATCGGACGGCCGGTCCGAGGTCGTCATCGGAATCCGGTAGAACTTCATTCCGGCGGCTTCGACCAGACCGCGCTCGTTTTCGCGGCCGTCGCGCGTGAGATCGATGACAGTCTTCACGCCCAGGACCGCGAGATCCGAATAGTCCCGGCCGTCCGGCTGGGCGCCCCGAAAGTAATTCGTGTTGATCTGGCCGAAGTTGTCGATGTGAATGCCGGACAGCGCCTGTGCCTGCGCGAGCGACGGAACCGCGGCAAGGAACCAAGCAAGCGCAACTCGACCTGCATGACGATGAGCTTTCATGACGGACTACCTCTTTCCCGAAAAACCGGACGGGCAGGGCTACTGGCTGCTGGAAGGCAACGCTACTAATAGATAGACGACCGGCAGCGGCTCGCAGTTTCCCTGGTTGCGTTCTGCGGGAACTCGATCTACCCTGAGCGCGTCTAAGCTCGGTAACCGAGGGAAAGGACGCGTCCATGCCGCGCTGGGCCCATGTGCTCCGTCTCCGGATCCGCTCGCTCTTCCGGCGCGCCCGTGTCGAAGCGGACCTGCACGACGAGCTCGAGGACCACCTCGAGCGCCGGATCGCCGAGGCCGCGGCGCGAGGCGTGCCGGAGACGCGCGCGCGCACCGAGGCGCTGCGCGCGCTCGGCGGACTCGAGCCGCTGAAAGAGACCATTCGCGACACACGCCGCGTCGCCTTCGTCGATCACCTCGTTCGTGACGTGCAGTACGGCGCGCGGATGCTGCGCCGGAGTCCGACCTTTACCGCCGTCGCTCTGTGCTCGCTGTCGCTCGGCACCGGCGCGAACATCGCCGTTTTCCAGCTGCTCGACGCGGTCCGCCTGCGCCCGTTGCCGGTCGTTCGGCCGGACGAGCTGGCGATCATCGAAATCCCGAACCGCGGGTGGCCATCAGGAAACTACGCCGGCCGGTATCCGAACCTGACCTATCCGCAGTGGGAAGCGCTTCGCGCCGCCCAGCAGGGTTTTCCGGAGTCCTCGCGTGGAGCCAACGCACGTTCGACCTCTCGCCGCACGGAGAGTCGCGCTTCACCGAGAACGGCCTGTGGGTCAGCGGCGAGTTCTTCGAGATGCTCGGCGTCCGGCCCGCGGCCGGCCGGCTGTTTTCGCAGCGCGATGACGTGCGAGGCTGCGGGACTCCCGGCGTCGTCCTCAGCCATGCGTTCTGGCAGCGTGAATTTGACCGCGCGTCCTCGATCGTCGGCAAGACGATGACGATCGAGGGTCTCCCCTTTCCGGTCATCGGCGTCGCAGAAGCGGGTTTCTACGGGATCGAAATCGGACGCTCGTTCGATATCGCGCTGCCGCTCTGCGCCGAGCCGTTGATAAGCGGCGGGGAGTGGCGCCTCAAAGCCCGTGACCAATGGTGGCTGGCCGTCATGGGTCGTCTGCGTCCCGGATGGTCGCTCGCACGCGCGACGTCCCAACTCGAATCCATCTCTCCTGCCCTCTTCGATCAGACGCTGCCGGACAACTACGGCGACAAGAACGCCGCCGAGTACCGCAAGTTCACGCTCACCGCGAGCCCGGGCGAAACCGGATTCTCGACGCTGCGCCAGGACTATGACACCTCGCTCTGGCTGCTTCTTGCCGTCGCCGGCATCGTCCTGCTGATCGCCTGCGCAAACCTCGCCAACCTGATGCTCGCGCGGATGGGGGCGCGCGACCGCGAGATGGCCGTGCGGCTGGCGCTCGGTGCGTCCCGCGGGCGGCTCGTGCGGCAACTGTTCGTCGAGAGCCTGCTGCTGGCGCTTGTGGGAGCCGGTCTGGGAACGCTGATCGCGCCGATGCTCGGCCGCTCGGTCGTCGCGATGATGAGCACGGCGGTCAGCCCGATGTTCGTCGCCCTGACGACCGACTGGCCGCTGCTGACGTTCGTGACGGGCGTGTCGATCGTGACATGCGTGCTTTTCGGGCTGGCGCCGGCGGTTCGGGCGTCTGCTGTTCCACCGGGCGCGGCCATGCTCACGGGCAACCCGCGAATCGCCGGCCATGGTCAGCTTCGGCTCCGGCGCATTCTCGTGGTGGCCCAGGTGGCGCTGTCGCTGGTCCTGCTCGTCGGCGGCCTGCTCTTCGGCAGGAGCCTGTTCAACCTGCTGATGCTCGAGACGGGCTTTGCCCAGACCGGCGTTCTCGAGCTCGACGTGGACTTGAGCGGGATCGACATGACTCCGGAAGCGCGTCGATCACTCCGGCGTCAAATCGTCGACGACGTCCGCGCGATGCCGGATGTCGAGGCTGCGGCTGCCGCGAGCAACGTCCCGCTCGTGAGCCGCTGGAACGGTTTCGTGCTCCTGGACGGGCCGGAGGGACGACGAGAGCAGGTAATCAGCCTCAATCGCGTGACCGCGCGCTACTTCGAGACGATGCGCGTACCGCTGCTCGCCGGCCGCGACTTCACCGATGACGACGCGCCGGGCTCACCGCGCGTCGCGATTGTGAATCAGGCATTCGTCGAAACCATATTCGGAGGCGGGAATCCCGTCGGTCGGCAGTTCCTCCTGCTCGGCGCGAAGGGTAAGCCGGACGGACCGGCGCTGCAGATCGTCGGCCTCGCCGGCAACACGAAGTACAACAGTCTGCGCGAGCCGTTCGTGCCGATCGCCTACGTGGCGGAAACACAGCTGACGACGCCGGGGACGTTCACGCAGGTCTTGATTCGATCGCGCGGCCCGCTCGGCGCGCTGATGCCCGCCGTCAGCCGGACGGTCGAGGCGACGCATCCGGGCGTCTCGTTTCATTTCCATGACTTCGAAGAGCAGCTCCACTACTCACTCCGGCAGGATCGGCTGCTCGCGTGGCTGTGCGGGTTCTTCGCAATGCTCGGCACACTGCTGGCGACGGTTGGCGTCTACGGCGTCATCGCCTACCTGGTGGTGAGGCGGACGAACGAAATCGGCATCCGGCTCGCGCTCGGCGCGCGGCGGCGCGCGATTCTCGCGCTCGTGCTGCGCGAGGCCACGACGCTGGTCGCGGTCGGTCTCGGTCTTGGCGTCGTACTCGCGCTCGGGCTGTCCGGCAGCGCGCGAGCGATCCTCTACGGCATCGCGCCCACCGACGTGTTCACGGTCGTGGTCGCGGTGGTCGTGCTGGGAACGGCGGCCGTCGCCGCGGCGATCATTCCGGCGCGCCGTGCGGCGACCCTCGATCCGGCCCGGGCGCTCCGGACGGACTGACGAACGTACCGACAGATCTCTTATCTCGGGAACTTGCCGAGCGCGACGAGGAGATCGAATTTCGCGCGGATGAGGGCGTCCTCGGCGAGCGCGCTCGCCGTCTCCGCATCGCGGGCCTCGCGCTGGGCGTCGATGACCTCGAGATTCGTGAGCGCGCCGACTTCGAAGGCCTGTGTCGTGATTTTCAGGACTTCGACCGCCTGCTCGGCCGACAGGCGCGCGTTCGTTCGCGCACGCTCGAGCAGCTCGATGGCGTCCTGGGCGACGCGCACTTCGGACCGCGCTTGAATCTTGAGCCCGGCGAAGGCCAGATTGGCTTGATCGCGAGCGACTTCACGAAGCCGGGCGTTCGAGCGGCGCAGACCGCCGTCGAATATGTCGTGGCTGGCGGAGATCGACATGCTCCACGTGCGGGCAGGCTGAAACAGCCCGGACGGGGTCAGGTACAGGGGATTGAACGCGACCGCCGCGGCCGGGATCTGGTCCTTCCAGCTGTCGCGCACGACCCGCTCGGCGGCGCGCTGGACCGACGTTTGAAACTGGAGATCGGTTCGGGCGGCCGTCCATTCGGTCTCCTCGCCAGGCGTCGCGGTCTCGAAGACCGGCTCGCTGCCCGCGTCCACCGGCCCGTCAGCCGCCATCACCACGCCGAGCGCTTCCTGGGCGCGCCGGAGCACGAGGCGGATCGCGTCGAGCCGCGCCTCCTCCGCCGACGCTTCCTGAGCCGCCCGCAGCTGGTTGAGGCGGCTGCCCGCGCCGCCTTCGAGACGTTTCTGCGCAAAGTCCAGATGCGCGCGCGCCGACTGGAGCGCGCGCTCGGTGACCTCGACCTGGCGTCGCGCCGCGATGATGTTCAGGTACGCCTCGGCCGCCGTCACGGCGATCTGCTTGCGAACGTCGGCCGCTGATCGGGTATTGACTTCAATCTGATCCCGCGACTGCTCGACGGCGGCCCACTGTGACAGCGAGAACGGCATGCCCACGCTCGCATTGATGGCGGACTGGTTCTGCGGCTGCGTCACGAGACCGTTGAACCCGCGCTCGGAATTGAGCGTGGTGTTCGTGATGCCGGCTGAGACGAACGGCTGGACGAACGACTTGGTCTGACGCAGCAGCGCCTCGGCACGTTGGATGTTCTGGGCCGCCTCGGCAACTGTCGGGTTCTGCTCGATTGCGCGCCGGACCGCCTCGTCGAATTCGACCGTCGGCATCGTCTGGGCGACGGCGGGCACGGCCGCCAGCGCGAGGAAGAAGAAATTGGCGCTCAATCGAAGGATGAGCGCCAGCCCACTACGCATGCGCGCCTCCCGTCTCCGCCATCGCGTGGGCGCCAGCGTGAGAGCGCTTGGCGCGTCCTGGAGCAATCGTGCGAATCGCGACATAGAGCACGGGGATGAAGACGATCGAAAGGAACGTCGACGTGATCATGCCGCCGGCAACCGTCGTGCCGACCGATTGACGCGCGGCCGACCCGGCGCCCGTGGCGACGGCGAGCGGCAGCACGCCGAGGATGAACGTCAGCGACGTCATCAGAATCGGCCGCAGACGGATGCGGGCCGCCTCGACCGCCGAGTCGACGATCGAGTGGCCCTGCGCCCGCAAATGCTCCGCGAACTCGACGATCAGAATCGAGTTCTTGGCCGCGAGACCGATCAGCATGACGAGGCCGACCTGGCAGAACACGTCGTTGGCGAAGCCGCGCAGCCACTGTCCGCTGAGCGCGCCAAATACCGCCAGTGGGACGCCCAACAGGATGATGAGCGGCAGCACCCAGCTCTCGTACTGCGCCGCCAGCACGAGATACACGATGACGACGCTGAGGGCAAAGATGTAGATCGCCTGCGACCCGGCGCGGATCTCTTCGAGCGACAATCCCGCCCACGAGTAGTAGAACCCGGTCGGCAACGTCTCGCCGGCGAGCCGCTCCATCACCTTGATCGCCTCGCCCGAGCTCAACCCGGGGACCGGCGTGCCCGTGATCTCCGCCGACCGCGCCATGTTGAAGTGGCTGATCACCGCGGGCGCCGTCGTCTCGCTCATGCGCACGACCGCGTCGAGCGGGACCATTTGACCGTTCGTCGCGCGCGCGTAGAACTGCTTCAGGTTGTTCGGCTGGCCGCGGAACGCCTGGTCGGCCTGCACGTAGACCCGGTACGCGCGGTTGTTGAAGTCGAAGTCGTTCACGTACTGCGATCCGAGCAGCACCGTCAGCGTGTCGTTGATCGCGCCAATGGGCAGCCCGAGGCTGCGCGCCCGATCGCGATCGATGTCGACGACGAGCTGCGGATCGTTCGCGGTAAAGCTGCTGAAGAGACCGGTCACCTCTCCAGACTGGTTGCCTTTGCCAATCATCTGTCCGGTGACTGCGGCCAGGTTCTCGATCGGACCACCCGAGCTGTCCAGCACCTCGAACTGGAAGCCGCCGAACGCGGAGACGCCCTGCAGGGACGGTGGGGCCACGGGAATCACGAGCCCTCCCGCGATGCCGCCGAACAGCTGGCCACGAATGCGATCGAGAATCGCCGTCAGCGACTGGTTCGGATCCTTCCGCTCGTCGTACGGCTTCAGCCGCGAGAACATCAACCCCTGATTCGGCGCCGATCCGGAGAAGCTGAACCCGGCCACCGAGAACGTCGCCAGGACCTCGGGCTGCGCCATGATGACTTTCTCGGCCTGCTTGGCGAGGTTCGTCGTGTATTCGATCGACGCGCCGGCCGGCGCCTGAAGAATCGTGATGAAGTAGCCCTCGTCCTCGTTGGGCACGAACGAGGGCGGTACCGCGCGGTAGACCGTCCAGGTCGCCCAGATCGCGAGGACGAACACACCGAGCATCACCAGTTCCCACCTGAGCAACCGGCGAATTACTACCAGGTACAGGTGCGTGCCCTCCTCGATCGTCCAGTTGACGCCTCGGAAGAACCAGCGCTGCGGTTTCTTTTCCTTGTTGAGGAGCAGCGCAGACAGTGCCGGCGTGAACGTCACGGCGTTGAAGACCGAGAGCACGACCGCGCAGGCGATGGTGATCGAGAACTGCTGATACATGCGGCCGGTGATGCCCGGGAAAAACGCGACCGGCACGAACACGGCGACGAGCACGATGCCGATCACGATGACGGCGGAGAAGACCTCGCGCATCGCGTCGATCGCCGCGTGCAGCGCGTCCTTGCCGTACTCGCGCATGTGGCGCTCGATGTTCTCGATCACGACGATGGCGTCGTCGACGACCGTGCCGGTCGCGAGGACGAGACCGAAGAGCGTCAGCGTGTTGATCGAGAACCCGAGCAGCTTCATGAAGGCGAACGTCCCGATGAGCGACACGGGGATCGTGACGGCCGGAATCAGCGTGCTGCGCCAGTTCTGCAGGAACAGGAAAAGGACGAGGACGACGAGCACGATGGCTTCGCCCAGTGTTTTCAGTACTTCCCAGATCGACTCCTGGACGACGACGACGTTATCGAACGCGATTTTGGCCTCGAGCCCCGGCGGGAAGCTCTTCTCCAGCCGGGCGAGCTCGTCCTGGATGCCGCGGAAGGTGTCGAGCGCGTTGGCCGTCGGCAGGAGCGTGACGCCGATGCCCGAGGCCTGCACGCCGGCGAACCGCAGCCGCGACGAATAGCTCTCGGCGCCGAGCTCGACGCGACCGACGTCCTTGACGCGGACGAGCGCGCCTTCCTTCCCCGCCTTGACGATCACGTTCTCGAACTGCGCGGTCTCCGCGAGCCGGCCCTCGGCACGCACCGAGATCTGGTACAGCTGGTTGTCCGCTGCCGGCTCGGCGCCGACGCTGCCGGCCGCCACCTGCACGTTCTGCTCCCGCAGCGCGTTGACGACGTCGGTCGCCGTCAGGTCGCGGCCGGCCAGCTTGTTCGGATCAAGCCAGAGCCGCATCGCGAACTTGCGCTCGCCGAAGATGATCACGTTGCCGACACCGGGCACCCGCCGGAACGCGTCGCGGACGTACAGATCGAGATAGTTGCTGATGAACAGCTCGTCGTAGCGGTTGCCGGGCGAATAAAACCCGATCGCGCCGAGGAAGCCGGTCGTGGCCTTCGTCACCGCAATCCCGTTCGTCCGGACGTCGGCCGGCATGCGGCCCAGCGCCTGGTTGATCCGGTTCTGCACGTCCACCGCGGCGAGGTCCGCGTTCCGGCCGACCTCGAAAATGACATTGATGGTACAGAACCCGGTGTTCGTGCTCGACGAGGTCATGTAAAGCATGCCCTCGACGCCGTTGATCACCTGCTCGAGCGGCGTCGTAACCGCGCTTTCGACGGCCTGCGCGTTGGCGCCCGTGTAGAAGGCCGTGACGCTGACGCCGGGCGGCGTGAGCTCCGGAAACCGCGCGATCGGCAGGTTCGGAATGGCGATCAGGCCCCCCAACATGACGAGGAGCGAGCAGACGGTGGCGAGGATCGGACGTGTGATGAAGAGTTGCGAAAACACGTCAGCTGCCTCCTCCGGCCGGGGTTCCGCCGCGGCCGTCGCTGGACGCCGCGGGCGGCGGCAGCGCCTGCACCGGCGCGCCGTCGGCGATCTTCTGAATGCCTCCCGTGATCAACTTGTCGCCGGGCTTGAGACCCGACGTCACGATGTACTCGTTGCCGATCATCGGTCCGAGCGTGACCTGGCGCTGCCGCGCGACCAGGCCGCCGTTCTCGGCCGGCTCCGCGACAAACGCGAAGTACTGGCCGCTGATCCGTACGGCGGCGACCACCGGCATCGTCACGCCCGGCGTAGCGTTCCAGACGATGCGCACCTGCACGAACTGGTCGTTACGAAACGAGCCCGCGCGGGTCACGGCCGCCTTGGCCAGCACGGTCTGCGTCTGATCGTCGACCTGGGGCGAGACGAAGGTGATCCGTTCGGTCACGATCGTCTCACCCTTCTCGTTGACAATCCGCACGGGCAGGCCGACCTTCAGGTTGGGCGCCTGTTGAACCGGCACGCCGATGTAAATCTCGAGGCCGGCGTTGTCGTCGACGGTCGTGAGCACGGTTGACTTGGTGACACGGTCGCCCTGTCGCACCGGAACGTCGCCGACGACGCCCGCCATCGGCGCCGCGACTCGGTAGTACCCCAGCTCGGATTGCTGCTGTTTGATCTGATCTTCGACCGCCTTGAGCTGCGCCTGGGCGGTCTTTTCGCCGGTCACCGCCTGCTCGTATTCCTGCTGGCTCATGGCGCCGACGGTGAGGAGATTCTTCGCCCGCACGGCCTGCTGATGAGCGTACGCGGCGTCGGCCTCACGCGCCGCGCGAAGCGACTCGAGCGACGACACGACCGACTGCTGCGGGGTGTCGTCGATCTCGAACATCACCGTTCCAGGGTTGACGTGATCACCCGACTTGACGCGGATGCGTTTGAGAAACCCCTCCGCCTGCGGCTGAATCGTCGACGATCGGCGCGACTTCACGGTGCCGACGAACTCGCCGACCTGCTCGACCGGCTTCGCTTCGAGCGTGACCATCTCAACAGGCATAGGCGGCATGGCGCCACGTCCGCGGCCGCCGGCGCCGCCGCCGGCCGCGTCGGAGGAACCGCCGCCGCACGCCGGCCCCATGAGAAGCGCTGCAAACAGCAGCGGGACGTAACGGCGACGTGCTGAAGTGCAACGCAATTGGGAGTGCACGAATTCGGACACAACCATCATTGAAGTTTCCGCGATGAGAGGAAGAGCGGAATCGGCGAGTGAGGCGCCGGGTACGTCCTTATTACGATATCCGAGTCCGGGGCTTTCGCAATACCGCTGCCGTCTCCGATTCCGGAAGGCTCTTGACCTGACGTGGTACGCTCGCGGGAACGACGAGGCTCACCAGGTCTAATCAGGTGCCGTTCCGCATGTCGATGCGCCCCCGATTCGTCGCATGCACCGCCGTTTGTGCCGTGATGTCGGCAGGACTCCCGGCCGCCAGGCCTCAGCAGGCCGACGTCGATCCGGCGTCGCTGATGACGACGCCGATCGTTCTCATGAACGGCAACCGCGCGGTGTCGCAGGGCACGGGGTTCCTCTTTGCCAGCACGACGGCGGACGGCAAAGCCGACACCGTCTTCCTCGTCACCAACTATCACGTTGTGACAGGCCGCGCTCCCCTGTCAACCCAGCCGCGCGCGGGCGATCGCATCCGGTTCGTGCTGCACGAGGATCGCGCCGACCTGACGAAGGCGAGGGAAATCGAGCTGCCGCTCTACGATGAACACAACGAGCCGGGGTGGGTCGCCAGCGAAACCTATCCAGCCGCCGACATCGTGCTCGTGCCGTTGCCGCTCGACGTCTATCGCGGCATCGGCCCGCTGGTCTTCACCGAAGCGCACACGCGAGCGGACATCAAGATCCGGCCGACGTCAGGCGCGACGCTGCTCGGCTACCCGTACGGGTTCTACGATCAGAAGCACTTCCTCCCGGTGTGGAAGACCGGTCACGTCGCGAGCGAACCCAACGTCGACTTCGAGGGTCGGCCGGTGTTCCTGGTCGATGTCTCGGCGTTTCCCGGTATGTCGGGCTCGCCGGTGCTCGCCGTCGCCAATGGTGTCTACGAGACGGAGGATGGCGCACTGCGATCGGGCCGGCTCTGGCGTCTGCTCGGCATTTTCTCGTCGGTGCCGGTCGTTCGCGATCCGCGGGCGGTCGATCGCTCGGCATTCCCCTCCGACGCGCGCGCCGCGGAAACGAGTCTCCAACTCGGCTACGTGTGGAAGGCCGCGCTCATCGCCGACCTGGCGCGAAACTACCGGCCGAAAGCCGTCCGTACGCCATAATCCCGCGCGTGTCCAAGGAGGTTCCGGCCGCCGGCGCGATGGTGGATGAGGTCTACACCGAGCTCCGGCGCATCGCGCATGGATACGTCCAGCGCGAACAGGCGCGTAGCGTTCAAGCCACCGAGCTCGTTCACGAAGCCTACCTGCGGCTCGCCAAAGAGAAGCGGCCGCAGTGGAAGAACCGCACGCACTTTCTCGCCATCGCCGCGATCTCGATGCGGCGGCTGCTCGTCGAACGGGCTCGCGCGCGGCGCGCCGCCAAGCGCGGCGGCGGTCAGGTCCTCGTGACCTACGACGAGGCCCTGCTCCAGGCGCCGGGGAGCACACACGCCCTCGACCTGCTGGCGCTCGACGCGGCGCTGACGCGGCTCGCCGGGCTGGACGCGGAGCAGGCCCGGATTGTCGAGCTCCGGTTCTTCGGCGGCCTGTCCGTCGACGAGACGGCCGAGGCGATGTCGATCTCGCCCGCCACCGTCAAACGGCACTGGGCGATCGCCAAAGCCTGGCTCCTGCGCGAGCTCGAAGGATCGCGGCCGCGGTGACAGAGTCGCGTCCGCTCACATCAGAAGACTGGCGGCGCATCAACGATCTCTTTCATCGCGCGCTCGAGCTGCCCGACGGTCGGCGGGCGGCGTTCCTCGAGGAGTCGTGCGGCGGCGACGCCGCGCTGCGCGACGAGGTCGCGTCGCTGCTCGCGTCGCACGGCCGTGCGGGCGACTTCATCGAAGAACCGGCGCAGGCGGCGATCGACGCCGGCGTCGTTCCAGGTCCCGACGAGACCCTGATCGGCCGACAAATCGGGCACTACCGGATCGAGCGCGTCCTGGGGGAGGGCGGCATGGGAGTCGTGTATCTCGCCGAAGACGTCCGGCTGGGCCGCACGGTTGCCCTCAAGGCGCTCGCCCCCAAGTACACGGGCGACCCGGCGCGACGTGAGCGTCTGCGCCGCGAAGCACGCGCCGCGGCGGCACTCACGCATCCCGGCATCGCCACGGTCTATGCCCTCGAGGAGTTCGAGGGCCAGATGTTCATTGCCGGCGAATACGTCCCGGGAGAAACGCTCCGCGAAGAACTCGCGCGCGGACCGTTGAGCGCGCTGCGGACCATCGAGACGGCGCTCGGCGTCGCGCGCGCGCTGTCAGCCGCTCACGATCGCGGCATCGTGCATCGCGATCTCAAACCGGAGAACATCGTCCGGACCGGCTCGGGTGAGGTGAAGATCCTCGATTTCGGGCTG
>Ga0114129_10008746_pt1 | contig 14438 bp, 8 predicted proteins | sample RhiMetdeltSRZDD1_FD_80071 | JGI IMG/M metagenome (GOLD analysis project Ga0114129, IMG submission 80071) | Populus rhizosphere microbial communities from Tennessee, USA - Rhizosphere MetaG P. deltoides SRZDD1 (version 2) (version 2) | ecosystem: Host-associated > Plants > Roots > Rhizosphere >... | reverse complement strand
CGGCGCCGGCGATGGCGACCACGCCGCGCTCGAGTCCGAAGGCCTCGAGGAGGCGGACGCTCACCGCCCGGTGTATTCCAGGACGAACAGGCCGTTCGACATGTCGCTGGCCACGATGAGCTTCGTGCCCGGGAACATGTAGGCGCCCCACACCCCGTCGAACACCTGGCCTTCCACCTCGCTGGTGAACGTGTCGTAGCGCCCGATGAGGCGAGGCTTGGCGGGGTCGGCGATATCGAGCAGGTGCACGCCGTCGGTGTAGTGCGCGACCAGCAGCCGGTTGCCCTCGACGACGGACACGTTGTGGGGCACGGTGCCGGGTTTGCCCAGGTATTCCGAGACCTTCGACGGCCGGAAGGGGTCGCTGATGTCCCAGGCCTCGAGCGGTGCGTCCGGGCGCTCGTCGGTCGTGAACAGGAAACGGCCGTTCGCCGTCGGCCAGGAGTTGTGGGTGAAGCGCCGGCCGGTGCTGAAGCGCGTCTGCTCGCGGACCTTCGTGGGGTCGCTGATGTCGAGGACGGCGAGGAAGCCGTCGTAGATCGCCGACGCGTACAGGGTGTTGCCGCGCACGACGCAGTCGTGGATGTAGAACGAACCGAACGATCCGATCTCGCGCGGCTGCCGGGGGTCGGCCAGGGACAACACGCGCATGCCGCTGTCGCGGCCGTTCAAGCGGGTGCCGTTGGCGAACAGGATCCCGCGGCTCTCGTCGAGGCAGAGTGTGTGCGCGGAGGTAAATGTGTCCGAATACGTCCGGACCTTGACCGGCTTGTCCGGCGTGCGCAGGTCGATGACGTCGAGGCCGTGGCTCGCTTCGGTGGTGACGTAGGCCAGGTCGCGGTACGTCTTGACCTCGCGCCACCCGCTCTCGGGTCCGGAGATGAGGGCCACATGCCGCGGCCGCGTGGGTTGCGACACCTCGTCGATCGAAAGGCCGAACGACGTCCCCGTCAGCGCGAACCGCCGCCCGTCGGGCGCGGTGTAGCCCCAGTTCCCCGCACCGCGCGTCGCTTGCTGCGCGTCGTGGGCGGAATGGTCCGGCGGGGCGGGATCGTCGGGGGGGTTGGAGGTCGCGCTCACCACCGAGGTGATCGTGGCGAGGTCCAGCCGGCTCAGGAGACGCATGTTGATCGCCGGGCTCGGCAGCGTGGTCGACGCGGACGCCGGCCCGAGAGGCTCGGCGGGATCCGACGGTCCTCCACAGCCCGAGGTGACGATGGCGAGAACGACGATGGGCGCACGCGGGAGGGTCAGGGGCACAGAACCTACAACGATGAGTGTTCCGCGCCCCCTCCGTGTTGTCAAGGGTCGACGGTGTGGCTACGGCACCGAGACGAGCTGGAACTGCTGATGCGTCGCCCCGCTGTACGTGCGTTGCGCGACGTTCGCCCCGTCGGCGGTACCGCCCCCCACGACCTCGGCCGACTTGCCGCTCATGCGGTTGGTGACGCGGTGATAGCCACCGCCCACATCGACGATCGACCACTCGTCGTTGGTATTGGCCCCGCCGTAGGCGTACTGGAAGATGTTGGCGCCCTCCGCCGTCGAGGCGCTCTGCACCACGAGGTCCCTGCCGCTGTTGCGGTTGATGACGCGGTAGAAGCCGCCGCCGATCGTGCGCACCTCCCACTCGTCGTTGGTCTGGCTGCCCCCGTACGTCCATTGGAAGACGTTCGCGCTGTTCGCAGTCGACGCACCCTGCACCGTCATCGCCTTGCCGCTGTGCCGCGCCATGATGCGGTAGTAGCCGCTGAAGCCGCCGCCGGGTGTCGACGTCGGGGTGGGTGTCGGCGTCGGGCCCGGTGAGGTGGCGGTCGGCGTGGGAGTGGGTCCGGGCGATGTCGGCGTGGGCGTGGGTGTCGCCGTCGGCACCGCCCCGCCGCCCCACTGGTCGGGATCGGCCTCGGCGAAAGTGGAGGCGATGCGGTAGTGGTCGTGGAACACGTCGCGCGTCCCCTGCGAGCCCACCATCACCCCGCCGTCGTCGTGCCAGCCGTTCGCGTAGAGACCGACCGACCAACGAAACGCCGGGTTCTCGGCCACCGTCGTCGCGAGCGACGACTGATCGACGCGGACCGTCCCGTCGAGCCATGTCTGGAAGTTGCCGGTGTTGTTGTTTGCGTAGCGAATGCGCTGCACGTAACGGTGCCACACCCCGGCGGTGAGGCTCGACGTCACCACGAACTCCGTCACGAGGGGCGCGCACACCGTGCCGTACTTCACCCGCGTGCGCAGCGTGGTGCCGAACAGCCAGTTCATCGTCGTCGGCTTGTTGATCGTCCCGCCGCACGACGTGTTCGGGAACGTGGCCCCGAACTGCGTGAAGTTGAAGTTCTGATTCACGAACTGCCAGTTCGCGGGCAGGAAGAACGTCGCACCGTAGTACCGGTCCTGCCCCTGCTGGCCGATGTTCGTGACCATCGCCTCGGCGTGATAACGGCCGGTGTAGCTCGAATCGAATATCTGGCGGCTGCGCATCGCAGTGGTGCCCTTGAACGTCGGGCTCGAGACTTGAGTCACCGAGCCGTTGTGCTCTCCGCTGGGGGTGTTGCTCCAGCCGGAAGTCGTGCCCGCGTTCTCGAAGAAGACGGTCGCCCGCACGGGCGCGGCCGCCAGCGCGAGCAGCGCGCACAGAACGATCCCCCTCGACACCATCGTCTTCATGCGGCGCGCCCCTTTCCGAAGCGAGAACGGAGTGACTGCACTGTCAGGCCAATCGCGCGCGCGGTCAATAGATCGGAAGTCAACGCGAAAGGGGGACAGTCTCGCGTCCCGGCGGTAGTTCGAAAGGCGCGGCTCGGGTGAGCCGAGTGGCTAGCGGCGGCCGCCGGCCGCGGCCGGCAGGGGCATGGTCTCGGCCAGCAGCATCTTTTCGATTCTCGCGCGCAGACGGGCGGGGCTCGTCGGCCCGTGCTTCGCGCGGAACGCCTTGAGCGGCACGATCGCCTTCGCCATCGCCTGATGCCCGCCGGCCAGCCCGATGTCGCCGAAGACGGCCTTCATCACGCTGCCCGCCGCGCGTTGATAGCCGGCGTTGCGCACGGAGATCACGAGGTTCTCTCCCACGATCCCGGAGGCGGCCGACCACTCCGCGCCTTCCAGCTGCAGGCAGAACTCCGCCATCTGCGGGATCACGTCCTCGCGGTCTACCTTGCCGAGGTGGACGCAAGCCAGGCCATGGCGGAGGTCCAGGTCCTTGAGCGCGCGGGCGAAGGCGGCGAACGCGCTCTGCGGCAGCTCGGGTTTCTCCATCCGCCGCAGCGCGTTCGTGTTCACGAGGGGATACAGGTGCGCGAAGGCGTGCACGTCCGCCATCGACGCCTCGCGATCGAGGAACAACGTGTCCGTCTTGATGCCGTACAGCAGAGCCGTGGCCAGGCGCTGGCTGATGCCGATGTCGGCGGCCTGCAGGTACTCGGTGAGCATGGTGGACGTCGCGCCGTACGACGAGCGGATGTCGCGGAAGCGCGCGGCGTATCCCTTCTGCTCGGGGTGATGGTCGATGACGACGTCGACGGCGTCGGCGAGGCCGCCGAACACCGTGGGCTGCACGTCGACCAGGGCCACGCGATCGAAGCGCCGCAGCGCCTGGGGCCGGATGATGTCGAGATCGATCTCGAGCAGTCGCAGCATGGCCACGTTCTCGGGCCGGGTGACGCCGCCGAAGCTCACGATGGGGGCGGTGGCCTTGTTGCGCTTCAGGAGCTGGCGCAAGGCCAGGGCGCTCGCGATGCCGTCGGGATCGGGATCGGGCTGGAGCAGGATGGCGACGTCTTCCGCCGGCTCCAGGATGTCGCGGACGGCGTTGACGCGCTCGAGGGTGCGGAGGCGCTGGACCTCGCGCTCCAGGCGGTCGCCGATCATGTCCGCCCACGACACGCGCCGCAGGTTCTCGCGGGCCAGCGAGTCGAGCTCGCCGTTGGCAGTCGTGACGAGGATCTTGATCTCCGGCAGCGATTCCGAGAGGGCCTCCACCACCGGCGCCGCCTGCGCGGTGTCCTTCAAGCAGACGAGCGCCACCGCCTTCTTCTGCTCGGCCAGGATGCCCCGGAACGTCCCGGCGGAGGAGGGATCGCCGTAGAACGGCTCCCCGGGGCCGCGCCAACTCTCGCCGTTGCTCTTGCGTCCCGCCCAGGCCCACACGGCTTCGTCCTGGAGGAACGTCTCCGAGACCACACGGTGGAAGAGGGGATCGTCCGAAACCAGAACGTACTTCACAGCCACTGCCAGTGTTCCGTGCCCCCTGCGCCTTGTCAAGAACCGGCCAGGCAGAGCACTTTCGACCTATTCTTGACTTTTGTGCGGCCGGACCTCAGCCTTCCCACTACTGTGGCAGGGGCCAGGGAATGACCAGGTGATCAGGGCGGGCGGCCTTTGCCTCGGGATGGCGCTCCTGGCCGCGGCCGCGCCGGGCGGCGAGCTTCGCGTGCAGAGCGTGGCACCCGGCGAGTTGACCGTGCTGGACGCCCGCATCGACGCCCTGGCCGCGCGCGGGACGCTCGTCCGCAAATACGAGGACCGCGAGGATCCGCGCGTCGTCGGGCGGCGACATGAGCGCCTGGTGCAGGTCCACCGGGGCCTGAAGGTGTGGGGGGCGGAGATCACGCGGCAGCGCAGCCCCTCGGGCGCGGTGTCGATCTTCGGCACGATCTACGAGGATCTCCCCGCGCTGGACGTGGAGCCGGCGGTCACCGCCGACCGGGCGCGGGCCATCGCCGGTGATCGCGCGGGCGTCGCTACCGAATACCCGCCGGAGCTCCTCGTCTATCCCCTGCCCGACGGCCGGTTCGCCCTCGCCTGGCGCGTCGGCGTCTTCGATGGCGAGCACCTCTGGGTCTCGTTCCTCGACGCCCATACCGGCCGCGAGCTCCATCGCTACGACGACTACCGCACGCAGACGGCGACGGTCGGCCTCGGCACCGGCGTGTTCGGCGACAGGAAGAAGATCAGCGTAACGCTCCGCGATGGGCAGTACTACGCGGCCGACGGCCTGCGGCCTCCCCTCATCGTGACGGAGGACGCGGGGGGCGACGTGTTCCGGGCGTCTACCCTCCAGAACCGCAGCCGTGCGCCCGGGCTCGCGGACGCCGGAGTCGACGCCGACAACGTGTGGACGGACGGAGCCGTCGTCGACGCCCACGCCTACGCGGGCATGACGTACGACTACTACTACAAGGTGCACGATCGGCGCGGCTACGACGGTGCCGACGCGCCCTTCCGCAGCATCGTGAACCCTGCCCGGCAGGAGGACTTCCCACGACTGGGCAACGGTGCGTTCCGCAACTACTTCCTGAACGCGGGCTGGAACACCTTCAGCCGCTGCGTCCTCTACGGCGTGGGTGCGCCCACGCCCGTCGGCGGCCAGAGGTGGAGCAACCTGGCCGGGAGCTCCGACGTCGCCGCCCACGAGCTGACCCACGGCGTCACGCAGTATTCGTCCGACCTCATCTACTTCGGCGAGTCCGGCGCGCTCAACGAGGCCTTCTCCGACATCATGTCGACGGCCATACAGTTCTACTTCCGCACGCCGTCCGCGAACTATTTCATCGGAGACGACGTGATCGTCCCCGGCGGCATCCGCTCTCTCGTCTATCCCAACGCCTTCGGCGATCCCGACCACTACAGCGTCCGGTTCCTCGGCACCGCGGACAACGGGGGCGTGCACATCAACGCGTCGATCGTGGGGCACGCCTACTACCTCGCCGTCGAGGGCGGCAGCAACCGCGTCTCGCGATTGCCGGTGCAGGGTGTCGGCGCCGCGCAGCGCGAGAAGATCGAGAAGGCATTCTTCCGGGCGTTCACCCGGATGCTGACGCCGGGCTCGACGTTCTCCGATGCGCGTGCCGCCACTCTCCAGTCCGCCCGCGACCTGTACGGCAGCGGCGACGCCAGCGTGCGTGCCCTCACCGAGGCGTGGAACGCGGTGGGCGTCAATTGATGCGCCTCGGCCCGGCGGCAATCGCCGTCGCGTGGGCGGGCATGGCCGCCGCCGGCGCCCGCGCCGCGGAGACGCCGGAGCGGCCGCGGGCCCTGGTCGTCCACGGCGTGCTCGGCCTCGTCCGCTCGTTCGACGAGAGCCGCACCGTGCACCTCTTCCAGGAGCGGGGCACGATCGACACCACGTATCGGGGCGGCCTCGGGCCGGGGGCGGAGCTCGGACTGCAGTACGGTCTCCGCCGCCGTCTCGGGATCCAGGCCGCCTTCGGCGCCTCGAGCCGTTCCGTCGGGGCCCGCTACGCGGCGCGTCTCCCCCATCCTCTTTATCTCGACGCCCATCGCCGGTCGGAGGGGTCGATCGACGCGCTCTCGTACTTCGAGCTGGCCGGCCACGTGGGCCTGGGGTACACCGGCCACACGCACGGTCTCGCCTACACGCTCTTCGCCGGCCCCAGCCTGTACTGCGTGCGGGCCGAGCTCATCGAGCGCGCGGACACGCTGGAGAGATATCCGTACGACGAGGTCACGGTCACGCTGCCCACCGCGAAGACCAGCCGCCTCGGTCCCGGCGTCCACGCCGGCGCGAGCCTGCACCGTCCCATCGGCGCGGCCCTGTCTCTCGACGTACAGATGCGATACGGCTACGGCCGCGTCGTCCTCGCCCCGAACGGCGACGATCGCACGCGCGTCCACGGAAGCGGACCGCAGCTGGCCCTCGGCCTGCGCTGGGCGTACTGACGCTCACCTGAGCCATAATCAGCCGGAAACGGGAGGAACCCGAATGCTGAAGCGTGTCGCGGTGTTGCTGCTCGCCGTGTCGACGGCCTCACCTCTCTCCGCCCAGGGCGTCCGCACGGGCACCCTCTCGGGGGCGGTGCGCGCCGAGAACGGCGACGCCCTGGAAGGCGTCACCATCACCGTCGCCTCTCCCGCCCTTCAGGGCACGCGGAGCACGACGAGCGACGCCAACGGTGCCTACATCCTGAAGGGACTCCCGCCAGGGGCCTACACCGTCACCTTCACCCAGGGCGCCCTCAAGGTCGGCGAGCAGAAGGTGCAGGTCAAGCTGGGTGAGACGATACCCCTCGACATGCGCGTGGGCACCGCCACCCTCGCCGAGGACGTGAAGGTCACGGCGCCCAGCGATCCTCTCTCGAGCGCCCAGGGCGGGGTCGTCTTCCGCGCCGACGACGTCGACCTGCTCCCGGTCGGACGCGATCCCGTCTCGATGGCGGCGCTCGCCCCCGGCGTCACCACGAACACCGCGAACAGCGATCAGGTCAGCGTCTCCGGCGGATTCGGGTACGACAACGTCTTCCTCGTCGACGGCGTCGACATCAGCGACAACGTCTTCGGCAGCCCGGCCAGCCTCTACATCGAGGAAGCGATGGAGGAGACGCAGGTCGTCACCTCCGGCGTGCCCGCCGAGTTCGGCCGCTTCGCGGGCGGCGTCGTGAACGTCGTCAGCAAGAAGGGCAGCAACCGGGTGTCGGGCAGCTTCCGCACCGACCTCGGCAACACCAACTGGCGCGCGCGCACGCCGTTCGAGGTGGAGAACGACATCGAGCTCGATGATCGCCTGACGAAGATGTTCGCGGCGACCCTCGGCGGCCCCGCCATCAAGGACCGCTTGTGGTTCTTCGCGGCCGCGCAGCGCCAGAAGACGGCGTTCTCCAGCGTCCTCGAGCGCTCCGCACGGGCGTACAACGGCGAGTACGAGGACCTGCGCTACTCGCTCAAGCTGACCGGCCGCCTCGCGGAAGGACATACGCTCGAGTCCAGCTACCTCCACGATTCGAGCACGTCCTTCGGGCCGTCGTTCTCTTTCAGCATCGATCCGGCCACGCTGAACGACGCGAGTTATCCCGCGAGCCTGTTCGTCACCACCTACAACGGCACGTTCCGGGACAACCTCTTCGGCGAGCTGCAGTACTCGCAGAAGAAGCAAGGCTTCCGCGACTTCGGCGGAAAGAGCCCGCTGCTCCGGGACTCCCCGTTCATCACCGTGCGCCAGTCGCTGGCCCAGTACAACGCCCCCTATTTCGACAGCAGCGATCCCGAGGACCGCGACAACCGCCAGCTCACAGGCAGCCTCTCGTATTACCTCAGCACCCGCCGCCTGGGCCGCCACGACATCAAGGGCGGCTTCGAGCACTTCACCACGCGGCGCGTGGGCGGCAACTCGCCGTCGTCGACGAGCGTCGTCTTCGGCGCGGACTACAAGACGGACGCTCTCGGGCGGCCCGTCTTCGACGCCAATGACCGCTTGATCCCGCTCTGGAGGCCCCTGGCCTCCAGCCTCACCTACACCCTGGCCGACCGCGGCGCGAAGATGGACATCCGCACGCTGTCGTTCTTCCTGCAGGATCGGGTAGTGCTCAACTCCCGCCTGGCCTTCGATATCGGCCTGCGCTTCGAAAACGTGCACAGCGAGGCTACCGGCGGCATCGTGGGCGTGAACACGAACACGATCGTGCCGCGGCTGGCCGCCGTCTTCGATCCCATCGGCGATCAGAAATGGGTGTTGAGCGCCACACTGGCGGAGTACGCGGGCAAGTACAACGAGAACCAGTTCTCGCAGAACACGACCGTGGCCAACCCGGAGAGCTACCAGGCCATCTACCTGGGTCCGCCCGGCGAAGGCCTGGACTTCGCCCCCGGGTTCGACCTCGACAACTATGCGATCGTGGACGGCAGCTTCCCCACCGAGAACATCATCTTCGACCCGGGGCTCTCCTCACCGGTAGCGCGAGAGCTCACCCTTGCCCTTGGCCGGCGCCTGGGGATCACCACCTACGTCCAGGTCCTGTTCGTCGAGCGCAAGCTGAGGAAGTTCGTCGAGGACTTCATCACGATCGACGGCGGCTTCACGCACATCCGCCGGCCCGGTCTCGATCTCGGCGAGTTCGACAACATCGTCTACCGGAACAGCAACGAGCCGAAGCGCCACTACCGCGCGCTCCAGTTCGAGGGGCGCCATCGCTTCCTGCCGAACTGGCTGATGGACGGCAGCTATACCCTCCAGCTCAAGAACAACGGCAACTTCAGCGGCGAGGCCACGAACGCGCCTGCGCTGTCCTCGGGTGTCGGCGACTATCCGGAGATGACGGTTCCCGAACGCAACTTCCCCGAGGGCCGTCTCTTTGGCTACCAGCGCCACCGGGTGCGGCTGTGGAACACGTATCGTCAGGACCTCGGCCGGCTCGGCCACGTCGACGGCGGCCTCATGTGGCGCTTCGATTCCGGGCTCACCTACAGTCTCGTGGCCACTCAGGTGCCGCTGTCCGCACAGCAGGAGGCGCGCGATCCCGGCTACGAGAACCCGCCGTTCACCCAGAACCTGTTCTTCGGCGACCGGGGCAGCCAGAGCTTCCTGTCGTCGCACAAGTTCGACCTGGCGATCACGTGGACGGTTCCCGTGTGGAAGTCCCTGAAGCCCTACGCGAAGTTCGAGGCCTTCAACCTCTTCAACAACCAGAAGCTCGTCACCTGGGACACCACGATCTTCGCCGACGAGGACGGGCCTCGGGACGCGAACGGCCTGCCGACGCAGTACGAGGAGTCGCAGACCTTCGGCCAGCCGACCGGCATCTTCGACTTCGCGGGCGTACGGTCGATGTCCCTGTCCGTCGGGTTTAGATTCTGACAACCGGAAGTCGTGAGTTATGAGTCATGAGTCGTGAGTGAGTCCTCGACGCCGCCGGTGCCAAGCCGGCTCAGCGCCGTCGCCTGAATCCGTGCACGACGGCACCACTCAAAGCTCATTACTCATGACTCACGACTGCCGTTCCTAATCCCGCTCCAACACGTCCGCCAGCGCGTTCAAGCGAACATCCTTCGGCTTCTCCGGCAGCGGCAGGACCACGTCCAAGGGGACGGTGGTGCTGCCGGCCACGGGGATACGCGCGAGCAGCGCCGTGCGGCCCTTGTCGAACTCGGCGTACAAGCCGACGAGCATGCGGAAGTTGGACGAGACCTCGGCCTGGGTGATCTCGCCGGTGATCCGATACCGCCCGGGACCCTCGTCCTTGACGCTCAACCGTGCCTTGTAGCGCGGGATCTCCGTGCCCTCGTACCACTCGCGGAAGAACCAGCTCATGGTGCCGTCGCCACCGAGGTTCATCGGCTTCGTCATGTGTCGTTCCACGACCTTCTGGAAGTCGGCGGTGGTCGGCTCCTTGCCCGCCCAGGTCGAGGTGAAGTCCTTCATCATCGCGATGAAAAGCGCATCGGGATCGGTGGGCTTTCCGCCCGGCTCCTTCGGCCGGCCGGACTCGCGCATCATCATGCGCAGCATGTGAAGGACGTAGGCGCCCTTGTTGTACACGACGGCGGAGTAGGCGCCGCGCTGCCGGTCGCCGGCGGGCAGCCGCCAACCCATGCTGATGGGACCGACCTCCCAGTTGCCGTAGGTGTTGCCCGGCCACCTCTTGAAGATGTGGTTCTGCGAGGCCTTCCAGAAGTTGACGTACGTCTTCATCCCCGCCGTCTGCTGCGCCACCAGCGCGGCCGAGAATTCGGCGAACCCCTCGGACAACCACTGGTCCCGATAGCTTCCCCAGCCGATGTAGTGGCCCCACCATTGGTGCGCCATCTCGTGCGGCCCCACGAGCTGAACGAACTCCGTGATGTCCATGTAGCCGAGCGCCACCAGGCTGGTCGAATCCAGGAAAGCGAGGTACGGCAGGTAGATGAGCGACGGCCACGACTGCCCGAAGTTCCACTGGACCTGCTGGGTGATGTTGACGTCCTGGCTGGGGAGTGCCCCGAAATAGTGCGTGCAGGTCCGAGCGGCGTTGATCCCGTCGGCGAGGGCGGACTGCGCGAGGTGCTCGGTGTCGAACTTCGCAGGCATGGGAAGGTGGGTGGGAAGGACTTCCTCGTCACCCACCGTGCGCGCCTTGTACGTGAGCCAGGTCTCTCTGGAGGACTCGAGCCACTCCTCGATGTCGCGCGCGAAGCCGGGCTTGCCGGGATTCGTGTAGACCTGCAGCGACAGCCCGCCGTCGGAGCGCGCGAGCTTCCGGAACCGGCCGTAGTTGAACCCGGCCACGCGGATGGGCTGCTCGGCGCGGAAGCGGTAGATCGTCATGTCGCCGTCCGCCTTCGACTCCGTCTGCCGGCCCACCGAGACGACCTCGTTGCCGGCAGGCACGTGGTAGGTCACGTCGAAGGTGGCGGGATCGTTGAACGAGCCGATGTTGGGGTACCAGCTCGTGCGGGCGCCGACCGCATAGTTCCCTTCGCCGTAGTGCGCGAGGACGGAGTCGCCTTTGTACGTGAGGCGCACGGACAGCCGGCTGCCGGCGGGCGGCGCCTCGGGTAGCACCACCGCGGCGTCCGCGTCGGTCTTGTATTCCTCCTGGATGAAACTGACGTCGCGGAAGGCCGCCCCCTCGCCGTAGGCGGCCGCCGCCGACTCGATCCGCAGCTTGGGCATCAGCGAGATCGGGATCACGCGCAGTCCGGGCACCTTCACCTGGAGGTGCATGACGGTGGTGCCGGCGATATCGGCGTTGCGCTCGATGCGCGTGTCGACGTCGTAGTGCAGACCGTCGACGGCCATCCATGGGCCCGGGTTCTTCCCGGCCGCCACGTCGGCCTGGCGATGGCTCAGGTACCAGAAGCCCGGGTTGTCGCCGCCGAGGGCGAAGTACGTGACCGCCTCGCCCCCGAGGTTTCCACCGAGACCCAGCGTCTCGATGCCGCGGGGATCCACGGCCAGGAGGCCTCCCGGCCGCTTTTTCCCGTCGACGAACGCCATGAACATCCCGTCAGCGGGGGGCGTCCCGGAGAGCACATCGGACAGCAGCCGCAGATGGAGGTTCGCATGCAGCATCTTCTTCTGCATGCCGACGTAGCCGTCGAAGACCTTCGCCGGGTCGGCGTCCGCGGTCGGGGCCGCCGTGCCCGCCTTGCGGATCTCGGCGGCGGTGTCATCGGTGAACAACAGGACCACCCGCTCGAACGTATCGGTGAGCTTGGTCAGCGCCTTGTCCTCGGTGACGCGCGACAGGTGCGCGCGCTCCATCTCGGAGGCTGGCGTCAGCTCCCAGCTCCCCTTGCCGATGAACACCGCGCCGACCGTGCGTCCCGACACGGGCGCGAGGAGGTGGAAGCGGCCCGCCTCGAACTGCAGGCGGATGACGTCGCGCGTGAGGACGAGGTTCTGGGCGCCGAGGCCGTCTTTCTCGGGCTTCATCGCGCGCAGCGCGGTGTAGGCCGGGTCGGCGGCGGGGATGGGCGCAGGCGCGGCGGCGGAACGCAGCGCGAGGAGGACGAACGTCAGGAAGGTGAGCAGTGCGTGGCGCATCGCGCCGAGGCTACCACAGCCGAACCCCTACTTCGCCCCAGCGTTGGCCTGGCGCCTCTGCCCGCTTTCCAGCGCGTACACCTCCATCGCCTTGTACATGGCCTGCTTGTACGGCCCCGTTTCCGGCGGCACCACATCCCAGCCGAACGCGTCGGCGAGACCCGGACGGCGCCGCGCTACCCGAACGAAGCACCGCACCGGGACGACCGGACGCATGCCGGGCTGGGCGTTCCAGATGAGGATCTCGTCCTCGGCGTGCTCCTTGCCGACGAAATGGATGCGATAACGCGTGAGGGTGAAGAGAGCGAGGCGCCGCGGATCGACGAAGAGCTCGTAGGCGACGTGGGTGCCCTTGTAGTCGCCCCGGCCGGCGACCCGTTCCCAGCTCTCGATCGCGCGGCCCGAGGGCACGTCCGCGGGGAACGTCCCCGAGAGGACGACCGGCGCCGCGAGAAACACCGCCCACCACATTACAGAGATGTTAGCGCACACCATGCGTGAACGCGCTCACCTTCCGGCGCCGGCGCTCTTGTCAGCTTGGAGGAAATCCCGTACCCTCGACTTGGGGAAGCCGCTCAGGCAGGAACATCTTGAAACCCGAACGACTTGCGGGCCCCAAGGGGGATCACATGGCCACCAGCCCGAACGCCCTTCTTGCGCTCATCAAGCAGCGCCAGGACATCGAGTCCTACAGGGAGCGGCACTGGACAGGAACCCTCGAGGACTACGTCGCCCTCGTGATGTCGACGCCGAAGCTGGCGCGCAATGCCTACCAGCGGCTGTACGACATGATCCTTGCCCATGGCGTCACCGAGTACACGCGCCACCACGAGAAACACGTCCACTATCGCCTTTTCGACGACCCGCTCGACAACGGCCGCGACGCGGTGTTCGGCCTCGACGCCCCCCTCATGCGCCTCGTCAACAACATCAAGTCGGCGGCCTTCGGCTACGGCACGGAGAAGCGGATCCTGCTGCTCCACGGTCCGGTCGGCTCGTCGAAGTCGACGATCGCGCGGCTCTTGAAGAAGGGCCTCGAGAGCTACTCGAACCAGAAGGACGGCGCGCTGTACTCGTTCGGTTGGAAGCTCGACTTGAACGCCGAGGGCATCGACTCCGTGCAGTGGTGCCCGATGCACGAGGAGCCGCTGCACTTGGTCCCTCTCGAGAGCCACGACGCCGTCTACGCCGAGCTCAACAAGCGCGTCGGCCCGAAGGAATACCGGATCCATCCGACCGGCAACCTGTGCCCGTACTGCCGCAAGACCTACCAGGACCTGATGGCCTCCTACGACGGCCTCTGGGACCGGGTGACGCGGCACGTGGTGGTGCGCCGGCTGATCCTGTCCGAGAAGGACCGCATCGGCATCGGCACCTTCCAGCCCAAGGACGAGAAGAACCAGGACTCGACGGAGCTGACGGGCGACCTGAACTACCGCAAGATCGCCGAATACGGCACCGACTCCGACCCGCGCGCCTTCAACTTCGACGGCGAGCTCAACATCGCCAACCGCGGTCTCATCGAGTTCATCGAGATCCTGAAGCTCGACGTCGCCTTCCTGTACGACCTGCTGGGGGCGTCGCAGGAGCACAAGATCAAGCCGAAGAAGTTCCCGCAGACGGATATCGACGAGGTCATCCTCGGCCACACCAACGAGCCGGAGTACCGCAAGCTCCAGAACAACGAGCTCATGGAGGCCTTCCGCGACCGCACGGTGAAGATCGACGTGCCGTACAACAGCGTGTGGCAGGAAGAGGTGAAGATCTACCGGCGCGACTTCTCGAACCGGCAGATCACCGGCAAACACGTGGCCCCGCACACCGTGGAGATGGCGGCCATGTGGGCGGTGCTCACGCGCCTCGAGGAGCCGAAGAAGGCGCAGATCACCCTCATCCAGAAGCTGAAGCTGTACGGCGGGAAGACCCTGCCCGGCTTCACCGAGGACAACGTCAAGGAGTTCCACGAGGAGGCCCCGCGCGAGGGCATGGACGGGATCAGCCCGCGCTACATCCAGGACAAGATCTCGAACGCCCTCGTGCGCGACGACACCGGCGCCTGCGTGAACCCGTTCATGGTCCTGAACGAGCTGGAATCAGGGCTCCACCACCACAGCCTCATCACCCGCGAGGAGGTGCGCAAGCGCTACCGCGAGCTGCTGGCCATGGTGAAGCAGGAGTACGAGGACGT
>Ga0114129_10008745_pt1 | contig 14439 bp, 10 predicted proteins | sample RhiMetdeltSRZDD1_FD_80071 | JGI IMG/M metagenome (GOLD analysis project Ga0114129, IMG submission 80071) | Populus rhizosphere microbial communities from Tennessee, USA - Rhizosphere MetaG P. deltoides SRZDD1 (version 2) (version 2) | ecosystem: Host-associated > Plants > Roots > Rhizosphere >... | reverse complement strand
GCGCGCGAAGGTCGGCTCGTAGTACGCGAGCTCCGGAAGCGCGACGCGGATGCCCGGGGTGATCACTGACTGGTGGGCGCCGCCCTCGGGGGCCAGGCTGATGCCGGACGGCGTCGCGGCCACGACGAACCGCGCGCCGCAGTAGAGCGCATGGTAGAGCGCATCGAGGCCGCGGGTGACGAAGGGGTCGTAGAGCGTGCCGATCGGGAGCAGCGTGGCGCCGGACAGCTCCGCCGTCAGTCCCAGCGCGGCCAGCATGAGGAACAGGTCGTGCTCGGCGATCCCGAGCTCTACGTGCTGTCCGTCGGGCGCCTCCCGCCAGCGCAACGCCTGTGGCACGTCGGCGAACGGATCGGTCCGCGCCGCCGGATAGTAGATCCCCTTGCGATTCATCCAGCCCGCCAGGTGCGTGGTGATCGCAACGTCGGCCGACACCGTCACCATCGCGTCGCCGGCGGGCAGCCGTCCCAGGGCGGCCAGCGCCCGGCCGAAAGCCTCCTGCGACGACATCTGCTCCGCGTAGGTCTCGTCCAGCGCTTCCGGGATCTCGGGCGCCGGCTTCGACGCCGTGGGTGGGCTGAACAGCGGCGGCAGCGCGCGGATGTGTTCCGCCTCGGGGCTTCCGGGCGCGAAGCCGGCCCACTCGTCGCCCGGCGCGACGCCGAGCGACGCGCGCAGCGCCTCGATCTGTGCCGTGCTCGTCACCATGGTGTGATTCAGCGGGTCGCCGGCGAACGGCAGTCCCCACCCCTTGATCGTGTGGGCGAGGATCACCGTGGGGCGCTCACGCTCGCGGGCGGCGGCCGCGTAGGCGTCGAGGATCAGCGCCAGGTCGTGACCACCGACGTCGGCGACGAGCGAGGCCAGGGCCTCGTCGGCGATGTCGCCCAGCAGTCGATCGAGTCCGGCGTCGATCTCGCCGCTGGGCCCGGTGACGAGCGCCTTGCGGAGCGCGCCGGCCGGCAGACGCAGGAGCCGCTGGTACTCGGCGTTCGACGCCGACTCCAGGCGCGTCTTCAGCCGTTCGCCACCGGGCCGCGCGAAGCAGTCTCGCAGCCGCGTGCCCCATCGGAGCTCGTCGACGCGCCAGCCGGCGGTGCGAAACATGTCCGCGAGCTGCCGCGGGCGGGCGTCGGGCACGACGCGGTCGAGACTCTGACGGTTCACGTCCACGATCCAGAGGACGTTGCCGAGCCGGCCGACGACCTCCTCGCTCAGCGCCTCCCAGACGTTGCCCTCGTCCAGCTCGGCGTCGCCGACCATCACGATGAACCGTTCGGGCGGGCCGCCGGCCCCGTGGTCGGCGAGGTATCGCGTCGCCAGGCCGCCGAAGGTGGCGGCCACAGCGCCGAGCCCCATCGAGCCGGTCGAGAGGTCGACGACACGGGGGTTCTTGCGGCGGCTCGGATAGGCCTGCAGGCCGCCGAACACTCGCAGCCCTTGGAGCTCCGCCGCGGTGAGCCGCCCGCGCAGATACTGGATCGCGTAGAGCGCGGGCGCCGCGTGGGCCTTGGTCGCGACGACGTCGCCCGGCCGCAGGGCCTGGAAGTAGAGCGCGGTCAGCAGACTCACCACCGACGCGGAGGACGCCTGGTGGCCGCCGACCTTGAGGCCGTCGACGCTCGGGCGCGCGTTGGCCTGGTGCACCATCCACGCGGACAGCCAGAGCACGCGCCGCTGGATGCGATCGAGGATTTCGAGCTCGGAGACCGCCCGCGCGTCGGCGCTCATGGCTCGAAGTATACGTCGCCGACGCGGGATGGACCGGAGAGGGTCGGGTCTACGCGACCTCGATCAGGTTTCGGCCCGCGCGCTTCGCGACGTAGAGCGCCCGATCCGCGGCCGGCACGAGATCGTCGCACTGCGTGACGTCCTCGGGCAGCGAGGCGATCCCCACACTCACCGTGAGCGGTCCGTGGGCGAAGCGATGACGCTCGACCACGTCCTTGATGCGCTGCGCGTACTTGAGGGCGCCGGCCTTCGGCGTGTTCACGAGGAGCACCGCGAACTCGTCGCCGCCGTACCGCGTGACGATCGAGAAGCTCCGCGAGCTGGCGACGATGAGCTGGGCGGCCTCGCGCAGTGTGTCGTCGCCGGCGCGGTGCCCGAGCTCGTCGTTGATGCTCTTGAACCGGTCCAGGTCGAGCAGGACCAGCGAGAGCGGCTCGCCGAAGCGGGCCTGGCGACGAGCCTCCTCCTGCAACCGCAGGGCGAAGTATCGACGGTTGTAGACGCCGGTGAGCGGGTCCTTGAAGGAGAGCTCCTCGAGCCGCGCGTTGCGGATAGCTACCGCGGCCTGGGAGGCGAGCGCCTGCACGAGCCCCTCGAGCTCGGCGGCGAACGGAACGACCTGACCGTCGTCGTCGCGCGCGTTGATCAGCTGCAGCACGCCGATGACGTCGCCGCGTGGCTCCTGCAGCGGCACCACCAACACCGATCCGGTGCGATCCTGCGCCAGCGTCTCCGGACGCCCGTTGAACACGTACGGATGACCGGTGTGATGGGCGCGGGGAAGGTTGACGAGCTGCCCGTTGAGCGCGACGTAGCCGGCCAGGCTGGGCTGGGTGAGCTTGAGCGGCTCGGCCGCCGGCCGCCGTCCGGCGTCGTGCTCGCCCCGGCGCTCGAGCCGCGCGTCGTTCTGGGCGACGGCGAAGCGCAGGACGTCGCCGTCCCGCAGGAACAGGGTCCCCGACTCGGCGTTGGTGAAGTGCCGCGCCTCGGCGACGATCCGCTCGAGGAGCTTGGAGACCTCCCGCTCGCTCGTGAGGGCGATGCCTATCGCTATGAGTTGCTTGAGGCGCTCGGTGACACCTCGGGCGTCCTGTCGGGGGTGGCCGTTCTCGGGATCGTTCATCGCACCGGCGGTTAGAGCGAGAGACATGCCATAGGTGGTCTGACCTATAAGAGGCTGTATTTGCGGGCTAATACTATTGGTCCGACCTTCTGCGTCTATCCGGGTCCGGTTCTTTCATTACCACTTGGTTGGTTTCTTAACGGACCGCTACAATCGCCTAAGACATGAACTCAGTCCTCGTGATCGATGATGAGCGGAACATCCGGTCTCTCGTCTCCCGCGTTCTCGGTCAGGACAATATCGAGGTGCACACGGCCGGCACAGGCAAGGAAGGCCTGGAGCTCGCCGACCAGGTCGACCCCGATCTCGCCCTCGTCGACCTCCGCCTCCCGGACCTCGACGGCATCCAGGTCCTGCGAGAGCTGCGCTCGCGGCATCCGCAGACCGCGGTCATCATGATCACCGCCTTCGGTCACATCGAGAGCGTGGTGGTGGCCATGAAAAACGGAGCCACCGACTACCTCGAGAAGCCCTTCCAGCACCTCGAGAAGCTGCGGATCTCGGTCACGCGGGCGCTCGACGAGGTCAAGGCGCGCCGGGAGATCACGCGCCTCCAGGGGTTGCAGGAGGGCAAGTACCGCACGAACCAGATCGTCGGCGAGTCGGCCTCGACGCGCCGGCTGCGCGAGGTCATCACCCAGCTGGCCCAGAGCGAGGCGCACACCATCCTCGTCCAGGGTGAGAGCGGCACCGGCAAGGAGCTGGTCGCCCGCGGGTTGCACTACGAGAGTGCCCGCCGCAACTCTCCCTTCATGGAGGTCAACTGCGCGGCGATCACCGAGACGCTCTTCGAGAGCGAGCTGTTCGGGCACGAGAAGGGCGCCTTCACCGACGCCAAGAGCACCAAGAAGGGCCTGATGGAGCTGGCCGACGGCGGCACGCTCTTCCTCGACGAGGTGGGGGAAATCCCGCTGGCGAGCCAGGCCAAGCTCCTAAGGTGCCTCCAGGAGCGGACGTTCAAGCGCGTCGGCGGCACGCGGGACCTCAAGGTCGACGTGCGCGTGATCGCGGCGACGAACCGCTCGCTCGAGACCATGGTGAAGGAGAGCAAGTTCCGGGAGGACCTCTTCTACCGTCTCAACGTCATCCCGCTCACGATTCCGCCGCTGCGGGAGCGCCGCGAGGACATCCTGCCGCTGGCGCGCCACTTCCTGGCCGAGGCGAACAGCACGTTCCACAAGTCCGTGAAGCGACTCGCGACCGAGTCGGAGACGCTGCTCCTCGCCTACGCGTGGCCGGGCAACGTCCGTGAGCTGAAGAACCTGATCGAGCGTCTCGTCATCCTCAGCACCGGGGACACGATCGAGGCCGATCAGCTTCCAGTGCCGTTCGCCGCGACGTCCGACGGCCCCGTCACGGAGGAGGTCTCGAGTCAACCGCGCACGCTCGAGGCGATCGAGCGCGCGTACATCCTGAAGATCCTGCGCCAGGTAAACGGCAACAAGAGCGAAGCCTCCAAGATTCTCGGAATCACCCGCCAGACGCTCCGGAAAAAGCTCACCGAAGCGACCGCCTGAGGCTGGTCCGTTTCTGGCCGCACTCGCCGCGGGGCCGCGCGGCGCCTGGACAGGAATCACCCGACCATGTCGGTCGATTACTGGCGCCCGCATCCGAAAAGCTTTGGGGATCGTGCGGTTGTGGCGCACATTCAGCCTTGGTACCCCCTTTGCTCGGTAGGAGGGCCGAACAGAGCCGGGATCCCCCGGCCACCCGAGCCGAGGAGCCAAAAGTGATGAGAGTCGCGATCAGGAAGCTGCGGGTCGAGGATGTCGAGAAGCTGCAGGCGCTGGTCGTCGAGAACTTCGACGCCATCGAGCCCGGTCTCACCGTCCTCGACGCGCGCCTGCTGCTCGGGCACGCGACGATCGACGTGATCGGCGTCGATTCCGTCGGCGCCCTCGTGCTCGGGAACGTCGGGTTCAGCGCCAACGAGGAGATGCTGCTCAAGGCCGTCGAGGCCTACTCGTGGTGCCTGGAGTACCCCGAGGCGCTCGTGCGCCTCTATCCGAGCTGCCAGGTCTCCGACGACCGTCCGCCTCGGCTGCTCTTCGTCGTCGAGCGCATGCCCGACGCCTTCCATCGCAAGATCAAGCAGCTCGGCTTCCCGGAGGTCGACTGCGTGGAGTTCCGTCACCTGGAGTTCGACGGTGTGCCGGCCGTCTACTTCGAATCGCTCCTGCGGCTGCGCCGTGGTGTCGTATCCCGCTCTGGCCAGTCGGACGCGCCCGTGAGCGCGCCGTCGACGCCCAGCGTCGTGCCGGGTGCGGTGCTGCCGCGCGCGACCGGGATGCGCCTGCCGAAGACGCAGCCGGGCGCCGAGGCGCCCGTGAGCAGCCCGCGCGCCGCCGAGCGTCGCGCCCCCTCGCGGGAGCCCGCGGCGGTCGTGAGCATGGTCACCCGACAGGCGACGGTCGCCGCTCCTTGGACCGAGCGCGCGCCGCAGACGGAGCCCGTGGCCCTGCGCGAGCCCGAGCCGTTCGTGGTGGAGCCGATCGTGGCGGAGCCGGTCGCCGCGGAGCCGCTCGTCGAGACGGTCGCGACCCCCGCACCGGAGCCGACGCTGGTCGTGGCCGTGCCCGAGGTCGTGGCGACGGCCGAGCCTGCGCCGACGCCCGAGCCCGTCGTGCCCCAGCTGACGACCCGGCCGGCCGCTGTGGACGCGGTGCCCTCGATGGCCCCGACTCACGTGCTGACCGGCACGAAGCAGCCCGAGCGGGAACGCGTGTCGTTCAAGGATCTGGCCGACTCGCTGCTCGGTGCGATGACCGCGACCCAGGAGGCACTCGCGCAGACGACCGTCGAGGCGACCGCCAAGCCGGCGATCGCCGAGCCGCTCGTGCTCGAGTCGGCCGTGAAGGCGCCGGCGCCGAGCGAGCCGGTGGAGGCCCCGCTCACGCTGGAGCTCGAGAAGCCGGTCGCGAAGGCGGCCGAGCCGGTCGCGACCCCGCAGCCGGTGGCGACCTCGCCGGCGATCGAGGAGCTCGTCGCGCTGGCGACCGAGGCGCTCGACACCAAGACGGCGACCCTGACGGTCGAGACCGCGAGCCCCGTCCCGGCGCCGGCCGCCGCCCCGGAGCGCCCGATCACCGAGACGGGCAAGCCGGCGGCGCCCGCGATGCCCCAGGGCTTCGAGGGGCTGAAGTTCCCCAACGACGGCGTGCTCACGCGGCAGTGGATGGAGTTCCTCAGCCAGATGTCGACGACGAAGTAAGGGGACGCCGACATGTCCGTGGCTCCGTCGACCGCCGTCGCTCCCGAGGTCCTGCGCGTCCTCGTCGTGGACGACAACGCGTCGCTCCTGCGCTTCCTCGTGTCGGCCTTCTCGGCCAACGGATGCACGGTGACGCAGGCGGCCGCCGCGGAGCAGGCGCTGACGGTGATCATGGAGCAGTCCTTCGACCTCGTGGTCTCCGACATCAAGATGCCTGGCCTCTCGGGCCTGGACCTACTCCGAGCCGTCAAGGGCAAGCAGCCGGGAACGCCGGTCGTCCTCATCACCGGGAACCCCTCGGTCAACTCGGCGGTCTTCGGACTCCGCCACGGCGCGTACGACTACCTCCCCAAGCCGTTCTCGATTCGCGAGATCCAGGATCTCCTGGCCCGTATCCGCACGGACCGTCAGAAGTGGGACGGCCAGGTGCCGCTGCCCGCAGGCCTCACCGAGGAGCTCTCGCGGCGACAGTCCGGGGTCGAGGTGATGTTCCGGATCGGCGACCTGGCGCTGAAGGGCCTCGAGACGTCGGCCTTCATGGACGAGGTGCTCGGTCTGGTCGGTCAGAGCATCAAGAGCGACGCCGGGCTCGTCCTGCTCCGCGATGAGCAGGGCGCATTCACCTGCCGGCAGCAGGGGGCGGGGCCGGTCGTGACGCGGGTGCTGACGTCACTGCAGCGCTCCTTCGAGGACCTGGTCGCCGCCGGCGGCCGCGAGACCCACCCCGTCGCCAGCGGCGAGCCGCTGGAGGCGATCGCCGCCGTCATCCCGGGCGTGGGCCGGTCGGCCGGGATCGTGTGCCTCGCCCGCGAGGCCGCAACCGGAGGCTTCCTCCCCGACGAGCGCGACATGCTCCTGGGCTACGCGCAGACGACCGCCGTGGCGCTCCAGAAGCTCATCCTGAGAGAGAACGTCGAGCGCAACCTGGTCGACACCATCACGGCATTCGTCAACGCCATCGAGTCGAAGGATCGTTACCTGAAGGGCCACTCGGCCCGGGTGGCCCTCTACGCGGCCGAGATCGCGGTGCGCCTGGACATGACCTCCGAACTGGTCGAGGTCGTTCGCCGGGGCGCCATGCTGCACGACCTGGGCAAGCTCTCGATCATGGACACGATCCTGAGAAAACCCGAGCGCTTGACGGCGGAAGAGTTCACTATCATCAAGAGCCATCCGGTGGTGGGCGCCAAGATCCTCGAGCCCCTTCGGTTCCTGGCCCGCGAGACCTGCGCGGTGCGGCACCACCACGAGCGCTGGGACGGCACCGGCTACCCGGACGGCCTGGGCGGCGAGGACATCCCGCTCGTGGCCCGCGTGGTGACGGTGGCCGACGTCTTCGACGCGATCACCTCCAACCGGCCGTACCGGACGGCCCTGGCCCTCGACGAGGCGCGCGGGGAGATCACTCAGGGCAACGGCTCGCACTTCGATCCCGCCGTGGTCCAGGCCTTCCTGCAGGTGCCGCTCGAACGGCTGGAAGAGATCAACCGTCACTACGAGAGCCTCACGAGCGGTGGCGCGCCGAGCGCACCCGCGCTGGCGCAGACGAATTGAGCCCGGCCAAGAAGAAGATCCTCATCGTCGACGACGCGGGGCCCGTGGTGGTTCTCTGCGTCAACGTGCTGCAGGCGCTGGGCTACGCCGTCAAGGGCGCCAACCGCGGCGAGACGGCCGTCGACCTGATGCGCAAGGAATCCTTCGACCTGATGGTGCTCGACTACAAGATGCCCGGCATGACCGGGTTCGAGGTCTTTCAGCAGGCCCGCGCGCTGCACCCCGGCATGGCGGTGGTGCTGGTGACGGGCCATGGCACCCCCGAGATCATCAATGAAGCCAACCGCCTGGGGTTCAACGCCATCCTGCTCAAACCCTTCACGTCCGACGAGTTACGCGGCACCGTCGAGAAGGTCCTGGCGGACCACGCCTGACGTCCAGCTATGATGACCCCACGGGCCAGCGCTCGAGCAGGCGGTCCGCCGGCGGAGGTGTCGATGGGGTCCCTGCAGGGCGGGTTGCAGTGGTCGGTCGACCGCATGGTGTCAGTCGGCTACGGGCTCGTCTACGACTACATCTTCGAGAAGTTCGGGCCGTATCAGCGGCTGCAAGGAGAAGTGCTGGAGCTGGTGCAGACTGCCGCCAAGTCGACGTCGCCCGATCGGCGCGCGTACCAGGTCCTCGACGTGGACTGCGGCCCCGGCAACTTCACCTTCGTCCTGGCCGAGGCCGGGTATTCGGTGCTCGGGTTGGAGCCGTACGGCGCGTTGGTCGAGCTGGCGCGTGAGAAGCGCCGGGCGAAGCGCCTCTCCAACCTCGCCTTCAGCCAGGGCGACCTCGCGAAGCTCACGACGCTCCGGCCCGCGTCGTTCGACCAGGTCGTCAATGTGCATTCCCTCTACGCCCACGCCGACCCCCGCGCGCTGCTGGCGCAGGCTCGCCGGGTGCTCAAGCCGGGCGGTCACGCGATCTTCGTGAACCACACCGGCCCCGTGCGTCCACGCGAGACCTTCCAGGAGCTGCGCTCCCGTGATGGACTGGCCGCGGCGCTCCGCTGCCTGATGCTGTGGTTGCTGCCGCACGGGCTGTTCGAGGCGGCGCGTCGTCGCATCGGTCCGCACTACTGGAGTGAGGCCACGTTCACGGCTAATCTCCAGGCCGCCGGCTTCACGGTGCTCGAGACACGGCGGACCTTCCTGAACGGCGGCAGCCTCCTCGCGTGGGCGACGACGGAGCCCGAGGGGTAGCGGGTGCCCCGTAAGTCCCCGGACTCCGGGTCTGCTCCGGTCTCCCCGGGTTTGCTGGTGCCGCCCCTGCACACCGTCACGGTGCATCGCACGTCGGTCCAGCCCGCCGTCGAGCGGGCGATCGCGGTCGGCTATGGCCTCACCTACGACGCCATCGTCCGCGGCTTCGAGCCGTACGAGGCGCTCCTCGACGAGGTCGTCGCGCTCGTCGAGCGCGGTGCGCAGCCGGGAGCGCCGGCGGCCACGCGCGTGCTCGACGTCTCGTGCGGCATCGGCACGGTCGCGGCGCGGCTGGCCCGGCGAGGCTGGACGGTCGTGGGTCTCGACCCGGTCGCTCATCTCGTCGGCGTCGCAGAGCGACACCATAGCCATCGCGCGCCGACACTGACCTTCCATCACGCGGATCTCGCGCGCGATCCGCTCCCGGGCTCCGGCCCCTTCGACGTCCTCGTCAGCATGCACACGCTCTACTGGCACCCCGATCCCACGGCGCTCCTAGCCGCGTGCCGACGTGCGCTCAAGCCTGGTGGCTACGGCGTGTTCCTGACCTACGAGCGCCCGGCCCGCGTCCGACGCACGTTCGCCGACGTGCGCCGGCGCGGTGGCTGGTGGGAGGCCGCCCGGTCACTCCGATGGCTGGTGCCGACTGCGCTCTTCGACGCGTTCCGCGGGGTCGAACCCCGCTATCTGACCCGCGAGGAGTTCGACCGCGCGCTGGGCGCGGCAGGCTTCGAGATTCTGGAGCGGCGCGCGACGTTCCTGGCCGGCATTAGCCTTCTGTCGTGGGCGCGCTCCGCTCCGGCTGCAGTCCCCTCGAAGCCCTGATCAGGTTCTCACCACCCGTGTCACGAAGTACTGTCCAGCCGTTAAGGAATCATCCGCTCAATTCGAAGAATTTAGAGCTCGTAAGAGATCGTTTACGCCATATTTTATGCGAACTTATACGCTTAGTATGGGGTTTGGTACTGCCCTTGCTCTACCTGCGTTGCCCGGCCCTCTCTAGGGGCCGTAGACGCCTCGCATAAGCGAGCCGGCAGGGGCGCGAGACAGGAGATCGAGATGAATCCGACGACGAAGCGGATGATCGCAATCCTGGGCCTGGTAGGTGTCGCCGTGACCGGCGCGCCGATCGTCGCCAGCGCAGGTAGCGCAACGCTGTATGAGCTCACCGAGAACATGAAGGTGGTGCAACGGAACTTCCGGAATCGACCCGCCACGGAGCGTCGCATTGCTACGGCCGCGATCAGCGGGACTGCCCAGCGCGGGACGCCGCTCTGTCCGATTCAGGAGTTCGAGACCGTCCCGTACATCTGCGTGGTCAACGTGCAGGGCCGCGACAACGTCAGCCTGCGGACGGGTCTCGGCACCCTCGCGGGTCGTTTCACGACCGTGATCCAGGGCGACAACCCCGTGGACGGGCCGGAGGCGGTCGTGCTCACCGGCGAGTTCGAGGGGCGGATGGATTTCTCGCCGGCGATCCTGCACGACATCCCCTTCGGGACGGTCAGTGGCAAGTTGAAGGCCGACGGTAAGAGACGCCACCGCGACGAGTTCACGGGCGTCTTCCGGCTGCCGTTCGCGGGCAACGTCGAGGTCGAGGTGATGCCGGGCGTCTCGATGACGCTGCGGCAGATCTTCTGCCCGCTTACGCCGGAGAACCCGCTCGCGAAGCCCATGTACGGCGGGTTCGACCTCAAGTATCTGGACACGTCGGTGAACCCGCAGACCGGGAAGCACGAGCCCAACGGAAACTGCCTGGACATCCAGCCGAACGAGCTGTCGCTCGGGGCGCCGCTCGTCCGCTTCGACGTGAAGTTCTAGGACGGGTGACCCGCGTCGACATCGCGGTGCTCGAGCACGAGGTGACATCGAATGGGGACCAGCCCCTCACGGGTCTGGTCCCGTTTCGGTGCAACGATCTCCCGACCCTCCTCGGTCACGGAATTTGATCTCGGTGACGTGGCCGGGACCTGACGCCCCCTCTCCATCGCCGACGCCCCGAGGCGAGCGCGGCAGTGTCATCTCGCGCGGCACGCGCGTGTACCTCCGCACGCTCACACCCGAGGATCTCGAGCACCTGTCCGCCTGGGTGGATGATCCGTTCCTGGAGCGGATGGTGGGCAGCGAGTTTTTTCAGTCCTACAAGCACGTGTGGGACAAGTCCCCGGCCTTCTTCGAGGCGGTGCTCACCGACCCCACCCAGGTCGTGCTCGTGATCGAGGCCTATCGGGGTTGGACCAAACCGGTGGGGGTGGTCAGACTCTTCAACATCCACCTGCTGGAGGGGTACGCCTTCCTGGAGACGATCCTGACGGACCGGCGGGCGATGAAGCGCGGATTCGGCGTCGAAGCGGGTAAACTCATCTCGTATTATGGCTTGGATGTCCTCGGTTTACGACGGCTCGAGGCCAAGGTATACGAGTACAACACGCTCAGCATGAACTCGCTGCGACGCAACGGTTTTCGTCAGGAGGGCGTGCTTCGCCAGGCCGGGTTTGACGGCGCGAGGTATTGGGACTTGGTGATCTTCGGAATCCTCAAGGAGGAAATCGAGGCCCAGCGCAAGAAGGACAAGGTCTACCTTCCTCTCGAACCGCCCGAGGGGAACGGGCGTGACCCCTCATAGTCTTCTCCCCCTCGTAGCGTTCTTCCTCAACGTCTCCCTGGCCGGGCTCTCGCTGCTCCGCAATCCCGGGAGCCGCCTGAACCGCGTCTTTGCCTATTTCGCCTCGGGGATGGCGCTGTGGAACTTCGGCGTCTTCCTGCTCCGCACGAGCCCCGACGAGTGGACGGCCTACTTCGTCGAGATCATCATCCACATCGGCGTCATCGCGCTGCCGGCGTTCTACTACCACTTCGTCCTGATCTTCCTGGACAGCACGACCCGGCATCGGCCCTCGCTCGTCCTCGCCTACCTGCTGGCCTTCGTCTACGAGCTGATCAACCTGTCCGGCTCGTCCCTGTTCATGAGCGGCGTGAAGGCGACGCACTGGGGCTGGGCGCCGGCCACCGGCCCGCTCTACCTGCCCTACTTGCTCGTCTTCAACGGCTTCATGATCTACGGCGTCGTGCTCCTGGTCCGGGCCCACCGCGGCATCGACTCGAGCTTCCGGCGCAACCGGGGGACGCTGATCATGCTCGGCACGCTGGTCAGCCTGGCCGGCGGCTGGGTCGACTTCGCGCGCTTCATCCTCAGCCGCTACGTGCCGGCCGCCGACTATGTCTACCCGGTCGGCATCCCCGCCAACATGATCTTCGCCCTCATGCTGGGCACGTCGATCGTCCGGTACCGCCTGTTCGCGGTCGGCGTCGCCGTGAAGAAGACGGCGGTCTACGCGCTGGTCGGCACGGTGCTTACGCTCATCCTCGCCGGGCTCACCAAGGTCGTGGAGGACTACTTCCTGCTCAAGGAGGCGAGCGCGCTCTGGCTGATCGTCCCGTTCGGCGCGGTCGTCACGGTTCTCATGTCGCCGATCGGGCAGGCCATCGACGACCGCATCCAGCGCATGGTGTTCAGCAAGCGGCAGGGGTGCTACGAGACCCTGCTGCAGCTCAGCAAGCGGATGAGCTCGATCCTGAACTTCAACGAGCTCGTCGACACGCTCGTGCACGGGCTCGTGCGCGGCATCCCGGCCACCGGGGCCACGCTGATGATCCACGATCCCGCCACCGGCGCCTTCGTGAACTACCGCGAGGATACGACCGTGGAGGACAGCTCGGGGCTGGAGTCCATCCGAGCCGACAGCCCGATCGTGCAGTGGCTGGGCACCACCGAGGGCCTCCTCGTCAAGGAAGAGGTCAAGCTCAACCCGCTCATCGCGCGCTACTTCGAGACGGCCGAGGGCGAGCTCGAGGCGATCCGGGCCGCGCTCATCGTCCCGCTCAAGGTCGAGAACAAGCTCAACGGCATCCTGCTCCTCGGCGAGAAGCTCTCGGGCGAGATCTACGACGACCAGGAGCTCGACATGCTCCTGTTGCTGACCACCCAGGCGGCCATCTCGCTGGAGAACGCCCGGCTGTACGAGGGCCTCGCGACCTCCAACGCCCGCCTCCTCGAGGCCAGCCGGTTGAAGTCCCAGTTCCTCGCCAACATGTCGCACGAGCTGCGGACGCCGCTGAACTCGATCATCGGCTTCTCCAAGGTGCTGCTGAACCGCCTCGACGGCGATCTCACCGAGCGTCAGGACGCCTACGTCCGGTCGGTCCACAACTCCAGTCGCCACCTGCTGGAGCTCATCAACAGCATCCTCGACTTCTCGCGCATCGAGGCGGGAAAGTTCGAGATGCGGCCGGAAACGCTCGACCTCCACGACGTCGTCGAGGAGTGCATCGAGTCGTCGATGCCGCTCGTGCGCGACAAGCGGGTGAAGATCGAGAAGGACCTGCCGGTGGAGCTGGCGCTGGTGCACGCCGACCGTATGCGGGTGAAACAAGTCCTGCTGAACCTGCTCTCCAACGCCATCAAGTTCACGCACAGCGGTCGTGTGCTGGTGCAGGTCCGTCAGGAGTCGGAGGCGCTGCACGTCTCGGTCGCCGACACCGGCATCGGGATCTCGCCGGTCGATCTCCAGCGTCTGTTCGAGCCGTTCCAGCGGCTCGACAACCCGCTCGCCCAGCAGGCCGACGGCACCGGCCTCGGTCTCGCCATCAGCAAGAAGTTCATCGAGCTGCATCGCGGCCGCATCTGGGCGGAGAGCCGCGAGAGCCAGGGCTCGACGTTCCACTTCACCCTGCCGCTCACCGCCGGGCAGGCGTAAAGGAACCGCCATGCCCGCTCCGATCATCCGCCGCGACGGGAAGAAGGCCAAGATCCTCTACGTCGAGGACAACGCCGAGAACCGCATGCTGGTGCGCGCAATCCTCGAGGCCGACGGCTACACGATCGTCGACGCCGAGGACGGTCTGTCCGGCGTCGAGGCGGCCGTGCGCGAGGAGCCGGCCCTCATCCTGCTCGACGTCAACCTCCCCGGCATCGACGGGTACGAGGTCGTGGCGGTGCTCAAGTCGTTCCCCGTCCTGGTCAACACGCCGGTCGTCGCCCTGACGGCGTACGCGATGGAGGGGGATCGTCAGCGCACGCTGGTGGCGGGCTGCGACGGCTACATCCAGAAGCCCATCGACGTCGACACCTTCCCCCGCCAGGTCGAGGAGTTCCTGCACGGGAAGCGTGAGCACGTCGAGGAGCGCGAGGAGGGCGCCTACCTCCGCGAGCTCAATCAGCGCCTGGTCCATCGCCTCGTCAACCAGGTGGAGGAGCTCAAGAGACTCAACCAGCACTTCGTGCGCCGGGCCACCCAGCTCGCCGATCTTCATCGAGCGGTCCAGGACATCACCTCGGAAGTCGGCGCCCGGGCCATGCTCGACCAGCTCCTGCCCGCGCTGTCCCGCGCGCTCGGCACGCGCAGTCTCTCGGTCGAGCTCCCGGAGGCCGACGTCAAGGTGGCGGTGACCGGCGAGACGGCCGAGCGGCCGCGCAGCGTGCTGGCCGGGACCGGCCTCGCCTCCGGGGAGGACTGGGCGGAGGTGGACTGGACCCTGCCGCTCTCGGTGCGGGGCCGGCCGCTCGGCGTGATGACCGCCCGGCACGTGCTGCCGCCCGGCGCCAAGGCCGATGAGGAGCAGCTGCTCAACAT